>Ga0182748_1000206_pt1 | contig 68488 bp, 63 predicted proteins | sample eDN3rd37CKraftOP_FD_128877 | JGI IMG/M metagenome (GOLD analysis project Ga0182748, IMG submission 128877) | Enriched Organic Plus compost microbial communities from Emeryville, California, USA - eDNA 3rd pass 37_C Kraft OP (version 2) (version 2) ... | reverse complement strand
TGCTGGTGTCCAAGTCCTTCACCACCGCCGAGACGCTCGAGAACGCCCGCCGCGCGGTCGAATGGCTGCAGGCCGCGGGCATACCCAACCCCTACGAGCAGGTGGTGGCCATCACGTCCCGGCCGGAAGCCGCCCGGGCCTTCGGGATCCCGGCCGGGCACATCTTTCCCTTCTGGGAATGGGTGGGCGGGCGCTTCTCGCTGTGGTCGTCGGTGTCGCTGGCCACCGGCCTGACCGTGGGCATGGACGTCGTGGGCGGCATGCAGACCGGCGCGGCGGCCGTGGACGACCACTTCCTGAATGCGCCGCTGGCCGAGAACGTACCGGTGCAGATGGCCCTGGCCGCGGTGGTCAACCGCAACGTGCTGGACTACCGCACGCAGAATCTCTCGGTCTACGATTCGCGCCTGTTCTACCTGGTGCCCTACCTGCAGCAGCTGGAAATGGAATCGCTGGGCAAGTCGATCGACATCGCCGGGCGGCCGGTGAGCGTACCCACCGGGCCGGTGGTCTGGGGCATGCCGGGCACCGACGCGCAGCACACCTTTTTCCAGTGGCTGCACCAGAGCAGCGACGGCGCGCCGGTGGATTTCATCGTCTGCCAGCATGCCGACCACGGCTGGAAGGAACACCACCAGCAGTTGCTGGCGCACTGCCTGGCCCAGCGCGAAGCCCTGCTCAAGGGCAAGCCCTACGAGGCCGCGCTGGAAGAAACTCCCCACCCGGACCCCGAGCACCGCGCCTGGCTGGCACGGCACAAGGTGCATGCCGGCGGCCGGCCCTCGACCCTGGTGGTGCTGCCCCGGCTCACCCCCTACGCCCTCGGCGCGCTGGTGGCGCTGTACGAACACAAGATCTTCGTGCAGGCGCTGATCTGGGGCATCAACCCCTTCGACCAATGGGGCGTGGAATTCGGCAAGGCGCTGGCCAACCGCATCCGCGCCGAATGGCGGGGCGAGGCGGCGCCGGGCGCCGCCGACCCGGCCGGGCGGGACCCCTCCACCGCCCACTGGATCCGGCAGTTTTCCCGCCCTTCCTGAACCGGCACGCCAGGCGCCCGCCGGCGCCTCAGGGCTTGCGCAGCAGGCGCGCCAGCCAGCGCCGCCAATAGGCAGCCCGGGTAGACACGCCCTGCAGGCGCCATTCGGCCAGCTCCTGCAGGGCCCGTTCCGGAGTGGTGTAGCGGCGGGTAGCGCGGCTGACGTAGGTGGGATACAGGATCAGCGTGGCCGCCACCAGTTCGTCCAGCGTCAGGCGCCGGCTGCGCCTCTGCCGCACCGCGTCGGTCAGCCCCATGTCGCGGGTCAGGCCCCAGCCCGCGTAGAAGGGCTGCCCGTAGGTCGCCACCGGCCGGCCGCGCAGCAGGGCTTCGAAACCCGCCAGCGAAGTCAGCACGTGGACTTCGTCGACCTCCCGCAGCAGATCGTGGAAAGGGATCTCGCCCAGGATGCCGTCGCACCAGCGCGCGGCGTCGGCCTCGCCCTCGCCGGCCAGACGCAGGCCGGCCCGCACGTCCGGGTGCGGCTTGTACAGCACGCAGGCGTCGGGATTGGCCTCGCGCACGGCCCGCAGCAGACCCAGGTTGTGCCGGATGGACGATGCGCCGTAACGGATCGAGGCGTCGGTCTCGACCTGCCCCGGCACCAGGATCACGCGGTTCGCACCGGCCGGCCGGCGCCATGCCTGCCCCTCCAGGTTGTACTTGGTGATGCCCAGCTCGCAGATGCGGCTGCGCAGCGCCGCGGCGCGGGCCAGGAGTTCGCCCGGGAACTCGGCTTCGGCCAGCAGGCGCTCCAGCCGGGACGGCGCCGACGCGTCGTAATAGATGCCCAGATCGTCCTGGACCCAGGACAGCGGGCGCACGAAATCGGCACCCAGCCCCACCGAGCGGATGAAACCGTCTTCCAGCCTCACGACGGCGGCGGGCGCCGGTCGCCCGGCCAGGGCTGCGTCGTGCTTGCGGCCCCAGACCACCAGGGTCTCCCCCGCCCGCATCCGGCGCGGGCTGCCCACGAAGCGCACCTGGCTGCCGTCGAAGAACTCGCGCACGAAGGGCTTTTTCCACCCCGAAAAGGCCAGCGCGCTCAGGCGGGGCGCGTAGCGTCCGCGCATGCGCCGCTGCAGGGCCAGCCAGGCCAATACGATCTCGGGCGCGCAGCGCCGCCCCGTTTCCGGGTCCACGTAGCGGGCATAGCGCACCAGCACGCCGTACACCAGTTGCTCGAGCGAGGCGCGGCCGCGCCGGGCGGGCGCCGGCGATTCGTCGCGGCTCAGGCCCCAGCCGGCGTAGAAAGGCATGCCGAAGACGCGCAGCGGCCGGCCCCAGACCAGGGCCTCGAAGCCCATCTGCGAGGTCACGGCATAGACCTCGCGGGCACCGGCCACCAGGGCGGCCGGGTGCACGTCGTCGGCCAGCACCCGCACCGAGGGCATGGCGCGCACCGCCTCCAGGTCGTAGTGCCCCCGCTTGCGGCCGGCCAGGACGTCCGGGTGGATCTTGAGCAGCACCGTGCGGCCGGGGTGCTCGGCCACGGCGGCCTCCAGCATGCGCCGGAAACTGTCTTCGTCCGCGCCGCCGCAGGCCACCGAGGCGTCGCCGCGGGTCTGGTCGACCACCAGGACGTAGTCCTGCGGCAGGCCGGGGCCGGGATCGCGGGCATGGTTGTACTTGGACACCCTGCCCTCGCGCCAGGCGGCTGCCAGCGCGCGCGCACGCGACTGCTGCGCGGCATCCAGCGGCGCGGCGATGAACGATTCCAGGCGGGACGGCCGGCCCGCGTCGAGGTAGAGGCCCAGGTCGTCCAGCACCACCGACAGGGGCGGCTCGTCCTGGCCCAGGCCCACGGATCTCAGGAAGCCGTCCTCGATGTGCAGCACCCCCGCCCCGCAGTGCCGGGCGTAGCGCTCGGCCCGCAGCGCGCTGGGCCGCCGTCCCCAGGCCAGCACGCGGTCGGCGGGGCCGGCGTCGCGCGGCGCCCCGTACACCAGGCGGTAGTCGTCCAGCAGCGCCGGCAGCGCGGCGATGCGGCGCATACCGGCCGACAGCACGATCAGCCGCGGCGCGGGCCCGGCCTGCGGGTCAGGATGGTCGTCGCGCATGGCTCAATCGAACAGGTCGGCCGCGGCCAGCGCCGGGGCCTGGCGGTCCTTGTCCGACAGGACGGGAATGCCTTCCAGCGGCCAGGCAATGTCCAGGCCGGGATCGTTCCAGGCCAGCGAGCGGGCCAGTTCGGGGCAAAGGTAGTCGGTGGTCTTGTACAGCACCTCGGCCCGGTCCGAGAGCGCCAGGAAGCCGTGCGCGTGGCCTTCCGGGATCCACAGCTGGCGCCGGTTCTGCGCCGTCAGCTCGACCCCGGTCCAGCGGCCGAAAGTGGGCGAGCCGCGGCGCAGGTCCACGGCCACGTCGTAGGCTGCGCCGGCCGTCACCCGCACCAGCTTGGCCTGCGGGCGCGGCGCCAGCTGGTAATGCAGGCCGCGCAGCACGCCCCGCAGGGACAGCGAATGGCTATCCTGGACGAAATCGACCGCGCGGCCCACTGCCTCTTCGAAGCGCTGCCGGTTGTAGCTTTCCAGGAAGTAGCCGCGCGCGTCGGAAAACGCCTCGGGCTCCAGTATCTTGACGTCGGGCAGGGAAGTATCGAGTATTCGCATCGAATCAGTCCGTCTTGTCGGCCAGCACGTCCAGCAGGTAGCGGCCATAGCCGTTCTCGCCCAGCGCCCGGGCCAGGCGCGCCAGCTGCGCGCCGTCGATGTAGCCGAGACGATAGGCGATTTCTTCCGGGCAGGCCACTTTCAGGCCCTGGCGCGCCTCTATGGTGGCGATGAACTGCGCGGCCTCCAGCAGCGACTGGTGGGTGCCGGCATCCAGCCAGGCGTAGCCGCGCCCCATGACCTGCACGTCCAGCTGGCCGCGCGCCAGGTAGGCGCGGTTGACGTCGGTGATCTCCAGTTCGCCGCGCCGCGAAGGCCGCAGCGAGCGGGCGATATCGACCGCCTGGTCGTCGTAGAAATACAGCCCCGTCACCGCATAGCGGGACCGGGGCCGCTCGGGCTTTTCCTCCAGGCTGGCCGCCCTGCCCCGGTCGTCGAACCCGACCACGCCGTAGCGCTGCGGGTCCTGCACCGGATAGGCGAAAACCGTCGCGCCCGTCTCGCGGGCCGCGGCCCGGCGCAGCATGCCGGTCAGGTGCGGGCCGTGGAAGATGTTGTCGCCCAGCACCAGCGCCGAAGGCGCCGCGCCCAGGAAATCCGCGCCGATCAGGAAGGCCTGCGCCAGCCCGCCTGGGCTGGGCTGCTGCGCGTAGCTCAGGCTCAGGCCCCAGCCCGAGCCGTCGCCCAGCAGCTGCGCGAAGCGCGGCGTGTCCTGGGGCGTGGAAATGACCAGGATATCCCGTACCCCCGCCAGCATGAGCACGCTCAGCGGATAGTAGATCATGGGCTTGTCGTAGACCGGCAGCAGTTGCTTGGAAACGGCCAGCGTGGCCGGGTACAGGCGGCTGCCGGAGCCGCCGGCCAGGATGATGCCCTTGCGCGGCGTCATGCCGCGCATCCCTGCCGGCCGGGCGCGGCGCCTGGCGGGCGGGCGGCGAGCAGGACGTCGAGCACCTGCCCCACCCCGTCCTGCCAGGACGGCAGCGCCAGGCCGAAAGCCGCGCGCAGGCGCGAGGTGTCCAGGCAGGCCTGGGCCGGGCGCGCGGCGCCGCCGCGCGACGACGCCGGCACCGTCCGGATCGCCTCCGGCACGAGCCGCAGCGGCCAGCCCGCCTGCCGCGCGCGGGCCACGACCAGGCCGGCATAGGCATGCCAGGTCGTGGCGCCGGCGGCGGCCAGGTGATAGGTGCCGTAGGGATAGCCCGCGCCGCCCGCCGGTCCGGCCACGTGGCGCGCCACCAGATGCGCCGTCGCGTCTGCCACCAGCGAGGCGGGCGTCGGCGCGCCGAGCTGGTCGTCCACCACCTCCAGTTCGTCGCGCTCGCCAGCCAGCCGCAGCACCGTCTTCAGGAAGTTGCCGCCATGCACGCCGAAAACCCAGCCGGTGCGCAGGATCAGGTGGCGCGGGCAGGCCTCGCGCACCGCCCGCTCGCCTTCGGCCTTGCTGCGGCCGTACTGGTTCAGCGGCGCGACGGGGTCGTTTTCCACATAAGGGCCGGGCTTGGCGCCGTCGAAGACATAGTCGCTGGAATACTGGACCAGCAAGGCTCCGGCCCGTGCGGCCTCCTCGGCGAGCACGGCGGGACCGGCCGCGTTGGCCAGCATGGCGGCCTGCGGCTCGCGCTCGGCCGCTTCCACGTCGGTATGGGCAGCGGCGTTGACGATGACGCCGGGCCGCATGTCGCGCACCATGCGGCGCAGGGAATCGGGACGCGACAGGTCGCATTGCGCGCGGCCGGGAGCCGCCACCGCGCCCAGCACCGCCAGGCTGCGCCGCAACTCGAACCCGACCTGCCCGGTGCCGCCCAGCAGCAGGATGCTCAGGGCCACGGCGCCCCCCCTTCCCGCGCCGCCCCTGGCGGGCTGGCATCGTCCAGCCAGTCCGGATGGTCCAGATACCACTGCACCGTCCTGCGCAGGCCCGATTCGAAGGTTTCCCGCGCGCGCCAGCCCAGCTCGCGCGCCAGCTTGCCGGCGTCGATGGCGTAGCGGCGGTCGTGGCCGGGCCGGTCGGCGACGAACTCGATCAGCGCGGCATGCGCGCGGCCGTCGGGGCGCGGCCGCAATTCGTCCAGCAACCCGCACAGCGCGCGCACCACTTCCAGGTTGGTGCGCTCGCAGTTCCCGCCTATGTTGTAGGTCTCGCCCGCGCGGCCGGCTTCCAGCACCTGCCGGATGGCCGCGCAATGGTCGCCGACGTAAAGCCAGTCGCGCACCTGCCGGCCGTCGCCGTACAGCGGCAGCGGGCGCCCCGCCAGCGCGCGAGCGATCACCAGCGGGATGAGCTTTTCCGGGTAATGGCGCGGACCGTAATTGTTGGAGCAGTTCGTGACGATTGCCGGCAGGCCGTAGGTATGGTGCCAGGCGCGCGCCAGGTGGTCGGCGGCCGCCTTGGAGGCCGCGTAGGGATTGCGGGGAGCGTAGCGGCTGGCTTCGCCGAAGGGCGGGCCGCCCTGCGCCAGTTCGCCGTAGACCTCGTCGGTGGAAACGTGCACGAAGCGGAAGGCGTCGCGCCGCGGACCGTCCAGCGCGGCATGGTAGGCGCGCGCGCATTCGAGCAGGCGGAAGGTGCCGACGATGTTGGTCGCCACGAAGGGTTCGGGGTCGCGGATCGCCCGGTCCACGTGCGATTCGGCGGCGAAGTTCAGCACCGCGCGCGGCGCGTGCTCGGCCAGCAAGGCCGCCACCAGGCGGGCGTCGCCGATGTCGCCGCGCACGAAGACGTGGCGCGGGTCGGCCCGCAGGGGCTCGAGCGTGCGCAGGCTGCCCGCATAGGTGAGCTTGTCGAGATTGACGATGGTTTCGTCCGAGCGCGCCAGCCAGTCGAGGACGAAATTGCCCCCGATGAACCCGGCGCCGCCCGTTACCAGTAGAGTCATGGCCTGCCGTCGCGTACCTTGGCCGGAGTGCTCCGGCGCCATCGCCGGACCCGCCCCGATGGGCCGGATTTTCGCATGGCCGGCGCGGGCCCGGCCCCGGCGCTTGGCAGCCCGGGTCAGCGCGGCGCGGCGCAATAGCCGGCCGCCACGAAATGCGGGTTGGCGAAACCGGGCTTGCCGTAGGCCAGCGGCGCCCCGTCCAGCGTCAGCACCGTGCCGCCGGCGGCCGCCAGCACGGCATGGCCGGCCGCGATGTCCCATTCCATGGTGCGGCCCAGCCTGGGGTAGAGATCGGCCTCGCCGGCGGCCACCAGGCATAGCTTGAGCGAGGAGCCGGCGTTGCGCACGCAGGCCAGCGGCCGGCCGTCCAGGAACGCCGCCAGGGCCTCGGGATCGCCGTGGGAACGGCTGGCCACCACGGTCAGGCCCTCGGCCGGCGGCTCGCGGCAGGCCAGCGCCCGCCGCGCGCCCTGCTCCTCGACGAAGGCGCCCAGCCCCGACGCCCCGGCGAACAGGCGGTCCAGAGCCGGGGCCAGCACCACGCCCAGCACCGGCGCGCCGCCGCGCACGAGCGCCACGTTGACGGTGAATTCACCGTTGCGGCCGATGAATTCCCGGGTGCCGTCCAGCGGATCGACCAGCCAGAACGCGTCGCCGATGGCGGGCACGTCGCCCGCGGCCACGGCTTCCTCGGCCACCACCGGCACGCCGGGCAGCAGCTCGCGCAGGGCCGGCACGATCAAGGCCTCGGCGCGCTGGTCGGCCACGGTGACGGGGGAATCGTCGGGCTTGCCCTGGACCTCGAAATCGGTGCCGTAGACCTGCATCACCACCCCGCCCGCCGCCCGGACGATGGCGATCACGCGTTCCAGCAGTTCGCGGCAGTCGGCAGGGGGCATGGACAACACTCCGGGGCAAGGCCGGCGCGGAATCCGGCCGGATAACAACGGGGAAGCCGAATTGTATAGAATTCTTTAAACACGGAATCGTGGAATAAAATGTTTAATAGTGCCCAACCGCGCCGAGGGACCTTGTCTTTCCCGCCGCGCCTCGCGTCGTCCGTCGACACCCCGCCTACCGTATCCGCCTCCATGCCGACGCCCGCCCCCACGCCCAGCGCCGACCCGCAGAACGACCGCCGCCGCCGCGCGGTCGCCCTGCGGCTGGACGGGGCGACGCTGGCGGAAATCCGCGCGGCCACCGGGCTGAGCGCCCCCACCATCATCGCCGCCCACAAGGCCTATCTGCAAGGCGGCTGGGAAGCCGTGGACGCCGGCCGCCGCGGCCGCCCTCCCGCCGGACGCGCGCGCATCGGCGCGGCGGCCGGGGCCGCCCTGCTGCAGGCCATGCGCGAGGACGCCGCGCGGCCCGCCGCGGCCGGGCCGCTGTGGGACCATGCCCGCATGGCCGACTGGCTGCGCGAACGCCACGGCGTGGACGCGCCGGAACGCGACATGGCGCGGCTGGCCCGGCGCTGGGGCCTGCACGCGGCTTCCATGCTGGAAGCCGCCCGCGCCTCGCGCAGTCCGGCCATCCGGGCCTGGCTGGCCGGCGAATACCCCCGGCTGGCCGCCCGCGCGCGCCGGTCGGGAAGCCGGCTGTGGTGGGTGGGCGAACGCGACCTGCCCGGCCAGGACGCCTGCCTGCTGCATGCCCACACCCCGCGCGGCCGCATGGTTTGGCGGCTGGTCCCGCGCCCGCCGTCGGCCGGCGACTGGCTGGCCTTCCTGGACGCCCTGGCCGGCCACGGACGCGGCCGCGCCCATGCGGTGCTGGCCAACCGCGGCCCGGCCCTGGCCGGCGTCCCGGACTCCCGTATCGAAACCGTTTTCCTGCCGGGCGACTGGAGCCCCGCGCCGCCTGCGGCGGACGCGGGGCCGGCACGCCGCCCTCCCGCCCGGCACCTGTCCCCGGAACCGTCCATGTCCCTGACCCACCTGCAACGCCTGGAAGCCGAGAGCATCCACATCATGCGGGAAGTCGTCGCCGAAGCCGACAACCCCGTCATGCTCTATTCCATCGGCAAGGACAGCGCCGTCATGCTGCGCCTGGCCCAGAAAGCCTTTCATCCCTCCCCGCCGCCCTTCCCTCTGCTGCACGTGGACACGCGCTGGAAGTTCCGAGACATGTACGCGCTGCGCGACCGCATGGCCCGCGAGCTCGGCATGAAACTGCTGGTGCACGTGAACCCGGAAGGCGTGGCCAAGGGCATCAACCCCTTCACCCACGGCTCGGCCATCCACACCGACGTCATGAAAACCCAGGCGCTCAAGCAGGCGCTGGACCAGCACCGGTTCGACGCCGCCTTCGGCGGCGCGCGGCGCGACGAGGAAAAATCCCGCGCCAAGGAACGCATCTTTTCCTTCCGCAACGCCCACCACCGCTGGGACCCCAAGAACCAGCGCCCGGAACTCTGGCGGCTGTACAACGCGCGCAAGCACCCGGGCGAATCCATGCGGGTCTTTCCCCTGTCGAACTGGACGGAGCTCGACATCTGGCAGTACATCCACCTGGAAGACATTCCCATCGTGCCGCTGTACTACGCGGCCCTGCGCCCGGTGGTCGAGCGCGACGGGGCGCTCATCATGGTCGACGACGAGCGCATGCCGCTGCGGCCCGGCGAGGTGCCGATGATGAAGAAGGTGCGCTTCCGCACGTTGGGCTGCTACCCGCTCACCGGCGCGATCGAATCCGAGGCCGACACCCTGCCTGCGATCATCCGCGAAATGCTGCTGGCGCGCACCTCCGAGCGGCAGGGCCGGGTCATCGACCACGACGGCGCCGCATCCATGGAAAAAAAGAAGCAGGAGGGTTATTTCTGATGGCGCACGCACCCGATACCGTCCCCGCGGACATCGACGCCTACCTGCAGGCGCAAGCGCGCAAGAGCCTGCTGCGCTTCATTACCTGCGGCAGCGTGGACGACGGCAAGAGCACGCTGATCGGTCGCCTGCTGTACGAGTCCAAGGCGCTGTTCGAGGACCAGCTGGCCGCGGTGCAGGCCGACTCGCGCAAATGGGGCACCCAGGGCGAGGAAATCGATTTCGCCCTGCTGGTCGACGGCCTGGCCGCCGAGCGCGAGCAGGGCATCACCATAGACGTGGCCTACCGCTATTTCTCGACCGACACGCGCAAGTTCATCGTGGCCGACACCCCGGGGCACGAGCAGTACACGCGCAACATGATCACCGGCGCCTCCACCGCCGACGCCGCCGTCGTCATGGTGGACGCCCGCAAGGGCGTGCTGACCCAGACCCGGCGCCACAGCTACCTGGTATCGCTGATCGGCATCCGGCACATGGTCGTGGCCGTCAACAAGATGGACCTGGTGGACTACGCCGAGCCCGTATTCCGCAGGATAGCCGAGGACTATTCCGGGTTCGCCGCGCGCCTGGGCATCGAACACGTCACCTTCGTTCCGCTCTCGGCCCTCAAGGGCGAGAACATCGTCTCGCGCAGCGACCGCATGCCCTGGTACCACGGGCCGACGCTCCTGGGCTATCTCGAGACGGTCGAGGTCAACGATGCGCGCATGCAGCACCGGCCTTTCCGCCTGCCCGTCCAATGGGTCAACCGGCCCGACCTCGATTTCCGCGGCTACGCCGGCACGGTGGCTTCGGGTTCGGTGCGGCCGGGCGACCGCATCCGCGTGCTGCCCTCGGGCAAGGAAAGCACCGTGGCCCGCATCGTCGCCTACGGCGGCGACCTGCCCGAGGCGGTGGCCGGACAGGCGGTCACGCTGACGCTGGCCGACGAGATCGACATCTCGCGCGGCGACATCGTTTCCGGCAAGGACGATCCGCCCGAAGTGGCGGACCAGTTCGAGGCCACCCTCGTCTGGATGCACGAAGACCCCCTGCTGCCCGGCCGGCCCTATCTGCTGAAGATCGGCGGCCGCACGGTCGCAGCCAGCGTCACGGCGATCAAGCACCAGGTCAACGTGAACACGCTGGAGCACATCGCGGCGCGCAAGCTGGAGCTCAACGGGATAGGCGTGTGCAACATCAGCCTGGACCGGCCGGTAGCCTTCGACCGCTACGCGGACAACCCCGACACGGGCGGCTTCATCCTGATCGACCGCCACAGCAACGACACGGTGGGCGCCGGCCTGCTGAACTTCGCCCTGCGCCGCAGCCACAACATCCACATGCAGCACCTGGACGTGGACAAGGCCGCCCGCGGCGCCCTGAAACAGCAGCGGCCCTGCGTGCTGTGGTTCACCGGCCTGTCGGGCGCGGGCAAATCCACCATCGCCAATCTGGTCGAGAAGAAACTCCATGCGCAGGGCCGCCACACCTACCTGCTGGACGGCGACAACGTACGCCACGGCCTGAACAAGGACCTGGGCTTCACCGATACCGACCGGGTGGAGAACATCCGCCGCGTGGCCGAGGTCGGCAAGCTCATGGTCGACGCCGGGCTGATCGTCCTGACCGCCTTCATTTCGCCGTTCCGCTCCGAGCGCGAGCTGGCCCGGGGCCTGCTGCAACCGGAAGAATTCCTGGAGATCTACGTCAGCACGCCGCTGGCGGTGGCCGAAAGCCGCGACGCCAAGGGCCTCTACAAGAAAGCGCGCAGCGGCAAGCTGAAGAACTTCACCGGCATCGATTCGCCCTACGAACCGCCGGAGCAGGCCGAGCTGGTGCTGGACACCACGGAAATGAGCGCCGACGAAGCGGCCGAGCGCATCCTGGCGTTGCTGAAGGAACGGGGGATATGCTGAGGGCTGTGCGCGCGGGAACCTCTTTCGCGCCGGGGTCATAGCCTGGCCGGACAAGACGCGGCCCGGCGGTCCGGGGCCGCCGGGCCGGCACGCACACTAGGCCCAGGGCCGCACCAGCGACAGGTCGGCCGGTGCCACCTTGCCGTATACCGTTGCAAGTTGCTTGGCGCTAAGGCCGTAAACTTCCTCGAACACGCCGCCCAGCACCGCGCGGTAATCGTTGAGCACCGGCCAGTCGCGATCCTGGTTCAGGCTCTTGGGCCCGGCGAGCCGGACCTGTCGGCCGGCCACCTTGCCGCCGGGCACCGAACCGCCCAGCACCCAGTACACGGTGCCGTAGCCATGGTCGGTGCCCCGGTTGCCGTTTTCGCGGAAGGTCCGGCCGAACTCGGACACCACGACGACCACGGTGCGCTTCCAGTCCGGCCCCATGTCCTCGGCATAGGCTGCCAGCCCGGCGCCCAGTTGCTCCAGCCGGCTGGCCAGGGGCCCGGTGGCGCCGCCCTGGGCGGCGTGGGTGTCCCACCCGCCCACATCGACGAAGGCCAGGTTGAAGCGCTCGCGCATCAGCCTGGCCACGCGCCGGATTTCCCGCGCGAACCCGGAGACGCTGTTGGCGCCGCGGTCGGCCTCCAGCATTTCCTCGTCGAACACCTCGGTGACCTCGCGCTGCAGGGACATGCCCTCGCGCAGCACGGGCTCGAGCGGGCTGCCGCGGTAGCGGCGCAGCAACTCGTCGTGCAGGCCCGGCGGCAAGGCGGCGCCGGGCTGGCGGTCCAGCCCCACGTTGGCGATGTTGCCGGCGCCGCGGAAGGTGCTGGGCAGGCTGTCGGTGAAGGCCACGGCGTCGATACCGCCGGTGGCATGGGCCAGGCGGTACAGCATGCCTTCGGTGGGCGGGCGCTGCTCGCCCTCCTTGCCGGCCATGCCCAGCTCCAGCCATTCCTGTGCCTCGAAGTGGCTGCGCGACACCCCCGGCACGCCGGCAAAGGGCACGAAGACGACCTGGCGTTCGGACAGCAGCTTGCCCAGGCCCTTGGCCAGCGCGGGATGCACGCCCCAGTCGGCGTCGAGGCGGTGCGCGGCCTGCGCGTTGCCCGCTTCGGGGCGGGCGATGGCAAGCGTCGGCCGCGATTCGTAGTAGAAGTCGCTGGAAACCGGCACCAGCGTATTGGCGGCGTCGTAGGCGCCGCGCAGGAAGACGAACAGCAGCCGGGCGTCGGTCGCCGGGGCGGCCAGCAGCCGGGTGGTCATGCCGGCGGCGCCCAGTGCGCCGGCCAGGCCGAGAAAATGGCGTCGGTCCATGGCGATACCTCTATCGATACATGAAGCCGGGCGAGGCCAGCTCCAGGAACAGGCGCTCGCGCGGACTGCCCGCGGCCGGCTTCGCCCGGGAGCCCGGGCGCTTTCCGGCATTCTTTCCGGCCCCGTTTTCCGCGGCCTTTCCGTTCGCCTTTCCGGCGACGCGGGACGGCTCCGCATCCGGCGGCGCGCCCGCGGCCATCCCGGCCGGCGCCGATGAGCCTGCCGGCTTGGACAACGGCAGCCCGCTGACGTTCCTTGCGATCGCCAGCCGGTTGGCCAGTTGCCCGGTGCTGACCCAGTCTGCGCCCTTGAGGGTGTAGCCGTCCGGGGTCAGGCGGCCATACAGCGGCTCGCCCGACAGCGACAGCGATTGCCGGATCACGCGCACCGCGCGCTCGGGCTTGGCGATGCCGGCGGCCTGCACGGCCGAGATCGCGTACTGCATGGGAGACTTGAACTGCTTGCCGGCATTGGCCGCGAACGCGTCCGACGACAGGATATACGCCACGGTCGCCCGTATGTCGCCCTTGGTCCGGTGAAAGACATCGGCCGCACCGTCGACCAGGGCCTTGGGCGGATCGTCGGCCACGAAGTACGTCGCCAGCTGCCGGGCGATATGGCGGGCCGTCGCCGGATGCTGCACCAGAATGTCCAGCACCTGCTCCACTTCCGGCCATCCGCGGCCGCGGATGCGCTGGCCCAGCAGCGTCTTGTCCGAGAAATCGTGCCGGGCCGGGTTGAACTGGAAGGCGCCTTCCTGCTTGTAGTAGGGCGCGAGCTTCCTGGACAGCTTGGGCGGCTGTTCCTGCGTCGCCACGCCCACGCCGGTGAGAATGGCCGCCAGAGCCTGCACGTCGGCCTGCGTATAGCCGCCGTCCACCCCCAGCGTATGCAGCTCGAGCAGTTCGCGGGCGTAGTTTTCGTTGGGCTTGCCCTTGCGGCTGAAGCGGTTGTCCAGGTAGACCTGCATGGCCGGGTGCATCAGCGTGGCCTTGAGCAGGTCGCGGAAATTGCCCAGCAGGTGGGGACGCATGGCGTCCTCGTAGTCCGCCAGCATGCAGGCGATGGGCCCCTTGGCCCAGAAGACGTTGAAGTGGTTGAACCAGAACCAGGCCATCTGCTCGCGCAGCTGCCACGGCGAATAGACCGCACGCAGCACGTGGCGCTCGTCCGCCTCGCGCCGGCACTGCTGGCGCGCCTTGGAACTGGCCATGAGCGCAGCCACTTTTTCCTTGCCGGCGGGTGCGGCCTGGGCCTTGCGGCTGAGCGCCGCCTGCGCGCGCAAGGCGTCGGGCACCGAGCGCCCGACGGTGGAAAAACCCTTCAGGTAGGCCTGGACCTCATCGGGCAGGCCGTCGGAGGCCGGCGGCGCCAGCTGCCTGTCCAGATAGGCCTTGCGGCCCTCGGCTCGCACCTCGCGCAACGCCTCGGGGCGGCTGCCGTAGGCGACGCGCGCGAGCCAGGCCTGGTCCGAAATATCCTGCGCGCCCTGGGCTGGCGCCAGGGCGATCCCGCATCCGGCAAGAACCAGCAAAACCTTTGCGACTGTGTGTTGCAGCATGATCCATCCAAGCATGATCCGGCTGCCGGGACCTTAGCATGATGGGGGGTGCCGTACCGTTACGCCTTGCAAGCGCAGGCGTCATTTGCCGTGCCGGGCCAGCCACTGCCGCAGGAAGGCGATCTCGGACTCCTGCGCGGCGATGATGTCCTGCGCGAGCTTGCGGATCTCCGGGTCCTTGCCGTATTGCAGCGCCACCTTGGCCATGTCGATGGCGCCCTGGTGATGGGGGATCATGCCGGCGGCGAAATCCACGTCGGCATCGCCCGTGTAGGCGATGTCCATGCCGCTGTGCATGCGGGCGTTCGCGTCCTGGTAGGCCTGCGTGCTGCCTTGCGGCGCCGTGGCAGCGGCCGCGGCATGGCGCGCATGGCCATGCGCGCCATGGTCCTGGGCTTGCGTACTGGAAAGCGGCGCCAGCAGGCCCAGCGCGCAAAGGCACGCCGCGAATTGTTTCCTAGCCATGAGGGACTCCTTCGGTTCGATCAGCACATGCCGCCGCGCAGCTTGAGCCTTGCCATGGTGGCAAGGTCAAGCGGCGACGGGAAGGCGGCGCCCCGAGTCCCGTGCCGGCTCAGCCGATCAGCTTGCCCAGCGTGCCCATCAGGCCGCCGGCGTCGAAAGCGCGGGCGTCCTGCGCATTGCCGTCGGGCGTGGCCTGGTCGACGAGGCCGGGCAGCAGGCGAGCCAGTCCGTCCAGCACCGAGCCGCGGTCCTGCCCGCTTTCCTGGGCAATGCCGTCGACCACGCCGGCGTCGAGCACCGTATCCAGCTGCTGCGGGCTTACCGGCTGGTTGGCGCCGGAACCGATCCAGGACTGGACGATGGCGGCCAGGCCGCCCCTTTCGAACGCGCCGATCAGGCCGGCGATGCCGCCCGGATACTTGGCCAGTTGGTTCAGTATGGCCGGCAGCAGGCTCGCGTCGCGGCCGGCATCGCCGCCGCCGGCCAGGCCGCCCAATGTGTCCAGCAGTCCCATGGGACCTCCTTGAAAATGTCGGAAAAGGCCGCCGGCGGGCCCGGCGGCGCGGTTCGCGTCAGTCCTGCAGTTCGGGAGGCAGCTTGCCGCCGTTTTCGGCCAGCTTGCGCATCACCTGCTTGTGCAGCCAGATGTTCATGGCGGCCGAATCGTCCGTGCTGCCGTCGTAGCCCAGTTCGGCGGCCAGCTGCTTGCGCGCCGTCAGGCTGCTGTCCAGGCCGAGCAGCTTGAGCAGGTCGACGATGGAGGTCTTCCAGTTGAGTTTCTCGGGGTGCTTGGCCTGCATGTCGGCCAGCACGGCGGCGACGTCGACGGCGGGAGCGGCAGGCGCCGGCGCGGCGGCGGGCGCAGACGCCGCATCCGCGGCTGGCGCGGCGGCCGGCGGCACGGGCGCCGCATTGGCCCGCGAGGGAAGGATCTTGTCGAGGATGGCGCTGAAGATGCTCATGGCGAAACTCCTGAAGACAGGGGAAAACGCCCTGCCCGCCCCTGCGGGGCGGACGGGCGCCGGAACCCCGAGCATACCGCGGCCAGACGACCGTTACGCGTCAAGGAAGGTCAAGCCCCCGGCAGCGAACTTGTGGGGCAGGACAGTCGGCTTACTCTGCCAGCCAGTCGCGCCCGACCAGGAATTCCCGGGTCAGCCGCGCCTCGGGCGAACCCGGCTCGGGCTGCCAGCCGTAGCGCCAGCATGCGCATGGCGGCATGGACATCAGTATCGATTCCGTGCGGCCATTGCTTTGCAGGCCGAACAGCGTACCGCGGTCCAGGATCAGGTTGAATTCCACGTAGCGCCCGCGCCGGTAGGCCTGGAACTCGCGCTCGCGCTCGCCGTAGGGCGTGTCGCGGCGGGCCTGCGCGATGGGCAGGTAAGCCTGCAGAAAGGCATTGCCCACGCTGCGCGTCATGGCGAAATCGCGCTCGAAGCCGAATTCGCGGAAATCGTCGAAGAAAATGCCGCCCACCCCGCGCGCCTCGCCGCGATGGGGCAGGAAGAAATAGTCGTCGCACCACAGCTTGAAGCTGCGGTAGAGCTCGGCGCCGAAGGGCGCGACGGCGTCCCGGCAGGCCCGGTGGAAGTGGCGCGCGTCTTCTTCGAAGGCGTAATAAGGCGTAAGGTCCATGCCGCCCCCGAACCAGGCGACGGGCGGCGCGCCGGCCAGGCCTTCGGCGCAGAACATGCGCACGTTCATGTGCACCGTCGGGCAATAGGGATTGCGCGGGTGCAGTACCAGCGACACGCCCATGGCCTCGAACGGCCGGCCGGCCAGCAGCGGGCGCAGCGCCGTTGCCGAGGCGGGCAGCGCGTCGCCCTGCACGTGCGAGAAATTGACCCCGCCCCGCTCGAAGAAAGCGCCCTGCTCGATCACGCAGGAACGTCCCTGCCCGCGCAGCCTGCCGCCGGCGGGACGGGTCCATTCGTCGACCTCGAAGCGCCTGCCGTCGAAATCGGACAAGGCATCCACGATGCGCCGCTGCAAGTCCAGCAGGTAATCGCGCACGGCCAGCGCATCGAAGCCGGCATCGGCCGCACCGGCGGCATCGGCCGGAACAGGCGCCGCGGCGGCGCTCGGCAAGGTATCGGCCATGATTGGCATCTCCTGGCAATACGGGTTCAGAAACGGCGGCCGATGCCGGCGCCGACGATCCACGGGTCGATCTTCAGGCGGCCCAGGTCGTTGCCGGCCTGGCTGGCATCGGTGCGGATCCAGATCTTCTTGACGTCGACGTTGAAGAACCAGTCGTCGTCGATGCCAATGTCCATGCCCAGCTGCAGGGCCGGCCCGAAGCTGTTGCGGTCGATATGCACCGGCTGGCCGCCGGCCGACAGGTCGTTGTCGTAGAAGCGCGTGTAGTTCAGGCCCGCCCCAACGTAAGGGCGCCAGCGGCCGCTGCTGTTGAAGTGGTACTGCAGCGTGACGGTGGGCGGCAGCACGCTCACCTTGCCCAGGCTGCCTATGCCGGACGTGACGCGATGCCGGGTGGTGGCGAGGATCAGCTCGACGCCCACGTGGTCGGTGAACATATAGGTGAAATCGAGCTCGGGTACGGTGGCGGCCTTCACCCCGGCATCCAGCGACGACAGCGCGCCGCTGGCCGAAACGTCGGGCTGCACGCGTATCGCCCGCGCCCGCACCAGGATATCGCCCGCGGCCGCGCAGGCCGTTCCGCTCGCAGCCGCCAGCAGGGCGGCCGCCACCATTGCCTTCTTGATGCTGTTCATGGCTTCCTCTCGTAAGACGAAACCATCATCCCACCGAAGCCGCATGCGGCCTTTGCGATAGATCAAGCTTTGGCGCGGGCTTGCCGCCTGCGACGATAAGATGCGCTGGGATCAAGCAAGTTTCTGCCGCGGGGGGCCGGGCCTGGGCAGGGCGCTTCGGCCAATTGGAGCGAGGGCAGTCCCGCGTAGCGGGACCGAGGGCGCCTAATGGCGCGCCCGAGCCGAGCGACTTGGCCGAAGCGCCCTGCCCAGGCCCGGCCCCCCGCGGCAGAAACTTGCGCTGCGGCATGCGGGAAGTGTTTCATGGGCATGCAAATGCGGCGCTTGCCTGCACCGGAACAAAAAAGGCCGCCAACCCATTAAGGTAGCGGCCTTTTCTTGGCGGCACTTGGCAGTGCCGGGAATGATTCTGGTAGGCGGTATTGGAATCGAACCAACGACCTCCACGATGTCAACGTGGCGCTCTAACCAGCTGAGCTAACCGCCTGTAAAGAGGCAAAATTCTAACCGATTTTTTACCGTTCTGCATCCGCGCGCCGCACGGCCTGGATGAAGCCGCGGATCTTTTCCGCCGACTTCACTCCCGGAGCGGTTTCCACGCCGCTGCTGACGTCCACCGCCCACGGCCGCAGCGCCCGAACGGCCTGGCCCACGCCTTGCTCGTCGAGGCCTCCGGAGAGTACCAGCGGACGGGCGCCCGGGTCGCCGGCGAGATCCCGCAGCAGGGCGTGGTCGAACGACCGGCCACTGCCGCCATAGCCCTGGCTGTAGCTGTCGAACAGCCAGCCGGCGGCGGCGCCGTAGGCCCGGCAGGCGGCGAGCAGGCCGCCTGCGCTGTCCAGGCCCGGCGCGCCCACGCGGAAGGCCCGCAGGTAGCGGCGGCCGTAGCGTTCGCATGCCTCGGGGGATTCGTCGCCGTGGAACTGCAGGAGGTCGGGCCCGACTTCGTCCAGCACCCGCCGGACCTCGTCCGGCGCCGCATTGACGAACAGGGCCGCGACGCTGACGAAGCAGGGCACGGCGCGGCGCAGCCGGGCGGCGCGCGCCGGCTCCACGAAGCGCTTGCTGCCGCCGTAGAACACCAGGCCGACGGCGTCCGCGCCGGCCTCGACGGCGGCCGCCAAGTCTTCCTCGCGGGTCAGCCCGCAGATCTTGATGCGCGTGCGCACTGCCCGCCCCTACTTGAACCCGCTGCCGGCATCGTCGCCGTAGACGCCGCTGCCGTAGGTATTGCCCACATCGATCTCCACCGTGCTGGGGTCGACCTGCGGCTGGTCGCTCTTGTAGTGGGTGACCATGCCGGGAAACAGCATGACCAGGGCGACCATGATCAGCTGGATGACGATGAACGGCACGGAGCCCCAATAGATCTGCCCGGTTTCCACCTTGGCGGTCATCTGCCCGGTGACCTTGTCCCGGTAGTCCTGCTTGGGTGCCACCGAGCGCAGGTAGAACAGGGCGAAGCCGAAGGGCGGATGCATGAAGGAAGTCTGCATGTTGACCGCCAGCAGCACGCCGAACCAGATCAGGTCTATGCCCATCTTGTCGGCCACCGGGCCGAGCAGCGGCACGATGATGAAGGCGAGCTCGAAGAAGTCCAGGAAGAACGCCAGGACGAAGGTCAGCACGCTGACCACGATCAGGAAGCCCCATTCGCCGCCGGGCAGGCCGATCAGCAGGTGCTCGACCCACAGGTCGCCGTTGACGCCGCGGAAGGTCAGGCCGAAGACGGTGGAGCCGATGAGGATGAACACCACGAAGCAGGACAGCTTGGTGGTCGTATCCATGGCCTGGCGCAGCAAGGGCAGGCTCAGGCGCCGCCGGGCCACCGCCATGACGATGGCGCCGACCGCCCCCATGGCGCCGCCCTCGGTGGGCGTGGCCACGCCGATGAAGATGGTGCCCAGCACCAGGAAGATCAGGGCCAGGGGCGGGATCATCACGAAGGTGACCCGCTCGGCGATCTGCGACAGCAACCCCAGGCGCAGCACCTTGTTGACCACGGCGATCACGAAGGCGGTCAGGCCCCACACCAGGATGCCGACGACGATGGTCTCGTCCACCGGGGCGTTTTCGTGCAGGTAGAGTTCGCCCACCCCCAGCGCGACGATGACCGAAATCAGCATCAGCACTCCGAGCGAGCGCGTGCCGCGGGCGCCGCTGGGCTCGACGAAGGTACGGGCCTCTTCCGGGATGGCCGGCGCGGCCTTCGGCCGCAGCCAGGACAGGAGGACGACGTACGCGATATACAGGCCGACCAGCGCGAAGCCCGGAACGATGGCGCCCCGGTACATGTCGCCGATCGACCGGCCCAGCTGGTCGGCCAGCACGATCAGCACCAGCGACGGCGGGATGATCTGCGACAGCGTGCCCGAGGCCGCGATCACGCCCGAGGCCAGGCGCCGGTCGTAGCCGTAGCGCAGCATGATGGGCAGCGAGATCAGGCCCATGGAGATGACGGAAGCCGACACCACGCCGGTGGTCGCGGCCAACATGGCCCCGACCAGGACGACCGCGATCGCCAGGCCGCCGCGCAGGGGCCCGAAGAGCTGGCCGATGGTCTCGAGCAGGTCTTCTGCCATGCCCGAGCGCTCCAGGATGAGCCCCATGAAGGTGAAGAACGGCACGGCCAGCAGCGTGTCGTTGGAAATGATACCGAACACCCTCTGCGGAAGCGCCTGGAACAGCGCCGGGCTGAGCAGGCCCAGTTCGATGCCGATCAGGCCGTAGAGAATGCCGTTGGCCGCGAGGGCGAAGGCCACCGGAAAACCCAGCAACAGGAACAGCACCAGGGTGGCGAACATGATGGGGGCCATGTTGGCGATGAAGAACTCCATGTCAGCGGCCCTCTTCCCGGTCCGTTGCCGGCAGCCCTGCGGCCTGCCGCGCCTGCGCCTCGCGCGCGATTTCCTCGGCCAACTCTTCCTCGGCAGTCTTGCCTTCGCCGCGGGACATGGGATCGGGGCAGCGTCCCGTCAGGTAGCCCACGCACTTGATCAGATGCGACACCCCGGCCGCGACCAGCAGCCCGAACCCTACGGGGATCAGCAGCTTGACCGGCCAGCGCAACAGCCCGCCCGAATTGGACGATTGCTCATGGCTCAGGTAGGAATCCATGAACATGGGCCACGACAGCCACATGATGAGCGTGCAAGCGGGCAGCAGGAAGCACAGCACGCCGAAGATCTCTATCTTGACCTGAGTACGCCGGGACAGGCGCTGCGCCAGGATGTCGACCCGTACGTGCTCGTTCCTGAGCAGGGTATAGCCCGCCGCCAGCAGGAACATGGCGCCGAACAGGTACCATTGCAGTTCCAGCCAGGCGTTGGAACTGACGTTGAAGGCCTTGCGCACGACAGCGTTGCACGCGCTCACGAGGACGACAAGGAGGGTCAGCCATGTCACGGCCTGGCCCACCCTGTTGTTGATCGCGTCGATCAGGCGCGACAGGGCAAGTAGAGCTTGCATGATGAGGAATACCGATAAAAATGGGCCGGGGATCGCCCGGAGCGGGCGCCGGCCGGGCCGGCGCCCCGCAGCGCCCGCCCGGCTGGCGGTATGAGGCGCGGAAAAACGGGAATTGTAGCCCCGCCCGGCCGCCTCCCCTCCCCGGCCGGCCCGCGCGCCCGCCGGACCGTCAGGTCCGGGTAACGGCGGCCACGAACTGGTCGTAGCTGCCCTCGGCCACGCGGAACCAGGGGATCTCGCTGTCGCGGAACGCCATGTGGCTCTCGTAGATCTTCTTGAACATGGGGTTGGAGGCGCTCATTTCCGCGTACACCTCGCCGGCGGCCTTGTAGCAGGCATCCATGACCTCGCGCGGGAAGGCCCGCAGCTTGGCGCCCTGCGCCACCAGCCGGCGCAGCGCCTGCGGGTTCTCGGCGTCGTACTTGGCGATCATGTCGTTGGTCGCGGCCGCCGAGGCCTGGGCCAGCACGGACTGGTAATGCTTGGGCAGGCCGTTGTAGGCCTCCTGGTTGACGTAGAACGAGACCTGCAGCGTGCCTTCCCACCACCCCGGGAAGTAGTAGAACGGCGCCACCTTGTTGAAGCCCAGCTTCTCGTCGTCGTAGGGGCCGATCCATTCGGCGGCGTCGATCGTGCCCTTCTCGAGCGAGGGGTAGATGTCGCCGCCCGGGATCTGCTGCGGGACGACGCCCAGGCGCGACAGCACGGCGCCGGCGAAGGCGCTGGCGCGGAACTTCAGGCCCTTGAGGTCGCCGACGGACTTGATCTCCTTGCGGAACCAGCCGCCCATCTGGGTGCCTGTATAGCCGCAGGGGAAATTGACGATGTTGTACTTCTGGAACAGCTCGCGCAGCAGCGTCAGGCCGTCGCCCTCGCGCATCCAGGCGTTCATCTGCCGGGTGTTCAGGCCGAAGGGCACGGCGCCGTCGAAGCACAGGGCGGGATCCTTGCCGAAATAGTAGTACGAAGCGGTATGGCCGCACTCGATCGTACCGTTCTGCACGCCGTCGAGCACCTGGAAGGCGGGCAGGATCTCGCCAGCCGGGAAGGCGCGGATGTTGAACTTGCCGCCGGTGGCCTCGGCCACGTACTTGGCGACGTTTTCACCCCCGCTGTAGATGGCGTCGGAACTGCGCGTGAAGCTGGAGGCCAGCCTCCAGTTCAGCGTGGGCGAGTCCTGCGCGAAGACCGGGGCGGCCAGGGTGGCGCCGCCCGCGGCGGCGCCCAGGGTGGCTTTCTTGAGGAAGGAACGGCGTTGCATGGCTTCTCCTGGAAATACTCGGGGCGTTCAGGATGTTATCGCCGTCCGTCCCCGGCCACCCTTGCGGATTACCCTTGCCCGCGCCCGGCTGCGAGCCGGAGCCGGAGCATCAGGGGGAGCCGGCGCCTGGAATGTCGCCGCTCCCGTCCGCCGGCAACCCGAAATGCTCCGGGTATTCGATGGCGGCCAGGTACAGCCCGTCGGGCGCGTAGGTCGGCGCGGCCAGCCGGCGGTCCCGGGCGGCCAGCACCTGCGCCATATGGGAAGGCAGCCGGCGCCCCTGGCCGATCTCCACCAGCGCCCCCACCAGGTTGCGCACCATATGGTGCAGGAAGGCGTTGGCACGCAGCGTGAACCGCAGCCCGCCCGCGTGCGGCTCGATGTCCAGCCGGTGCAGGGTGCGCACCGGGCTGGCCGCCTGGCATTGCGAAGAGCGGAAGCTGCTGAAATCGTGCTCTCCCGTCACCGCGGCCGCCGCCTGCCGCATGGCATCCACGTCCAGCGGCCGGAAGCACCAGCCCGCCCGGCCCGCCCACAACGGCATGCGCACGGGTTCGTTGCGCAGGAGATAGACATAGGTGCGCGAGCGCGCCGAGAACCGCGCGTGGAAATCGTCCGGCACGGACCGTGCCCACCGCACCGCGATGCTGGCGGGAAGATGGCTGTTGACCCCCCGGACCCAGGATACCTCGCGCCGCTCGACGGGCGCGTCCAGGTGGACGACTTGCATGGCCGCGTGCACGCCGGTGTCCGTGCGGCCGGCGCAGACGGTGGCCACCGCAGCGCCCGCGAAGCGGGCCAGCGCCGCCTCCAGCGTGTCCTGCACCGTTGCGCCGTGGGGCTGGGTCTGCCAGCCCTGCCACATCGACCCGTCGTAGGCCAGGCCCAGGGCGATGCGCGGCATGCCGGCTCAGGAAGGCCGGGATTCGCCGGGCGCGGCGCCCTTGCCGTCGTCGTCCAGGTCGAGGTCGATGGACTCCAGGCGTTCCTTGAACGCAGCGCCCGCGGCCCCGCCATCGTCGTACGGCAGGTCGTCTTCGTACTGGTCGTCGCGCCGGGCGCCTGCGCGGCGCATCAGCCACGCGATGACAAAGGCCAGCAGGGCCAGCACGGCCGTGACCACGATGAGCAGGTTGTCCATGAGCCATCCCCTGGATGCGGCCGGCTCGCCCGAAGCGGGCACGGCGTCGGCGGCCGATGCCGCGGCGCCCTGCCCTGCCGCAGCCGTCGTGCCGGAAGCGGCTCCAGAGCCGGAGGCGCCCTGCGAGCCGGAGCCCGTGCCGGGGCTGGAAGCCCCCGTTGCGCCGGCGGCCGGGCCGGTACCGGCGGCTGCCGCGTCCGGTGTGGTACCGGACGAGCCGCTGTCCGCGCCTTGCGCCGAAGCGGCGGCGCCCGTGGCGCTCGCCGCATTGCCCGCGCCGTCGGACCCCGGCGCGCCCTGGCCAGCACCGCCGGAGGCCGAAGCCGCCGCGGCAGCCTGGCCGGCCGGCCCGCCAGCAGCGCCGCTGCCGGACCCCGCCGCGCCGCCGCCGGATGCGGCATCGCCCGGGGCAGTACCGTTGCCGGCGCCCGCGGCACTGCCGCCGGCCGGCGAACCGCCGGCGCCCAAGGCCTGATTCAGTTCGTCGACGTTGCGCTGGGCCTGCGCCACGCGCGCCTCGCCTTCGCGCAAGGCCTTGCCCGCGGCCGCGCGTTCGTCCTGCTGGCCGTCGCCCTGCGCCGCCCCGCCCTGCGCCGCGGACAGCCGCAGGCGATCCTGCGGCGCGGCTTGGGCCGCGGCAGGCGCGCTTTCGTCTTGCCCGACCCGGCCCGAAGCCGTCGCGCCGGCAGATACGGCCACGCCGGCCCCCACTGTGCCAGCCATGCCCGCGCGGTAGCGGGCGAAGGCCTCGGCATGCTCGCCGAACAGCCGGCGGGCCTCGGCCGGGTCGATGGCCCGCGCCGCCGCCGCATCGGGCAGCGCGAGGGTCGCCCCGGCCTTGACCAGGTTCATGTTGTTCCGGATGAAGGCCTGGGGATTGGCCTGGTACAGCGCGGCCAGCATCTGGTAGACGCTGGCACCGGCCACCTGGTGCCGGCGTGCGATGCCGAACAGGGTATCGCCGCGCCGCACGTTCACGCTGCTACCGGCGGCGGAGCGGGACGCCCCCGGCACGGACGCCGCAGCCGGAGCCGGGGCGGCGCCGGAAGGCTGGAGGAAACTGACCTGCACCTGGCGCTGCCCGCTGGCCGAAGAAATCTCCAGCAGCAGGTCGACCACGGCGCCTGCGGCGGGCTGGTCGGCCCGCACGCGGATGACGCGGCGGGCGGGGTCCGCCCCGCTTTCGATGTCCGCATGCAGAGCTTCCAGCGGCACCGGGGGATTCAGCCCGGCCTGGCGCCAGGCCTGGGCCGCGGCCGGCCGCGCCTGCAGCGAACCGGCGTCCTCGGCACTGAGCTCCTGCACCGGCACTTCGATCTGCAGGGGTTGGCCGGGCGCCGAGACGATCCGGGAATGGCCGATGCGCGCGGCCTGCGCCGCCGTGCCGGCCAGCGCCGCCGCCAGCAGTCCCAGCGCGAGCGTGCCGGGACGGCAGCGGTTGGCATGGCGGGAGCGGTGGGTGCGTGGGTTCATGGCCTGTATCCGTGGTTTGGGGTCAACGGGAAAACAGCGGGAACGCCCATGGCGGGGCGCCGCTCACGCGGCGCCGGCGCACCGGCACCGGCGCATTCTAACCTCAGAGCTCGCCCAGGACGATGCGCAGCATGCGGCGCAGCGGCTCGGCCGCGCCCCACAGCAACTGGTCGCCCACCGTGAAGCCGCCCAGGTATTGCGGCCCCATGGAAAGCTTGCGCAGCCGACCCACCGGGATGTCCAGCGTGCCGGTCACTGCCACCGGCGTCAGCGCCTGCATGGTGGCTTCCTTGGTATTGGGCACGACCTTGGCCCAGGCCGTGCCCTGGCGCAGCATGTCCTCGATCTCATCGACGGGCACGTCGCGCCGCAGCTTGATGGTCAGCGCCTGGCTGTGGCAGCGCATGGCGCCGATCCGCACGCACAGGCCGTCGATGGGCACCGCGGCGGTGCCGAAGGCGGCCCCGCGACCGAGGATCTTGTTGGTTTCGGCCTCGCCCTTCCATTCCTCGCGCGACATGCCGTTGCCGAGATCCTTGTCGATCCAGGGAATCAGGTTGCCGGCCAGCGGCACCCCGAAATGGTCCACCGGCAGGCTGCCATCGCGCTGGCGGGCGAGCACGCCGCGGTCGATTTCCAGGATGGCCGAAGCGGGGTCGTCCAGCAGCGGCTTGACCGCGCCGTTGAGCAGGCCGAACTGGGTGAGCAGTTCGCGCATGTGCTGCGCGCCGCCCCCGGAGGCCGCCTGGTAGGTCATGCTGGTCATCCACTCGACCAGGTCGTTGTTGAACAGGCCGGCCAGGCCCATCAGCATGCAGCTGACCGTGCAGTTGCCGCCGATGAAATCGCGCACCCCGCGCGCCAGCGCCGCGTCGATGACCGGGCGGTTGACCGGGTCGAGCGCGATGATGGCCTCGTCGGCCATGCGCAGCGTGCTGGCCGCGTCGATCCAGACGCCGTTCCAGCCGGCCGCGCGCAGCCGCGGATGGATTTCCCGGGTGTAGTCGCCGCCCTGGCAGGTGACGATGATGGGCAGCTTGCGCAGCGCCTCGATGTCGTTGGCGTCCTGCAGCTTGCCGGCGCCCTCGGCCCAGGCGGGCGCGTCGCCGCCCGTATTGCTGGTCGAGAAGAAGACGGGCTCGATCAGGGAGAAATCGTTCTCGTCGCGCATGCGCTGCATGAGCACCGAGCCCACCATGCCGCGCCAGCCGACGAATCCTACCGCTTGAGTCATGTGCAGATCCGCTGTGGAAAATCAATAATGAAAATCAGTTTAACGCCTTGAGTACCGCGTCGCCCATGGCGGCCGTGCCGACCTTGGTCGAGCCGGCCTCGTGGATGTCGGCGGTACGCAGCCCGTCGGCCAATACCTTGCGCACCGCGCGCTCGATGCGCTCGGCGGCCGCCGGCTGGTTCAGCGAATAGCGCAGCAGCATGGCCGCCGACAGGATGGTCGCCAGCGGATTGGCCGCGTCCTGGCCGGCGATGTCGGGCGCCGAGCCGTGGCTGGGCTCGTACAGGCCCTGGCCGGACTCGTTGAGCGAGGCCGAGGGCAGCATGCCGATGGAGCCGGTCAGCATCGCGGCCTCGTCCGACAGGATGTCGCCGAACAGGTTGCCCGTGACCACCACGTCGAACAGGCGCGGGGCGCGCACCAGTTGCATGGCGGCGTTGTCCACGTACATGTGCGAAAGCTCGACATCGGGATAGTCGCGGGCGGTCTCGGTGACCACGTCGCGCCACAGCTGGGAAGTTTCCAGCACGTTGGCCTTGTCCACGCTGCACAGCTTCTTGCTGCGCTTGCGGGCGGCCTCGAAGCCGATGCGGGCGATGCGCCGGATCTCCGGTACGGCATAGCGCATGGTGTCGTAGCCCTCGCGCTCGCCGGCGAAGGCGCCGTCCGGCGCATTGCGCACTCCGCGCGGCGTGCCGAAATAAATGTCGCCCGTCAGTTCGCGCACGATGAGAATGTCCAGCCCCGAGACCACTTCGGGCTTGAGCGACGAAGCGTTGGCGAGCTCGGGATAGAGTATGGCCGGGCGCAGGTTGGCGAACAGCCCCAGCGCCTTGCGCAGCCCCAGGATGGCCTGTTCCGGGCGGAACTCGCGCGGCAGGCTGTCGTATTTCCAGTCGCCCACCGCACCGAACAGCACGGCGTCGGACTGGCGCGCCAGGTCCAGCGTAGCGGGCGGCAACGGATGCTCGAAGGCGTCGAAGGCCGCCCCGCCGACGGGCGCCTCGCGGATCTCCAGCGGCAGCCCGAGCGCGCGCAGCACGCGCACGGCCTGCTCGACGATTTCGGGGCCGATGCCGTCGCCCGGCAATACAGCAATGTTATGGCTCATTGGGCTCTCGTTGGAAAAATGTGCAAACCGGGTCAGCGGGCCAGGGGCCGTACGTCCAGCCAGGGGTGCCGTGCCAGGCGCTCGGCTTCGAAGGCCCGGATCTTGTCGGACTGGCGCAGGGTCAGGCCGATGTCGTCCAGACCGTTGAGCAGGCAATACTTGCGGAAGGGCTCGATGTCGAAGGCGATCTCCCGGCCGTCCGGAGTCACCACCACCTGGCGCTCCAGGTCCACGCGCAGCTTGTAGCCGACGAAGGCGCGGACCTCGTCGAACAGGCGGGCTACCTCGAGCTCGGACAGCACAATGGGCAGCAGCCCGTTCTTGAAACTGTTGTTGAAGAAGATGTCGGCGTAGGACGGCGCGATCAGCGCCCGGAACCCGTACTGCGCCAGCGCCCAGGGCGCATGCTCGCGGCTGGAGCCGCAGCCGAAGTTCTTGCGCGCCAGCAGGACGGAAGCACCCTGGTAGCGCGGCTGGTTGAGCACGAAGTCCGGGTTCAGCGGCCGCTTGCTGTTGTCCATGCCGGGCTCGCCGTGGTCCAGGTAGCGCAGCTCGTCGAACAGGTTGGGGCCGAAGCCCGTGCGCGCGATGGACTTCAGGAACTGCTTGGGAATGATGAGGTCGGTGTCGACGTTCTCGCGGTCGAGCGGGGCGACCAGGCCCTCGTGCTGGGTAAAGGCTTCCATGGAGTTCACCTGAATTGTCTGACGTCGACGAAATGGCCGGCGATGGCGGCAGCCGCCGCCATCGCCGGGCTGACCAGATGGGTGCGGCCGCCCTGCCCCTGCCGCCCTTCGAAGTTGCGGTTGGAGGTGGAGGCGCAGCGCTCGCCCGGCTCGAGCCGGTCGGCGTTCATGGCCAGGCACATCGAACAGCCGGGCTCGCGCCATTCGAATCCCGATTCGATGAAGATGCGGTCCAGACCCTCGCGCTCGGCCTGCTGCTTGACCAGCCCCGAGCCCGGGACCACCATGGCCTGGCGCACGTTGCCCGCCACGCGCTTGCCGCGCGCCACCGCAGCGGCGGCGCGCAGGTCCTCGATGCGCGAATTGGTGCACGAGCCTATGAAGACGCGGTCGACGCGGATGTCCGTGATCGGCGTGTTGGGCTTGAGCCCCATGTACTGCAGCGCGCGCTCCATGCCGCTGCGCCGCACCTCGTCCTTTTCGCGGTCGGGGTCCGGCACCCGCGCGTCCACCGGCAGCACCATCTCGGGAGAGGTGCCCCAGGTGACCTGCGGCAGGATGGTGGCGGCGTCGATCTCGACCACGCGGTCGAACCTGGCGCCCGGGTCCGAATGCAGGGTGCGCCAGTAGGCCACGGCCTGGTCCCACAGCGCGCCGGAAGGCGCGAAGGGACGGCCGCGGAAGTATTCGACGGTCTTGTCGTCGACCGCCACCATGCCGGAGCGGGCGCCCGCCTCGATCGCCATGTTGCAGACCGTCATGCGCCCTTCCATGGACAGCGCGCGCACGGCGCTGCCGGCGAACTCGATGGCATGGCCAGTGCCGCCGGCCGTGCCGATCACGCCGATCACATGCAGCACGAGGTCCTTGGCGGTGCAGCCGAAGGGCAGCTCGCCCTCGACCCGCACCAGCATGCTCTTGCTCTTTTTCATGAGCAGGGTCTGGGTGGCCAGCACGTGCTCGACCTCGGAGGTCCCGATGCCGAAGGCCAGCGCGCCCATGGCGCCGTGCGTGCTGGTGTGGGAATCGCCGCAGACTACCGTCATGCCGGGCAGCGTCGCGCCCTGTTCGGGGCCGATGACGTGCACGATGCCCTGGCGCAGATCGTTCATGCGGAATTCGGTGACCCCGAATTTTTCGCAGTTGGCGTCCAGGGTATCGACCTGCAGCCGGGAAATCGGGTCGGAGATGCCCTGCGCGCGGCCCAGCGTGGGCACGTTGTGGTCGGCCACGGCCAGGTTGGCACTTACCCGCCAGGGCTTGCGCCCGGCCAGCGCCAGACCTTCGAAGGCCTGCGGGCTGGTCACCTCGTGCAGGAGGTGACGGTCTATGTATAGCAGACAGGTTCCGTCGGATTCCTGGTGGACGACGTGGGCGTCCCAGAGCTTGTCGTACAGGGTTTGGGGCATGTTGACACTCGCTGCAATGAACCGCCAGGCGAGCATCGTGCGGGAAAAGCGCATGCCGGCGGCCTTGCCGCGGGCGACCCGCCTTCAGGGTAAGTTTTTGATTATGCCATAACGTTACGCCGGGCCGGCCCCGGACGCTCCCGCCCGGCCGCCCCGGCACGCTTCCGGAACTCGCCCCGCCGCTGCGGGAAATCAGCGCGCCCCGCCCGGCCCGTAGAGCGGCATCACCTGTTCGGCGGCCTGCTGCAGGTCGGCGATGCGCGAGCTCGCCGACGGGTGGGTGGACAGGATCTCGGGCGGCGCATTGCCCTCGGAAGCCGCGCCCATCTTCTGCCAGAGGGTGACGGCCGCGCGCGGGTCGTAGCCGGCCCGGGCGGCCAGTTCCACGCCCATGCGGTCGGCCTCGGTCTCGTGAGTGCGGCTGTTGGGCAGCACGAACATGACGTCGGTCAGCTTGCCGCCGAGGTCCGACGCGGCCGACGAGCCGGTGGCGATGGCCAGCACCGACAGCCCGAGCTGGGCCGCCATCTGCTGCGAGACGCGCTCGCGCGCATGCTCGCGCAGGGCGTGGGAGATCTCGTGGCCGATGACCGCCGCCAGCTCGGCGTCGGTGGGTTTGATGCGGTCGAGCAGCCCGGTGTAGACGGCGATCTTGCCGCCCGGCATGCACCAGGCGTTGACCTCGTCGGACGTCAGCACGTGGATTTCCCAGTTCCATTGGCGCGCGTCGGGCCGGAACGCCCCCACCTGCGCGATCAGCTTCTGGGATATCGTCTTGACGCGGCGCACCTGCGCCGCGCTGCGGTCGAGCGCGCCCTTGGCCCGCGCCTGGGCGATCAGCTGGGAATACTGCTGGCCGGCCTCCTGTTCCAGCGCGCCTTCCGGCACCAGGCTGGACATGTATTGCGTGCGCTGCACGCCTATCGTGCCCGGCTGGGTGGTGCTCACGCCCGAGCACCCGGCCAGGGCGGCCAGGAGGGCGGCGGCGGCCCAGCGGGCCGGGCGGCGGCAGGAACGGGTCATGGGAGCCTCCTAGGAAGCGCCGGCAGCCGCCGGCGCGGCGCCGCACTGGCCGCGATGGCGCAGCGCGTGGTCCATCAGCACCAGGGCCAGCAGAGCTTCGGCAATGGGCGTGGCGCGGATGCCCACGCAGGGATCGTGGCGGCCCAGCGTCTGCACCATGACCGGTTCGCCGGCGCGGTTGACCGACCGGCGCTCGATGCGGATGCTGGAAGTGGGCTTGATTGCCAGCGACACGGTGATGTCCTGCCCGGTGGAAATGCCGCCCAGCACGCCGCCGGCGTGATTGCTGAGGAAACCGTCCGGGGTGAGCTCGTCGCCGTGCTCGGAACCGCGCTGGGCGATGCAGCCGAAGCCTGCGCCGATGGACACGCCCTTGACCGCGTTCAGGCCCATCATGGCGTGCGCGATGTCGGCGTCTAGCCGGTCGTAGACGGGCTCGCCCCAGCCCGCCGGCACGCCTTCGGCGACCACCTCGATACGGGCGCCGGCCGAATCGCCGTCGCGCCGCAGTTCGTCCATATAGGCTTCGAGCTCGGGCACCACGCCGGCGTTGGGCGCGAAGAACGGGTTGCCGCCGACGTCGTCCCAGCTGGCGAAAGGAATGGCGATGGGGCCCAGCTGGCTCATGTAGCCCCGCACCCGCATGCCGAAGGATGCGTGCAGCCACAGCTTGGCGATGGCCCCCGCGGCCACGGTGGGCGCGGTCAGGCGGGCCGAGGAGCGGCCGCCGCCGCGGGGGTCGCGCACGCCGTACTTGCGCCAGTAGGCGTAGTCCGCATGACCGGGCCGGAAGGTATCGGCGATGGCACCATAATCCTTGCTGCGGGCGTCGGCGTTGCGGATCAGCAGGCCGATCGGGGTGCCGGTGGTCACGCCTTCGTGGACGCCCGAAAGGATCTCGACGGCATCGGGCTCCTGGCGCTGGGTGACGTGGCGCGAGGTGCCGGGACGGCGGCGGTCGAGCTCGGCCTGGATGTCGGCGGCCGCCAGGGGCAATCCCGGCGGACAGCCATCGACCACGCAGCCGATGGCCGGGCCGTGGGATTCGCCGAAATTGGTGACGCAGAACAGCTTGCCTAAGGTATTGCCAGACATGACGGGCGGACTTCCGGGAAGCGCCGCGGGCCGGGCGGCCCGCAGGCGGTGAGAGCGAACCCGGATTATTGCATCGGAGCGGCCTGCACGGCCAACGCGGCGATCCTGTCGGCGGGCACGGGCCGGCCCAGCAGATAACCCTGAACGGCCCGGCAGCCGAGCTTTTCGAGGATCTCGCGCTGCCCGTGGGTTTCCACGCCCTCGGCGATGACCGAGCGCCCCAGCGCCCGGCTCAGCGCCAGCAGCGCGGACACCACCGCCCGGCTGTTGCGGTTGGATTCCAGGTCGGCCACGAACAGGCGGTCCAGCTTGATCCAGTCGAAGGGCAGGCTGTGCAGGTGGTTGAGGCTGCAATAGCCGGCGCCGAAATCGTCCAGGGCGATGCCCACGCCCTCGGAGCGCATGCCTTCCAGCATGCGGGCGTGGCCTTCGTAGTGGCCGATGCACATGGATTCGGTGACCTCGAGCACCAGGCGCGAGGGCTCCAGGCCCGTGCGGCGCAGGATGGCCCGCACCCGCTCCGGCAGGTCGCCGGCCATCATCTGGCGCACCGACAGGTTTACGTGCACCCGCCAGTTCACCGGCCACGACGCCGCCTGCGCGCAGGCTTCCTCGAGGACCCAGTCGCCCAGGGGCACGATGAGGCCCGTGCTCTCGGCATGGTCCAGGAAACCGGCCGGGCCCAGCAACCCGCGCGTGGGGTGGTTCCAGCGCAGCAGCGCCTCGCAACCCATCACCCTTCCGGTGGCGCCGTCGCAGATGGGCTGGTAATGCAGCAGGAAATCGGCGTACCGGCCCTGGGCCACGGCCTGGCGCAGGTCCTGCTCGAGCGCCTGGCGGTCGCGGTTGCTCGCGATCATGCCGGAATCGAAGGTCTGCCACCCCCCTCCCGCGCTGCGCGCCTTGAGGTCGACCATGGCGATCTGCAGGCCGCGCAGCAAGCGTTCGATGGAACGGCCGTGCTCGGGAAACAGGGCCAGGCTGATGCCGAAGGACGCCAGGAAGGGCTGGCCCTGCACGTCGTAGGGACGCGAGAGGCTGGCGTGCAGCCGTTCGGCCAGGCGTTCCGGTTCCTGCCCCTGGCGGCCGGGCACGAAGGCCAGGAATTCGTCGCGCGAGAACCGCCCGGCGCAGCCGCCCGCGGCATCGACGACGTCTTTCATGCGCATGGCGATCTGCTGCAGCAGCGAACCGCTCTGGCCGGGATGCAGCATGGCGGTGGTCTCGACGTAGCGGTCCATGTTGACCAGCATGGCCACTCCGCCGGACGAGGCATTGCGGCGGTCTTCCATCCAGCCGCAGATGCGGCGCAGGATGGCGTCGCCGGAATGGCCGGGAACCCACTCTTCCCGCGTTCGCAGCAGCCGCTGCCCGTGCCTGGCCAGCAGCCATGCGGGCAGGACCGCCGCGGCAGCGGTCAGGAAACCCGATTCGGGACGGATCCGTGGGATCAACAACGCATCGCTCCGAGAAGGCCCCGCGGCGTCAGGACAAGGGGCCTTTTGTTGCTTGGTACCGGCATGCTGCGGGGTACCGGCCATCGATTATGCCCGATCGTATCGAATCGATGCCAAAAAACACATCCCCTTGCCTGCTTCTATACATTTGAAATATTTATTTACCACCCTTCCGTAGATCGAGGAAGAGGGTGAACGCCTTTTTTACAGATCATCTCATAGTTTTGGGGATTTCGGCACCGTCCGGCGCCCCGGTTTCACGAGGAGCAACTGACCGCCAGGGTGCCCGCCCAGTCGGGGGGCAACGACGCGTAGCGCTCGCCGCCGGCATGTTCGCGCCAGGGATCGCGCAACAGCCGCAGCAGGGTGTCGATTTCGGAAGCCTCGCCGCGGGCGGCCGCCCGGATCGCGAGTTCGGCCAGGTGGTTGCGCAGCACATACAGGGGATTGGCCCGGTTCATGGCAGCGGCCCGCACGGCAGGGTCGCGTCCGTCGCGCGCCAGGCGCGCCCGATAGTCCGCCAGCCAGGCGCGGGCGCCCTCGCGGTCGGCATACAGGCCTTCGAAGGGCGCCGCATCGCCCTGCCCCGCGGCAGCCAGCGCGCGGAAGCTCAGGGTGAAGTCGGCGCGGTTGTCATGCATCAGCCGCCACAGCCTTTCCATGAGCGCATCGTCGCCGGGCTCCCAGGCGGCCAGCCCCAGCTTGGCGGCCAGGCGGCCGTGGAAAGCTTCCAGGAACGCCGGCTCGAACGTATCCAGCGCGGCCCGCAGGGCGTCCGGATCCGGCACCAGCGGGCGCAGGCTGCTGGCCAGCCGGTAGAGGTTCCAGTGGGCCACGGCAGGCTGCGCGTTCCACGCATAGCGGCCCTCGGTATCGGAATGGTTGCAGACGTGATTGCCCTGGAAACCGTCCATGAAACCGTAGGGCCCGTAGTCCAGCGTCAGGCCCAGGATGGACATATTGTCGGTGTTCATCACCCCGTGGCAGAACCCCACTGCCTGCCAGCCGGCCATGAGTTCGGCCGTGCGCGCCACCACGGCGCGCAGCCAGCGCAGCACCGCGGCGCCGGCTGCATCAGGCTCGCCGGCGGACGCGTGCCGGCATTCAGGATAGTGGCGGTCGATGACGTAGTCGGCCAGAATCCGCAGGTGGCCGGTTTCGCCCCGCGCCGCCCAATGCTCGAAGGAGCCGAAGCGCACGAAGCTGGGCGCCATGCGCGTGACCACGGCGGCCGTCTCCACGGTTTCGCGCACCACCGGCTCGTCGGACACCGCCAGCGCGAGCGAACGGGTGGTGGGGATGCCCAGGCCATGCATGGCCTCGGCCGCCAGGTATTCCCGCACCGACGAGCGCAGCACCGCCCGGCCGTCGCCCATGCGCGAATACGGCGTACGGCCGGCGCCCTTGAGCTGTAGCTCCCACGTACCCTGCGGGCCGCGTACCTCGCCCAGCAAATGGGCGCGGCCGTCGCCGAGCTGGCCGGCCCAGACACCGAACTGGTGGCCGCTGTAGACAGCGGCCAGCGTCACGCCGCCCGGCAGCGGCTCCTGGCCGGAGACCACGCGCAGGAATTCCGGGGTATCCAGCGCGGCCGGGTCCAGGCCGATCAAGGCGGCGCCGTCCGGGTTGGCGTGCAGCAGGCGGGGCTGGGCCGGCGGCCGGGCCGCGAGCCGGGTATAGAAGGCCGCGGGCAGTTCCGCGTAGGAATTGCCGACATCCAGCTCGCCCAGCGTCCGGGCCGTCATGCCCGCCGGCTCCTGGCCGCCCGCTTGGCGGGTCGCACGTAGAAGATGGCCGACAGGAAGAAGGCCAGGGACAGCCCCACCTCGGCCCAGGCCAGGACCGCCGAGGCGCCGGAGGGATCGGAAGTGGCGCGCACCAAGCCCTCCATCAGGTAGAGCAGGCTCAGCATGGACGCCCACTGAAAGGTATAGAGATCGCCGCGCAGGACGCCGCGCAGGGGAAAGGCCAGCGGCAGGGCCTTGAGCAGCAGCCACGAGCCGCCAGGACGCAGCGGTGCGAGCATGGTTTCCCACGCCACGCAGAGCACGATGAGCGCCAGCAGCGAGGCCGCCGCCAGGCGGCGCAAGGCGGGGTTGAGTTCGACATTCATACTGCTATTATCGCCTGCATGGACCATCCTGCCGCACCGGCGGCGTTCGCGCCCGCCGAGCCTACGCCCGCCCGCAAGCGCCGTTCCTGGGTGTCGCGGGTGGCCAAGCTGTTGCGGTTCGCCGTCTGGCGCGCCAGCGAGGAAAGGCTTCTGCAGGCCGCGTCCAGCCTCACTTTCACCACCGTCCTGGCCATCGTGCCCCTGCTGGCCGTGGCGCTGTCGCTGTTCACCGCCTTCCCGCTGTTCCGCGACTTCCAGCATGCGCTGGAAACCTTCCTGACCAACAACCTGATGCCGCCGGCGGTCGCCGACAACATCATGGACTACCTCAACCGCTTCGCCAAGCAGGCCTCGCGCCTGACCGCCATCGGCGGGATGGTGCTGGTGGTGATCTCGGTCATGCTCATCATGACCATAGACAAGGCGTTCAACGACATCTGGCACGTCACCCGCCAGCGGCCCCTGCCGCAGCGGGTGCTGGTGTACTGGGCGGTCATCACGCTGGGCCCCCTGCTGGCCGGTGCAAGCCTCTGGACGACCTCGTTCCTGGCACGCGAATCGCTGGGCCTGGTGGGCGATATTTCCACCCCGGTCGGCGTGGCCCTGTCCTTCCTGCCGCTGGTGCTGTTCGGGCTGTGGTTCAGCGCGCTCTTCGTGATCGTACCCAACCGCCACGTCGAATGGCAGGACGCGCTGGCCGGCGGGTTCGGCGCGGCCATCGTGCTGGAGGCCATGAAGGCGGGCTTCGCCTATTACGTGACGCGCTTCCCCTCCTACGCCGTCATCTACGGCGCATTCGCCACCCTGCCCATCTTCCTGCTCTGGATCTACCTGTCATGGGTCGCCGTGCTGTTCGGGGCCACCGTGGCCGCCAGCCTGCCGCTGATCCGGCTGGGCCGCTGGCAGGTGGACCGGCGTGCCGGCGCGGCCTTCATCGACGCGGTTGCCGTGCTGCGGGCTCTGCATGCGGCGCGCGGCAAGGTGCCGCCCGGCTGCAGCACCCGCGGGCTGGCCGCGCGCCTGCGCCTGCATTACGACGAACTGACCGCGACCCTGGAGACCCTGCTGGACCTGGGATACGTGGTGCGTACGCAGGAGCGGGGCCGCGAACGCTGGGTACTGGCCTGCGACCCACAGAAGGCCACCCTGGCGCCCGTCTTCGACCGCCTGCTGCTCGACCGCCGCCAGGCCCGGCTGCGCGACGACCCGGCGCTGCTGGCGGCCGCCGCCGAACTGCTGGGCGGCCCGGGGCCCAGGACGCTGGCGGACGTGCTCGACGCCCCTCCGGCCGCGGAGCCGCTGCCGGCCCCCGCTCCAGACCCCGCGCCGGTGCTGCGGCCGCCCCGATTCCTCCGGAAAATCCCGGGTTCCAAGGAGACCCATCATGCTGAAAGTCAGTGAAATCCTCCGCGTCAAGGGGGATACGCTCTATACCGCCCCGCCCGACACGCCGATTTCCGTCGCCGTGCAGACCATGAGCGAGCAGGACATCGGCTCGCTGGTCATCATGGAACACGGCATGCTCACCGGCATGCTGACCTTCCGAGAGATCATCCGGCACGTCCACGCCAACGGCGGCTCGGTCGGCGACCATACGATCCGCTCCGTCATGGACGACGCGCCGGTCAGCGTCTCGCCCAACACCAGCGCCGAGGAAGTCCAGCGCCTGATGCTGGAGAAGCACGCCCGCTACATCCCCGTCATGGACGGCCCCACGCTGATGGGCGTGATTTCCTTCTACGACATGGCGCAGGCCATCGTCGCGGCCCAGCAGTTCGAGAACAACATGCTCAAGGCGTATATCCGCGACTGGCCGATGGAAGAAGGCCAGCCGCCCAAGGGCTGACAAGGCCGGGGCGCGGGCGCATGCGCCCGCGCCCCGGCTTCAGGCAGCCTCGGGCCGCAACTCGCGCCAGGCCTGCCTCAGCAGGCCCGCATCCCCTGCGCCCAGGCGGCCGGCGTCCGACAGCGCGCGCCGCCACCGGCGCGCGCCCGGCTGCCCGTTGGCCAGGCCGAGCATGGGCCGCGCCACCACGCGCAGCGGCACGCCCCTCTCCACTGCGGCGCGCGCGTAATCGGCCATGGCTTCGACCGCCTGCCCGGCCGAGGGCAATTCGTCTTCGGGCCAGCGCAACCGCGAGACAGCCGACAGGATGCCCGGGTCGTGCCAGGCGGCGCGCCCGAGCATGGCCCCACCGAACTCCCGCATGGCCTGCAGCGCCGACCCGGCCGTCGCCAGCCCCCCGTTGAGCACGAACACGGCCTGGGGGAAATCGGCTTGCAGGCGGCGGGCATCGTCGTAGCGCAACGGCGGGACCTCGCGGTTGTCCTTGGGCGACAGCCCCTTGAGCACGGCGTTGCGCGCATGCACGTGGAACACCCGGCATCCCGCGTCGAACAGGGCGCCGACGAAGTCGCGCACGAATCCGTAGGAGTCGTCGTAGTCCAGGCCCAGGCGGTGCTTGACGGTGACGGGCACATCGACCGCGTCCTGCATGGCCTTCACGCAATCGGCGACCAGCGCGGGCTCGGCCATCAGGCAGGCGCCGAAGGCGCCGCGCTGCACGCGCTCGGACGGGCAGCCGCAGTTCAGGTTGATTTCGTCGTAGCCCCATTGCCGGCCCAGCCGGGCGGCGCGGGCGAGGTCGCCGGGCTCGCTGCCGCCCAGCTGCAGGGCCACCGGATGCTCGGCCGGATCGAAATCCAGGTGCCGGGCGGCGTCGCCGTGCAGCAGCGCCCCGGTGGCGATCATCTCGGTATAGAGCCGGGCGCGCGGCGCCAGCAGACGGTGGAAAAAACGGCAATGGCGATCGGTCACGTCGATCATGGGCGCCACGCACAATTGCCAGTCTTGCGGATTCACTCGGGCTTTCCGGACCAAATGATGAAAGTTTAACGCTGGTCTAAAATTGCGCCGCGGCCATGCACGCGACGGCCCGGAAATTTGACGATTTAGCCTGCATTCCAGTAGAAGCCGCAGCCGCGCACGCGCGACGGGCCCGACCAACCAGGACCGCTTACGCCCTCATGGCCGTCTTTACCCCCGTCTCCGACCAGGATGCCCGCGCGCTGCTCGCCGGCTACGATCTCGGCGAACTGGTTTCGCTGCGCGGCATTACCGCCGGCATCGAGAACACCAATTATTTCCTGACCACCGACCGCGGCGAATTCGTGCTGACGCTGTTCGAGGTACTGACCCGCGAGCAGTTGCCCTTCTATATCGAGCTGATGCACCACCTGGCGCAGCGGGACATTCCCGTGCCCCGCCCGCAGAGCCTGCGCGGCGGCGGGCGGCTGACCGAGCTGCACGGCAAACCCTGCGCCATCGTCACGCTGCTGCCCGGCGGCTACGAGCCGGCGCCGGGCCCCGCCCATTGCGCCCTCGCCGGCGCCACGCTGGCCCGGGCCCACCTGGCCGCCCGCGACTTCGGCATCCGCCAGCCCAACCTGCGCGGCCTGCAATGGTGGACCGAAACCGCGCCCGCCGTGCAGCCCTTCCTGGCCCCCGCCCAGTCCGCCCTGCTGGCCCAGGCGCTCGGCGAGCAGCAGCGCCTGGCCGCCACGCCGGACTGGGGCCGGCTGCCGCAGGGCCCTGCCCACTGCGACCTGTTCCGGGACAACGTCCTGTTCGCCGGCACGTCGGACCAGCCCCGCATGGGCGGCATCATCGATTTCTATTTCGCGGGCTGGGACCGCTGGCTGTTCGACGTGGCCGTGGCCGTCAACGACTGGTGCATCGAGCGCGCCAGCGGCGCCTTCGAGCCGGGCCTGCTGCACGCCTGGCTGCAGGCCTATGCCGAGGTGCGGCCCTTCACCGACGAAGAACGGCAGGCCTGGCCGGCCATGCTGCGCGGCGCCGCCCTGCGCTTCTGGCTGTCGCGGCTGTACGATTACCACCTGCCGCGCCCGGCGCAGACCCTGAAGCCGCACGACCCGCGCCACTTCGAGCGTATCCTGGCGCTGCGCAGCGGTGCCAACCCGCCGCCGCTGCCCTGATACCATCCACCACGCCTTCCCTGCACAGACCGCCATGCAAGCAGCCTCACTACCCGCAACCGCCGGCTGGCAATGGGCGCGCAACGGGCTAGACCTGTTCCTGCGCCAGCCGCTGGCGATGTTCACCTGGGCCATGGTGATCAGCATGACGCTCATGCTGGCCAGCCTCACGCCGCCGATCGGGCCGCTGCTGTTCGTCGCCGCCATGCCCATCATCACGGTCATGACGCTGTCGGCCTGCCGGCACGTGCAGGCCGGCCGGGTGATGCTGCCTTCCATGTGGCTGCAACCGGTACGCAAGGCCGGCATGGCCAAGCGTCTGTTCGGCCTGGGCGCGCTGTACGCCGCGCTCAGCCTGGCCGCCGGCATGGTGGCCTTCCTGCCCTTCATGGACGAGATCGCCGACGCCTTCCAGGCCGCGTCGGCCAACGACCTCACGCCCTTCCTGCTGGCCGTGCGCACGCCGCTGCTGGTGTTCGGCGCGCTGTACATGATCGTCGCCGCGCTGTTCTGGTATGCGCCCGTGCTGGTCGCCTGGCACGGCACCCGCTGGCCGCAGGCACTGTTCTTTTCCGGCATCGCATGCTGGCGCAACAAATGGGCGTTCGCCCTGTACGGCCTGGTGTGGGCGGCCGCCTTCCTGGCGATAGACTTCTGCTCCAGCCTGCTGGTCTCGGCAGGTCTCTCGCCCCAGGTGGTCGGCGTGCTGCAGATCCCCGTGAACATCGCCGCGGGCAGCGTCCTGTACTGCAGCTTCTACCCCAGCTATACCTCGGTGTTCGGCACGGGCGCCGCCAGCCTGCAATCCGAGCGCTGAACCGGCGCGCGTTCCCGGCGCGCGACGCGCCGGCCCGTCGGCCATGCGCCGCACCGCCGCCTCGACATCGGCCGGCGCCACGCTCCCGCCCGCAAAAGCGCCCGCCCGCAATTCGACCACCGACGCCGCCCCGCGGCAGGCCGCCGCGCGCCACGGCGCGAGCGCCGGCACGATCCGCAGCACGCGGCCACGGCCGTCCAGGAAGGCAACGTCGATGGCATGGCGCATACCGCAAGTGTGCACGGCGCGGCAGCGGGGGATCCAGAGACCGGTGCCTTCGGGCAGGGGCGCGCGCCCGAGCAGGCCGCGCAGGCGCTCCCAGGCGGTGCGCGCCGCCTCCAGCCTCAGCGTCGCGGCCGCTCTCATGAGCCGAAGGCCATGAGCCGGACCGCGATCGGAAAGCCGATCACCAGGAAAGTGCAGGGAAAGATGCAGGCCACCAGGGGCAGCAGCATCTTGACCGGCGCTTCCATGGCCAGGCGTTCGGCGCGCAGGAAGCGCTCGTTGCGGTGGCGGTCGGATTGGGCGCGCAGGAGCGGGCCCAGGCTCATGCCCAGGGTTTCGGCCTGGACAAGCGCGGCCACCAGCATGCCCAGCGCGGGCAGGCCACTGCGCTCGGCCAGCGCGCGCAGCGCCTGCTGGCGCGCCATCCCCGCTCGCATGTCCGACAGGGCGTCCTGCACCGCGTCGCGCAGAGGTCCTTCGGGGCCGCGCTCGACGGCCTGCTGCAGCGCGCCCTGCAGGGTCAGCCCCGCCTCGACGCACAGCGTGGTCAGGTCCAGCAGGAAAGGCAGCTGGCGCTGCATGAGGCGGGCGCGCCCGGCGATGCGCCGCGCCAGCCACAGCCGGGGTACCCCGGCGGCGCACACCGCGGCGGGTAGTGCGGCCGCGCATGCCCAGGCGGGCGGCTGGCCGCCGGCCAGCGCCATCGCCGCCGCGCCCCCGGCGCCCATGCCCGCCAGCCAGGCCTGGGCGCCGGCCACGTGTTCGGGCCCGATGCCGGAACGGCATCCCGCGCGCCGCAGGCGGATGGCCAGGCGGCGGCGCGCCTGCCAGGTCAGCCAGGGCCCGCAGACCGAGGCCGCCGCCGCGATCCACGGCCAGGCCAGGCGCAATCCCCAGGGCCAGTCCCGGCGGGCATCGGCGCCGGCCTCTCCCAGCGCGGGCGCCATCAGCCAGCGCATCCAGCAGGCCGCCGCCACGCCCGCGCCCGCCACGCTGATCCAGAACCAGGGCACGGTGCCGGCATCCGGCGGCATGGGCTAGGCCCTCCCGATGCGGGAAGACGCGCAGGCTCGGGTCCGGCGGTATTCCGTAGGGGAGCATCCCGGGCACGGCACGCTAGACCTCGATGTCCACGATGCGGCGGATAAGCACCATGCCCAGGGTTTCCAGGACCGCGACCAGCGCCAGGACGCTCCACCCTGCGGGGCTGTCCCACAGTACCTGCATGGTGTCGGGCTCCAGGCCCTGCAGCGCGACCATCAGCAGCAGCGGCAAGGCCCCCATCACCCAGGCCTGCATGCGCCCCTGGGCTGTCAGGGCCGTTATCCGGCCCTGGAGGTGCAGCGTGGCGCGCAGGGTCGCGGCGATGCGCTCGAGCGTTTCGGCAAGGTTGCCGCCCGTCGTGCCGGCCACGCGCAGCGTGGCCACCACCAGCGCCGTCGCGTCCGAGGGCACGCGTTCCTGCAGACGCAGCAGGGCCTGCTCGAACGGCACGCCCAGCCGCTGCTCGCGCAGCATCAGGCCGAACTCCTGGGACAGGGGCGGCTCGGCCTGCCCGACCAGGGCGCGCAGGACGACGGGCACGCTGGCCCCGGCCTTCAGCCCGGAGGCCAGGGTCAGCAGCATGTCGGGCAGTTGGGCGTCGAACCGCCGCAGCCTGGCGCGGCGCAGCCGCGCCGTCGCCGCGCGCGGAGCGGCCAGCGCCGCCGCGGCGGCCGCCATGGCCGGCGCCGGATGGCCGGACCAAGCATAGGCCGCGCCGGCCGCGCCCAGGCAAAGCAGGACGTTGAGCATCCACAGGCGCGCGGGGTCGATGAACAGGAACAGCTCGCCCAGCCGCAGGCGGGCCTGGCTGGTGAAGGCCTGGCGGTAGCGCGCCATGGCCAGGGCCGCCCAGCCCCAGGCCAGCCAGACCAGCAGCGCGGCGCAGGCCGCGGCTCCCGATGCCACGAGGACAATCATGCAAGGCCTTCCGGATACGCCTGGCCGGCAGCATCCCCGGCCGCGAACAGCGCGGCATCGATGGCGACGCCTTCTTCGCGCCAGGCTTCGAAGAAGGACGGCAGCAAGCCGCAGCCGACGAAGGCATCGCGCGCGCGGTCGTGCCGGAAGAGTTCCTGGAGCAGGATGCGCCCGCTTTCGATGCCGGCCACTTCGACGACGGCGCTGACCAGCCGCCTGCCGTCGGGCCGGCGGACCTGCTGGACAATGAGGTCCACGCTGGAGGCGATCTGCTCGCGCACCGCGGCCAGCGGCAGGTCCATGCCCGCCATCAGCACCATGGTCTCCAGGCGGGCCAGCGCGTCGCGCGGGCTGTTGGCGTGCAAGGTGGTCAGCGAACCTTCGTGGCCGGTATTCATGGCGGTCAGCATGTCGAGCGCCTCGGCGCCGCGGCACTCGCCGACGACGATGCGGTCCGGCCGCATGCGCAATGCGTTGCGGACCAGTTCGCGGATGGTGATGCGCCCCCTGCCCTCGACATTGGGCGGGCGGGCTTCCAGGCTGACCCGGTGCGGATGCTGCAGCCGCAGTTCGGCCGCGTCCTCGATGGTCACGATGCGCTCGTCGGCGCCCGCGCAGTGCGACAGGATGTTGAGCAGCGTGGTCTTGCCCGAGCCGGTGCCGCCCGAAACGATCAGGTTCTTGCGCCGCCGCACGCACAGGGCCAGGAAGCGCGCCATGCGGGCGTCCAGCGACCCGGCCGCGACGAGATCGTCCATCTCCAGGCGGCGGCCGGGAAACTTGCGCACGGTCAGGCTGGCGCCTCGCAGCGCCACCGGCGGGATCACCGCGTTCACCCGGGAGCCGTCGCGCAGGCGGGCGTCGACCATGGGCGAGCTTTCGTCTATGCGCCGGCCGATGGGCGCCACGATGCGCTCGATCACGCCCAGCACCGCCTGCTCGCTGCTGAAACCGATGGGCATCCGGGCAAGCCGGCCGGCCCGCTCCACATAGACTTCGTCGTAGCGGTTGACCATGATTTCCGTGATGCCGGGGTCCTGCAGCAGAGGCTCGAGCGGACCGAGCCCGACCGCTTCGTCCACGACCGACTTCAGCAATGCCGCGCGCGCCTCGCCCCCCATCTCCCGCGCTTCGGTATCGAGCAGCGGCGCCAGCAGCCGCCCGGCTTCCTCGCGCAGCATGGCGTCGCTCATGCTGGCGACGTCCCGGCGCCGCAGGTCCAGGGCCTGCAGCAGCGCGGCGTGCAGGCGGCGCTGAATGTCGCGCCAGCCGGGATGGGGCATGCCGGCAGCGGCGCAAGCGCCGTGCGGCTCGTCCGCTGCCGCATCCGGCCCGGCCGCGGAGATCTCCGCCGGGAAGGCTCTGGGGCCGCCGGACGCCGGGCCGGGCGCCCGCCCGTCCGCCTGCTCCTGCCCATGTACCTGCCCATGTACCTGTCCGTGTACCTGTCCGTGTACCTGTCCATGTACCCGTCCAGGTGCCTGGCCCTGTACTTGCCCTGGTGCCGGCGAGCGGCCTTGCCCGGAATCCTGAGCGTCCCGCCGGCCGGCCGTCCTTTCCCGGGAAGCCTGCGCGGCCGCACCCGCCTCCGGCATGCCTGATTCCGTCGGCGCCGACAGGTCGCGCACCCGGATCAGGCAGGGACCGATGACAATCTCGTCGGCCGGCCCGACCGGGCCGTATTGCACGATGCGCCGCCCGTTCACGCGGGTGCCTGCGATGGAGCCCAGGTCTTCCAGCAGCAGCCCGCCGGCCGCGCGCACCAGGCGGGCGTGCTCGCGCGCCACGCGCCAGGTACGCAGGGACACGGCGCAGGATGCGTCGCGTCCGATCACAGCGGGCGCCTCGGCGCGGACCGTGCGGCAACGCCCGTCTTCGTGCAGCAGGGAGAATTCCAGCATGTCAGTCCTCGAAGTCGAGCAGGTTGCGCCGGCGCCGCGGCGGCCCGGCGGCCTGCCATTGCGAACCCGCGCCCGCATAGGGATCCCAGCCCGCGGACGCGGCTTCGGGACCGTCCACCGGCACGTTCAGGCGCGGCGGGTCGGGAAACGCCTCGCCGACCAGCGCCTTGCCGCGCCGCACGCGCTCGGCCAGCGCGGGATCGTCCTGTCCCACGACCACCGGAGTCACGAAAATCGCCAGCTCGGTCTCGCTGCGCCGGAATTTCTCCGAGCCGAACAGCCGCCCGATGACGGGCAGGTCTCCGAGGCCGGGCAGCCGGTCGATGTCGCGGGCCTGCTCGCGCGACAGGAAGCCCGCCAGCACCAGCGTCTGGCCGGACCGCACGTTGAATTCCGTGGCGGCCCGCCGGGTCTTGAGCCCCGGGCCTCCCGGCGTATCGAGAGTCGCATCGACGGAGCTGACCTCGACCTCGATGCGCGAGCGCACCGCGCCGTTGCGGTCGACCTTCGGCGTGATGGACAGCGATACGCCGTAGGGCTTGAAGACGGTAGAGGCATTGCCTTCGGAATTGACGGTGGAGTACGGGACTTCCCCGCCCGCCAGGAAACTGGCGGTGGCACCGCTGCGCGCCAGCAGCTGGGGCTGGGCCAGCACCACGGCTTCGCCGGTCTGGGCCAGCGCCTGCACGCGCGCCGACAGCAAGGCATTGATGCCGAAATAGCCCGCCGCGGGGGAAGCCGGATAGGCCGCCTGCAAGGGCGCGTCGCCGGGGCGCACGGACAGCGCGCGGGACGCGGTTTCCCAGGCCGCGCCCGCCGCGAGCCCGCCCTGCGGCGACGGGTCCCACCTTACGCCCAGTTCGCGCAGCGTCGAGCGGGGCACTTCGACCACCTGCGCGTCGAGCAGCACCATGCGGTCCCAGCCCACCGCGCCGGTGAAGTCCACGATTTCGGGATAGCGCCCGGCCAGCGCCGCGATGCGGGCCTGGTCGGAGTCGGACAGGTCGTCGCCTTCGATGAGTATGCGTTCGCCGACGCGCCGGCTGCGCGCCCCGGGGATATGCGCCAGCAGCGCCGACAGCTCCCGCTCGATCCGCGCCAGGCCGGCCGGCGAAACCTCGACCGTATACGCCTGCCGCCGGCCGTCCCGGTCCCAGAGATGCAGCGAGGTAGCGCCCGCGCTTCGGGCGAAGACGATGACTTCGCGCCCGTCGGCCGCGGCGGCCTTGGCGATGCGCCCGTCGCCCACGGCCACCCGCGCGACTCCGGGCAGCTCGACCACCCGGGTCTCTCCGACTTCCATGGCCAGAACGGCGGCCGCCCGCTCCTGCGCGCGCGAAGCGGCAAGCGCCGGGGCGGAGGAAGGCGGCGGGGGCTGCGCCGCCGCGGATGCGGCCGGCATGGCCGTGGCTGCCAGCGCGCCGCACACGGCGAGGCGCCGCAGTATCCTGCGCGGGCTCACGAATCGTCCTCCCCGGCGAGCGGGGTCCGCTCCGGAGACGCGGCATCTTCCATTGCCGGCCCGTCGGCTGCCGGCTCGTCCGCAACCAGGCCGGGAATGGCTGCGGGCGCCCGGTCCCCATAGATGACCGGAACCCGCGCGCGGCGCACGGGCGGACGGGCCACGCCCAGCATGCCCGCCAGGCCGCCCTGCACGCCGGCCGCGGCCGGCTGCCGGTCGCCGGCCGCGCGCAGGAAAGCCGTCAGCTTGCCCGACTGTCGGGCCGCCACGATGCGGGCCGCATCGGCGGGAGCCACGTCCAGCGTGACCGTCGCATAGGCATGCGGCGGGTCGCCGCCCGGCTCCGCCGGCGCGGTTTGCCTGCCGGTGGCCAGCACGGGCACATCCTGCAGCAGGAGAATGGTCATGGGCTGCCGCCTGTGCTCGAAGGAAACGTAGAGATCGATGCGGTCGCCCGGATCGAGCAGCCCCGACTGCGAGGCGATGTCGTCCACCGGTATGGTGACCGCCCGCCGTCCGCTGCGCAGTCGTGCAGCCAGGGACGCCGGCCGGGCCGCGGACAGGTGCGCGGGCGTCACCGGGTCGCCCTGCCGCACCGGCCGCTCCAGCACGGCGCCGTCCATTTCGCCGAAGCGGTCCGGGTCCAGCGTATCCGCGGCGGCCCATTCGCGGGGAATGGCCCGCACGGCCAGCGCTCCGGCATCCAGCCGCGTACCGGCGGCCAGGTCGCGGCCCGCGACGATACGTTCGACCATGGGCACGCGGGCGCTGGACTCGATCTGCCGCAGGCGTTCCTGTATGGCCTGGCGCGCCGACCAGGCGGCGCATGCGCCGGCGGCCAGCGCCACCGCCAGCACGGCCCCGCTGCGTTGCGGCCCCGACAGGCGAATGCGCGGTGCGGCGGCGGTCATCGCCCCGCCCCGGAGGCGCCGGAAAGCGGCGCCGTGCGGTTCACGGTCAATCCGCTGCCGCGATCCAAGGGTGTCAGATGCAACACCATCCGTTCGGCCGCCCGCTCCCAGCGCCCGGCGCCATGGCCTGCGGGCCATGGTGAGAGGGCGCGCCAGCCGTTGCGGCGCAACGCCTCCCCCACCAAAGGAGCCAGCCGCTCCGGAGGCAGGCGATGCGCGTAGATCTGCTGGACGACCTGCCGGTGCGCCAGCACGCTGCTCAGTTCCAGCAGCAGCTGCGCGCCGGAAGGCAGCCACGGGGCCGACTGCGGCGCCCGCTCCGCACCCCGTTCGGCCAGGGCGGACAAGGCGCCGCGGGTGGCAGCGCCCTGCCCGCTCAACTGCGCGACCCAATGCCAGCCGCCGTCCCGCCACGACAGCAGCAGCACGCCCGGCAGAACTGCCCATTCCGGCTTGCCTGGCAGCTGGCGCGCCAGGGCGCGGGCCACGGCATCCACCGGTTCGGCCGATTCGAACAATTGCAGGACGGCGGGCACGCCATTGATGCGGACAGCGTTGCCGAACGACAGGCGGCGGCTGCCCGGCGGCAGCGGCAGACCGGCAAGCCGGGACTGGATCTCGGGCAGGCCGGCGGGAGAGAGGGACGCGGCCGGCGCCGGCATCCACGCAAACGGCAGGACGGCCGCGGCAAGCCGGGCCGGCAGACGGGAAACGAAGCGCAAACGGACGGACATGGCGGTCGCGCAGAATCAACGGCGGGCCGCGCCGGACCGGCGCGGCTCCAGCAAGCGTTCCGGCACGCGGCCAGCCCAGGCGGACAACCAGTCGAATTCGGGCGCCGGCCGGCCCCACGGTGCGTCGGTATCCGCCACGGCATCGCGTATGCGGCGGCCCAGGCGCACGGAGCGATCCGCCGCGTTCCGCCAGGCGGTGGCCGAGCCGGCGACCCGGCGCTGGACGGCACCGTCGTCCGGCGCGTGGCCCGCCCCGGCCAGGATGGCGGTATGCCGCACGAACACGGGCTGCCACGACGAGCCGCGCCCCGTGCCGGGAAATGCCGGCAGGTCCGCCGCGGCGGCGGGCCGGCGCGACGCGGCCGCGCGGACGATGCCGGCGTCCTGCACGGCCCAGTCGCGCCGCAGCGCGCCGGCGTCTTCGTCCCGGCCGCCGGGCTGCGCGGCGTCCGGCAGGCTGCGCGAACGCTCCGCGCGCAGGCCCTCGCCCGCCACGGCGTCTTCCGGCGCCTGCCGGGCCAGCAGGAAGGCCGCATGCCGGCTGGCGTGGCTGGCTTGCAGGACGGCCTCCTGCCAGGCGCCGACGCGCAGCACGGCCGCGTACACGAGCGCGAGCGCCGACAGGGCGACGACGGCCTCGACCAGGGCCTGCCCGCCCTGCCGTGCCCACGCCGGCCGGCGGCCGCGTCCGGGAAGCGCCTCAGTCACGCAAGCCTCCCGCGATGCGGCGCTCATGCGGCAGCAATGCCGCCAGCCTGGCCTGCCAATAGGGATGGAACAGGCCGGCCATTTCGTCGCGCCCGTCGGCGCGCGGCTGCGGACGGGCGAAGAAGGTCTCGGCGGCGCTCGCGGCGTGCACGTATTCGCCCGGCGCGAGCGCGCGAAAGCCGAAGCGCCGGCCGGCGACGCGCACCGTTCCCGCGGCGTCCGAGGTCTGCAAGGCTGCCGCCGGCATGCGCAGCGCGATGGCCAGCCGCAAGGGCGAGGCTGCCGGCCCCGTCAGCGTGGCATAGCCCGGAAACCCCCGGCCGGCCCAGTGCCTCCGTGCCGATGCGGCACGTGCGCGGGCCAGCGCATTGCCCGAACCCGGCGACTGGATGTCCCAGTCGGTGTACTGCCGCACCCAGCGCCAGAAATCCTGTGCCGAGAAATCGTCGGGCGCATCGACGCCGGGTGCTTCCTGAGCGCCACCGCCGCCGGCGGCCGTATCGCCCCAGCCCATGGGGTATTCGCGGTAGTAGCAGCCGATCCACCGGTTGGAACGCAGCGCATGGAAGGACAGCGTATCGCGCGCCTGCCAGCGGCCGTTCGCGTCCAGCGTGGTGGCGCCCCGGCGGCGCAGTTCATGCCGCAGCTGCGGGCAGCGATGGCTGACCGGCCAGGCATTGCGCGCCGTGGCATCGCGCGGCGCGAGGAAACCGTAGCGGCCAGCAGCCTGCAAGGTCAGGTCCGGCAGCTCTGCCTGGGACGGCGCCGCCATGGCCAGTCGGCCAGGCAGCCCGTCGCCCAGCCAGTCGAGCCTGGGCATGGCGGCCGGAAGCGCCTGGCCTGCGTCCCGGTAGTTTTCCGAGAGCACGGCACGCATGGCCCGCTCGCGGACCGCGGGCAACGTGTCGATCAGGGTACGGGCAGAGGCTTGCAGGATGCGGCGCACGCTGCGGTCATGGCCGTCGTAGGCGCGCTCCAGGTCGCCGGCCAGTCCGCCCAGGGCACCGGCCCGCCGGGAAGATGCGTACGCCGATCCGTAGGCCGGGCCGAACAGCATGGCGATCAGCGATGCCGGAGGATTGCCCCGCGCCGCCTGTCCTGCCTGGGCGGTGCCTGCCTGCTGCCAGGCCGACAGGGTGACGAGATGCGCCATGGCGACCTGGTGGGCGACCTGCGCCCGGTTGATGTAGGCCTGCATGTTGAGCGCGCGCGCCTGGATCAGCGCGCCGCTGTATGCGACGGCGTCGGCGGCATGTGTAAGCCGGGTGCGTGCGGCCACGATGTGCCCGCCGTTGTACAGGTACACCCAGGACACGGCTGCCGCTGCCACCAGCAGCAGCGCCAGCGGCAGGGTCTGGCCCCGCTGCATGCAGGAAGTGGCGATCATTGCGCGCTGCCGGCGGCGGCGTTGCCGGTGTACGACTTGAGGGTACGCGCCGAGGTCTGCCCCGCGGCGGACGCGGCGGCGGCCTGCGCGGCCTGCGCCTGCTCGCTGCCGTCCTCTCCCGCAAGTTCGCGCGCCATGGCGGCGGTCTGGGAACGGACCACCTGGCCGAATAGCTGGTAGACGGCGATGGCCGCCACCGCGATGAGCGCGACGACGATGATGTACTCGGTCATGCCCTGGCCGAGCTGGCGATGGATGCGATGGCGCATGCGGACTCCTGGCGTGGAGTCCGCAGTGTGCGCGGGGCCCGCAAGCCCGGCAATGCGGGGTTTCCGGCTGCGATGGAAATGCCCTGCGCCAGGCGCCCGATCGACGGCATACGCACGTCACGGCGATGTCACGCTCGGCCCCTATTCTTGCGACTCTTTTTTACGAGGGGTTCGCATGTTTTTCCGACATAGTCCGCGCCGGCGCATGTGCATCAGCGTCGTGGCATCCACCTTGTTCGCCCTGTCGGGATGCAGCGACGATAGCGATGACGAAGTCGCCCAGGGGCCCGGGGTCGCGGAGCCCGCGCCCGATCCGGAGCCGAAGGCCCTGCGCGTGGGCGTCCTGCCGGACACCCAGGGCAGCGATTCGGGAGTGGCCGAACACCCCATGCGCGCGGCGCTCGACAAGTTCGTGCAGGAAGGCGTGGACATTGTCCTGATGGCCGGCGACCTCACGGAAAACGGCCAGGCCAGCGAGTACGCGCTGTGGCGCAAGATCGCGGCCGACTACACCGGTCGCCTGCTGCTGCTTCCCATCATGGGCAACCACGACAACAAGGGCATAGACCAGGATTACTTCGACACGGTGAGCGACCTCATCCCGGCCGATGCGCAGCATATGGAAGGGTCGAAGTACAAGAACTACGCCCTGGTGCGCGAGAACGTCCTGTTCATCAATATCTCGTACGACTGGCTGCCGTTCGCCTACGATTTCGTCGAGTCGCAGATCCGCGAACACCGGCCGGAAGTCGACCACATCATCCTGATGACGCACAACTCTTTCGTCGGGAACCGATACGGCATGCTGCGCGAGAAGATACTGGAAGGCTACCTGTCCGAGCCCTCTGACGTGGCGTTCACCGAAGCCTACGACAAGTTCCGCACCTTGTTCGCCGAGAACGATGTCATCTACATAGCCGGCCACGAGCATATGTACGCGCGCAGCCAGATCCGGGATGCGACGCAGCGCCAATTCACCCAGATCGTCGCCGGCAGCGCGGCCTACAAGGGTTATGAGAACCGCTACGGCGAACACGAGCAGGTGCAGAACGTCGTCATGCTGAAGGTGGCCGGCGGCGAGTCCGGCGCCATCGACACCAACGTCTCGATCTTCACGATTCAGGGCGGCTCCATCGATTACCGGGCGTACTACGTCCCCCATACCGTCTACGACAACTCCGACGGCCCCAAGGAACTGGCCGACCCGGCATGGCGGCTGTTCGACCGCTATACGCGCACGAATCTGCACTGCGACAAGATCGTCTACGCAGGCAGCGTACCGGCGGGCATCCAGAGCTACAACATCTACGATCCCAGCTACCGCACCAGCGCATGCCGGTCTCCTGGCGGCCAGAGCGCACGCATCCTGGACGGCCGCAACGAAGTGTTCAACCGCTACGACACGCGTACCCGCGGCATGGCCGTCGAACCCGGCATCACGTTCGCAAGTACCAACCGCGAACTGGAATCGCTGATGTACCGCTACATGTTCATCCGCGACGAGAGCTGGCGCCCCAACCTGAACAACAGCCAGCGCGCGCGCGTGGTCAACGAGGGCACACCGGACGAGGAAGTCGAAGTCCGTGCCACCACCATCGACCTGAGCAAGCTGGTCTCGCTGTCCTGGCAACCGGCCGACGGGCGGACGCTGTCCGACGTGCTGTCCGTTTCGGGGATCAGCGGCCAGACCGGCACATACATCGATCCCTACGGCCGCCCGAAGGACATCACCGCCGATACCGGCCTGCCGGGCAGCTACGGCGACGGATCCGAGCGGGGCAAGGAACCCGTGGCCCTTCCCGCGCAAGCCACCCGCGACTGGGAGCTCCCAGCCGGGGATACCGGCCATTCCTACGTGCTGGAATTTTCGGTGCCGGACACGGCTTCCGCCGAAAACAGCGTGCTGGCACGCTGGGACGGCGCCGGCTGGGTTCCGGTGGCGAACGCCGAATGCACCAGCCGGGAGCCGTACCAGCCAGGCTACCTGAAGGACGCCCTGCCCGCCGATATCGCCGGCGCGTGTGCCGACGGTCCTCTGGTCGGCTTCGATGCCCAGCGCGGAGCGTTCTGGAGCCGGCTGCACGAAGACGGCCGGTTCGCGATCGTGGCCCGATAGGGTTGCGCCTGCGGCCGGCGCGCCGCCGGGCCGGCTTGCGGCGCAGGCGCGGCTCAGCCGCCCGCAGGCCGCAACGGCCTACTGGCGCAACTGGAACTGCGTGACCGTGCCGTCCGGCCCGATGCGTGCCGGCACCGCCTTGATATCGAACAGCGCCAGCAGCATGCCGGCGTCGCGCGCGTCCTTGTCGCAGCCGGGTGCGGCCCGGACAGGCGCTTCGCCGCGGAGCAGGGCCGCCTTCCATGCCGTCGCCGGGTCAGCGCTGCACCAGATGTCGCGCGCGATCGCCATGGACCCGGGACGGTTGTGCTGCAAGGACATCGGAAACAGGTGCACGGTGGCGTCGAAGCTGCCGCCGTCGAGTGTCTGCTCGAGCTGACGGCAATAGGGGCAATCGTAGGCCGACACCAGCACGGCCCGCTCGGTGCCCGAACCGTACCGGAAGGCGATGGCGCGGGAAAGATCCAGCCCGGCGGCCATATCGCGGCGCAGGCTGCGGACCTGCGCGTCCGCCAGCGGTTTGCCGCTGGCCACGTCCAGCCATGCGCTGCCGCCGTTTTTCATGCGCGTGGCCCGCGCATCGGTGAAGATGGGGCCGTACCGCCCTGTGGGATCGGCGATGGCGTAGATGCCTTTGACCAGGGTGGCATGCGCGACCCGGCCCTTGGCCATCTGGCCGTAGGGACCGCGCTTGAAGACGGCCAGCGCCTGGGCCGCCTCCGGGCTCGTCTGCAGCGCGGGCCAGCCCTGCGCGCGGGCATCGGGGGCGCCGAACGCAGCGACGATCGACAGGGCCGCGGCGGCGAGCGCCGCTCCGGCACGGCCTGGGTTCCAATGAAACACGATCCCGCTCCTTTATCCTCGAAGGGTTCCGGCGGCCGCGTGACTGCCGACGGCTGCCGGGCGGCACGGGCCGCGACCATGCGAATCCGGCGGCGAACCGGCCTGCCGGGCGGCATTGCGCGAGGGATCATAGCGAAACGGGAACCGGAGATCGGGCGGGGACGTTACTGTTCGAGAACAAATGCATCGGAACGTCAGGGCCGGCCATGCTGGCGGCAATGCCGGCGGGACACCCGCGCGGCGCCCCGGCCATGGCGGCAGATGGCGGGCCCTGCCCGGCGCTAAGGCTCGCAGGGATGCGCCTTGCCCAGAGCCTCGCCCACGACCGCCGCGGCGTCTTCGGACCGGCGCGCTTCGGGCAGATCGGCCAGGTGGTCCATGACCGCCCCGACCATGGGCTGGATGCCCAGGTCGGCCGGCGGGCACCATTGCCTGCCCCGGGCATCGTCGGCCACCCCCAGGATGTACGAAGTGGCCATGAAAGTGGAAAGCATCGTGCGCTGCGCGGGATCTTCCACCCAGTCGGCCAGCCCTCCGTCCATGATGCCCTCGTACAAGGCCTGCGCCGTGATCGGCCGGTACGATTGCTCAGGCTGGCCCGCGGCCGGCGCCATGGCCAGCGCCAGCGCGGCCGCGGCCAGGACGTGCAAGGGAGAAAACTGCCGTTCCTTCGGATTCATGGCCAGATGCCTCGTTTCTTCAGTATGGCGTGGGAGACGCCGGCCTCGGCCCAGGTCTTGCACGCGGAGACTTCGGCGGAAGGAAGCATTAGTCCTCGTCGGAGATTTCCATGGTGCCGCCCGCTGCCAGCCGGCGGGCGATTTCCTGCGCGGATACGCCGTCGAACCCCGTCCCTCCCGGCGACAACCGCAGCGCCCCTGCCTCGATCGGTCCCCTGATCGTCGCGGAAGTCAGCAGCACGCCGTCCATGCGCAGATGAATCCTGCGGCCCACGCGGTCCCGTGTGAAATCGGCCAGGGTGCGCCGGCCCTCCGGCGTCAGCGTCACGTCGACGACCTCCTGCACGGTCTGCGGGTCCTGCGCGACCACGGCGCTGCGCACCGGCACGGCCACCGAACCCGCGTGCACGGCCGCGCATACAGCCAGGGCCAGCCCCGCCGGCACTCCTGCGATACTACGACGCATACGGTCGCCCTCCGGTAATCCGTATCCGGCATGGGGCGCACGCCACCCCGGCATGCGCCCGCGCCGGGCGGGACCGATGGTATCAGCCGTACAGGCCCGGGCCGTTACAAAACCCGACAAGGCGCTTCCGTTTCGCGGGGCCGGACAAACTGGCGCCCGCCGTACCGCGCCAGCCTCGCCGCAACGGCGACCGAGGGGCGCCGTGCGCCTGCGCAGACAGGTCCCGTCATGTCTGCTGATAGACGGCCACCACGCGATCGAAACGCCGCGCGGCGAGGTCCGCGGACCGGATCAGGAAATACATCGTACCTTCGCCGAAGGCGCCCGCGCTCCAGTCCGCCAGATCGACCTGCAGCAGCAGCCTCCAGCCATGCGCCCGCTCCATGATATTCCCGCGCTCGCGCTGCCAGGTGTCGCGGTCCAGGAATTCCTGCCCGTACTCCGTGGCGATGACTGCCTGGTAGCGGGGGTCGTCCTGCTCCGGCAACGGGCTGCCCAGCAGTTGGTGGCGCTTCCACCCGTCGGAAGGATAGGCCTGGTCCAGATCTTCCCGCATGGCATCGTAGGCATCGGCGAAATCCGCGGCGGCGGCGTCCTGGGTCTCGCCCCGGTAATACGCCTGCAGCGCCGGCAGCGTCCCGATCTCCAGCGACGCCGGATCGGGCACGCCCACCGCGGCACGCAGGGACATGGGCCGCAGGGGCGCCCCGTAGTTGGTAGCCTGCGGCCCGCGCGGCGGAGGCTCGCCGTATTCGCGCCGCATGGCCTCGCGCTCGCCCTGCTCGGCCTGCGCGGCGTCGGCCAGGTCGTCCGGCATGCGCAAAGGCCGCAGCGCCTGGCGCGGCGTATCGTCCCAGACGACGCGGGCCGTACGTGCGCCGGATTCCCAGGGCCCGACGGCGAAATCGTAGAAGAACAGCAGCCGGCCGCGATCCGGCAGCGCCGCGGCAGCGGCGCCCAGGGCGCGCGCCTCTTCCAGGTCGATCTGGCCGACGAAGGCGTACGGCAGGCCCTTGGCCAGGTGGGCGCGCATTTCGGCGGCGGCCGACGCATTGCCGCGGGTCGCGATGGCCTCCGGATCCGGCGGAGCCGGCGGCCTGGGCCACCGGGCGCCGGCAGGCAAGTCGGGCAGGCCGCCCAGATGCGTGGCGCCCGGCCCCGCTTCGGCGGCCGGACGCAGCGCGATGGCGGGCACCAGCGCCTGCACCACCTGCTCGACCCGGTGGGGCTCGAGGAATTCCTGCATGGCCTGCATGGCGTCGTGGGGAGTATCGAACATGGCGGGCGCGAGCCTTCGGGTTGCAACCTCTCGGACAGGGACGGGCCGGAGCGGACCGGGACCTGTGGTCCGGGATCGGGGACCCGGAAGGATACCGCCGCACACCGTCGTCTTCGTCGGCCCCTCGGGAAACGGTTGCCTTTCTTACAAGTTGCATCAGCCGCCCATGGCATGATTGCCCGGGTTCGGGACGCCCCCGCCGGGGCATCATCGACCGATACGAACGACCATCCTCCCTATGACAGCACGCATCCTCCAGGCTGCCACGGCCTCTTCCCTGCAGGCCGCGGCACAGGCCGGCAACGGCGCGTCAGGCAGCCGCCATGAATGACGGCCGCGGTCGCCCCCCGACCACCGTTGCGCAGGTCCACGGCATGTCCGAGGCCAGCCTGGCAGTGTGCATGCTGGCGGGCCACGGCATCGCAGGAAGGGCCGAAAGCTGGCATACGGCCACCACCGCCTGGCACTGGTCCCACGCGCTGGACGGCGTCAGGCTGCGCGTGCCGGCGGAGCACGCCCAGGCCGCGCGCGAGCTGCTGGCCGGCATGCAGGGACCGCCGCGCGCGCGGCGCTGGCAACTCGTTCTCTTCTTCCTGCTGGCGTTCTGGTGGGCGGGCCTGCCCCCGCCGCCTCGCGGCCTGCGCATCGTGCCGCCCGCACGGCCCGAGCCTACGCTCCACGCAAAGGCGTGAACGTCCAAGGCCGGCGTCCGGAACCGGCCGTGGCCGCTTCGGGCCGGCCGCTATTTCTCGGCAGCGGTGGTGATGGCGTTGCCCGCGCGCTGGATGTCCTTGCCTGCGCCGGCAACGGTATTGCAGCCGGCCAGCACCAGCGCGAAAACCACCAGGGTAGCCATTAACAGATCGGAACGCATGGCGTGTGCTCTACTCTTGTTGTCCGATGAAAGAATATGCGCGGCCCGCGGTCAGGCCACCTGCACCCGCAGTTCGCCCAGGCCGTCGACCCCGCCCACCATGAGGTCGCCGCGCTGGACTGCACCCACGCCTTCCGGCGTGCCGGTGAAAATGAGGTCGCCCGGCCGCAGTTCGAACAGGCCCGACAAGTAGGCAATGGTATCCGGGATGTTCCAGATCATCTGCGAGATGTCGCTGGCCTGCTTACGCTGCCCGTTGACGTCCAGCCAGATCGCGCCCTTGTCCAGGGTGCCGGTGCGGCTGCGCGGATGGATGGGACCGATGGGGCCGGAATGGTCGAAAGCCTTGCCGGTTTCCCAGGGCCGCCCCTGCTTCTTGGCCTCGCCCTGCAGGTCGCGCCGGGTCATGTCCAGGCCCAGGGCGTAGCCCCAGACGCACTCGTTGGCGCGCGCCGGGGGAATGTCGCGGCCGCCCTGCCCCAAGGCCACCACGAGTTCCATTTCGTAGTGCAGGTTGGAAGTGCCCGGCGGATACGGCATGGAGCCGGTGACGCCGTCGGCCACGTGCATCACGGCATCGGCCGGCTTGCAGAAGAAGAACGGGTCTTCGCGGCCGGTGAAGCCCATTTCCTTGGCGTGCTCGGCGTAGTTGCGGCCCACGCAATAGACGCGGCGAACGGGAAACTGTCCCAGGCCGTGCGCGACGGGAATCGCCACGACGGCCGGCGGGGTCACCACATAGTCAACCATGGTTTCTAGTCCTGGTGAAACGGCCGCCTGCCGAGCCCGGCGGCGCCATGCAAGGCGGCGCTCGGGAACGGGCGGCAGCCCGGAAAGGCGCTATGCGCGCCGCCTGCCCCAATGCGCCTTATTTGGCCCCTTCGGCGTAGCGCTCGGCGCTCTTGAGCACTTCGGCACGCGCGGCCTCCGGCCCTTCCCAGCCTTTGACCTTGACCCACTTTCCGGACTCCAGGTCCTTGTAGTGCTCGAAGAAATGCTGGATGCGGGCAAGGTCTTCGGCCGGCAGATCTTCCGGCTTGCGCAGGTGGCGATAAGGGGGATAGAGCTTGTCGACCGGCACCGCCAGCAGCTTGGCGTCGCCGCCGGCCTCGTCGTCCATGTTCAGCACGCCCAGCGCGCGGCAGCGTACCACTGCCCCAGTCACTAGCGGAAAAGGCGTGACCACCAGCACATCCGCGGGGTCGCCGTCTTCGGAGAGGGTCTGGGGAATGTAGCCGTAATTGCAGGGGTAATGCATGGCCGTGAGCATGAAGCGGTCGACGAAGATCGCGCCGGTGGCCTTGTCGACTTCGTATTTGACCGGATCGGCATTCATCGGGATTTCGATGACGACATGGAATTCGTCCGGCAGGTTCTTGCCGGCTGCGACGCGATCGAGACTCATGGTTCAACCTTGTTGTGTGGATGGGGAAGGAAGGGAATCAGGGACCGTCCCGGTCCTTGGCGCCGGGCGACGGATCGGAGGAGCTGCCGCCGGGGGCCTGGCCGGCGTCGCGCGGCGTGCCGCCGGCGGGCGCGGCGACGGGGATGGGCGCGCTGTCGAAGAAATCTTCGATGTCGGCGCTGGCCGCCGCGCCTGCCAGCGGCGCGGTCTGGCTCGGGTCGTGGTCGCGCGCGTAGGGATCGAGCACGTAGTCGGTCGCGGCCTCGCCGGGAAGACGGCCCGCTGCGGGCAGCGGCACGGTGGCGGGCGCCGCGTCGGCCAGGTACTCCATGCCCTCGGCATGCAGCAGCGCCGGATCCGCGCCGGTATCGGCCGGCGGCAGCGCGGCGTCGGCCGCCAGCACCGGCAGCGCCATGCCGGCCGCGGTGGCCAGCCGCCAATGGCGGGCCGCGTCGACGGGACGGTCGACGCGATCGTACAGGCTGCCCAGCAGCGCATGGGCGCGGGCGTCGTTGCGGCGCCCCAGGCTGCGCAGCAGGTAGCGTTCGGCCTGCCCCCACAGCTGCCCGGTCAGGCACAGCACGCCCAGCGTAGAAAGCAAGTCCGGATTGCCCGGCTGGGCCTGCAGCCAGCCTTCGGCTTTTTCCAGCCGGCGCGACACCTGCTCGGGCTCGCAGCGCGCGTAGGCCGCCAGCAGCCGCGGATCCATGCGGCGGGCGATGGCCGCCTCCAGCACGCGGGAGGCCTCGTCGGACTGGCCGCCGGCATCCAGCGCGGCGGAGCCGGCCAGCGCGATCTCGGGCAGCACGCGCTCTTCGGGCTTGAGGTCTTTCCAGACGGCGCGCCAGTCGTCGCCGCAGGCCCCGCGCAGCCGGGCCGCGGCGGAAGCCTCGATCAGGGCGATAGCCTCGGGCCCGGCGATGGTGCCGCGGCGCGACAGGCTGCGCGCCAGGGTGAAGGTCTGCTCATGGTGGCCCAGGGCGCGATGCGCCCGCAGCAGCAGTCGCTGGGTATGCAGGTGGCGCGCGCCGCCCGCCTTCTGCAGGGGCGCGAGCCGCGCCAGCGCGTCCTGGGGCCGGCCCTCGTCGAGCAGGAGATCCGCCGCGACCGTGGCCACCGCTTCGTGCAGGCCGGCCTCGCCGGAGGTCTTCGCGGCGGCTTCGTCCAGGTAGCGATCGCGCCGCGCGAATTCGCCCAGGCCATGCGCCGCCCGGGCGGCCGACAGCGCGGCCAGGACCTGCCGGCCCGCGACGCGCGTCTGTTCCAGCAGCTTGGCGAGGTCTTTTTCGGCCGCCGCGTAGTGGCCTTCGAGCAGGCCGATCCAACCGCGCTCGAGCAATTCGTGGTCGCGGGCCTGGGCGCGGCGCCCGCGCCAGCCGCGCACGCGGGCCGGGATGGCGACCAGCCATGCCAGCGCGCGCAGGCCCAGATACAGGGCGACGAACAGGCCGATCAGCAGGAAGACCGCCAGCATCAGCGAAAGCTCGATGCGCCAGGGCGGCACCAGCACCAGGACGTTGCCCGCGTGCTCGCGCAGCACCAGGGCAAGCGCCACCGCCACGACGGCCAGCAGCAGGGTCCAGAACCAGGTCCGCATGCTCACTCCCCGCGGGCCGGCGGGTTGGCGCCGGCACTGCGCAGAGCAGCCAGTGCGCTCAGGCTGTCGGACACGTCGGGCAGGGGCACCGCGACCGGCGTGGCCGCCAGGCTGCGCGCGAGCTCGGCGGCGGCGCGGGTTTCGGGCAGGTGAGTGTCGTAGCGGGTTTCCAGCGCGGTGCGCACGGCGGCCAGCTCGGACTGCCAGACGGCCGACTGCCGCATCAGCAGCGCGACCTGCGCGGCCAACAGGCGCTGGCGCAGGTTGGCGCGCAGTTGTTCGCCCTGATCCGGCGACATCAGCAGCGCGCCCGGCTCGGTCACGCGCTGCACCCGGACCAGGTCGCTGAACTCGTAGGCCGCCGCGTCCCGCGCGCGCGCCGGCCAGGAAGCGATGCGCGCGCGCCAGCGCGTCCACCAAGGCGTGTCGGCCGGCGGCGCCGACGCCGCGGACGCCGGCACGGGGAGGCTTGCGGGCTCGGCTTCGGGTTCGGCCGCGACGGCCGGCGTGGCGGCGTCCGGCACCAGCAGCGGCAGGCGGCCCACGTCGGCGATCAGGCGCTCGACGCGCGCGGCCTGCAGGGGAATGTCGACCAGGGGGACGGCGCGCAGCCGGTCCAGGTCGCCGTTGATGGCCTGGTGCAGGGCCGCGAAACGCGGACGGTCCGCCCGGGCCAGGCGCGACTGCGCGGTTTCCAGCGCGACGATGGCGTTACCGACGCTGCCCCCCAGGCGCAACTGCTGGCTGGCCATGGTCAGCAGGCGGTCGATGTCGTTGAGCAGCACCGTGTCGCCGGCGCCGTCGTTGAAGTTCTGCCAGGCCTGCTCCAGCGCCGCGTACTGGCTCTGGGTTTCGTCCAGCGCATCTTCGAGCGCGCCCAGGCGGCTGGCCTGTGCCTGGGCCAGGACAAGCGACTGCCTGGCGTCGCGGCGCGCCTGCTCCAGGGCGGCGGAGACTTCGTCCAGCCGGACGGCGACTTCCCGGCCGGTGCGCTGGAACTGCTGGCGCTGCATCCACAGGGCGACGGCCAGGGCCGCGGCCAGCACGAGCACCACGACCAGCGCCGTCGCGGTCGCCGACAGGCCGGCCCCGGAGCGGCCGGGGGCGGAGGCGGAAGCGGAGGAAGCCGGCGCAGGTGCAGGCTGGCCCGGAACGGCCGGATCGGGAGCGGAGGGCGTGTCTGTCATAGCGCGATTGTAGTCGTTGCCGGCGCCTGGCGCGGCAGCGTAGCGGCCGCGCAACGACGCGCGCGGGCGCCCTCCGGCCGGCGGCGGCGCCCGCGCCGCGCAGCTCCCCCGCGCGCGGCACCGGAACGCGCCTGGAAAACGTGTCAGGAAGCCGCGAAAGCCTGCGCAATGGCGTCCTCGTCGGGCACGCAGGGGGTGGTCGCCGGAGCCGGCAGCCCGTCTTCGGCCAGCCGCGCCGCCAGGTGCGCCGACAGGCGCGGATGGGTTACCACGAAGCGGCAGGCGGCCCACCAGGGCAGCAGGTCCAGCCTGCGGACCACCGCATGCGCGGCATCGATGCCTTCCGAACTGGTCGCCAGCCAGACCGCAAGCCCTCCCCCGGCCTGCCATTCGCGCAGGCGGCGCACCGTGCCGTCGGGCCATGCGGCGGGCCGGCGCCGATAAGTTTCGTGGCGCCGCACCTCGGCGCCGGCAGCGGCGAGGCGTTCGGCCAGCCAGTCGCGCCCCTGCGTGGCCCGTACCAGCAAGGCGCGGCGCGGATGCACTCCCTGGCGCGCCAATTCGTCCCACAAGGCTTCGGAATCGTGGCGGGGCGCTTCCGGAGAGGGATGGACGAGGCGCGCATCCGGCCCGAAGCCGGGCCAGGCCCGCACCGCCGCCGCGCTGGCCGGCCCGACGGTGGCGGCGACCGCGGCGGCGGGCCAGCGCGGCGTGCCGGCCAGCGCCAGTTGTTCCAGGTAGAGCCGGGCGGCGATGCCGCTGACGAACACCACGAGGTCATGGTCCTGAGGCCGCGGCAACTGCGCGGCGGGGACCCGCAAGGGTTCGATGGCCAGCGCCGGCAGTTCCAGCGTCTGCCAGCCGCCGGCCTGCAGCTTCCGGGCCAGGCCGTCGTTGCGGCCGGCCGGCCGGGTCAGGATGGCGATTCGGTGCATGAAGACGCCGGGCGGCATGCGCGGCCCGGCCCGGGGACGCGGCGGGCTGCGGCTACGACGCGAAATGCGACGCGACGGTGGCGGCGACGATTCCGATGACGGCCAGGACGAACAGACCTTGCAGCAGGCTCAGGCCGGATTCGCGGCCCTGCTCCGATTTACGCAGACTCATTGACGGTTTCCTTGTGTGCGGTTTTGCGGGCGGCCAGCCAGCGTCCGAGGCCGACCACCAGCAGTGCGCCGGCGACTTCGGCGGCGATCTTGACGGCGGCCGGCTGGACGCCGAACTGCCTCTCGACCGCGATGTCGGTGATTATCATGCCCCCGGCGATCCAGCCGAGCAGGCCCGCCCCCAAGCTTACCACCAGCGGGTAGCGGTCGATCAGCTTGAGTACCAGGGTGCTGCCCCAGATGATGATGGGCACGCTCACCAGCAGGCCGAAGATCACCAGGCCCAGCTGGTGCCCTTCGGCGGCGTTCTGCGCCGCGCCGGCGATGGCGATGACGTTGTCCAGGCTCATGACGAAGTCGGCGATGATGATGGTCTTGATCGCCGCGAGTATGGAACTGCCGCCCTGGATCTTGTCGTGGCCTTCGTCCTCGGGAAGCAGCAGCTTGACGCCGATCCAGACCAGCAGCGCCCCGCCGGCGACCTTCAGGAAGGGGACCTGCAGCAGCGTCAGGGCGAACGCGATCAGGACCACGCGCAGCGCGATGGCGCCGGCCGTGCCCCACAGTATGCCCTGCAGGCGCTGCTTGGGCGCCAGGTTGCGACAGGCGAGCGCGATGACGACCGCGTTGTCGCCCCCCAGCAGAATGTCGATCAGGATGATCTGGAATACCGCTGCCCAGCTCAGCGTCTGCAGGAATTCAAGCATGTACGACCCCCCGTGTCGGTATCGGAAACCACCCCGCTCCCGCGCTGCAGCACGGGAACGGGGAAAGACGGGGGATTGTAATTCAGCTTCTAGTCAGCTTTCCTGCGGGCCAGGAAAAACTTGCCCAGCGCCAGGACCAGCAGCGCTCCCACGGCCCCGCACATCAGCGCAAACTGGTGGTGCGTCACACCCAGGGCGGTATCGATGCGCTCGATGGGCGCGTCCAGCGCCGGATCGCCGACCAGCATTTCGCCTGCGATGAAACCGAGCAGCGCCGCCCCCACCCAGACAATGACGGGGAAGCGCTCGATCACCTTGAGCAGCAGCGAGCTGCCGAAGATCACCAGCGGGATGCTGATCGCCAGGCCGATCACCAGCAGCGTGGTGTCGCCCATGGCCGCGGCGGCCACCGCCACGACGTTGTCCAGGCTCATGACCAGGTCCGCGACCATGATGGTGCGGATGGCCGCCAGCATGGAACCGTGCTCCTTGCCGTGCCCGTCGTCCTCGCCTTCCGGCATCAGGAGCGAGACGCCGATATAGACCAGCAGCAGCGCGCCGATGGTCTTGAGCCAGGGCAGCAGCAGCAGTTGCGCGGCCACCAGCGTCAATACGATCCGCATGACGATGGCCGCCACCGAGCCGATGACGATGGCTTTTTTCTGTTGCTCGGCCGGCAAGGACCGGGCCGCGAGGGCGATTACGACTGCGTTGTCTCCGGACAGAAGAATGTTGACCCATATGATCTGGACCAGAGCGATCCAGAAGGCCATAGATGTCACTTCCATGTAGTTATCCCACTCCGGCATCGAGGCCGGAAGCAAATCGCCACCTTGCGGGCGTCGCTACGCCACGGCGGTCTGATAGGCGCGAGCCTTCAAAGCGCCGGCCGGAACGGGTCCGCACCCGTGCCGGCCGGTTCGGACGGCCGCGAGACCGTCCTGTACTGCGAAAGATTACAGCACCGACTTGAGCAGCTTGCCCATTTCGGAGGGGTTGCGGGTGGTGCGGATGCCGCAGGCTTCCATGATTTCCAGCTTGGCGTCGGCCGTGTCGGCGCCGCCGGAGATCAGCGCGCCGGCATGGCCCATGCGCTTCCCGGGAGGCGCGGTGACGCCGGCAATGAAGCCGACCACCGGCTTCTTCATGTTGTCCTTGGCCCATTGCGCCGCGTTGACTTCGTCCGGGCCGCCGATCTCGCCGATCATGATGACGGCGTCCGTGTCGGGATCGTCGTTGAACAGCTTGAGCACGTCGATGTGCTTGAGCCCGTTGATCGGGTCGCCGCCGATGCCCACCGCGCTGGACTGGCCCAGCCCCAGCTCGGTGACCTGGGCCACGGCTTCGTAGGTGAGCGTGCCGGAGCGGCTGACGATGCCCACGCGACCCTTGCGGTGGATGTGGCCGGGCATGATGCCGATCTTGATTTCGTCGGGGGTGATGAGGCCGGGGCAGTTCGGGCCGAGCAGCAGGGTCTTCTTGTTCTGGTCCTTCATGCGGTTGCGCACGGCCAGCATGTCGCGCACCGGTATGCCTTCGGTAATGCAGATGGCCAGGTCGAGGTCGGCGTCGACCGCTTCCCAGATGGCGTCCGCGGCGCCCGCCGGCGGCACATAGATGACCGAGACGGTGGCGCCCGTGGCGGCCTTGGCTTCCTTGACCGAACCGTAGATGGGTACGCCCTCGAAGTCCTCGCCGGCCTTCTTGGGATGCACGCCGGCGACGAACGCGGCCTTGCCGTTGGCATATTCGCGGCACATGCGGGTGTGGAACTGGCCCGTCTTGCCGGTGATGCCCTGGGTGATGACTTTGGTGTCCTTGTTGATCAGTATCGACATTGCAGATCCTTGGCGGTGTTTACTTGGCGGCGGCCACGACCCGGGTGGCCGCTTCGGCCATCGTGTCGGCGCTGATGATGGGCAGGCCGGAATCGGCAAGCATCTTCTTGCCCATTTCCTCGTTGGTACCCTTCATGCGCACCACCAGGGGCACGGACAGGTTGACCGCCTTGCACGCGGCAATGACGCCTTCGGCAATGACGTCGCAGCGCATGATGCCGCCGAAGATGTTGACCAGGATGGCCTTGACGCCCTTGTTCTTGAGCATGATCTTGAAGGCCTCGGTGACCTTCTCGGCCGTGGCGCCGCCGCCGACGTCCAGGAAGTTGGCCGGCTCGCCGCCGAACAGCTTGATGGTGTCCATGGTGGCCATGGCCAGGCCCGCGCCGTTGACCAGGCAGCCGATGTTGCCGTCGAGCTGGATGTAGGCCAAATCGTACTTGCTGGCCTCGATCTCGGCCGGGTCTTCCTCGTCGAGGTCGCGATAGGCGACGATCTCGGGATGGCGGAACAGCGCGTTGGAATCGAAATTGAACTTGGCGTCCAGCGCGATCAGGTTGCCCTTGCTGTCGCAGTTCAGGGGGTTGACCTCGACCAGCGAGGCGTCGGTTTCCATGTAGCACTGGTAGAGCTTCTGGAACATGTCGACGGCCTGGTCGACCGAATTGCCGGACAGGCCGATGGCGGCGGCGATCTTCTTGGCCTGGTCGGCGGTCAGGCCCACGAGCGGGTCGATCTGCTCGGTGACGATCTTCTCGGGAGTGGAATGGGCCACTTCCTCGATGTCCATGCCGCCCTCGCTGGAGGCGATGAAAGCGACCCTCTGCGTGGCGCGGTCGGTCACCAGCGACACGTAGTATTCCTTTTTGATGTCGGCGCCTTCCTCGATGTACAGGCGGCGCACCTTCTGGCCTTCCGGGCCGGTCTGGTGCGTGACCAGCTGCATGCCCAGGATCTCGGAGGCCAGCTTGCGCACCTCGTCGATGGACCTGGCCAGCTTGACGCCCCCGCCCTTGCCGCGACCGCCGGCATGGATCTGCGCCTTCACCACCCAGACCGGACCGCCCAGCTTCTCGGCGGCCGCCACGGCCTCGTCGACGGAAAACGCGGGAATCCCGCGAGGCACGGTCACGCCAAATTTCTTCAGCAGTTCCTTGCCCTGGTACTCGTGGATTTTCATGTGTGTCCTGTCAGGTCTATTTGGAAGAAAGGTGAGACGAAACCGTCGGCGCGTCTTCGGGGCCGGACGCCGGAGCGCGGCTAGGCACGTACCAGCGCGGATAATGTTCGCGCACTACGGGGCCGTCCAGCCGCTGGGCATGGCAGCCTCCCAGCTGGAAGGGGCGCCGCTCGGGCGCGGCCTCGCTGCGCCGCCTGCCGGCCATGGTCTGGATCGCGACCGTGGGCAGCACCTGCGCCAGCTCGGTCATGTGCGTACAGCCTGCCGTACGGGCGAAGCGTTCCTTGACCTGCCGCCGGAAATCGCGCAGCAGGTTCAGGCCGGCCAGGCCGGCATAGGCGGAATCGATGCGGGTGCACTCGGTGCCGTAGGGCGCGGCGTCGTAGGCCGCCTGCGCCGAGACGATGGTGAGCTCGTCGTCGATGGTCACGCGCAGGTGCATGTGATGGATGGGCTGGCCCGCCGGATGCAGGACGTCGCCCTTTTTCTTGAAGTCGTAGCCCTTGACGTCGATGAGTTCGGCCTCGAGGTCCCAGAGGCCGTCCTCGCGGGCATACGACTGCACGCGTATGGAACGCGTGTGCAGATGGCGGCGCGAAGTCTCGGGCGTAGGCAAGGGCATGCTGGACAACCGCGGATGCTGCGAGGCAACAAAGCTTTGAAGTATAGCGCAGCCGCCTTGCCGCAACGCCCGCGCCGGCCGCCTCGCGCCGCGAAAACCCGCATTTCGGGCCGCGGCCCCCGCCCTGCCCCGGAGGCCGCCGCGCCGCTCAGGCTGCGCGCAGTTCCCGCGCCGCCTCGACCATGCCCAGCAGGGCCTGGCGCGTCTCCGGCCAGCCCCGGGTCTTGAGCCCGCAATCGGGGTTGACCCACAGCCGCTCGCGCGGCAGCCGTCCGGCCGCCTTGCGCATGAGCGAGACCATCCAGCCGACCTCGGGCACGTTGGGGCTGTGGATGTCGTAGACCCCGGGGCCGATGTCGTTCGGGTAGCGGAAATCCTCGAAGGCGCGCAGCAGCTCCATGTTGGAGCGCGAGGTTTCGATGGTGATGACGTCCGCGTCCATGGCGGCGATGGATTCGATGATGTCGTTGAACTCCGAATAGCACATGTGCGTGTGGATCTGCGTCACGTCGCGCACGCCGGAAGTGGTCAGACGGAAGCAGTCCACCGCCCAGTCCAGGTAATGCCTGCGATCGGCCTGGCGCAGCGGCAGGCCTTCGCGGAAGGCCGGCTCGTCGATCTGGATGACGCCGATGCCCGCGGCCTCCAGGTCCGTCACTTCATCGCGCAGCGCCAGCGCCAGCTGGCGGCAGGTCTCTTCGCGCGGCTGGTCGTCGCGCACGAAAGACCACTGCAGGATGGTCACGGGCCCGGTCAGCATGCCCTTGACGGGCTTGCCGGTCAGCGATTGCGCGTAGGACGACCAGCCCACGGTCATGGGCGCGGGCCGCGCCACGTCGCCGAAGATGATGGGCGGCTTGACGCAGCGCGAGCCGTAGCTTTGCACCCAGCCGTTGCCCGTGAAGGCGAAGCCGGCCAGCAGTTCGCCAAAGTACTCCACCATGTCGTTGCGCTCCGGCTCGCCGTGCACCAGCACGTCCAGGCCGATTTCCTCCTGGAAGCGGATTACCTGCTCGATTTCGGCGCGGATGGCCTTTTCGTAGGCGGCGTCGCCCAGGGAGCCCGCCTTCCAGTCGCGCCGCAACGCCCGCAGCTCCGGGGTCTGGGGGAAGGAGCCGATGGTGGTGGTGGGGAAGGCCGGCAGCTTGAGCGCGGCCTGCTGCGCGGCGATGCGCTGCGCGAACGGCGCGCGCTGGCGCGGAATCTCCGACCCGGACTGCATGCGGCGGGCCACGGCCGGGCTATGGATGCGCGGCGACTGCCGGCGGCTTTCCAGCGCCTGGCGCTGGGCCTGCAGGGCGGCTCCGACCTCCGGCGCGCCGGGTTCGTCCAGGGCGCGCCCCAGCCACTGCAGCTCTTCCAGCTTCTGGCGGGCAAAGGCGAGCCAGCCCTGGAGCTCGCCGTCGAGCTCGGGCTCGTTTTCGAGATCGACCGGCACGTGCAGCAACGAGCACGAAGGCGCCAGCCACAGCCGCCCGCCCAGCGCCTGGCGCACGGGGGACAGGCGCGCCAGGGCGGCATCGAGGTCGGCGCGCCAGACATTGCGGCCGTCGATGACGCCTGCCGACAGCACCTGGCCCGGCCGCAGGGCGGCGGCCACCTCTTCCAATTGCTCCGGCGCGCGCGCCAGATCGATGTGCAGGCCGGCCACGGGCAGCGCCGCCGCCGTGGCGAGGTTGTCCCGCAGGCCACCGAAATAGGTGGCCAGCAGCAGTTTCACCGGCGCAGCCGCCAGGCGCTCGTAGACGCGGCCATAGGCCTGCTTCCAGGCCGCCGGCAGGTCCAGCACGAGCGCGGGCTCGTCGATCTGCACCCATTCGACGCCGGCCGCGGCGAGCCGGGCCAGCACCTGCTCGTAGACCGGCAGCAGCGCGTCCAGCAGGGCCAGCTTGCCCTCGTCGGCGGGGCCCGCGGCATACGCGTCGCCCTTGCCCAGCCAGAGCCAGGTCAGCGGGCCGGGGATCACGGGCTTGGGACGCAGGCCCAGGGCGCGCGCCTCGTCCACCTGCTCGAACAGGTACTGGCGGGCGATGCGGAAGGCCTGCCCCGGCACGAGTTCGGGCACGATATAGTGGTAGTTGGTATCGAACCACTTGGTCATTTCGCAGGCGGCGGCCGGCGTGCCGCTGGGTGCGCGCCCGCGCCCCATGCGAAACAGCGTGTCCAGCCCCACGGGGCTGTCTTCCGGCTGCCCGAAGCGGGCCGGCACGGCGCCCAGCAGCGTCGTCCATTCCAGGATGTGGTCGTACCAGGCGAAATCGCCCACCGGCACGAAGGCCAGGCCGCTGGCGGCCTGCAATTGCCAGTGCCGGGCGCGCAGCTCGCGTCCGGCTTCCTCCAGGGCGGCGGCGTCCAGGCGGCCGGCCCAGTACCCCTCGACGGCGCGCTTGAGTTCGCGGTGTGCGCCGATCCGGGGAAAGCCCAAGTTGTGCAGGATGGTGGTCATGATCGGAATTCCATGCGATTGATGCGACCCCGGCATTGTCGGCGGATTCAATCATGAATCAAAATCAATCTACACAACTATAATATGAAAATATCTCAATCTACGCCGGGCGCGCCGCCCGGCCTTGACCGGAGGCCGCCATGCTGGAAATCCGCCACCTGGAAACCGTGCAGGCCATCCACGAAGGCGGCAGCCTGCTGGAGGCCGCCGAGCGCCTGCACGTAACGCAATCCGCGCTTTCGCACCAGTTGCGCGAGCTGGAGGCCCGGCTGGGCACGCCCCTGCTGAACCGGCGCACCCGGCCGGCGCGCCTGACCACGGCCGGGCTAAGGGTGCTGGCGCTGGCCGAAGACGTGCTGCCGCGCCTGCGCGCCACCGAGCGCGAACTCAAGCGCCTGGCAGCCGGCCGCACGGGCCGGCTGCACCTGGCCATCGAATGCCACTCCTGCTTCCAGTGGCTGATGCCGGCGCTGGATGCCTTTCGTCAGCAATGGCCCGAGGTCGCGCTGGACCTGTCGGCCGCCTTTTCCTTTGCGCCGCTGCCGGCGCTGGTGCGCGGCGACCTGGATCTGGTGATCACGTCCGACCCGCAGCCCTCGCTGGAAGCGGTGCGCTACCTGCCGCTGTTCCGCTACGAGCTGGTCCTGGCGGTGGCCGCAGCCAACCCGCTGGCTGCGCGGCGCCATGTGGAACCGGAAGACCTGGCCGGCCAGACGCTGATCGCCTACCCGGTGGACCGCCAGCGCCTGGACGTCTACACGGCCTTCCTGGACCCGGCCGGCGTCGAGCCGGCGGCCCTGCGCACCGCCGAGCTCACGCCGGTGATCGCGCAGCTGGTAGCCAGCAACCGTGGCGTGGCCGCGCTACCCAGCTGGGCGCTCACCGAATACCTGGACCAGGGTTGGCTGCGCACCTGCCGCATGGGCGAGCAGGGCGTATGGCGCACGCTGTACGCGGCCGCGCGCGCCGAGGACACC
>Ga0182748_1000205_pt1 | contig 68789 bp, 69 predicted proteins | sample eDN3rd37CKraftOP_FD_128877 | JGI IMG/M metagenome (GOLD analysis project Ga0182748, IMG submission 128877) | Enriched Organic Plus compost microbial communities from Emeryville, California, USA - eDNA 3rd pass 37_C Kraft OP (version 2) (version 2) ... | reverse complement strand
GGCGAGGTGCGGCCGGCTGGGGCCGGGCGCCGTGTCGCGCCGCCTGCGCTTCCCGGCGGGCGGAGGCGGCATCGTCACGCAGCGGCACCACCAGCCGGCCGCTGCGGTCAATGGCGCCCCATTTGCCGCCGGCCATCAGCGTGTGCTCGCCGTGGGCGCGCGGCGCGCAGCCCTGGCAGACCACCGCCAGGCCGTCTTCGAACGGCTCCGCCCATTCATACGGCGTGGCCAGCGCCAGGCCGAGCCTGCGATCGTAATAGGCGATGCCGCCGTTCAGCATGCCGCGCGCCAGCCCCGACACGAACTCGTCCGGCCCGTTGTCGTAGGTGAGCACCGGCGCCGAGCGGCCGTCTGGCCGCACCCACCGCCAGCCCTCGCCGGCCAGCGCCACGCCGGCCAGACCCCGGGCATCGAACACGAACCGCCGCAGCACGGCGGGATTCCAGCGCGGGACCCCTTGGACGACAGCCGCGCAGTGCGGCACTTCGGTCAGTTCGTCCGGCGCGGGTCGGACGGCGGCAAGGCAGGCGGTGTCGAAGACCGGCGCGGCGGCGACCGCAAGCGCCGCGGCAAATAGCGAAACAGGCATGCGCGCATTGTAGGGACATGGTTCGCGCCCCGCCATGCGCCGAGCCGCCGCCTCGCCGCCACCGCCCTGCTGTATCGCGCTCGCGGCGCGCCGCCGCCGTCGCACGCGGGCCCGCCTCAGTTGGCGGTAGCGCCGGAATCCTTGACGGCCTTGGCCCAGGACGCCATTTCGCTGGCGATGAACTCGCCGAACCTGGCGCCGCTCAGGCCCGAGGCGCGGGCGCCTTCTTCCATGAGACGCTGCCTCACGGCCGGCGCCGCCAGCGCGCCGGACAGGGCCTGGTTCAGGCGCGCCACGACCGCGTCGGGCGTGCCGGCCGGAGCCACGATGCCGTGCCACGACACGGCCTGGAAGCCCGGCAGGCCGGATTCGGCCATGGTGGGCACGTCCGGCATGGCATCGGAGCGGTCCGGCGAGGTCACGGCCAGCGCGCGCAGCGTGCCGGCCTTCACGTGGGGCAGCACGCCCGGAATCGTGGTGAACATGAAGTCGATCTGCCCGCCGATCAGATCCGTGATGGCGGGGCTGCCGCCCTTGTAAGGCACGTGGGCGAAATGCAGCTTCTCGGCGCTCTTGAACATCTCGCCGGCCAGATGGCCCGGCGTGCCCGCGCCCGCCGAACCCATGTTGGCGCGGCCGCCCTGCTCGCGGACGTAGGCGATCAGGTCGCCGACCGAGGCGGCCTTCACGTTGGGCCCCACCACCAGCACGTTGGGCACGGTGGCCAGCAGCGTGACCGGGGTGAAGTCCTTCGCCGCGTCATACGACAGGCGCGGATAGAGCGAGGGATTGATGCCGTGGGTGCTGGCGGTGGCCAGCAGCAGGGTGTAGCCGTCGGGCGCGGCCGAGGCCACCTGCTTGGCGGCGATGGTGCCGTTGGCTCCGCCCTTGTTCTCCACCACGATGGTCTGCCCCAGGGTCTTGGCGGCTTCGGCCGCCACCGTGCGCGCCAGGATGTCCGAGGTGCCGCCCGCCGAGTGGGGCACCACCAGCGTAATGGGCTTGGACGGAAAATCGGACTGGGCGTGCGCGGCCGGCAGAGCCAGCCCGATACAGGCGGCCAGGGCCGCCCCGGTGAAAAGTCGGGTGCAAGTCATGCGTGTCTCCAGAAAATCGTTATGGCCGCGCGGAACGCGCCAGACGTCCCGCGCGGTGCCGTCGGCCCGTCCTCAGTCGGACCCGAGCTGCAGCTTGTTGGGCTGGCGTTTTTCGATGGCCCACTTCAGCAAGGCCGCGCTGCGGTAGATGCCGTGCGCGAACTTGCCGTAGGGCAGCGTGAGGAACAGCGCCATGACCACGCCCAGGTGCACGGCCAGCAGCAGCGCCATCGCGCCCGTGTCGCGCCCCGCCAGCAGGGCCAGCCCGGTGGCGCTGGTGAGGAACAGCAGCGCGATGAATCCCCGGTCCATGGGTTTCTGGGCCGCGTCGCCCTGCAGCGGATGGCGCCGCAGGTTGAGCCACAGCAGGCCCGCCGGACCGATCAGCAGGCCGATGCCGCCCGCCGTGCCCAGCAGCACCGGCGCGCTCAGGAACGGATACGGCGCCTCCTCGCCCAGCAGGTAGTGGTAGAGCGTGGCCACGCAGGTGGCGGCAAAGCACAGCATGAAGCCGTAGAACGTGAAATGGTGGAAACGGCGCCGCCATGGCGTGAAGGCGTCGTCCACGTTGTTGCAGCCCTTGCCGTGCCCGCCGTCCAGGTAGCGCAGGCGCAGCGCATCATGGGCGGCCTCGGCCACGGCCGCGCCGCTGGCCTCGCCCGGACTCACGTTGCGCCAGAAACGCGCCACGCCCGCCGCCAGCGCCAGGATGGCGAAGCAGAACACCAGGCCGAACATCAGCGCCAGCAGGTTGTGCGGAAAGATCGCGTAGAAGTTGCCCGCCAGCGGCTCGTGGAAAAGCCCGCCGCCCAGGCCCGCGGCCAGCGCCAGGAAGAAGGCCAGCCCCGCGGCCGTGGCCAGCGACAGCGCCAGGCCGTTGCGCTTGTACAGCGCGCCCAGCGCAGGCGGCCACGCATAGTCGGTGTAGGTCTGCAGCCGCACCTTGGCCATGGCCTGCGGCACGTTCACGCCGAACTCGTGCGGCGGCGCGTACTGGCAGGCGTGCAGACAGGCGCCGCAGTTGTGGCACAGGTTCGCCAGGTAATTGATGTCGGCCTTGCCGAACTCCAGCCGGCGGGTCATGGCGGGAAACACCGCGCAGAACCCCTCGCAGTAGCGGCAGGCGTTGCAGATCTGCATGACGCGCGCGACTTCGCCTTCCTCGGCGCTCAGCTCAGCGGCCTGCGGCCGCGCCGCCCTGTCGTGCCACCGCACGGGCTGTTCGGCCACGGCCTGCGCGCGGGATTCCAGAGCCTGCGCCTCGCGCGCCAGGGCCTCAAGCTGCTTCATGCTGCACTCCCGAAAGACGGCGGGCGGCGGCCGCGGCGCGGGTGCCGGCGATGCGGCCGAAGGCGGTGCCGATGGACATGCCCACCCCCGCCGTGTATCCCTTGCCCAGCACGTTGCCGGCCATCATTTCGCCCGCGACGAAGAGGTTGTCGCTGGGCTGATCGTTGAAACGGACCGCGGCGGTTTCATCCACCTTCAGGCCCAGATAGGTGAACGTGATGCCCGGGCGCAGCGCATAGCCGAAGAAAGGCGCTGTGTCGATAGGGCGCGCCCAGTGCGTCTTGGCCGGCGAGATGCCCTCGGTATGGCAGTCGTCCAGCGCGGTGTGGTCGAACTTGCCGACGCGGCATGCCTGGTTGTATTGCTCGATAGTGCGCACGAAGGCGGACTCGTCCAGCCCGAGCTGGCGCGCCAGCCCGGGCAGCGTATCGGCCCGCGCGCCCGGAAACACCGGCGGCATGAAGCGGCCCACAGCCTTGGCGTCGATGATGGAATAGGCGATCTGCCCCGGCTGCATCGCCGTCAGGCGACCCCATATGGCATAGCGCTTGGGCCAGAAGTCTTCGCCCTCGTCGTAGAATCGCCGGGCGTCGCGGTTGACCACCACGCCCAGCGACACGCAGTCGATGCGCGTACAGATGCCGCCATCGTACAGCGGCGCGCGCGCGTCGATGGCCACGCAGTGCGACTGCGACGGATCGCCGATGGCGTCCGCCCCCGCCTCCAGCATGAACTTCAGCAGCACGCCCATGTTGTAGCGCGTGCCGCGGATGAGGAAATTGTCGGCCGGCCATTCGCCGCGCTCATTCTGGCCCCAGGCCTCGCGCAGCCATTCGCGGTTGGACTCGAAACCGCCGGCGGCCAGCACGCAGGCGCGCGCCTCGATGCGCTCGTCGCCGATGCGCGCGGCCACGAAGCGGCCACCGTCGAGCTCCAGCGAGTCTACCGGCGCGTTGTAGCGGATGCGCACGCCCAGCGCCTCGGCGCTGCGGTAATAGGCATTGACCAGCGCCTTGCCGCCGCCCATGAAGAAGGCGTTGGTGCGCGCCACGTGCAGCGCACCCGACAGCGGCGGCTGGAAATTGACGCCGTGCCGGCGCATCCAGTCGCGACAGGTCGACGACTCGCGGATCACCAGGCGCGCCAGCTTTTCGTTGGTGAGCCCGCCCGTCACCTTGAGCAGGTCCTGCCAGTACTCCTCCTCGGGATAGGCGTCCACCAGTACGTCCTGCGGCGCGTCGTGCATGCAGCGCAGGTTGCGGGTGTGCTGCGAATTCCCGCCTCGCCACTCCTTGGGCGCGGCTTCCAGCAGCAGCACGCTGGCGCCCGCCTCGCGGGCCATGAGCGCCGCGCAAAGAGCGGCGTTGCCGCCGCCGATGACCAGTACGTCTACCATGCCTGTGATTCCCTATTCGAGACAGGCACTGTAGCGAGCGGGCCGGCGCCGCGATATCAGCGGGCCGTCAACGGGTCTTCATGATTCGTGAAGAGCGGTCACCGCCCAGCGGCCCTCCCGGGCCAGCCCGCGCGACACGTCGGCCAGCACCAGCCGGGCGGCCAGCGCCGCCGGCGACAGCTCCTCGTCGGAAAGGCTCACCAGCAGGTTGGAGCGGAACAGTTGCTCGTCGTCGATGCGCACCATGCGGATCTGGCCCGGATGCAGCCGCGCCACGGCCGAGCCGGGCTGGATGGTGGCGGCGCAGCCCAGTTGCACCACGTCCATCAGCAGGGGCAGGCCGTCCACCTCGGCCACGACCTTCGGCGCCTGCCCCAGCCGCGCATAGGCGCCATTGACCAGCGTGCGCAGGCCGTGCCGGGCGCTGGGCAGCACCAGGGGCAGGTCGGCCAGGTCCGCCAGCGCGGCGCGCTCGCCCGGCGGCAGGCCGGGCATGTCGGGCCGGGCACAGAGAAACAGCGGTTCGTCCAGCAGGGGCATGATGCTCCAGCGGCGGGCCGACTCGGCGTGGAACACCACGGCCAGGTCCAGCAGGCGGCCGTTGAGCATGTCGCTCAGGTGCCCCGACAGCGCCTCCACCAGGTGCAGGCGGATATCGGGATAGCGCGCGTTCATGGCCTGCGCGTAGGGCGCGCCCAGGATGGCCGCCGTGGTCGAAGGCAAGCCCACGCTCACGTGCCCGGCCAGGCGCGCCTGCTGGGCCGCCTGCACCGCATCGTCGGCGTGGCGCAGCGCAAGCTGCGCCTGCCGGAAGAAAGCCAGCCCCGCGTCGGTGGGCACCACGCCGCTGGCGCTGCGCTGCAGCAACCGCGTTGAAAGCTCTCCTTCCAGCCGGCTGATCTGCTGGCTGAGCGCGGACGTCACCATGCCCAGCGACATGGCGGCGCGGCCGATGCTGCCCGCCTCGACGACGCGCACAAAATAACGTAGCTGGCGTAATTCCATGACGGCCCCGCACCCGGAGTGATACCCGGCTCCGATTGTAGGGCCGGCCCGGCTTCAGTACCGCGCGTCCTTGGGCTTCTTGCCGTTGGGCCAGTCCTTCTCCTTGCCCGGGAAGTCCGGCCGCGGCATGTGGGTGAAGAACTCGGCGATGTCCACCGCGTCCTGGTCAGACAGCGTGCCGTCGCGGCCCTCGCCCCAGCGGCCATGCGTGGCCACGCCCATGGGCATGTTGTTGCGGATGAAGGCCGCGGCCTTGTATGTGCGCGCCAGGCCCGCCCCGATGTTGAACGACTCGTCGCCCCACAGCGGCGGAAACACGACGTTGCCGGCGCCGTCCTTCTTGCCCTCGCCGTTGGCGCCATGACAAGACGCGCACTGCGCCGCATAGAGCGTCTTGCCGCGCGCCGGGTCGGGCACGATGCCCGTATCGATGGGCCAGGCATTCTTGATCTGGACCTGGGCGCCGTGGGGCACATCCTGCGCCAGCCACTTCATATAGGCGATCATGGCCTGCATTTCCCCGGAATCCCTGGCCAGCGGCTTGCCGTTCATCGACCTCATGAAACAGCCGTTGATGCGGTCTTCCAGGCTCACCACCCTGTCCGCCCGCGGGTTGTATTGCGGAAACGCGTTGTAGGTGTTGATGTAGGGCGCGCCCAGCGGCTTCTTGCCCTGCTGCACGTGACAGCTGTTGCAGTTCATGCTGGCCCCGGTGTTCTGCGGCAGCAGGCGGCGCGTCTCGTTCAGCAAGCGCTGGCCGTACCGGATCTGGTCCGCGTTGGGCTCCCTGTCGATCTCCGTGTCGGCGGGAATGGCGTAGGCCGGCAGCGGCTTGCCGTCCTTGTCCAGCACGGGATACGTCTGCGGCGCAGAGCCGCCCGGCGCGGCCAGGGCCGTCAAGACGCCGGCAGCCCCCAGCGCGGCCAGCGCCGCTCCGATCTTCTTCTTGCTCATTGCGCGCCTCCCGCGACGATGTTGGGCTGCTTGCCGGCCAGGAAGGCGCGGATATGCGCCACGTCGGATTCGGCCACTGCCGGCGCCTGGTTGGTCCAGGCGGTGCGGATGAAATTGATCACATCGGCGATATCGCGGTCGCTCAGCCGCCGGAAGCCGGGCATGGCGAACGCCATGGCGTCCTGGCCGCTGGACGGCATCCGTCCGCCTTCCAGCGTGATCTGGATGATGGACTGCGCGTTCTGCGCGTATACCGCCGAGTTGCCCGCCAGCGCCGGGAAAATGCGTGGCATGCCCTGGCCGTCGGCCCGGTGACAGGCCGCACATTGCTCCATATAGATGACCGCGCCGCGCGAGTCGTAGCGGCCCTCCCGCAGCATGGCCGTGGTGGCGTCCTGCTTGGGCGGGAACGCCGGCAGCTTGCCCTGCGCCGGCGGCAACTGCTTCAGGTAGGCCGCCACCGCCGCAATGTCGCCGTCGGTGAAATGGCGCGTGCTGTGCTCGACCACGTCGGCCATCGCCCCGAAAGCCGCCACCTTGTCGGTGCGCCCCGTCTTCAGGAACATGCCGATTTCGCCCTCGCTCCACGACTGCAGCCCCTGGGCCTCGCCCCGCAGGCTCTTGGCGCGCCAGCCGTCGATGACCGCGCCGCTCAGGAACGCGTCGCCGTCGGCCAGCGACAGCGCCTTTTCCTGGTAGGCCAGCCCGCGCGGCGTATGACAGGCGCCGCAATGGCCGGGGCCTTCCACCAGGTACGCGCCGCGCGCCACCCGCTCGTCCGCCCCGGACGGCGCCGCGAAGCCGCGCTTGGGCGCGAACAGGGCCTGCCACCAGGCCATGGGCCAGCGCATGTTGAGCGGCCAGGGAATCGTGGAGCCGGCGCTGGGCTGCGCCTCAGGCTGCACCCGCGTCATGAAATAGGCGTACAGCGCGCGCACGTCCTCGTCCGGCATGATGGCGTACGAGGGATAGGGCATGGCCGGATACAGCGGCGTGCCGTCCTTGCGGATGCCGTACTGCACGGCATTCTTGAAATCCGCGTAGGCGTAGGAGCCGATGCCCGCCGTCTTGTCGGGCGTGATATTGGACGAATAAATCGTGCCCACCGGCGTCTGCATCGCCAGCCCGCCGGCAAAAGGCTTGCCGCCGGGCGCGCTGTGACAGGCCACGCAATCGCCCGTGCGGGCGATATAGGCGCCAGCCTCGGCCAGGCTGCGATCCGCCAGATCGACCCCGGCCGCGTCCGTCTTGCGCGCCGACGTCAGCACGTGCGCCCCGCCCACGGCGCCCGCCGCCAGCACGGCCAGCGCCGCCACCGCCTTGATCCCGAACTTCTTCATATTCCCTCCGAGTGCGCTGGACGGCGTGCACGTCGGGGTATTCGCGCATCGGGGTCCAGCTCTGGAGGAAATCTTAGTTCTATAAGTAATAAGCTAATTACTTGAGGAAATATTTATTCGACCCCTTTTTGATCCGGCTCAAAAAAGGGGCCGGTTCGTGGCCCGGCCGGCGCGCCGGTGCCGGCGGCGCGGCTCAGCCCGGAATGCCCAGGCCCCGCTGCACCGCCGGCCGGGCCACGAACGCCGCCAGCACGCGCGCCACGTTGCGGAACCTGTCGAACGCCACCAGCTCGCCCGCGCCGTAGTAGCCCACCAGGTTGCGCACCCAGGGAAAGATCGCGATGTCGGCAATGGTGTATTCCTTGCCCATGACCCAGTCGCGCCCTTCCAGGCGCTGCTCCAGCACGCCCAGAAGGCGGCGGGCCTCGGCCGCGTAGCGGTCGCGCGGGCGCTTGTCTTCGTAGTCCTTGCCCGCGAATTTGTGGAAAAAGCCCACCTGCCCGAACATGGGCCCGATGCCTCCCATCTGGAACATCAGCCACTGCAGCGTTTCGTAGCGTCCGGCCGTGCCGGCCGGCAGGAGCTGCCCGCGCTTGCCGGCCAGATACAGGAGAATGGCTCCCGACTCGAACAGCCCGAACGGCTTGCCGTCCGGCCCGTCGGGATCCAGGATGGCGGGAATCTTGTTGTTGGGGCTGAGCGACAGGAATTCCGGCGAGAACTGGTCTTGGGCGTCGAACGAAACGCGGTGCGCCTCATAGGGCAGGCCGGTTTCCTCCAGCATGATCGACACTTTCACCCCGTTGGGCGTGGGCAGCGAATAGAGCTGGATGCGGTCGGGATGCCGCGCCGGCCATTTGCGGGTGACGGCAAAGGAATCGAGTGCGCTCATGCAAGGGCTCCTGGTTGGGGTGGCGCCCACTGTAGCGCAAGGCGGCGGGCGCGGAAACGGCGCACGCGCCCTACCCGGCCGGCGGCTCGTGCAGACAGGCGATATCGGCCTCCGCCGCCAGCGCGGGATAGCGCCGCAGCACCTCCGGATCGTGCCCCGGCACGATGTGGCCGGGCGAGTCGGCCGCGGCGCGCAGTCTGCCGTATCCCGCCAGCATGTCGGCGGTGTTGTAGACGATGGGAAACGGACGTCCGTCGTCCATGTTCTCGTAATAGTGGCTGGCGTCGGAAGCCAGCACCACCCAGCCGCGCCGGGTATGCACCCGCAGGGCCTGCAGGCCCTTCGTATGGCCGCCAATCTTCAAGAGCTGCAAGCCCGGCTCAAGTTCGCCGTCGCCGTCGTGGAACACGACGCGGTCTTCGTACACGCGGCGCACCAGCGTCACTACGTCTTGCACGGCATAGGCGTGCCGCAACGGCTCGTGGCACATGCAGCGCCCGGTGGCGTACTGCATTTCGTCGTCCTGCACATGCAGCCGCGCACGCGGCAGCTTGTCCAGGTTGCCCGCGTGATCGTAGTGCAGATGGGTGAGCACCACGTCGTCCACGTCCGCGGGCGCCACGCCCAGCGCCGCCAGAAACCCGATGGGGCAGCGCAGCAGATCGCGCCGCCGGGCGCGCGCCGTCTCGGCATTGAAGCCGGTGTCGACCAGCACCACGCGGCCGGGCCGGCGCACCAGCCAGACGAAAAAATCCATGGGCATGGGGCCGTCGTGCGGGTCGCCGCCCAGGAAGTTGTCGGACCGGCGGCGCGGCATGTGCGCATAGCGCAGGGCATACACTTCGAACCGGGGCAAGGTCTCGCCGGATGCGGCCATGCGTCACACTCCCAGATAGGCTTTTTGCACGAAAGGGTCGGCCAGCAGATCGCCGCCCCGCCCCGAGCGCACGATTTCGCCGTGCTCCAGCGCATAGGCCTGGTGCGCCAGCCGCAGCGCCAGGCGCGCGTTCTGCTCCACCAGCACGATGGAAAGGCCCTTGTCCCGGTTGATGCGCTCGATGGCGGCCGCGATCTCGGCGACGATCTTGGGCGCGATGCCCAGCGACGGCTCGTCCAGCATCAGCAGCTTAGGGTTGGCCATCATCGCCCGCCCGATGGCCACCATCTGCTGCTCGCCGCCCGACAGCGACCCGGCAAGCTGGCGCCGTCGTTCCAGCACCCTCGGAAACAACGCATAGATCTCCTCCAGCGTGCGGCGGCGCACGGCGCGCGAGCGCACGCCGTGCGCACCGGCCAGCAGGTTTTCCTGCACCGACATGCGCCCGAACAGGCGGCGGCCTTCCGGCGACAGCGCCACGCCGGCCGCCACGCGCGACGCGGCCGGCATCGCCGTCACGTCCCGTCCGTCGAACCGGATGCGTCCGTCCGCCGCCCGGGCCAGCCCGATCACGGCCTTGAGCGCGGAGCTCTTGCCCGCGCCGTTCGATCCGATCAGCGCCACGATCTGGCCGGCGTCCACAGCGAAACTGGCATTGCGCACGGCCTCCAGCCGCCCGTAGCGCACGGTCAAGGCATCGACTTCAAGCATGGGCATAGTCCGGCGCTCCGAGATAGGCTTCGATGACGGCGGGATTGGCGCGCACCGCATCCGGCGCGCCTTGCGCGATTTTCTCTCCCTGCACCAGCACGACGATGCGCTGGCACAGGGCCATGACGAGCGCCATGTGGTGCTCCACCAGCAGCAGCGTCAGGCCCTCCTCATCGCGCAGGCGGCGCAGCAGGCGGCCCAGCTCGTTGCATTCCTCGTGATTCAGCCCCGCCGCCGGCTCGTCCAGCAACAGCATGCGCGGGTGCGCCGCCAGCGCGACGGCGATGCCCAGTCGCTTCTGCAGACCGTAGGCCAGGCCGCCGGCGGGCGCGTCCCGCCATGCGCGCAGGTCGGTCAGGTCCAGGATGCGCAGCATCTCGGCCTGCACACCGCTCGCCGGCAGGCCCCCATCCTCCCGGCCGGCCAGTCCGCGCGGCACGGTGCCGAGGATGCGCGAAAGCAGCCCCCGGTACACGTTGCCCGCCACCGTTTCCTCGGGATAGCTGGTGGCCGACTGGAACGTGCGCACCAGCCCCCGGGCCACCGCTTTGCTGGGCGGACCGCCCGCGATGTCGTGCCCCGCGAAGCGCACGCGCCCGCCAGTGGGCGGCAGCGTGCCGCTGATCACGTTGAATGCCGTGGTCTTGCCGGCGCCGTTCGGCCCGATCAGGCCCACGATTTCTCCTTCGCGCACCTCGAAAGACAGGCCGCGCAGGGCCGCCAGTCCGCCGAAGCTGCGCGACAGTCCTTCGACTTGCAACAGTGGTGCGCTCATGCCGCATCCCTCGACCAAAGCTGGCGCGCGCGGCGGGGCAGGCTGGCCAGCCCGTCCGGCAGAAAGCGCAGAATGACGATCAGCGCCGCGCCATAGAAAATGTGCTGGGTCTGCACCGCCCCCCGGAACAGCTCGGGCAGCGGCGTCAGCACCATCGCGCCCACCAGGGGCCCCCAGACCGAGCGCCGGCCGCCGATGACCAACATGATGATGAACCCGATGGACACGCTGGTGTTAAAGGACTCCGGCGACACATAGCCGATGTAGCGCGACTGCAGCGCGCCCGCCGCCGCCGCCAGCGCGCACCCGGCCACGAACGCCAGGAGCTGGATGCGGTGCACGTTGAGCCCCGTGGATTCCGCCAGCGCCGGATTGTCCGCCAGCGCGTCCATGGCATGCCCGAGCGGCCTGCGAAAAAGCGCATGCAGCATCCACAGCGACAACAGCGCCGCGGCCAGCGCCAGGCCGTAGAACCGCTCGCGCGTATCGAACGCGAAGCCGAACACCTGCGCCGCGCCGATGCCGGCAATGCCGTTGGCGCCGCCCGTCAGCGCCGCGCCGTCCAGCAGCGCCAGGCGCAGCAGCTCGCCGAACGCGAACGTCACCAGCACGAAATACACGCCGCGCAGGCGCAGGATCGCCCAGCCGAGCAGCAACGCGACCAGCGCCGACGCCAGCGCGCCCAGCAGCATGGCCGGCAGGAACGACAGGCCCCAATGCCGGGCCGCCAGCACCGACGCGTACGCGCCTATTGCCACGAAGGCCGCGTGCCCGAGCGAAAGCTGTCCGCAGCGGGCCACCAGCGCCAGCCCGCTCACCATGACCGCATTCAGACAGACCAGCACGGCCAGGTGCTGCACGAATGCGCCCGAGAACCAGGGCAGCGCCGCCAGCGCCGCGAGCAGGACCAGTCCAGCCATGCCGAGCGGCCCCACGCGGCCGCCGGGGCGCGCCGCAAGAGCGAGAGTCGTCATTTCAAGCTTCTCCCCGGCCCAGCAGCCCCTTGGGCCGCAGCACCAGCATCGCCATCACGATGGCGAAAATCAACATGTCGGCCGTGCTGCCCGCGAGCAGCAGGCTGGCATAGCTCTCGACCAGCCCCAGCAGCATGGCCGCCACGGCCGCGCCCGGAATGCTGCCCAGCCCGCCCAGGATCACCACGATGAACGCCTTGAGCAGCGGCGCGCCCCCCACGAACGGCGACACCGAGAAAAGCGGCGCCATCAGCGCGCCCGCCACCGCCGCCAGCCCGGCGCCCAGGCCGAACCCCAACGGGTAATACAGCCTGGAACGGATACCCTGGATCGCAGCGATCTCCATGTCTTCCACCACCGCGCGCAGGGCGCGGCCCGGGCGCGAGAAACGGAGAAAGCCGTACAGCAGCGCCAGCACCGCGCAGGCGAAGACCACCACGTACAACCGCGCCGTGGGAACGACCGCCTTGCCCAGGCGGGTGACGCCCTCGGCCACGGGCGGCATGGACAGCGGGTCCGGCCCGAAGAACATCAGGGCCAGGTTCTGCAGAATCATCGCCAGCCCGATGGTGGCGATCATGCCATTGAGCTCGTCGCGCCGGAACGGCTTGAGCACGCCCCATTCCAGCAGCGCGCCGCCGGCCAGGGCGCCGGCGAAGGTAATGGCCACGGCCGCCATGAATGGCAGTTGCGCCCCCGAAACCAGGAAATACGCGCCGAAGGCGCCCAGCATGTAGAACTCGCCATGGGCGAAATTCACCATGCGCATCACGCCGAACACCAGCGTGAAGCCCACTGCCATCAGCAGATAGAGCAGGCCGACGATCAGGCCGTTGACCGTCGCCTGCGTTGCCAGGAAAGTCCAGTCCACGAACGGTTCTCCCCGCGCCTTAGCGGCAGCCTTCGACGGTGCAGCGCGCGCGGATGACTTCCTTGCCGTCCTGCACCTCGGCCACGTAGAACGGCGCGTCGAGCTGATGGTCGATGCCGTACATGGCCTTGCCGGTCCAGCCTAGCCTGCCCAGCGCCCCTTCGAAGCCCGAGATGCGCTCCAGCTCCGCGCGCACCTTCTCCGTATCGTCCACCGTCCCGGCCCTGCGCATCGCCTCGAAAAGCAGGTTGGCGCCGTCATAGAACGCCGGACTGAAGCCGTTCATGGAATGCTTGTAGCGCGCCGCGTACAGGTCCATGTAGGCCTTGGTGGACGGCAGTTCCGGATCGATGGGCGTGTGCACGAACATACCCTGCGTGGCCGCCTTGCCCGCTACGTTGACGATCTCCTGCGTGGCCGGCCCGCCGGTGCGAACGATCTTGCCGGCGTATCCCAGCTCGCGCGCCTGCTTGACGATCATGCCGGCCGTGGCGGGCGAATTGCCGTCCAGCTCGATGGCATCGATGCCGCGCGCCAGCATGCGCGTGAGCAGCGGCACGAAATCCACGCGGTCGCGCTCGAAGAATTCCTTCACCGGAAGCTTCGCCCCCGCCTTCTTGTAGGCCGCCTCCAGGTCCTGGGCGATCTGCTGTCCCGTCTCGTCGTTCGGAAAGAGCGCGCCCACCTTCTTGATGCCCTGCGTGCGCACCAGCCAGTCGATCTGGGGCTGCGAAACCTCGGCCGTCGTCACGTTGGGGCGGAAGGTATAGGGTTTGTCCTCAGACAGCGCCTTGGCGGTAAAGCCCAGCGTCATGACGATCACGCGGTTCTTCTCGGTAATGGGCTGGATGGCCAGCACCGGCGCCGACCCCACCGGGCCGATGATGTACTTGACCTTGTCCTCGAACACCAGCCGGTTGGCCACCGTCACCGCCTCGTTGGCCTGGTACTTGTCGTCATAGGCCACCACCTTCACCTGGTATTTCCTGCCGCCCACATCCAGGCCGCCGGCCTTGTTGACCTGGTCGGCCGCGATTTCCGCGGCGTTCTTCATGCCCTGGCCCCAGGCCGCGCCCGCGCCCGAAAGCGTCACCAGCGCACCCAGCGTCAGCGTATCCTGCGCCTGGGCCCCGCCGCCGGCGGCCAGGACGGAAGACAACAGCACGATATGCGGGATTTTCATTTTTTCTGTCTCCTGTGCTTATGCGCCTTGCGTCCGAACCGGCGCGGCGCTGATCTGGTCGAGCACCGGCAGCAGGTACTGCCGGAACTGCCCGGGGTTCTCGCTCATCGGGAAATGACCCACCTCGCGCATGATCGAAACTTGCGCGCCGGGAATGGACCCGGCGGTGCGCAGCGTGTCCTGCGGCGAGCAAGAGAAGTCGTATTCGCCTGTCAGCAGGAAAAGGGGGCACAGGTCCGTCCGGATGCCTCCCAGCCTGCCCCGCAGGTCGCCGTCCACGCGATAGAAATACAGGTCGCCCCGGAACACGCCCGGCCCGCCCTGCATGTACTGCCACAGCGTTTCATGGCGGTGCAAAGAGGGGGACTGCGGCGCGACCAGGCCCGACACCAGCGCCGCGCAGACTTCGCCTCCGTGCACGTCGGGGCGGTGCAGCCACGACGTGTCGTACCAGGGCTCCTGGTAATCGGCGGCTTCCACGCCGATCAGCGCGCGGAAACGGTCGCTGTGGCGGTGCGCCAGCTCGAGCACGATGCGCCCGCCGATGGAACAGCCGATCAGGGCCGGCCGCTCCAGCCCGAGCGCGGCGCAGAAAGTCATGACGGTTTCCACATAGAGATCGGTGGAAAGCCGGTACTCCTCGTCCTGCCAGCCCTCGGGAGGATACGACTTGCCATGCCAGGGCAGGTCGAACGCCATGACGCGAAAGCGCGAGGTGACGGCCTCGTCGCACATCATGTGGCGGTACTGCCGCCCGTCGGCCCCCGCGGTGTGCAGGCACACCAGCGGGATGCCCTGGCCCGCCTCCTCGAAGTACACGCGGCAGCGGCGCCCCGCCACCTCCAGCGTCACATACCGCCCCACGATGGGTTCCAGCGCCGCCGTCATGCCGCCTCCCTGCCGAGGGCCGCCATATCCTTGACGTACTGCAGATTGGCCATCAGGGGCTGGAGATTGCCTTCGATCGCCATCTCGCCGCGCTTGGCCAGCGCGAAAACGTCGTGCCAGCCGGCCTCGGGAAACGGCCGCCAGAACCGCTCCCAGGCCGGCGCGCCGGCGGAGAGCGAAAAATCCCATGAACACATCGGCCCCTCGACGATGCCGGCCCGCGCCACCTGGCCGCCCCGCACCGCGACGAGCACCGGAATGCCGCCGAACCGGAAGCATATGTCCGCATCGACCTGCCTGGGCCGCGCATAGCCGCGCACTGCCTCGACGAAACGCCGGGCCAGCCTCGCGCCGCCCGCGTCTGTGCAAATGGTGTCCATAGTCTCCTGCCTTGCGCGCTCCGCTTCCAGGGAAGCAAGCGCATGTTCTGTTAGATAGAACTTATATTCTTACTGAAAGAACATTCTGAAAGCAAAAAAACCCGGTGTCAACCCGGAACCCATATGTGGGACGAATACGGCCTCAGCCTGCGTTCAGCGCTCTCCAATCGCCGGCCAGCGCCAGCGGGCAGCCGGTCAGTTCCTGCAATCGCCCGAACGAAAGGCCCGCCACCATGGCGCGCACCACCATGCCGCCGGGCGTGATGTCGATGATCGCCATATCGGTATACACGCGGTCGACCACCCCGGCGCCGGTCAGCGGATAGCTGCACTCGCGCACCAGTTTGGGCTGGCCGTCCTTGGTGGTGTGTTCCATGGTGATGTACACCTGCCGCGCGCCAGCCACAAGATCCATCGCCCCGCCCACGGCGGGAATGGTTCCCGGCTCGCCCGTGTCCCAGTTGGCCAGGTCGCCCCGCTCGGACACCTGGAACGCGCCCAGCACCGTCAGGTCGAGATGCCCGCCTCGCATCATGGCGAACGACACCACGTGATCCGTGATGGACGCCCCTGGCAACAGCGTCACGGCCTCCTTGCTGGCATTGATGAGATCCAGGTCCAGCGGCGCGCCAGAATCTCCCGGCCCCATTCCGACAATGCCGTTTTCCGTGTGCAGGATGACGTCCCGATCGTCCGGCAGGAAGCTCGAAACCAGGGTCGGGATGCCGATGCCGAGATTGACGTAGGCGCCGTCGGGAATGTCCTGCGCCACCATCTGCGCGATCCGGGCCCGGCTGAGTTTTTCAAACGACATGGCTGCGCTCCACCTGCACGACGCGTTGGACAAAAATGCCGGGAGTCATGACATGCTCGGGCGGCAGCTCTCCCTTTTCGACGATACGGTCCACCTGCGCCACCGTGGTCTGCGCCGCCATGCACATCACGGGCGCGAAGTTGCGCCCCGCGTAGCGATAGACGAGGTTCCCCCAGCGGTCGCCGGCCTCGGCCTTCACCAGCGCGAAATCGCCCTTAAGCGGTTGCTCCAGCACGTAACCCACCCCGTCTATCACCCGCGTCTCCTTGCCCTGGGCCAGCGGCGTGCCATAGGCCGTGGGCGTGAAGAAGGGCCCCAGCCCCGAGCCGGCGGCCCGCATGCGCTCGGCCATGGTGCCCTGCGGCACGCATTCCAGCTCGATCCGGCCGGCCCGGTAGGCTTCGGCAAACGCCGCCGCGTTGGGCTTGCGCCGGTCCGAGGAGCGCGCGAAAGAACAGATCATCTTGCGCACGCGCCCCGCACGTATCAGCTCGCTCAGCCCGCGTTCACCGTTGCCGGCATTGTTGTTGACGATCGTCAGTTCCCTGGCGCCCTGGTCCAGCAGCGCGCAGACCAGCTCCGTCGGCACGCCCGATGCCCCGAAACCGCCGATCATTACCACCGCCCCGTCCTGCACGCCCGCAACGGCGTCGGCCAGGCTTGCCACAGTCTTGTCCAGCATGGATGCTCCTTGTTCCGGGCCCGTCACCGCGTGGCGGGCCCGCCGAAGACCGCCGTGGCCTGGCTGGAGAGAGTTCCGCCGTTGCCATGGACGAGCGCGATCTCCGCGCCCGGCACCTGGCGCTCTCCCGCCTGCGCGCGCAACTGCCGCACCGCCTCGATCACCAGGAAAATGCCGTACATGCCAGGATGCACGCACGACAGCCCGCCTCCGTTCGTATTGACCGGCAGCCGACCTCCCGGGGCAATGCCTCCTTGCGCAACGAAAGCCCCGCCCTCGCCCTTGCGGCAGAATCCCAGGTCTTCCAGGAAGAGCAGCGTATTGATGGTGAAGGCGTCGTACAGCTCCGCCACGTCCACGTCGCTCACCGACACGCCCGCCATGCCGAGTGCACGCGGCCCGGATTCCGCCGCCGCCGTGACCGTCAGGTCTTCCATGGAAGAAATCTGGCGGTTCCACACGGCCGTGGTGCTGCCCAGCAGGTAGACTGGCGGCTGCGGCAGGTCGCGGGCGCGATCCGCGCGCACCAGCACATAGGCGCCCGCGCCGTCCGTCACCAGGCAGCAATCGCGCGTCGTCAGGGGATCGGACACCATCCTCGCGTTCAACACGTCGGCAATGGAAAGCGGGTCGCGCAAGGCGGCCTCCGGGTTACGCTGCGCCCATTTGCGCGCAGCCACCGCCACTTCGGCCAGCTGCTCGCGGGTGGTGCCGTACTGGTGCATGTGGCGCGCCGCGGCCAATGCGTATGAGGTAATGGGCTGCAAGGGGCGATAGGGATGCTCGTACGGCTGCGGGTCGAGCAGCGACCTGGCCTTCACACCTTCGCTGCGGCCGAACGCCGCGGTCTTCTGCGTACTGCCATAGCAGACCAGCACGGCATCGCACTGGCCCGATTCCAGCGCCATCGCCGCAGGCAGCAAATGCGACACGAAGCTGCTTCCGCCCAGCATGGTGGCCTCGATGAAACGCGGGCGCAGGCCCAGATATTCGGCCACCGGCATGCTCCACATCGTGGCGGACGAACTGCACGTCGCCAGGCCGTCGATGTCGCGCATGGACAGGCCGGCATCCGCCACGGCGCGGCAGGCCGCCTGCGCGAGAATCTCCATTTCGGTATAGCCGTGGGCCGCGCCCAGGCCGGCGTGGCCCACGCCCGCCACGGCAACCTTGCCCCGCAGGGATTCGAGCGCCGTCATGCCGCCACCCCCTGTGCGTCGAAGACCACCAGCGGACCGCCTTCGCCGTCCCGGACGCGGGCGCGCACCGGCATGCCGATGTGCAGATCGTCGGGCGCCACGCCCTCGACGCGGGACATCATCCGTATCCCTTCGCGCAAGTCGACGAGGGCAACGTTGTAGTCGCCCCCCGCCTCGGGCTTGCGCCTCACCACGCTGAACGAATACACGACACCCTCGCCCGACGGCGCTGCCCATTGCAGCGCCTGGCTGCCGCAATGCACGCACAGCGTGCGCGGATAGAACTGGTGGCGGTCGCAGTCCCCGCAGCGCTGGACTTCGAAGCGCCCGCGCGCAAGCGCGGCGAAATACCGCGCCTGCGGCCCCGCATCCCTGCTTTCGTTTTCCATGATTCCTCTCCTGGCGGACGGCGCGAGCCGTTCCGGCCTCACAAGTCGTAGAACGTTTTTCCTTCGCGCACCAGACGCTCCAGCAGGGGAGCCGGCTCCCACAGCTCGCCATGCCGGGCATGGAACTGGCGGATGGACGCCAGCACCTCGGGCAGGCCGACTTCGCACGCATAGAAAAGCGGCCCGCCCCGGAACGCCGGGAATCCGTAGCCGTGCACATAGATCACGTCGATGTCGGAAGCGCAGGACGCAATGCCTTCCTCGAGGATCCTGGCGCCTTCGTTGACCAGCGCATACATGGTGCGCGCGACGATGGTTTCGTCCGAAATGGCCTGGCGCTCGATGCCGTCCTCCCTCGCGCAGGCCTCGATCAGCGCATCCACTTCCGGATCCGGGACTGGCGCCCGGCTGCCCGCCTCGTAGCGATAGAACCCTGCGCCCGTCTTCTGGCCGAACCGGCCCTGTTCGCACAGGCGGTCGGCCACGCGGGAATAGCGCAGGTGCCTGGGCCGGGTGGGCGCAGTGCGCTTGCGGAAAGCCCAGCTGATGTCCAGTCCGGCCATGTCCGCCATGCGCAGCGGTCCCATCGCCAGGCCGAAGCGCTCGAGCGCGCCGTCCACCTGCCGAGGGGAAGCCCCCTCTTCGAGCAGAAAATGCGCCTCCCGGGTGTAAGGGCTTACCATGCGGTTTCCCACGAATCCGTCACACACGCCGACGAGCACGGGCAGCTTGCCCATGCGGCGCGCCAGAGCGAACGCCACGCCCAGGGTTTCCGGCGACGTGGCTTTTCCCCTCACGACTTCCAGCAAGCGCATCACGTTGGCCGGACTGAAGAAATGCATGCCGAGGACGCGCGCCGGCCGGGCCATGAATCCGGCGATCTCGTCGATATCCAGGCGGGACGTGTTGGACGCCAGAATGGCGTGAGGCGCGCATATGGCGTCCAGCTTCGTGAAGATGTCGCGCTTGACCGCCATGTCCTCGAAAGCCGCTTCGATCACCAGGCCGGCGTCGCCCAGATCCTCCAGCGACAGGCTGGGGCGGATGCGGCCCAGGCGCTCGCGCATGGCTTCCTCGCTCAGGCGTCCCTTGGCCACGCTGGCGGCGTAGTTGTGCTGCATGGTCTTCCAGCCCCGTTCCAGGGCCTGTGCATCGCGCTCCACCAGCACGACCTCCAGCCCGGCGTTGGCCAGGCTCATCGCGATGCCGCCGCCCATGGTGCCCGCCCCCACCACGCCTACCCGCGCCGGCGCCTCGCCGGGCGCCGGCGTGCGCATCGCCACCCGTTCGGCGAAGAACAGATGCCGCTGCGCGCGCGACTGGCTGCCCTGGACCAGTTCCTGGAAACGCCGGCGCTCATAGGCCAGACCCGCTTCCAGATCGCTCTCGACGGCCTGGCGCACGCACGCCACGCAGGCTTCCGGCGCGACGCATCCCCGGAATCGGCGCCGTCCTTGCGCCAGCGCCCGGTCATAGGCTTGCGGATCGGCGGGCGCAGACGCGCGGCGCGCGCCCAGCACGCGGCCGCCCAATGGCACGTCGGCCCGCTCGAACGCGTATGCGGCGGCCCGGCCGGCCAGGCCGTCATCGAAGACTGCGTCCAGCAACCCGTCCGCGAGCGCCCGTGCAGCGGAGCTGGGTTCGCCTTCGACAATCATCTCCAGCGCGCGGACAACGCCGACGGCTCGCGGCAGCCGCTGCGTTCCTCCCGCTCCGGGCAGTATGCCGAGCTTGACCTCGGGCAGGCCCAGCTTCGCCCCGGCCAGCGCCACACGATAATGGCACCCCAGCGCCAGCTCCAGGCCACCGCCCAGCGCCGCGCCATGCACCGCCGCCACCACCGGCTTGTCCGCGCGTTCTATCCGGCCGATCAGCTCGCGCAGGCTGGGTTCGCGCAACGAGGCCGGCGTGTTGAACTCCCGGATCTCGGCGCCGCAGCAGAAAAATTCGCCCGCGCCCGCCAGCACGATGGCACGGATGCCCTCTTCCGACAGGGCCTCGTCCAGCGCCCTGCCCAGGGCCTCTCGCAGGTCGGCGCTCATGGCGTTGACCGGCGGGTTGTCCATCCACAGCACCGCTACCCGGCCTTGATGCCGCAATTCGGTTCGAATCGGCATGGCCGTCACTCCAGTTCGGCCATGGCCTGGCCTTCGTCCACCTCCACGCCTTCGGCGACCAGCACGCGCTTGACCACCCCTGCGCGCTCGGCCTCGACCGGGATCTCCATCTTCATGGATTCGACTTTCGCCACGCAGTCGCCTTCGGCCACGCGCTGCCCCTCGGTTACCGTTACCGCCACCACCCGGCCCGCGACCGGCGTTTCCACTTTGAACATGACATGTCTCCTGTTGTACGCATATCAGGCCGCCCTGGCGCCGGGCGCTCCCTGTGCGATGACCCTGCCGGCCAGCGCGGTCGATACCACGCCCCGCCGGAAACCGTCGTCGCCCAATACCTGCTGAATGAAAGGAATGTTGGTCTTGATGCCCTCGATACGGAATGCCGACAGCGCGCCGGACAGCCGGGCGATGGCCGCTTCCCGCGTGAAGCCGTGCGCAATTACCTTGGCCACCAGAGGGTCGTAATGGCTGGACACGCGGCACCCTACGGCGTAGCCCGTCTCGATGCGCACGCCTTCCCCGTGCGGCGGGTCGAATTGGCGAAGCACGCCCGGCGAGGGCAGGAAGCGGACCGGATCCTCCGCGTACACCCGCGCTTCCACGGCATGCCCCTGCAACGCCGGGCGCTCGGGCACCACCGCCTCCATCCGCTCACCCGCCGCCAGCCGGATCTGGCAGGCGACCAGGTCGAGCCCCGTCACGGCCTCGGTCACGGCGTGCTCGACCTGCAGCCGGGCGTTCACTTCGAGAAATGAAAAACCGCTGCCGGGGGCATACAGCATTTCCACCGTGCCGATCACGTCATAGCCCAGCCTCCCCAGAATGCCTTCGAGCTGAGCCGCCATCGCCTCGACTTCGGCGCGCGCGATGCCGGGCGCCGGGGCCTCTTCTATCACCTTCTGGTGGCGGCGTTGCGTGGAGCAATCGCGCTCGTAGAGACACCGGACGGCGCCGTGGCGGTCGGCCAGGAACTGGAACTCCACGTGCCGGGGTTCGGCGACGAGTTGTTCCAGGTACAGGTCGGCCTTGCCGAAACTGCGTGTGGCGATGGCATGGGCGCGCTCCCATTGCGATGCCACCTCGGCGGGCCCGAACACGGGCAGCATGCCGATGCCGCCGCCGCCGCAGGCCGGCTTGATGAGCAACGGATATCCCAGCTCGTCGGCCGCGCGCCGCGCCGCGGCAGAGTCGTCGCCCAGCACCGGGCTGCTGGCGGCCATCGGCATGCCCAGTGCTTTCATGGCGGCGCGCGCTTCGGTCTTGTGCCCGAGCATGCGAATCCAGCGCGGACTGGGCCCGATGAAAAGCAGGCCGGCTGCTTCCGCCGCCTGCGCGAAATCCGCGTTTTCGGAAAGAAATCCGTAGCCCGGATGCACCGCGTCGGCGCCCGTCTCGCGTGCGGCGCGCAGCAATGCCCCGGCATCCAGATAGCTTTGCGCGGCGGGAGCGGGGCCGATGAGGACAGCGGCGTCGGCCTCTTCCAGGTAGGGCATGCCACGGTCCGCTTCCGAATAGACGGCGACCGATTCCAGCCCCAGGCTGCGCAGCGCGCGGATGACGCGCCGCGCCACCGCGCCCCGGTTGGCAACCAGCACTCGTTTCATGATGGTTCCCTCCCGTTCAGGGCCGATAGCCGAATGCGGCCGGGCCCGCGCCGCGCAGCGGGGCCGTCAGGGCGACGAACTCCTCCAGCGCGGCGCGCGTCTCGGCCGGGTCGATGATGTCCTCCACCACGAAGGCCTCCGCGCTGCGGAATGGCGACGCCAGGCTGCGCACGCGGTCCTCGATCTGCCTGGTCTTCTCGGCCGGGTCGTCAGCCGCTTCGATTTCCGCCTTGTAGGCCACCTCCAGGCCGCCCTCCATCGGCAGCGAGCCCCACTGCGCAGACGGCCAGGCGTAGCGGAAGTTGTGGCGGCCGGCGTTCTGGTGCCCGCCTCCCGCGACGCCGAACGCCTTGCGCACGATGATGGAGCACCACGGCATGGTGGACTGGGCCACTGCGGTCAGCGCACGCACGCCGTAGCGCATCGCGCCGCTCTTCTCGGCCTGCAAACCGATCTGGAAACCCGGCACGTCCACGAAGTTCACGACCGGCAGGTGAAAGGTCTGCGCCAGGTCCAGCAACCGCGTGAACTTCTCGGCGGCCGGTCCGTCCCAGCCGCCGCCGTACTGATACGGATCGCTGGCGAACACCGCCACCGGCCAGCCGTCGATGCGGGCCAGTCCGGTGATGACCGCCCGCCCCCACCGCCGGCCGATCTCCATGAACGACCCCTCATCGACCACCCGCTCGACGATGGGCCTCATCTTGTAGACGGATCTGGGGTCGCGCGGCACGGCTTCGCGCAGCCAGTCCTGGTCCGGCGCCGCGCGACCCGGTTCGCCCCTGGGCGGCGCTTCGGCCACGGAGCGCGGCAGATAGGAAAGAAAGCGGCGCGCCAGGGCGAAGGCCGCTTCTTCCGACTCCGCCTCGTCGTCCACCACGCCATTGCGCGTATGCACTTCGCTGCCGCCCAGCTCGTTCTTTTCCAGCTTCTGGCCGATGCGCGCCACGACCGGCGGCCCGGCGATGAAGAGCTGCGACGTATCGCGCACCATGACCGAGTAATGGCTGGCGGCCACGCGCGCCGCGCCCAATCCCGCCACGGAACCCAGCGCCAGGGACACCACTGGCACGGCCGCCAGGTTCTGCGCCATCAGCGGCCACATGCGCAGCTTGGGCAGCAGCGTATGGCCCTTGATCTCGATATTGCGCACCGAGCCGCCGCCTCCGGTGCCGTCCACCAGCCGCAGCAAGGGCAGGCGCAGATCCTGCGCCATGCGTTCCGACTCCACCAGCTTGTCGCCGACGGCGCCGTCGTTGGCGCCGCCACGCACGGTGAAGTCGTCCGCCGCCAGCACCACCGGGCGGCCCTCGACCCGGCCCCTGCCGATCAGGAGGTTGGACGGCGTCAGGTCGACCAGCCTGCCTTCGGCGTCGTATTGTGCGCTGCCCGCCAGCGCGCCCACTTCGCGGAACGAGCCGGGGTCGAGCATCTTCTCTATGCGCTCGCGCACCGGAAGCCGGCCCGCGTCGCGGTGGCGCTTCACTTTCTCCTCTCCGCCCATGCGCGCGGCGAGCTTCTTGCGCAGCGCCAGTTCATCCAGTTCTTTCTGCCAGGACACGGATAATTCTCCTTGTAGGGCCGGCCCGCAGCGGGCCCGCCGGATCTCAGTCGATCTTGATGTCGGCGCGCTTGATCAGCGCCTCGTTCTGCTTGAGCTCGTCCGTGATCTTGACCGCGAACGCCGCAGGTTCCTGAGTGCCGGGCCTGCCCTGCGCCGCCAGGCGCTTGCGGACTTCCGGATCGCGCACCGCTTCCGCGATATGCCGGTTGAGCTGCGCCACTACCTTGTCCGGCGTTGCGGCCGGCGCGAGAATGCCGACCCAGAACGACACATCGAAGCCCGGGTAGCCCAGCTCGGCCATCGCGGGCACCTCAGGAAGATCGCTCCAACGGTCGGTGGTGGAAACCGCCAGCGCACGCAGCTTGCCCGACTTGATCAGCGGCACGCCGGAAAGCGTATCGAAGCCGAAGTCCACTTCGCGCGAAAGCAGCCCTGCCTCCATGGGCGCCGCACCGCGGTACGGCACATGCAGCATCTTCACGTCGGCCATGGTCGCCAACTGCGCGCCGGCCAGGTGCATGAGATTGCCGTTTCCCGCCGATCCGTAGCTCACCGTGCTGGGATTGCGGCGCGCCAGCTCCACCAGGCTCTTGACGTCGGTCACGCCGCGCATGCGCTCGTTCTCGGGGTTGATGGCCAGAATGAAGGGCACAGACACCACCGTGGTGACCGGCGCGAAGTCCTGCAGAGGGTCGTACTGCAAATCCTTGAACAGCAGCGGATTGACCGTGATGGAGCTGGAATTGCTGACCAGGATGGTGTAGCCGTCCGGCTTCGCCTGCGCCACCATGCGCGCCGCGATCATGCCGTTGGCGCCGGTCTTGTTCTCGACCACGAACGGCTGCCCGGTCCGCCGCTGCAGCGCCTCGCCGACGATGCGCGCCACGGTGTCGATGGTGCTGCCCGGGCTGAACCCGACCACGAACTTCACGGGCGCATTGGGATACTCGGCCGCTCCCGCGGGAGCGGCCTGCAACGCGAAAACGGCGGTTGCCGCCGCCAGCCATTTGACGGTTTTCATACTCTGTCTCCTCCGCCGGCTCGACGGCGCGACGCGCCGCCGGCCTGCCTGTTTTCTGCTTATTGAAACGTTGCGGCTGATGCCGCGGAAACCACGCCGCCCGGAAGCGGCGTGCATGCCGGCTACGGATTCACCGCCATGCCCGACACCTTCACGGCCTTGCCCCATTTGGCCTGTTCGTCCGTCATGAACGCGGCGAAGGCCTGGGGCGTGCTGTTGACGACTTCGCCGCCCAGGCTTTCGATCCGTTCACGCATCTCGGGCGTGTCCACGATGCGCGAGACGTCCTGGTAGATACGCTGGGTCAGCGCCGGCGGCGTGGACGCGGGGGCCAGCAGGCCGAACCAGGTGGCAGCCTCGAAGCCCGGCATGCCGGCTTCGCCAAAGGTCGGCACGTCGGGCAGCGCCTTGACGCGCGTACCGCTAGCCACCGCGAGGGCGCGCAGCTTGCCCGAATGAATGAGCGGCAGAGCCGAGGCAATGGTGGCCAGCATCATCTGTACTTGGCCGCCGGCCAGGTCGGTGAACGCCGGCGCGTCGCCGCGGTACGGCACGTGGGTAATGGCGGTGTGCGTGGCGATCTTGAACAGCTCGCCGCTCAGGTGCTGCGCCGTGCCGTTGCCCGGCGAGGCGAAGTTGACCGTGTCGCCCTGCTTTTCCAGATAGGCGAGGAATTCCCGCAGGTTGCCGGCGGGCACGGAGGGATTGACCACGAGCACCAGCGGCACCTTGGTCACCAGCGTGATGGGCGCGAAATCCTTGACGGGGTCGTAGTTCAGCTTGGAATAGATGTGCCCGCTGATGGTGTGCGCGGAGGTGGTCATGTACAGGGTATAGCCGTCGCCCGCAGCGCGCGCCACGGCGCTTGCGCCGATGGTCGTGCCCGCCCCCGCGCGGTTTTCCACGATCACCGATCCGCGCCAGGCCGTTCCGAGCTTTTCGGCCACGGCGCGCGCCACCACGTCGGTCGCGCCGCCCGCCGGATAGGGCACGACCATGGTCACCGGCTTGGCGGGATAGGTGTCCGCCCGCGCGGCCGCCGCGCACAGCGCCAGGGCGAATGCGCATCCGCGCAGCCATTTGTGCTTCATCTTCACGTCTCCTCTTGTCATCGACCTGCGGTTTGTATATTCTGTTCGTTCCAACAGACAGAACGTTCATTCTATTTTAAGACGATCCGGCCGCTGACTGTCAATGAAAAAAAGGCGGGACCCGCCCGGCGGGTCCGCCCCGGCGGCCTCTATTCCAGGAACAGACACCTCATGCCAGAATCCGAGCTTTCACTCAAATCCATGCTGATCGGCGATCAATGGATCGCCCAGGAGAGCGGCGCTTTCGACTCCGTCAACCCTGCGACCGGAACCGTGAACTTCCGCATCAGCGGGGCGACGCAGGCCGAGATCGACCTCGCCGTGGACACCGCGGGGCGCGCGGTGCGACAGCCCGCCTGGCGCGACATGCTTCCGCATGCGCGGGCCGCCCTGCTGCGCCGCATGGCCGACGGCATCGACGCCAACGCGGAAGTCCTGGCGCGCCTGCAGATGATCGAGAACGGCAAGGTCTGGAGCGAGTGCAAGGCGCAGGTCGCCAGCGCGGCGGCCACCTTCCGCTACTACGCCGGGGTCTGCGAAACCCTGTGCGCCGAAGTCACGCCGCCGCGCGGCAACTATCTCTCCATGACGCGCTACGACCCGTATGGCGTGGTGCTCGCGATCACGCCGTGGAATTCGCCGCTCACCATGGAGGCCCAGAAAGTCGCGCCGGCCCTGGCCGCGGGCAACGCGGTGATACTCAAGCCTTCCGAAGTCACTTCCTCCCCCGCGCTGGAGCTCGGGCGCATCGCGCTCGAGGCCGGCCTGCCGCCCGGCATCCTGAATATCGTGACCGGCCTCGGCGCCCGGGTGGGCGGTCCGCTGGTGCAGCATCCGGGCGTTCGCATGGTGTCTTTCACCGGCGGCACGGCCACCGGGCGCGCCATCGCGCACGCGGCCGCTGAGAAACTGATGCCGGTGGCGCTGGAGCTGGGCGGAAAGTCGCCGCACATCGTGTTTGCCGACGCCGACCAGGACGCGGCCATCGACGCGGTGATCGGCGGCATCTTCGAGGGCAGCGGCCAGTCCTGCGTCGCAGGCTCGCGGCTGTATGTGCAGCAGTCCATCGCCCAGTCCTTCATCGAGCGGCTGGCCGCGCGCGCCGGCAGCCTGCGGGTGGACCTGCCCGACGCCGAGCGGGCGCAGATGGGGCCCATTGCCTCTTTCGGCCAGCGCGAGCGCATCGAGGGCATGGTCGAGGCCGCCCGCCGCGACGGCGCGCAGGTGCTGCTGGGCGGCGCCCGCCCCGGCGACGAACGGCTGGCTCGGGGGGCCTTTTATCTCCCCACGATCCTGGCCGGCCTGAAGCCGGACGCCACCGTCGTGCGCGAAGAGATCTTCGGCCCGGTGCTGTGCGCGCTGACGTTCGAGGACGAGGACGACCTCATCGCGCAGGCCAACGACAGCGTCTACGGGCTGGCTTCTGGCGTGTGGACGGTCGACTACCGGCGCGCCTGGCGCATCGCGCAGCGGCTGGAGGCGGGCAGCGTCTGGATCAACACCTACAAGCAGCTATCGATTTCCACCCCGTTCGGGGGCTTCAAGCAAAGCGGCATCGGCAGGGAAAAGGGAATCACCGGCATGCGGCTCTACCAGCAATCCAAGGGCATTTACTTCGGCATGTAAGCCGGCCTTCCTTTCCTTACGCACTACCTGAACTCGGAGACTTGAACATGCATCAACCCTATACACGAGCCGGCTTCATCGGCCTGGGCGTCATGGGCGAACCCATCTGCCGCAACCTGGCCCGCAAGAGCGGGCTGCCGGTGCTGGGCTGCGACACCGACCCCGCCCCCCTGGCCCGGCTGGCCGTCGACGGGGTGCAGGCGTCGAATGCCGCCGACATCATGCGCGGCTGCGACGTGGTGTTCCTCTCGCTGCCTTCCGGCGAAGTGGTCGAACAGCTCGCCCGCACCGAGGACGGCCTGCTGGCCCTGGCGCGGCCGGGCCAGCTCATCGTGGACCTCAGCACCTCGCCCGCGCAGACCGCCCGCGACCTGGCGGCCGACTTCGCCGCCAAAGGCGCGCATTTCATCGACGCGCCGGTAGCCCGGACGCGCGCCGCGGCCGAGGCCGGCACCCTGTCCGTCATGGTGGGCGGCGATGCCGGCCTGTTCGAGCGCGTGCGGCCGCTCATCGCCACCTTCGCTTCCGAGATCACGCTCTGCGGCCCGGTGGGCAGCGGCCAGGTGGTGAAGATCCTGAACAACATGGTGCTCTTCGAGACGGTCGTCGCGCTCTCCGAAGCCCGGGCCATCGCGCGGCGCTCGGGCGTGGATCCGCAGGTGCTGCTGGAAACGTTCACACGCGGCTCGGCAGACAGCTTCGCGTTGCGCAACCATGGCGTAAAGGCTATTCTCCCCGGAGATTTTCCCGAGAGGGCCTTCCCCGTCGACTATGCCCGCAAGGATCTGCGCTATGCGCTGGCGCTGGCCGAACAGACCGGCGTCTCGGCCAGCGGCGCGCAGAACGTGGACCGCTGGTTCGAGGCGGCGATCGCCGAAGGTTTCGGCAATCGCTATTTTCCGGTGGTGAGCCGCGTCATCGACCCCGACTCGGGAGCAACCGGCAAAATACCCAACCGTCCTGCATGAGTCGTACTACCCCTCAAGAATCCGCATCCGACGGCGTCGCCGCCGTCGAGCGGGCGCTGGCGATCGTGGCCGCGGTCGCCCAGCGCGCCGAACCCATCTCGCTGGCCGACCTCTCGCGCGCCACCGGCTTCTACAAAAGCACCCTGCTGCGCCTGATCGCCTCGCTGGAGCGCGCCGCCCTCGTGGTGCGCCGCGCCGACGGCCGCTATGCGTTGGGGCCGTATGCCCATACCCTGGGCCGCGCCTTCGAGGCCACCTACGGCATCAGCGAAACCATACTTCCGCTGCTGCAGGGCCTGGTCGACAAAGGCACGGAAAGCGCCTCCTTCCACGTCTACCACGACGCCCATTACCGCGTCTGCCTGCTGCGCGTGGATTCACACCACTCCACGCTGGACCGCATCCGCCCCGGCGACCTGCTGCCGCTGGACAAGGGCGCCGCCGGCCGGCTGCTCACCGCCTACCTGGTCCAGGGCCTGCCGCCCTCGCAGGCCGGCCTGGTGCTGACATCCATGGGCGAGCGCGACCCCAACTGCGCCGCCGTGGCGAGCCCGGTGTTCGGGCCCGACGGCGAGATGTGCGGCGCCATCTCCCTGTCCGGCCCCAAAGAACGCTTCACGCCGGCGGCCATCAAGAAAATGAGCAAGCTCGTCCAGGAAAGCGCGGCCGCCGCCACGCAAGGCCTGGGCGGCCGCTGGCCCGCGGCGCGCTAGCACGGCCCGGCCCGCGCCGGGCCGCCTTGCCTGCCACGCCCGGCGCTATCATGGCTCCACGTCCGGCAGGTTCCCGCCTCTCTTTCCGGAGGGGCCGGGACGCTGCTCCGGGCCCGGCGGCAAACGTCCGCCCCAGGAGACTGTCATGCATCGCGCCCTACCCTGGCTGGCCGCCCTGGCCGCCGCCCTGCTCACCGCCTGTTCCGGCCCCGGCGGGCCGCCGCATCCCGGGGCGGTCAACCCCTACAGCAGCGGCGGGTTCCACGACGCCGGCCCCAATTACCCCGATACGGGCATCTGAGCGCCCGGCTTGCGGCCCGCCGCGTTCCGGACTAAATTGTTGACAATCAGTGAATTCCAAGCCGAAATAATCGGCAAAACGCAGTAAAACTCACAAGATTGTCAACACCATGAGCAAAGTGCTCACGCTGCCCGACCCGGCGGGCGACGCCGAGACGCTGTCCGACCAGCTTTTCCGCAAGCTGCAGTCGGCCATCGTCAAGGGTGAGATCGCGCCGGGCAGCAAGATTTCCGAGCCTGAGCTGGCGCGCGCCTACGGCGTGAGCCGGGGGCCGCTGCGCGAAGCGCTGCACCGGCTCGAGGGGCAGAAGCTGCTCGTGCGCGTGCCGCACGTGGGCGCGCGCGTGGTGTCGCTGAGCCAGCAGGAGCTGTGCGAGCTCTACGAAATACGCGAATCCCTGGAGGGCATGGCCTGCCGCCTGGCGGCCGAGCGCATGCACGCGCAAGACGTGCAAGAGCTGCGCCGCGTGCTCGAGGCGCACGAGCGCGACGAGGCGTTCCAGGCGGGCCGCGGCTATTACCAGCAGGAGGGAGACTACGATTTTCACTACCGCATCGTTAAGGGCAGCGGCAACCAGATGCTGTTTCGCATGCTGTGCGACGAGCTCTACCAGCTCGCGCGCATGTACCGCATCCAGTACTCCAACACGCCGAACCGCCCGCGCCAGTCGTACGCGGAACACCACCGCATCCTGGACGCCATCGCCGACGGCGACGGCGAGCTGGCCGAAATCCTGATGCGCCGGCACATCCGCGCATCCCGTCTCAACATCGAACAGCAGATCGCGCAAGGCAAGCTGCAAAAGAGCGAAGCATGAACCATTCCTACCGCAAGCCCCTGCCGGGCACCCGCCTGGATTATTTCGACGCCCGCGCCGCCGTGGAAGCCATCGCCCCGGGCGCCTACGACGAACTGCCCTACACCTCGCGCGTGCTCGCCGAAAACCTGGTGCGCCGCTGCGAGCCCGCGCTGCTCAACGACGCCCTCCGGCAGCTCATCGAACGGCGCCGCGACCTGGATTTTCCGTGGTACCCGGCGCGCGTGGTCTGTCATGACATCCTGGGCCAGACGGCGCTGGTGGACCTGGCGGGCCTGCGCGACGCCATCGCCGAAAAAGGCGGCGACCCGGCCAAGGTGAACCCGGTGGTGCCGGTGCAGCTCATCGTGGACCACTCGCTGGCCGTGGAGTACGGCGGCTACGATCCCGACGCCTTCGCCAAGAACCGCGCGGTGGAAGACCGGCGCAACGAAGACCGCTTCCATTTCATCGACTGGACCAAGCAGGCGTTCCGCAACATCGACGTGGTGCCGCCGGGCAACGGCATCATGCACCAGATCAACCTGGAGCGCATGTCGCCGGTGATCCATGCGCAGGACGGCGTGGCCTACCCCGACACCCTGGTGGGCACCGACAGCCACACGCCGCACGTGGACGCGCTGGGCGTGATCGCCGTCGGCGTGGGCGGCCTGGAGGCCGAGAACGTCATGCTGGGCCGCGCCTCCTGGATGCGCCTGCCCGACATCGTGGGGGTAGAACTCTCCGGCCGTCCGCAGCCCGGCATTACCGCCACCGACGTCGTGCTCACGCTCACCGAGTTCCTGCGCAAGGAGAAAGTGGTGGGCGCCTACCTGGAGTTCTACGGCGAGGGCGCGGCCGCGCTCACGCTGGGCGACCGCGCCACCATTTCCAACATGGCCCCGGAGTACGGCGCCACGGCCGCCATGTTCGCCATCGACGGGCAAACCATCGACTACCTGCGCCTGACGGGCCGCGAGGAAGAACAGGTGGCGCTGGTGGAAACCTATGCCAAGACCGCCGGCCTGTGGGCCGATACGCTGAAGAACGCCCGCTACGAGCGCGTGCTGCGTTTCGACCTCTCCACGGTGGTGCGCACGCTGGCCGGCCCCTCCAACCCGCATCGCCGCCTGCCGGTTTCCGACCTGGCCGAGCGCGGCATTGCCGGCAAGGTGGCAAACACGCCGGGCCAGATGCCGGACGGCGCGGTCATCATCGCGGCCATCACGAGCTGCACCAACACCAGCAATCCACGCAACGTGATCGCCGCGGGCCTGCTGGCGCGCAACGCCAACCGCGCGGGCCTGGCGCGCAAGCCCTGGGTGAAAAGCTCGCTCGCGCCCGGCTCCAAGGCGGTGGCCCTGTACCTGGACGAAGCCGGCCTTACGCCCGAGCTCGAAAAACTGGGCTTCGGCGTGGTGGCCTTCGCCTGTACCACCTGCAATGGCATGTCGGGTGCGCTCGACCCGAAGATCCAGCAGGAAATCATCGACCGCGACCTCTACGCCACCGCCGTGCTGTCGGGCAACCGCAATTTCGACGGCCGCATCCACCCGTACGCGAAGCAGGCCTTCCTGGCCTCGCCGCCGCTGGTGGTGGCCTACGCCATCGCCGGCACCATCCGCTTCGACATCGAGCGCGACGTGCTGGGCGTGGACGCGGAAGGCCGCGAGATCCGCCTGAAAGACATCTGGCCCAGCGACGAGGAAATCGACGCGGTGGTGCGCAGCGCCGTCAAGCCCGAGCAGTTCCGCAAGGTGTACGCCCCCATGTTCGGCATCCAGGACGAGCGCAAGACGGCCGTGAGTCCGCTGTACCCCTGGCGCCCCCAGAGCACCTACATCCGCCGCCCGCCATACTGGGAAGGCGCGCTGGCGGGCGAGCGCACGCTGCGCGGCATGCGGCCGCTGGCGGTGCTGGGCGACAACATCACCACCGATCACCTCTCGCCGTCCAACGCCATCCTGGCCGACAGCGCGGCGGGCGAGTACCTGGCGAAGATGGGCCTGCCCGAGGAGGACTTCAACTCCTACGCCACCCACCGCGGCGACCACCTCACGGCCCAGCGCGCCACCTTCGCCAACCCCAAGCTCTACAACGAGATGGTGAAAAACGCCGACGGCACCGTCAGGCAGGGATCGCTGGCCCGCGTGGAGCCCGAGGGCAAGGTGATGCGCATGTGGGAAGCCATCGAAACCTACATGGAGCGCAAGCAGCCGCTCATCATCGTGGCCGGCGCCGACTACGGCCAGGGCTCTTCGCGCGACTGGGCGGCCAAGGGCGTGCGCCTGGCGGGAGTGGAAGCCATCGTGGCCGAGGGCTTCGAACGCATCCACCGCACCAACCTGATCGGCATGGGCGTGCTGCCGCTGGAGTTCAAGCCCGGCACGAACCGCAAGACGCTGGCGCTGGACGGCACCGAAACCTATGACGTGGTGGGCACGCGCGAACCGCGCGCCGACCTCACGCTGGTCGTCCACCGCCGCGACGGCCGCACCGAAGCGGTGCCGGTCACCTGCCGGCTGGACACGGCCGAGGAGGTTTCCATCTACGAAGCGGGCGGCGTGCTGCAACGCTTCGCCCAGGACTTCCTGGAGGCCGAATCCGCCGCCGGCGCGCAAAAGGCCGGTTGACGCCCGGCAACGACGGCGGGCGCAGGCCCGCCTTTCCCGTAACCCTAGACACCAGGACTGCGCCATGGCACACGCCCCCCAGATCCGTATTCCCGCCACCTACATGCGCGGCGGCACCAGCAAAGGCGTTTTCTTCAAGCTGGACGACCTGCCCGAATCCGCCCGCGTGCCCGGCCCGGCTCGCGACGCCCTGCTGCTGCGCGTGATCGGCAGCCCCGATCCGTACGGCAAACAGATCGACGGCATGGGCGCGGCCACCTCCAGCACCAGCAAGACCGTCATTCTGTCGCGCAGCGCCCGCCCGGACCACGACGTGGACTATCTCTTCGGCCAGGTCTCGATCGACCAGCCGTTCGTGGACTGGAGCGGTAACTGCGGCAACCTCTCGGCGGCCGTGGGGCCGTTCGCCATCGCCAACGGGCTGGTGGACGCCAGCCGCGTGCCGGCCGACGGCGTGGCCGTGGTGCGCATCTGGCAGGCCAACATCGGCAAGACCATCATCGCGCACGTACCCATGACGAACGGCGCGGTGCAGGAAACCGGCGACTTCGAGCTGGACGGCGTGACCTTCCCCGCGGCCGAGGTGCGGCTGGAATTCATGGACCCGGCGGAAGACGGCGACGGCGGGTCCATGTTTCCCACCGGCAACGTGGTGGACGAGCTGGAGGTGCCCGGCGTGGGCACGTTCAAGGCCACCATGATCAATTCCGGCATTCCCACCATCTTCCTGGACGCCGAGGCGCTGGGCTACAAGGGAACCGAGCTGCAGGACGATATCAATGGCGATGCCGCCGCCCTGGCGCGCTTCGAGACCATACGCGCGCACGGCGCGCTGCGCATGGGACTCATCGGCAAGCTGGAAGAAGCCGCCGCGCGCCAGCACACGCCCAAGGTGGCGTTCGTGGCGCCGCCGCGCGAGTACGTGGCCTCCAGCGGCAAGCGCATCGCCCGGTCGGACGTGGACGTGCTGGTGCGTGCGCTGTCCATGGGCAAGCTGCACCACGCGATGATGGGCACGGCCTCGGTGGCCATCGCCACGGCGGCGGCCGTGCCGGGCACCCTGGTCAACCTGGCCGCCGGCGGCGGCGAGCGCGACACCGTGTGCTTCGGCCATCCCTCGGGCACGCTGCGCGTGGGCGCCAAGGCCGAGCAGGTGAACGGCGAGTGGAAAGTCACCAAGGCCATCATGAGCCGCAGCGCCCGAGTGCTCATGGACGGCCGCGTGCACGTGCCGCGCGCGGGCTTCTGAATCGCGCCGCGGGCGGGCTTCTGAATCGCGCCGCGGGCGGCGCGCCGCCCGCGGCTATTTGTAGTACACGTCGACGACCACCGTCGCGGAAAACGGTCCCGGTTCGCGGCGTTCGGCCATCCACTTCAGGTGTGTATCGATGCGCGCGGCCGTGCGTGCGTCCTTGCCGGGCGGCAGCAACCGGATTTCTTTGCCCCAAGGTATGGGTAAGCCATTCTCGCCGTACAGAAAAATGCCGACGGACTGGTTCTGGGCAGGGAGCAGCGCGTGATCCGCCAATACCGATCCCTTGGTGACGTTCATGACGGCGGATATCCCGGCCTGCAGCGAGCACTTCCTGTCCACCGTAACAAAAAAGGACCGCTCCGAGATGACGCCGCCTGTGGGGGCAGTGGACATGGAAATCGAGCCGAAGTCGATCACGCTCGGCGTTACGCTGGCCGCGGGCTGGCAATAGGCATAGCGCACCTTTTCCAGCCCTGTAAGAACGAGCTTGTAGGAAGAATTGTCAGGAGTGGGAAGCCCATTCTTGTCGCCGATGCTCATCGCGTCGGCGGCGGTGGCCGCGGCCAGCGGCCCCGACAGGCGGGAGGTGTCCCATGGACTCTGCTTCTTGAACAGAAACAGACTATAGGAAATCTGGAAGACCGTCTTGCGGCCTGAGCAACTAATAAAGAAGCAGGACGACGTCTTTCCGATCGACTTGCGGCAGTACGGGGCGATGACGGGGCAGGGTTCGTCGGTTCCATTCATGCGAATGCCCAGTCCGAGCCCCGGGCTGAAGTGGGTATCGTCGGTGGCGCCCGGATACAGGTATATATAGACATCCTCGCCCCAACCCCAGTGGTTGTGATAGCAGACCAGGGTGAGGTTGATGGTGGGAGAGCGCCACAACACCGTGCCCTCGCGCGCGTTGTTGTCCACCAGGATGACCGGGCCGTCGACGACCATGGACTCGTGGAGAGTCAACGGATCCTTGTAGCACCTGAAAGCAGCGTGGCTGTCTGCGGCAAACAGCGTGGCGGCGAAAAAGAACGAAACCAGCCAGCCTCTCATCGAGTTCCTCCCTGAGGAAGGCTATTGCCGCCGGGTCTTGCAGTGATTCTTCTTTGCATCGCTTGCTACTTGTAGTACACGCTGATTACGGCGGCGGCATGGAACGGGCCCGTCGTGGGCTTTTCCGTCAGCCATTTCGGCCGGACCCTGAAGCCGGCGGTGAAGTACACGTTTTCCGTGGGCGGCATCACGGTGAACTCCTCGTTGAACGGCACGGGAGACTTGCCGTCGGCGGCGTAGATGGAGATGCCCAGCGAGGCGTTATGGTCGGGAACCAGCGTGTACTGGTCCAGCAACCTGCCATTGGTCGGCACGATGATGGCCGACAGCCCGTAATAGCTGATGCAGTTCTTGCCGACGATGATGTAGAAGGACTTCTCGGCGATGGGATCGCCGACGCGCGCGCCGCTCATGGGAAGCGGCCCGAAATCGAGCACGGAGGGATACAGCGCTATTTTGGCCAGGCAGCCCACGTAACGCATGCGGTTCAGCCCCGTGACCGTCATGCGGAAGTTCTTGCCCGGACGCTCGTTGATGCCCCCCTCGCCGTCGATCTGGAAGGCGTCGTACTGGGAAAGCCCCGCCAGCACGCCCTCTTTGTGTGCGCTTTGCTCCGGTGTGGATTTCTTGGCGATGAAGAAGTTGTACGCAATCGAGAAACGGGTCTTGAAGTTGGTGCACAAGACGGCGCAAGGCTCGGTCTCGCCGATTTCCATGCGGCACCGCTCCAGGCTGCTGCATGTGTAGTCGACACCCTTCAGGTTGACGCCGAACTCGATGTCGGGCCCCAGCTGGGTCATGCCCTGGTCGGTGGGGCTGAGATAGATGAAGACCTTCTCGCCTTGGCTTATCCAATTTTCCTGCTTGCATTCGACGATCATGTGGTAATTGGGCGAGCGCCATAGCACCGTGCCCCTTGCTTCGTCGTTGGGCACGGCGATGGTGGTGCGGATGTCGACCGAATCCTTGGAAAGGCCGCCCTCCTTGAGACAAATGACGGCAAAGCCGGCTTTCGAAAAGCACAGCAAGGCGACGAGCAGAATCGACTGAAGGAGTTTCACTTTTTCCTCGATATGCCGCGGATGACCGTGGGCCGGGAAGCGCGGAAGACGGGCGGCGCGACGGCTGGATATTTCGCCGCCGGGGAACTCCGCCCGGGGCAACCCGATGCGGCGCCGGCACAGGATTGGGAATCATAAGAAGAGCGCAGGCGCCGCCACCATAGGATGAGACTGACAAGTGCGTAGGAAAAAACTCAAGCTTGTGCAGGTCGCTGCGTCCGCGGCCCGGCCCGGCGCCCGCGCGAGTTGCTCCAGGGCCGGAAAATGGATCAGTTTCTTATTGGTATTTTCCCCTAGAGACGGACGGTCCTCCGTCGCGCTCTTCTCGCCATTCCTCTATGAAAGCGGAAAATACATTAGCAATCCTAATGAATTTCAATGCAACTCTAATTTGAATCGCGCGGTCCGGCTCTTTAAGGTGGGCGCCTGTTTCCCACAAAAGACACGGAGCCCATACGCCATGCAGCAAGCCAACCCGGGATCGGCCCAGATCCGCGCCGCCATCGACCAGATCAAGGGGCTGTTCGAGCGCGGCGGAGAAAACCGCGACACCCTGGCCCAGGTCCTGGACAAACTGGTCGGCCTGGCCGCCCACAAAGACTGGTGGAGCGCCGAGCGCTACCCCGCGCCCGAGCAGGGGGAACTGCAGGCCCGCTACCTGATCCAGGAAGACGAAGACAAGTCCTATGCGCTGTACCTGAACGTCATGCGCCCGGGCAAGAAGATCGTGCCGCACAACCACACAACCTGGGCCTGCATCGCCGCGGTCGAAGGCGTGGAACTCAACTACACCTACGACCGCAAGGACGACGGCAGCGAGCCGGGCCGCGCCACGCTGGAGCAGACCGGAACCGTGGTCGTCGAACCCGGCGCCGGCATCGCTCTCATGCCCGACGACATCCACGCCGTGCACATCGAGGGCCAGGACGTCATCCGCCACCTGCACATGTACGGCCGTGCGCTGGAAACGCTGGACCGCCGCATCGCTTTCGATCTCGAAAAAGGCACCTGCCAGCAGATGGCCATCGGCGTGCAGACCCGCAAATGAGACGCGACATGGCCAAGGACCAGCACGCGCCGCAAGGCGCCTACGAAACCCGGCTGCTGCGCAGCGGCCGGCCCCACCAGGGCTGGGTGAACACGCCGGTAACGCGGGCCAGCACCTATGTGTTCGACAGCGTGGCGCAGTGGCGCGAGACGCGCCAGCGCCGCGGCCAGGAGCGCCTGCGTTCCTACGGCGCGCGCGGCACCGACAGCACCTATGCGCTGGAAGACGCGCTGGTCGAGCTGGAAGGCGGCTACCGCGCCAAGGTGTTCCCGACCGGGCTGGCGGCCATCGCCATGGTGTTTCTCGCCTACCTGAAGGCGGGCGACCACGTGCTCATGACCGACGGCGTGTACGAACCGGCGCGCGCGCTGTGCGCGCAGAGCCTGGCGCGCCTGGGTATCGAGCACAGCTACTACCAGCCCGATGGCTCCGACCTGGCGGAGAAGATCCGGCCCAACACGCGCATGATCTATGCCGAAAACCCCAGCTCGCTCGTCTACGAGATGATGGACCTGCGCGCGGTGTCGGCCCTGGCCCGGAAGCATGGCTGCCTGCTGGCGGTGGACAACACCTGGGGCTCGGGCTTCCTGCACCAGCCGCTGGCGCTGGGCGCCGACATCTCCATCATCGCGGCCACCAAGTACCTGAGCGGCCACGCCGACGTCATGATGGGCACGGTGGTCACGACCCGCGAGGCGTGGCCGGAACTGGAAACCGCGCAGGTCAATTACGGCCAGACCGTGGGCGCGGACGACGCCTACCTGCTGCTGCGCGGCCTGCGCACCCTGCCCGTGCGCCTGCGCGCCCACCAGGCGCACATGCTCGAAGTGGCGGGCTGGCTGCAGCGGCACCCGCGCGTGGCCCGTGTCTATGCCGCCGCCTGCGCCGAAGGCGCGCAGCGCGAGATCTTCGAGCGCGACTTCCGCGGCAGCAACGGCCTGGTGTCGGTGGAGTTCGCGCCCGAGGTCGGCCCCGAGCGCATGGAAGCCATGATCGACGCGCTGGCGCTGTTCGGCATCGGGGCCTCGTGGGGCGGCTACGAGAGCCTGGTCGTGCCCATGAACATGGCTTCCGCGCGCAGCCTGTCGTCCTGGAGCGGGCGCGGTCCGATGTGCCGTTTCCATATCGGCCTGGAAGACCCGGCCGACCTCATCGCCGACCTGCAACAGGCGTTCGACGCCCACCTTTCGTAGTCCTCCGCGCCGGCGCGGCCGGCGCTTCTTCCTGTTGAACCCATGGCAATCACACCCTCGATCCGCGCGCGCGTAGGCGCCGCCACGCTCAAAGACTGGCTGCACGACGGCCACGAGATCGCCCTGCTGGACGTGCGCGAGCATGGCCAGTATGGCGAGTCCCACCTTTTCTATGCCGTCAACGCGCCGTACAGCCAGCTCGAATTCGAAACGCTGCGCCTGGTGCCGCGCAAGACGACCCGCGTCGTGGTCTACGACCAGGCCAACGGCGTGGCGGAACCGGCGGCCGAGGCGCTGCGCGCCCTCGGTTATACCCAGGTCAGCGTGCTGGATGGCGGCGTCGACGCCTGGCGCGGCCAGGGCTATGCCCTCTTCGCCGGCGTCAACCTGCCGAGCAAAACCTTCGGCGAGCTGGCCGAACACGTCTTCCACACGCCCGCCATCACGGCCGAGGAACTGAGCCGGCGCCTGGCCGCCCGGGACAACCTGGTGGTGCTGGACGGCCGGCCGTTCGCCGAATACCAGAAGATGAGCATCCCCACGGCCACCTGCTGCCCCAACGGCGAGCTGGCGCTGCGGGTGGACGAGCTGGTGCCCGACGAGAACACCACCATCGTGATCAACTGCGCCGGCCGCACCCGCAGCATCATCGGCGCGCAGACGCTCATCAACCTGGGCGTGAAGAACCCGGTGTACGCCCTGGAAAACGGCACCCAGGGCTGGTACCTCAAGGACCTGCCGCTGGACCACGGCCAGTCGCGCCGGCATGGCATGGAAACCTCGCAGGCGGCGCTGGCGCGCGCCAGGGAGCGCGCCCAGGCGCTGGCGGCGCGCTACGGCGTTGCCGCTATCGACCCCGCCGCCCTGGCCGCCATGCGGGCCGACGGCGCGCGCACGACCTACGTCTTCGACGTGCGCACGCCGGAGGAATATCAGGCCGGCACCTACCCCGGCGCCGCCAGCGCGCCCGGCGGCCAGCTCATCCAGGCCACCGACCAGTATGTGGGCACGCGCGGCGCCCGGCTGGTGCTGGTCGACGGCGAGGGCGTGCGCGCCCCCACGGTGGCCAGCTGGCTGCGCCAGATGGGCTGGGAAGTCCACGTGCTGGAGGCCGCCGCGCTGGACGCGCCTCCGCCGCCTCCGCCGGCCGTGGAAAGCCGGTTGGCGCGCATCGACAGCGCGCAGGCCCGCGCGCTGCTGGAAGAGGGCGCCGCCTTCGTCGACCTGCGCCCCAGCATGGCCTACCGCAAGGCGCACATCGCCGGCGCGCGCTGGGCCATACGCGGCAAACCCGCCGCGGCCGACCGTCAGACCGTGCTCGTCGCCGAGGATCCGCGCGTGGCCGAGCTCTATGCGCGCGGCCTGCCCGGGAGCCTGGAACCGCTGCTGCTCGCCGATCCGCCCGCCGCCTGGACCGGCGCGGGCCTGCCGGTGGAGTCCAGCCCCGGCAACCCGCCCGACGAAGACTGCATCGACTTTCTTTTCTTCGTGCATGACCGCCACAGCGGCAACAAGGCCGCCGCGCGCAAGTACCTGGAATGGGAAACCAATCTGGTCAACCAGATCGACGAGCGCGAACGCGCCGCTTACCGCTTCGCCCCCTGAGGCGCGGCCGGCGGCGCGGACCGCCGGCGCCGCCATCCACCATCAAGACAGTCCAAGGAGAAAACCATGAAGCCGTCCCTCGCAGTCATTGCCCTGTCCCTTTCCGCGGCCGCGGCCGCCAGCGCCCAGGCCCGCGACCTGAAGGAAATCGAGGCCAGCAAGAAGCTCGTCTGCGGCACCCAGAGCGCCAGCGAACCCTATGCCTTCCAGGATCCGGCCACGCGCAGGTTCGTGGGCTACGACGTCGACGTGTGCCAGGCGCTCGCCAAAGGACTGGGCGTGGAACTGGTGCACAAGCCGCTGTCCACCGAAGCGCGCATTCCCGAACTGAAAATGGGCCGCGTGGACGTGGTGGCCGGCTCCATGGCCTACCTGCCCGAACGCGCCGCCCAGGTCGACTACAGCCTGCAATACCTGCAGGGCAGCATCAAGGTGCTGGTGCGCCGCGACGAGAAGATCGGCTCGCTGGCCCAGCTCGAGGGCAAGCGCGTCTGCGCCAGCAAGGGCTCGTCCTCGGCCGCCATCGCCAGCCGCGTGCTGGCCAAGTCGAAAATCGTGACCTATCAGGATCTGGCCACCTGCTACCTGGGCCTGCAGAACGGCAAGGTGGACGGCATCTCGGCCGGCGAGCTCACGCTCAAGCGATTCGAGATCGAATCCGCCAAGACCGGCTCGCCCGCCGTGCTGGTCGACGAACCGCTGTTCACCGAGCGCATGGGGGTGGTGGTGTCCAAGGGCAACACGGGGCTGATGCAGGCCGTGGACAAGGTGCTCGCAAAGATGGACGCCGACGGCGAGCTGGACGCCATCTACGCCAAGTGGCTGGGCAAGGACTCTATCTACAAGCTCACCCGCTCCTTCAAGGTCGAACCGGTCGCCAAGGCCAATTGAGGATGAGGCGGCGGCCTCGCGCCGCCGCCGCTGCCGCTTATGGATCTGGATATTTCTTTTCTGCTGCACGGGCAATACGGCGAGCTGCTGCTCGACGGCCTGAAGACCACCCTGCTGGTGTTCGCGCTGTCGTGGCTGCTGGGCATGGCGCTGGCCGTCGTCATCGTGCTGCTGCGCGCCATACCGTTCAGGCCGCTGGACGCGCTGATGTCGCTCTTCGTGGAGTACCACCGCAACGTGCCCACGGTGGTGCAGATCATGGTGTGGTATTTCGGGATGCCCCAGGTGCTGCCGCCCGGGTTGAAAGCCTATGTCAACGCCGGCAACACCGAGCTGCTGTTCGCCGTGATCGCCCTGTCGCTCAACGTCAGCGCCTACATGTCGGAAGACCTGCGCTCCGGCCTGAAGGCCATTCCGGCCGCCCAGGCCGAGGCGGGCCGCGCCATCGGCCTGGGCTTTCTGCAGAGCATGCGCTACGTGATCCTGCCCCAGGCGCTGCGCATCGGCGTGCCGCCTCTGGTCAACCGCTCGCTCATTCTCTTCAAGGACACGAGCCTGACCATGGTGATCGGCGTGACGGACCTCACCTACCAGGCCAAGAACATCGACAACCTCACCTTCCGGACCTTCGACGTCTTTGCCGTGACCACGCTGATCTACCTGCTGTGCTCGCTGGCGATCATGCTCGTGGGCAGCCGCGTGGAGAAGGCATTTCCGTCGGCCTACAAGGGATAAGCCATGCTCGACATCCTGCAAAAATACGGCGCCATGTTCCTGGTGGGTTCCTGGCCCAACGGGCCGCTGGGCGGCTTTGCGGCCACCCTGCTGCTGGCCGTGCTGGGGCTGGGCCTGGCCTTTCCCATCGCCGTGCTGCTGGGCTTTGCGCGCGTGGGGCACTACCGCCTGCTGCGCATCCTGGCCACCTGCTGGATCACGGCCTTCCGCGGCGTGCCGCTCATCATGATCATCTTCTGGGCGTACTTCGCGGTGCCGCTGGTCACCGGCATGACGATCTCGGCCTTCAAGACTGCGCTCGTGGCCATCGTGCTGTATGAGAGCGCCTTCCTGGCCGAAATCGTGCGCGCCGGCCTGCAGGGCCTGCCGCGCGGCCAGACCGAGGCGGCGCGCGCCGCCGGACTGTCGTACTGGCAGAGCATGCGCTACGTGATCCTGCCCCAGGCGCTGGTCAACATGATCCCGTCGCTGGTGAGCCAGTTCGTGTCCACCATCAAGGCCACTTCCATCGTCTACGTCATCGGGGTGGAGGAAGTCACCTTCGTCGGCCAGCAGATCAACAGCATCGAACTCACGTCGGCCCTGCAGACGTATCTCATCCTGGCCGGCTTCTACTTCGCGGTCTGCCTGGCGCTCTCGCGCCTGGCCGCACGCATCGAAACCCGCATCCAGAAGCGCCGGCTCGGGCTGGCCTGACCATCACAGGGGGAAACCGCCATGATCGAATTGAAGAACGTGAACAAGTGGTACGGCGAATACCACGCGCTGAACGACGTCTGCGGCCGCGTCGAGAAAGGCCAGGTGCTCGTGGTGTGCGGCCCGTCCGGCTCGGGCAAGTCCACCATGATCCGCACCCTGAACCGGCTGGAGAACATCCAGAAAGGCGACATCACCGTCAACGGGGCCAGCATCTACGATCCGCGAAACGACCTGAACAAGCTGCGCGCCTCCATCGGCTTCGTGTTCCAGCAGTTCAACCTGTTTCCGCATTATTCGGTGCGCGAGAACGTGACATTGTCGGCGCGCAAGGTGTTCCGCATGCCGGCGCGCGAGGCCGACGAGCTGGCAGAAAGCCTGCTGGCCAAGGTGGGTCTGGCGCACAAGATCGACGCCATGCCCGCCAACCTGTCCGGCGGCCAGCAGCAGCGCGTCGCCATCGCCCGCGCCCTGGCCCAGCGGCCGCCCGTCATTCTGTTCGACGAGCCCACCAGCGCGCTGGATCCGGAAATGGTCAACGAAGTGCTCTGCGTCATGAAACAGCTCGCCGCCGAGGGCATGACCATGGTGGTCGTCACCCACGAAATGGATTTCGCCCGCGAGGTCGCCGACCGCATCTGGTTCATGGACGCCGGCTGCATTCTCGAAGACAGCACGCCGGCCGAGTTCTTCAGCGCTCCGCGCCATCCCCGCGCCCGCAAGTTCCTCGAGGACGTGCGGCACTGAGGCGGGGCGGCCGCGCCCCGGCGTCGGGCGGGGCGCGGCCGCGCATGCGCCGCGCCCCGATTTGCGCTAAGGTCCGCCGGTATGCCCGACATTCCGAGGATCTTCCATGCGCAACCTGGACCTGGACCTGCTGCGCACGCTGGTCGCCATCGCCGAACACGATTCGTTCTCCGCCGCCGCCGACAGCCTGCACAAGACCCAATCGGCCGTCACGCAGCAGATGCAGCGGCTGGAGCACCTGATCGACCTGCCGCTCTTCGAGAAGCGCGGCCGCAACAAGCGCCTTTCCAGCCACGGCGAGAAACTCGTCACCTATGCGCGCCACATGCTCGCCATCAATGACGAGGCCCTGCGCTCGCTGCAGGACAGCCTGCTGGAAGGCGAGCTGCACCTGGGCTCGCCGCACGACGTGGCCGACAGCATCCTGCCCAGCGTGCTGACGCACGTGGCGCGCACCTTTCCGCGCATCAAGCTGGAGATCCGCGTCGACCGGAGCCCGCACCTGATGACCGCGCTGCGCAACGGCGAGCTGGATCTCACGGTTTCCACCCGCTTCGACCCGGACTTCGAGGGCGTGGTGCTGCGCACCTCGCCCACCGTCTGGCTGTGCTCCGCCGACTACGTGCACGACATGCACGCGCCCGTGCCGCTGGTGCTGGCCGACGAGCCCAGTATCTTCCGCCGCATCGCGCTCAATGCGCTGGAGCAGTCCCAGGTCCACTGGCAGACCAACTACGTGGCTCCCAACCTGGTCGGCATCAAGGCGGCGCTGCGCGCGCGCCTGGGCATTACCGCGCGCAGCGTGGAGCTGCTGGGTTCGGACATGCGCGTGCTGGGCGAGAAAGACGGCCTGCCGCCCCTGCCCGACGTGAACTACTTCCTGTGGATGCGCCGCGACCACATCAACCCGCTCACGCGCCACGTCTACGACATGCTCAAGACCAACCTGCGGCTGTCTTCCAACGGCGCGTAGCGCCGGGGCGCCCGGCCTGGCGGGGCGAGGCGGCCGGCGACCCGTCCTAAGCCGGCCGCAGGCAGTCCGCGTTGCGCGGGTTCTTCAGCGCACGGCGGGCGTAGTATTCGAAGGCGATAGTGTTGCGTCGCGGGCGCAGGATCCAGTCGTGCGCTTCCTTGCCCAGCGCGGGGTCGATGGGCTTGATCTCGCCCGCCGCGCCGGCGAGCAGCTGCATGCGCGCGGCGCGCTCGAACGCAATGGCCAGCACGCAGGCCTCTTCCACCGACGAGCCGGCGATCAGCAGGCCATGGTGCGAGAGCATCAGCGCGCGCTTGCCGCCGAGCGCGCCGGCGATGAGTTCGCCTTCTTCGTTGCCCACCGGGATGCCCGGCCATTTGGCCACGAAGGCCACGTCGTCGTACAGCACGCAGTTGTCCATGTGCGAAACGATGAGCGGCTGCTCCAGCATGCCCAGCGCCGCGGTGTGCACGGCATGGGTGTGGATGATGCAGTTCACGTCCGGCCGCGCGCGGTAGACCCAGGAGTGGAAACGGTTCGCGGGGTTGGGCATGCCGTCGCCAGCCAGCACATTGAGGTCTTCGTCCACGCGCAACAGGTTGTCTTCGGCGATCTCGTCAAAACCCAGGCCGAGCTGCTGGGTGTAGAACGTGCCCGGCGTCTCGGCGCGCGCCGTGATCTGGCCGGCAAGCCCGGAGTCGTGGCCATTGTCGAAGAGAATGCGGCAGGTCAACGCCAGCTTCTGGCGCAGGGAGTAGGCGCTTTCCGGGAACTGCTGGTCGATCTTGCGGGTGGACTGCGAAACCAGCGTGGCCTTGTCGAGCTTGAAAGTGTCGGTGTTCATGGGTAGACCTAGGGATGTTCTGCGGTGGAGAGATTGCGTTCCGGCTGGCCCGGGAAGAGCGCCTGGTATCCCGGCAGGCGCTCCACGCGCGCCAGCCAGGCCCGGATGGCGGGGTAAGGGTCCAGCGCGATGCCGCCCATGGGCGCCATGCGGGTATAGGGGTAAAGGGCCACGTCGGCGATGCTGGGGTGGTCTTGCGTGGCCACCCACCCCTGCGCGCCCTGCCGTTGCAACTGCGCCTCCAGCACCTGCAGCGCGGCGTGCGCCGCCCGCGCATGGCCGGCGTAAGGCTCGCTTTGCGGATCGCCGCGCCGGTGCAGCGCGAGGTTCAGGCGCAGCTGCGCCAGCGGCTTCATGTGACGGTCCTGCTCGAACGACAGCCAGCTCAGCACCCGGGCCTGCGCCAGGGCGTCCCGGGGCCACCACGGGCTGCCCTGCGCCAGGTAGTGGAGAATCGCCATCGACTCGGCCAGGTGCGTGCCGTCCGGCAGTTGCAGCACCGGCACGTGCGCCATGGGCGCGATGGCCAGGAATGCCGGGCTGGCCAGGTCGCCCCGGTCGATGGACAGCGTGCGGCGCGCCAGCGGCACGCCCAGCAGGCTGGCCATCAGCCGCACCTTCCAGGCATTGCCCGAACGCAGGGTGTCGTAAATCAGCATGTCGTCAACCCTCCTCCCGAAGCCGCGTCAATCGAGGCGCGTGCCCGCGGCCTGGATGACCTTGGACCATTTCTCGGTTTCGTTGGCGACGTGCTTCCGGTACGCCTGGACCCCTGTGGGCAGCGGCTCGATGCCCATCTGCGCCAGGCGCTGCACGAGCTCGGGACGCTCGAGCGCCTGCGCCAGCGCCTTGTTCAGCGCCTCGACCGTGGAAGCGGGCGTGCCGGGCGGCGCGATCAGCGCATTCCAGGAGCCGATCTGGAATTGCGGCAGGCCCTGCTCCACGCTGGTTTTCAGGTCGGGCGCCACGCGGCTGCGCCGCGCATCGGCGATGGCCAGCATTTTCAGCCGGTGCGCCTTGGCCTGCGGCTCGATGACGGGCAGCGCGTCGATCACGATGTTCACCTGGCCGCCCACCGCGGCGTTGACCGCCTCGGCCCCACTCTTGAAGGGAATGTGCACGATATCCGTCTTCGTGGCCAGCTTGAAGAGCTCGATTCCCAGGTGCGGCGAACTGCCGTTGCCCGCGGACCCGAAATTCAGCCGCGCGGGGTTGTCCCTGGCGTAGCGCACCAGCGACTGCAGGTCGTCCACGCCCTCCACCCCGTTGACCGCCAGCACGTACGGCGAATTGCTGACCAGCGACACCGGCGTCATGGCCGCCGGGTCGTAGCCCAGCTTGCGGTAGAGCATTTTGTTCACCACCTGCGTGCCTACGGTGCCCAGCAGCAGCGTGTAGCCGTCGGGCTTGGCGGCCGACAGCGCCTGCGCGGCGATCGCCCCGCCCGCGCCGGGGCGGTTCTCTATCACGATCTGCTGCGACAGGGCCTCGCCCAGGTATTGCCCGACCAGGCGGCCCGCCACGTCGGTGATGCCGCCGGCGCCGAACGGAATGATCAGCCGGATGGGCTTGTCCGGGTACCGCGGCGGAGCCGCGCCCGCGGCGCAGCCCGCCACGCTTGCCGCGCCGCAAAGCACGGCCATCATGATCGCCCGACAACGTTTTCCGAACGTCATAACATATCCCCTTGCAAGTGGGCGGTTGTGGAGAGGCCGCCCGGTTTTTTGATCTATGACAAGAAACAAGTTGATTTTAGGACACAAGTGTCCAACAGGAAAGCAATGGCCGTCAAATTGAAGTTGTTACGCGTGCAGGCGGGCTTGACGCTGGAAGAGCTGGCCCAGGCGGCCGAGCTCACGCGCAGCTATGTGTCCAAGCTCGAAAGAGGGGTGTCCACGCCGTCCATCGGCGCCGCCCTGCGGATCGCGAAGGCGTTGGGCGTGAAAGTGGAGGAGCTGTTCGCCGAGTCGCCGGAAGACGATCCCATCGTCATCAACCGCGCCCAGCCCGGCGCGGACGCGCCGCGCCGCGCGCCCCGGGTGGTGTCCGGCACGCTGCCCGGGCACCGGATGGTCGCCTTCGTCATGAGCCCCACCGACGAGCCCGTGCGCAACCACCCCATGAGCCATCACCAGGGCGAGGAGATCCTCTATGTGCTCAAGGGCACCGTGAGCCTGCAGCTCGCGCGCCGGCGCGAAACCCTGAACGCCGGCGACAGCGCGCATTTCAACTCCAGCATCCCGCACAAGATTACCTCGGTGGGCAAGCATCCCGCCTCGGTGCTGCTGGTGATCGCGGAGGAGAAGTAGGCGGCGAAGGCCGCCCCTTGCTGCCTTACTGCACTTGCGGAATGCCCGCCTCCTCGATCACCTTCTCCCATTTGGCGATTTCGCTATCGACGAAGGCGGAGAACTCCCGGGGCGTGCTGGAGACGGATTCGACGCCCAGGGCGGCCAGCCTGTCGCGCACGTCGGGCAGCGCCGCCACGCGCGCCACTTCGTCCGCCCAGGCCCGGGCCACGTCCTGCGGCATGCCGGCCGGCCCCATGAAGCCCACCCACGACGTGACGAAGTACCCGGGATACTTTTCGCTGACGGCGGGCACCTGGGGCAGCGATTTCAGCCGCTTTTCGCTCGCCACGGCGATGTACTTGAGTTTTCCGGTTTCCACCTGCGGGTTCATCAGGAACACCGAGTCGAAGGTCAGGTCGACTTCGCCGGCCACGCCCGCCATCACCGACGGGCCGCTGCCTTTGTAGGGCACGTGCACCATGTCGACGCCCGCCAGCGACTTGAGCAGCTCGCCGCCGAGATGGATGATGGTGCCGTTGCCCGACGACGAATAGGTCAGCGAGCCAGGCTTCTTCTTGAGCTGGGCGATAAGCTCGTCCAGCGTGTTCACCGGCGTGCGGGGATTGGCGGCGATGGCCAGCGGGATCATTCCCGCCATGCTCAGGTAAGTGAAGTCCTTGCGCGTATCGTAGGGCAGGGATTTGTACAACGGCGCGTTGCTGGTGATGCTTGCCGTGGCCAGCACGACCGTATAGCCGTCAGGCTCGGCCTTCGCCGCCTGGTTGAGCCCGATCGTGGTTCCCGCCCCCGGGCGGTTCAGCACGATGACGGGCACGCCCCAGTGCTGGGTGATCTTCTCGGCGTACAGGCGCGCGATGGGGTCCACCGCGCCGCCGGGCGGATACGGCACGATCAGGTTGATGGGCCTGCTGGGAAACGGCGCGGCGGACGCCGCCGACGAAAACACGCACAAAGCCAGCAACAGCATTCGGATCATCATGACGCCTCCTCCCTTGTAAGACTCGTTGTCCGCAGCACGGCCGGATCGCCGCTACGCGAACCGCAAGACCGCCTCCGTTTTCCCGAGCAATTCATCCTGGCTCACGCCCGGCGCCATCTCGCGCACGACGAACGCATCGCCGGCGCATTCGAAGATTCCCAATTCCGTATAGACGCGCGTCACGGTGCGCACCGCCGTCAGCGGAAAAGCGCAAGCCTGGACGAGCTTGGGCGCTCCCGCCTTGTCCTGGTGGCGCATCATGACCAGCACGTTCCTGGCGCCCACGGCAAGATCCATCGCACCGCCCACGCCCCCGCCGCCTTTCTGGCCCGGCACTTTCCAGTTGGCGATGTCCCCGGACGCCGACACCTGCAGGGCGCCCAGGATGGAGTAGTCCAGCCTTCCGCCCCGGATCAGCGCAAACGAATCCGCATGATGGACAATGGACGCGCCCGGAATGAGGGTGGCCTGCTTCTTGGCGGCATTGACGACGTCCGGGTCTTCGCGTCCGGGCTGCGGCGCGGGTCCGAGCCCGATGATTCCGTTCTCGGAATGGAAGAAGACGGTCTTTCCCGCCGGGATGTGGCCGGCGACCCGCACGGGCAGGCCGATTCCCAGATTGACGACCGCGTGCTCCGGCAGATCCGCCGCCACGCGGGCAGCGATTTCGTCTTCCGACCATCCTTTAGTCATTTCCCACCTCCACCATCCTGTCCACGTACACGCCGGGAGTATGAATGTCGTCGGGGCCGATGCCGCCCACCGGAACCTTCTTCTTGACCTCGGCGATCGTGGTGCGCGCCGCCATGGCCATGATGGGATTGAAGTTCCGGCTGGCGAGCCGATACCTGAGATTGCCGTAGGGGTCGGCGAGATCCGCCTTGATGAGGGCGAAGTCGCCCCTCAGCGGCCGCTCGAACACGTATCCCCTGCCGTCGATGATGCGGCACTCCTTGCCTTCGGCCAGTTCGGTTCCGTAGCCGGTCGGCGTGAAGAATCCGGCCAGGCCGGCGCCGCCCGCGCGGATGCGTTCGGCCAGCGTGCCCTGCGGCACCAGCTCCACCTCGACGGCCCCGGCCTCGTGGGCGGCGAAATAGTGGTGCGAATCCGGCTGCGAGGGAAACGAGGCGATCAGGCGCGACACCTGGCGGTTCTTGAACAGGCGCGACAGCCCCAGCTCGCCAGTTCCGGCGTTGTTCGAGACAATGGTCAGGTCCCTGACGCGCGTGCGCGCCAGGGCGTGCAGAAGCTCGAACGGAAGACCGATGTCCCCGAAGCCGCTAACCAGTATGGTGGCGCCGCTCTCAATCACGCTGACCGCTTCGTCGGCGGATTCGTATGTCTTGTCGAACATGGCGTTGAACTCGTCGGAAGAAATGGGGCGGCCGTCCGGAGGGCGTCAGGGATGCAGCGCGCGCACGAACTCGGCCGCGCCCGCCCCGCCCTGCATCAGCGCCTTGCCCACCACGCCGTTCCAGTGCGCTTCGGAGCCGTGCGCGAGCCGCCAGGCATGCAGACGGCGCGTATGGAGCTGCAGGTCGTATTCCTCGGTAATGCCGATGGCGCCGTGCACCGCGTGCGCGATGGAGGCGGCCAGCGCCGCCGCTTCGCTGGCGCGGGCCTTGGCGACGGCCGACGGCAGAAGCGCGGGCTGCGTGGCCTGCGCGGGAAACGCGGCGGCGGTGGCGATGCGCGCGGCGGCGACGTGCTCGGCCATGACGGCCAGCTGGTGCTGGATGGCCTGGAACTTGCCGATGGAGCGGCCGAACTGGCTGCGGTCGTTGCCATATTGCAGCGTCAGCTCGAAACAGCGCGTCATGGCGCCCGAGAGCAAAGCCGCGTGCAGCGCCGCCCCCCAGGCCGCCAGGCGGCCATCGGCATTTTCTTCGAGCCGCACGCCCTTGCGCCGCCAGGCGTCGCCTTCCCAGGAAAGGTCGGCGGTGGATTCGCCGTGCAGGCCGCAACCGGCGCGCCGGGCGTCGGCCGCGTCGAGCAGCCAGAGCGCGCCATCGATTTCGGCCAGCACCGCGGCGGCCAGCATGCCGTAGGGCACGCGCCGCGCCGCGAGTCCGCCGCCGGCCCCTTCCGCGCCGGGCGCGAACGTGGGCAGTCCGGCCGGCAGGGACATGCCGGCCGGCAGCAAGGCGCGCAAGGCCATCGCCTGGCCAACCGGCAGCGGCACGGCATGGGCGCCCAGCGCCATGAAAAGCGGCAGCGCGTCGGCCAGGCTGGCGCCGGCGCCGCCGGCGTCCTCGGGCGCCAGCAGCTCCAGGAACCCGGACTGCCCGATGGCGTCCCAGAGCGCCGCGTGGCTGCCGCCCGCATCGATGGCGCGCACCACGGAAGGTTCGCAATGGCCTTTCAGCAGGTCTTCAAAAGCTTCGCTATACATGGGGTTCAAGCTCCACGCGGTTCAACGCAGGCCCAGGCCGCGGGCGATCATGCCGCGCAGGATCTCGCGCGTGCCGCCGCGCAGCGAATAAGTGGGACATACCTGGTTCACATAGGCGCAGGTGCGCAACAGTTCGGTGTCTATTTCCGCCGACGGGTCCGCGCCGAGCGCGGCTTCGATCACCGCCGGGATTTCCTGCTCGAAGGTCGTGCCCAGATCCTTTACCAGCGCGGCCTCCACCACCGGGCTCTCGCCCGCGGCCAGCCGCGACGTCACCGACAGCGACAGGCTGCGCAGGGCCGCCAGATGCGTGGCGAAACGGCCGGCCACCGGCGCCTGGACGGCATCGCCGCGCCCGCGCAGCCAGCGTATCCAGGCGTCCAGCAGCACGATGCTGGAATAGATGCGCTCGGGTCCGCTGCGCTCGAACGCCAGCTCGGCCGTCACCTGCTCCCAGCCGCTGCCTTCGTTGCCGACAAGCGCGTCGTCGGCAAGCGGCACGTCGTCGAAGAACACTTCCGAGAAATGCGCGTCGCCCGCCAGGTCGGCAATGGGGCGCACCGTCACGCCCGGCAGGGACAGGTCCACGATGAACTGCGACAGCCCCTGGTTGCGGTCCTGCGGCGTTCCCGAGGTACGCACCAGCGCGATCATGTAATGGCAGTGCTGGGCATTGGTGGTCCAGATCTTGCGGCCCGAGAGCGTCCATCCGCCGCCCTCGCGGCGCGTGGCGCGGGTACCCACGCTGGCCAGGTCGGACCCCGAGTTCGGCTCGCTCATGCCGATGCAGAAAAACGCCTCGCCGCGGCAGATGCGCGGCAGGTAGAAGCGGCGCTGCGCCTCGCTGCCGAACTTGCGGATCAAGGGCCCGCTCTGCCGGTCGGCGATCCAGTGGGCCGATACCGGCGCCCCCGCGCACAGCAGCTCTTCGATGAGCACGAAGCGCGAGAACGCATCCATTTCCGCGCCGCCGTATGCGCGCGGCAGGGTCACGCCCACCCAGCCGCGCGCGGCCAGCTTGCGGCTGAAGTCCGCGTCGAAACCCATCCAGGAACGCGCGCGGCGGTCGGCCGGCAGCGCCGGCATCTCGGCCTGGAGAAACGCCCGGACCTCGCGGCGGAAGGCTTGCGCCGCCTCGGGCAGCGCGGCCAATTCGAAACGATCGATGAGGGTAGTCACGCTTACAGTCCGATGGTGTAGCCGCCGTTGACCGACAGGTGCTGGCCCGTCACGTAGGAAGCGGCGTCAGACAGCAGGAAACACACGGGCCGCGCCACCTCGTCGGCCTCGCCCCAGCGGCCCAGCGGAATCTGGCTGAGATAGGTGTCGCGGAACTTTTCGCCGCGTATGGTTTCGGTCATGGGCGTTTCCACCACGCCGAAGCCCACGGTGTTGACGCGGATGCCGTACCGGGCCCATTCGCGCGCCGCACACATGGTCAGGCCCAGCACGCCGGCCTTGGCCGCGCCGTAGTTGATCTGCCCGATGGTGCCGCGCCGGCCCGCGTCGGAAGAGATGTTCACGATGGAGCCCGCGCCGTCGCCGCCGGCCTTGGCGCGCGCCAGCAGGTGCCGGCCCAGCGCCTGCAAAAAGAAGAAGGATCCCGTCAGGTGCACGTCGATGACCTGCTGCCAGTCGGCCGCCGACATCTTGTCGATCATGGCCGTGCGCGTGACGCCGGCGTTGTTGACCAGCGCGTTAACGCCGCCGAACGCCGCCACGCCGGCGTCCACCGCCTGCCGGGCCAGCTCCGGGTCGGCCACGTTGCCCGCCACCGTCACGCAGCGCTCCGCGCCCAGCGACTCGCGCAGCGCCGCCAGCGCGTCGGCATTGAGATCCACAGCCACCACGCGGCCGCCCAGGTCCGCGATGGCCGTGGCCAGCGCGCGGCCGATGCCCTGGCCCGCGCCCGTCACGATGACTTGCCGGTTCTCCAGCGAAAGTAGGTTGTTCTGCATCGGGTTCTGCTCCGTTGATATTCAGATCGTGTCTTCGACGCCCAGCACCAGGGTGGCCTGGCTGGACAGTTCGCCGCCGTTGCCGTGCGCCAGCGCCAGCTTCGCCCCCGGCACGTGGCGCTCGCCCGCGCTGCCCGCCAGCTGCTGGGCCGCCTCCACCATGGTGAAAAGGCCGTACATGCCCGGATGCACGCAGGACAGGCCGCCGCCGTTGGTATTGACCGGCAGCTCGCCGCCCGGCGCAATGCGGCCGCCTTCCACGAAGGCCGCCCCCTCGCCCTTGGCGCAGAAGCCCAGGTCTTCCAGAAACAGAATGGTGTTCAGCGTGAAGGCGTCGTACAGCTCCACCACATCGATGTCGCGCGGGGCGACGCCGGCCAGGGCCATGGCGCGCGGGCCGCTCAGCGAGGCGGCCGTGACGGTCAGGTCGGGCATGTTGGTGATGTCCTTGTGCCAGGCCGCGGCCGCGCCGCCCAGCAGGTAGGCCGGCCGCGCGGCCAGGTCCCGCGCCCGGTCGGCGCGCACCATCACCACGGCGGCCGCGCCGTCCGTCACCAGGCAGCAGTCGCGCACCGAGAACGGGTCGCACACCATGCGCGAGGCCAGGTACTCCTCCATGGAAAGCGGCTCGCGCATGAAGGCGTCGGGATTCTTCTGCGCCCATTGCCGCGCCGCGATCGCCACGGCGCCGAGCTGCTCTTTCTTCAGGCCGTACCGCGCCGCGTAGCGCGAAGCCGCCAGCGCGTATCCGCCGACCGGCCGGGCGAGCCGGTACGGCCCTTCGTAGGGCGAGGGCCGCATCGAGCTCACCAGCTTGCCCGCGCCGCTGCGCTGGTTGCTGCCGTAGGCGATAAGCGCCACGTCGCACAGCCCCGCGTCCAGCGCCAGCGCGGCGTGGATGGCGTGCGTCTGGAACGACGAACCGCCGGTGCGGTTGTTGTCGGTGAGACGCGGCGAAATGCCCAGGTATTCGGTGAAGCTCAGGCCCGACAGATAGTCGTCGGGCAGGCCGATAAAAAGGCCGTCCACGTCGGCGGGCGCCAGCCCCACGGCGGACAGCGCCTGCACGCTGGCGCGCACGGCGAGGTCCAGCGAAGTCAGGCCCGGCGCCTCGCCGATGCCGTAGGTGGCCGACGAAACGATCGCGGTCTTGCCGCGCGGGAAACGCTCCTGGCTCATTTCGGCTCCTTTGCGGCGGGATCGAACACCACCAGCGGCTGGCCGTCCTCGTCGCGCGAAATGCGGGCGCGCACGGCCATGCCCACCCGCACCTCGGCGGGGTCCATGCCCTCGACGCGGCTCATCATGCGCGGCCCTTCCTCCAGTTCGACGAGGCACACGTTGTAGGACGGCGCGGGCGGACGCACGCGCATCACCGTGGTGGCATACACCGTGCCCCGGCCCGAGGCCGGCACCCACTCCAGGTCCAGCGCGCCGGTGCGCGGCGCGGCCACGCGCGGAAAAAACACATATTCGCCGCTGGAGCGGGACCGCTGGATCATGAAGCGTCCCTCTGCCAGATGGGCGAAGTATTCCTGCTGCGGCCGCGGCGCGGCCTCCGGATGCGGTCGTTCGGTCATTTCTGCTCCTGCGGCCATTGATACAAAGGAGGCTGCTTTTCCATGAAACGGCGCGCGGCCTCCTGGTGAAACGGGCTTTCGCGGCACAGCGATTGCGCCATGGCTTCCTGCATGTAGACGGTGTGCCGGTCGGACTCGAAGGCGCGGTTCATCACCGACTTCATGATGCCCAGCGCCCCCGCGGGCGCGTGCTCGAAGCGCGCGGCGAACGCCAGCGCCGCGTCCAGCACCGGCCTGTCTTGCTCGACCTGGTGCGCGATGCCCAGCGCCAGCGCCTCCTGCGCGCTCACCACCCGCGCCGAGAACGCCAGCGCCTTGGCGCGCGCCAGGCCCACGGCGCGCGGCAGCAGGTACATGCCGCCCAGGTCGGGCACGTAGCCGATGCGCGCGAACACGGCGCAGAACGTGGCGCGCGGCGAGGCCAGCACGAAGTCGGCGGCCAGGGCCAGCGACAGGCCCGCGCCGTAGGCCACGCCGTCCACCGCGGCGATGACGGGCTTTTCAAGGTCCACCAGCTCGTCGAACCAGCGCTGCATGCCGATGATGCGGCTGCGGCCCTCGAAGACATCGGTCTTGCCCTGCCCCGCCGCCATGGCGCGCAGATCGCCACCGGCGCAGAAATGCCCGCCGGCGCCGGTGAGGACCACCGCGCGGACGGCGTCATCGTCCCGCACCCTGGGCAGGGTTTCGGCCAGCGCGCTGCGCAGCTCCAGGCTCAAGGCATTGCGCGCCTCGGGCCGGTTCAGCGTGAGCACGGCGCAGGCGCCCACGCGGGAAAGTTCGAGTACGGACATAACGGTTCCTGGTAAATCGGCGTTCCATCACGCTCCGGAAGGCAGCCCGGGCGGGCGTCTAATAACGGATCTGCATCAGCCACTCGGCCACCATGGCCGGCCGTTCCGCGCCCTGCACGCGCACGTCCACTTCCCACAGGCAGCGCGCCTCGTTCTCGCGCAGTTCGTCCACCCTCGCCAGCCTGAAGCTGCCCACCAGCGCCGAGCCGCTGGGCACCGGCGCGGGAAAGCGCACCCTGTCGAAGCCGTAGTTCAGCGCCAGCTTTCGGCCCGGAAACTCGAACAGGCGGTGATACCACCCGGTAATGAGCGACAGCGTGAGCAGGCCGTGCGCGATGGTGGCGCCGAAAGGCGATTCGGCCGCCGCCCGCGCCGGATCGACGTGGATCCACTGCCGGTCGTGCGTCACCGCCGCGAAGGTGTCGATGGCGTCCTGGTCCACGACGATGGGCTGGCCCGTGACGGCGGGCTGGCCCACGAAGCCTTTCAGGGCCGCGATCGAATCGAAGCTTTTCTTTTCCATGGCGCTCAGTCCGCCTTCACGCCCAGCGATCTGGCCAGCGGCATCCACTGCTTGCGCTCGGCATCGATGAACTGGGCGAATTGCTGTTGCGACCCCGGCATGGGCTGCGCGCCGATGCGCCGCAGCTTCTCCACCAGCTCGGGCTTTTTCAGCGCCTCGTTGATGGCCCGGTTCATTTCGTCGATGACGGGCTGCGGCGTGCCCGCGCGCGCCATCACGCCGAACCAGGCGGCCGCCTCGAGCCCCGGGTAACCCAGTTCCCTGGCGGTAGGCACGTCGGGCAGTTGCGGGAAGCGCTGGTCGTCCAGAATGGCCAGCGGCACGATGCGGCCGGCCCTGGCCTGCTGCATGCACGAAGGCAGGGCGTCGAACATGATGTCGATGTTGCCGCCCATCATGCTGACGATGGCCGGGGCGCTGCCCGCGAACGGCACATGCGTCACCTTGAAGCCCATCTTGCTGACCGCGTATTCGCCCGCCAGATGCGTGATGTTGCCGCTGCTGGCCGAGCCCATGGTGAGCCTGCCGTCTTCCTTGCTGCCCTGCGCGATCAACGCCTGCACGTCCCGGGCGCCCAGGTCCTTGCGCGTGACCAGCAGCAGCGGCGCCTTGCCCATGCCCGCCACGGGAATGAAATCCTTGGCGGGGTCGTAGGACATCCGGGAATAGATGGCCTGGTTGATGACGATGGGCGCGTTGGCGCCGACGTAGAACGTGGCGCCGTCGGGCGCGGCCTGCAGCACCGTCTCGGCCGCGATCATGCCGGCCGCGCCGCCCTTGTTCTCGACCACGATGGGAACGCCCAGGACGGCCGAGGCGTCGTTGGCCACCAGACGCGTGATCTGGTCGGCCGCGCCCCCGGCGGGATACGGAACCACGTAGCGGATGGACGAGGGCTTGGCCTGCGCCAGGCCGCCGGCGCAGCAGGCCGCCAGGGCCAGCGCCAGGGCGCTGCGGAAAAAGGAACGACGCGGCATGGGTTTGTCTCCTGTGTTTTTTATGTCGAGAGGAATGGACCGCCCGGCGCGCCGCAGCGCGCCGGCGCTTCAGATGGCGCCCGCCGCGCGCAGCTCGGCAATGCGCCCGGGCAGAAGGCCGAGCCGCTCGGCCAGCACGCCTTCGGTGTGCTCTCCCAATAGCGGCGCGGATCGGCCGTACCGGATCGGGGTGCCGGACATGCGTATCGGGCTGGCGACGGCCGGCGCCTCCACGCCCGCGCCGTGCGGCAGCGACAGCCGCATGCCGCGGTGCCGCACCTGCGGATCCTCGAACACCTGCTTCATGTTGTAGATGGGCCCGCAAGGCACGTTGGCCGCCTCCATGAGCTCCACCCACTCCTGCATGGTGCGCGCCAGCATGGCCTGCGCGATCTCGGGAATGAGCGTGTCGCGATTGCGGTTGCGCTGGCCGGGCGTGGCGTAGCGCTCGTCGGCGGCCAGGTCTTCGCGCCCGATCAGCCGGCAGAACGCGCGGAACTGGCCGTCGTTGCCCACCGCCACGATCACGTCGCCTTCTTTGCAGCGGAACACCTGGTAAGGCACCATGTTCGAGTGCGCGTTGCCCATGCGGCGCGGGATCTTGTCCGACAGGAAATGGTTGATGGCCTGGTACGAGCTGATGCTCACCACGCAGTCGAGCAGCGACATGTCGATGTACTGGCCCTGCCCGCTCACATGACGGTGCTCCAGCGCGGCCAGGATGGCGGTGGTGGCGTACATGCCGGTGAGCAGGTCGCTGATGGCAATGCCCACCTTCATGGGCTCGTCGCCCGGCGAGCCTTCCGGCTGGCCCGTGATGCTCATCAACCCGCCCATGCCCTGGAACACGAAGTCATAGCCCGGCAGCGCGGCGTAGGGCCCGTCCTGCCCGAAGCCGGTAATGGAGCAATACACCAGTCGGGGGTTCACTGCCTTCAGGCTTTCATAGTCCAGCCCGTAGCGCGCCAGCGTGCCCACCTTGTAGTTCTCCACCACCACGTCGGCCTGCGCCGCCAGCTCGCGGATCAGCGCCTGCCCCTCGGGATGGGCGAGGTCCACGGTGATGGACTTCTTGCCCCGGTTGGCCGCCAGGAAGTACGAGGAGTCGGCCGTCTCGCGGCCTTCGCCGTCCTTCAGGAAGGGCGGCCCCCAGGCGCGCGTGTCGTCGCCCACGCGGGGACGCTCCACCTTGATGACCTCGGCGCCCATGTCCGCCAGGTTCTGGGTTGCCCAGGGGCCCGCCAGGATGCGCGTCAGGTCCAGCACCCTGATATGCCCAAGCGCCGTCTTCATCTGCCCTGTCTCCTCATGTTTTTCTGCCGTCCAGCTTAGGAGCAGGGTTCTTTCCGCGTCCAATATTATTTATTGATAATTTGATATTCGTTGCATATCAAAAGCCTTGCCGCATACACTTTTCCGACGAATTTCCGGCCGCTGCGAAAAACGGGCCGGCGCAACGCAAATATCAGACTCATCGAAACGATAGCTTCACCATCCCCCAGGAGGCCCGGCCCATGAGCGATTTTCTTTCCTACACGCAGCGCGGCCACGTGGTCACGCTGACCATGAACCAGCCGGAGAAGCGCAATCCGCTCACGGGCAACACCGCGGTGGACGAATTCGTCGCCGCCGTGGCGCGCATCGAGGCCGACCCCGGCGTGCGCGCCGTCATCCTCACCGGCGCCGACCCCGCCTTCTCCGCCGGCGGCGACATCCGCGCCATGCGCGAGCAGTCCGACCCCGCGGTGGAACCCATGCGCATTCGCAACGACTACCGCACCGGCATCCAGCGCCTGCCGCTGGCCCTGTTCAACCTGGAAGTGCCCGTGATCGCGGCGGTCAACGGCCCGGCCATCGGGGCGGGACTAGACCTGGCCTGCATGTGCGACCTGCGCATCGCCTCCGAAAAAGCCAGGTTCGCCGAGAGCTTCATCAAGCTGGGCATCATTCCCGGCGACGGCGGCGCGTGGCTGCTGCCGCGCCTGATCGGCATGGCGCGCGCAGCGGAACTCACCTTCACCGCCGACATCATCGACGCGCAGCGCGCCCTCGAATGGGGCCTGGTGTCGCGCGTGGTGCCGCACGGCGAGCTGCTGGACACCGCCCACGCGCTGGCCGAACGCATCGCCGCGCATCCGCCGCAGGCCATGCGCATGACCAAGAAGCTCATGCGCGAAGCCCAGCACACCCGACTGGACACCTTGCTCGAACTGTCCGCCGCCTACCAGGCCCTGGCTCACAAGACCCCCGAACACGCCGAAGCCGTGTCGGCTTTCCTCGAAAAGCGCGAACCGCGCTTCGACAACCCGCGCCCCGCCCATGGCTGATCCGCGCAAGCGCATCGAGGCCGCCGCCGGCGGCGACACCGCGCCCGATCCCATGCTGGACCTGCGGCGCGTGCGCCAGTTCGTGGTGCTGGCCGAAACCCTGAACTTCCGCCGGGCGGCCGACCGCCTGCACATGACGCAGCCGCCGCTCACCGTGGCCATCCAGAAGCTGGAAGCGGAACTCGGCACACGCCTCTTCGAACGTGGCGGCTCGGGCGGCGTGTCGCTCACGCCCAGCGGGCACGCGGCCCTGGCCGAAGCGCGCCGCCTGCTCTTTCACAATGCGCAGATGGCGGCGGCCGCCCGCGCCGCGTCGGCCGGCACCGGCGGCGCGCTGCGCGTAGGCTTCGTGGGGTCCACCACCAATGGCGTACTGCAGCGCATCGTGCGGCTGTTCCGGGCGGAGTACCCTGGCGTCGAACTGGTGCTGAAAGAAAGCACCTCGGTGCGCATCGCCGAGCGCGTGGACAGCGCCGACTTCGACGTGGGCCTGGTGCGCACGCCGCTCCTCACGCCTTCGCGCGCGCAGCTCGCGCCCCTGCTCGCCGAGAACTTCGTGGCCGCCCTGCCGCCCGGCAATCCGCTGGCGCGCAAGCCCGACCTGCGCATCGAAGAACTGGCCAGCGAATCCTTCGTGTTCTACACGCGCGAAGAAGCCGCCGGCTTGCACGCCATGGCCATGCTGGCCTGCCAGCGCGCCGGCTTCCTGCCCCGCATCACACAGGAAGCCACTCAGGTGCAAACCCTGCTGTCGCTGGTGGAAAGCGGGCTGGGCGTGGCGCTCGTACCCGCCGTCATGCAGTACAACCCCAGCCCGCGCGTCGCCTACCGCGTCATTGCCGACATTTCGCCCGCGGCGGAGATCGGCCTCGCGCTGCTGCTGGCGGAGCCGTCGAGCGCCGCCGCGCAGCGCTTCCGCGACGTGGCGCTGCATTGCTTCGGCGAAGACTGACGCGCGGCCCGGCAGGCTGACGCCTATGCCCGCTCGGAGATCTCGATCAGATTCAGATCGGGGTCGCGCAGGTAGATGGAGCGGATCGGGTAGTTGGCGCCCGTGCGCAGCACCGGCCCTTCCACGATCTGCGCGCCGCGCGCCTTCAGCGTCTCGATGACCTGGTCCAGCGGCTCGGACGCGATGAAACACAGGTCCAGCGCGCCCGGCACGGGCAGATGCGCCTTGGGCTCGAACTCGCTGCCCTTCACGTGCAGGTTGATCTTCTGCTGGCCGAACTTGAACGCCTTGCGCCCCTGCCCGAAGGTTTCCAGCTTCATGCCCAGCAAGCCCACGTAGAAGTCCACGCACGCCTGCTCGTTTGCCGTGGTGAGCACCAGATGGTCGAGGTGATCGATCATTGCAGCCTCCTTGCCGCTTTCAGATGTCCGGGCCCCGCTATCTGCCGCAGGGATACGCCTTGCCCAACGCCTCCGTCACCCCGGCCGACGCGCTCTCCGTCTGCCGCGCCGGCGGCAGGTCCGCCAGATAATCCAGCACCACGCCGGGCAGCGCGGGCTTGCGGGGCGGCGGGCAGACAAAGACATGGAACACTCTTCGATGCGGACCGAGTCCGGATGGTATCAGCCGCCGGCAACGCGGCAACGGCGCAAGACGGCCGGCGGCCCGGCGCGGACAGACCTGGTTGCTTTTTTTACAAGGCGGCGCGCCCGCCCGTGGCAAGATGGGCCGCGTCGCCACCCCGAACAACAGGCCATCCCGTGACTTTCCTCTTGCGGCGCGCCGCCTCGCCCGACCGCCCATGCGCCCCGCCGCCGGCGCCGGAAGCCCGGCCATGAACGGCGTCAGCATCGAGCCCCTCGAACTGCTCACCTTCTTCGAGGCCGAGCCCCAGAGCGAAGAGCCCGAGGTGCCGTGGTACTACGGCAGCCACACCTACCAGACCCGGGTAGGCGACCACCACATCAGCTTCGGCCTGCTGCCCGCGCACGGCGACGTCTCGCTCACCATCCGCCACCAGGACCGCGACCTCTACCACCTCGTCGCCCTCTCCGTGCGCGACATCCGCTACCGGCGCGACGGCGCCGTGGAAACGCTGGAAATCATTCTCTCCGAACGCGACCGGGTCTTTCTCCGGCTGCGGCCGGACGTGGTGATCACGCAGGACGCCTCCGGGCTGGGGTGAGCCCGCCCTCGCCCCGGTATAAACTCCCCAGACGCCTCAACCCTCCGGCCCCGGGCGCCGCGGACTGGCCGCGCCTTCCGCAGGCGCCAGGCGCCCTGGGCATCGTCAGTGAAATGTCGCAACAAGAAGATTCCTTCGACCTGAAGAAAATCGCCGTTCCCGCTTTCGGCCCCTCTCTCTTCTACGGGCTCAGCAACGGCGCCATCCTCCCCGTCATCGCCCTCACCGCCCGCGACCTGGGCGCCTCCGTCGCCACCGCCAGCCTCATCGCCGCCCTCATCGGCATCGGCTCGCTGTTCAGCAACATTCCCTCGGCCCTGCTCACCGAACGCTACGGCGAGAAGTACGCCATGACCGGCGCGGCCCTGCTGAGCGTCGTCGGGCTCCTGATGGTAATCACCCTGCCCAGCCTCTGGGTGCTGGCGATCGCCATGCTCATGCAGGGGGTCGCCCAGTCGGTGTTCCAATTGGCGCGGCAGAGCTACATGATCGAGATCGTGCCGCTGCAATACCGCGCCCGCGCGCTCTCCACGCTGGGCGGCACCACCCGCATCGGCACCTTCATCGGCCCTTTCGCCGGCGCGGCCCTCATTCACTTCATCGGCCTGGACGGCGCCTACTGGGTCGCCCTGGCCGCCATGCTGGGCGCCGGCCTGATCGCCTTCACCGCCCCCGACATCGAGCCCCGCGCCGTCCACAGCCAGGCCGCCGCCCGGACCAGCATCGGCCAGGTCGCGCGCAGCCACTGGCGCGTTTATCTCACCCTGGGCGTCGGCGTCATGCTCATCAGCGCGCTGCGCGCCTCGCGCCAGGTCGTCATTCCCCTCTGGGCCGACCACCTCGGCCTCGAGCCGGCCACCACCTCCCTCATCTACGGCCTGGTCGCCGCCGTGGACATGTCCGTCTTCTACCCCGCCGGCAAGGTCATGGACCAACGCGGCCGCCTGTGGGTCGCGCTGCCCTGCACCCTGCTCATGGGCCTGAGCCTCATGACCATTCCCCTCACCGGCGGCGCCCTCAGCTTCATCCTCGTGTCCCTGTTCCTCGGCTTCGGCAACGGCATCGGCTCCGGCATCGTCATGACCCTGGGCGCCGACGCCTCGCCGCCCGGCGCCCGCACGCAGTTCCTGGGCATCTGGCGCCTGATGTCCGACCTCGGCACCAGCGGCGGGCCGGTCCTGCTGTCCGGCCTGACCGCGCTGGCGTCGCTCGGCATGGGATCTTTCGGAGTGGGACTGCTGGGGCTGGTGGCGGCCGCGGTGTTCTGGAAGTGGCTGCCGGCCCGATCCCATACGCCGGCCAAGGCGGGCTGAAATGGGCCGGCCGAAACCGGGAATGCGCAGCAGGAATGCCACGCTGGTCGGACTGGTCGCCGTCCTGCTCTGGAGCGCGATCGTCGGCCTGATACGCAGCGTGAGCGAGAGCTTCGGCGCGACCGGCGGCGCCGCCCTGATCTATACCGTCGCCTCGGTTTTCCTGCTGCTGACGGTCGGATTTCCCCGCGTCCGCGAGTTTCCGCGCCGCTACCTCATATGGGGCTCGCTGCTCTTCGTGGCATATGAGCTGTGCCTCGCCCTGTCCATCGGCTATGCCCACACCGGCCGGCAGGCCATCGAGGTCGGCATGGTGAACTACCTGTGGCCCTCCCTCACCATCGTCTGCGCCATCCTCTTCAACAAGCAGAAATCCGGCCTGCTGATCATCCCCGGCTTCATCCTCTCCATGCTCGGCATCTGCTGGGTGCTCGGCGGCGACCAGGGCCTGGATCCGGCCGGCATGCTCGCCAACGTCCAGGACAACCCCCTCAGCTACGGCCTCGCCCTGGCCGGCGCCCTCATCTGGGCCGCCTACTGCACCGTCACCGCCCGGATCGCCAACGGCAAGAACGGCGTCACCCTGTTCTTCGGCATGGTGTCGCTGGTGCTGTGGATCAAATACTTCGCGACGGGCGGCGGCGACATGGACTTCACCTACCGCTCCGCCGCCCACCTCGTCATGGCCGCCGGCGCCATGGGCTTCGGCTATGCCGCCTGGAACGTCGGCATCCTGCACGGCAATGTCACCGTCCTCGCCGGCGCCTCCTACTTCATCCCCGTCTTCTCCGCCGCCCTCGCCGCCTTTCTTCTCAACACCCCGCTGTCCCTCGGGTTCTGGCAGGGAGCGGCCATGGTCTGCGGAGGCTCGATTCTCTGCTGGGTGGCGACGCGGCGGAGGGAGAGAAGCGGAGGGTAGGCTGACGGCGCGGCTTCGTTGCGTCGATGCCGCACTGGGCGACCCGCTGCCGCGCATCGCCACGAGGACGGCGCCCGCCCGCGGCCATGCGCTGCTGTGGCCGACGCCGGACACATTGCCGTCCCCCCGCATCTTCACGCGAACGCCCCCTTCGACAGCGTCACACATCCTGCCGGCGTCTGTCTCAGCGCTACTAGTGCTTCGGCAGCATCGTCTGCGCATACTGGATGCCGACGCCAAAGGCGCCGCCGAATCTGCGCGAGATGCCGACGGTCAGGTCGTAGGTTTCCACGCGCGCCCAGTCGCGCTGCAGTTCCAGCAGATACGTCAGCGAGGTAATGGGTCTCGCGCCCGCCTGGAGCATGCGCTGGACGGCACGCTCGTGCGCTTCAGGAGTGCAATCGCCGCAAGCGTCGGTCACGACATAGACTTCGAAGCCTTGTTCCAGCGCCGAGATGACCGGACCATTGCAGCAGACCGAGGTCCACAGGCCCGCCATGACCAGCCGGTTCCTGCCCACCGCGTTGACGCGCGCGATGAAATGCTCATCTTCCCAGGCGTTTGACGTCGTACGGTCGGTAACTTCCGCGTCGGGAAAGACGTCGGTAATTTCGTCAAACAAAGGACCGGCAAACGTGTCCTTGGAAATCGTGGTGACGATGGTCGGCACTTTGAAGCCCTTGGCCGCGTTCGCCAGGATCGCGGTATTGGCGCGGAGGTTAGTGACATCGATGGACTTGGTGTTGAACGCCATTTCCGCCTGATGGTCGATCAGAATCAGCGCGTGATCGTTCGGGCTCAATAAGCTTTTTGCAGGCTTGGCGGTCGCGTTGATGCGCATCGGAATCTCCTCGGTGGATCAGGCTGCCCGAAAAGCTGGTTTGCCGAGCTGGCCTGCGGTTGTGTGGTGCGGAAAATTGTAGGAGCCGCCCCGCCAGACTTGTGTGCGGCGACGCCAAACCTTCTTTGCAAAAATGCCGATCCGGGCGCCGGCCCGCTGCCACGCTACGAAGAAGCTCCGCCGCGCGGGGCCCTGCCTTCGATGATGTCGCGCTGCGCCTCGATGGCCCGGCCGCAATGCGCCATGAATGCCTTGACGCGCGGCGATTTGCGGATGTCGGGGTGAGTCAGCAGCCAGAGTTCGTCGTAGACCTCCCTCTCCACCGGGCCGACTCGGACCAGACGGGCGTCCAGATCGCCGTGCATGCAGGGAAGCAGGCCGATGCCCAGGCCGTTGCGGATGGCTGCGGCGACGCCGTAGATCGAGTCGCTGCGGTAACTGACGTTCTGCGACGGCACGCGCTCGCGGACATAGCGGTGCGCCTTCAGGCCGGACAAGCTTTTGCCGTACGACACCCATGGCCGTTCGTGAAGCGTCTGCGGCAGCAAATCCCGGCCCAGGCGGCCGCCGCGCGGGCCGTATACCGCCCAGGCGACAGTGGCCATCCGGCGGCCGCACAGATTGTCCGGCACCGCCAGCGCGGCGCGCAAGGCGATGTCCGAATCGCCGCGGGCCAGGTTCAGGGCCCGGTTGCCGACGATCACGTCGATCTGGATGCCCGGATGCGCGGCCCGGAAGCTGGCGATGACGGGCGTCAGAAAATCCTGCAGCAGTGCGTCGCTGGTAGTGAGGCGCAGCTCTCCCTTGAGCTCCTGCGATTGTCCCGCGACCCGGCGCAGCACGCTCAAAATGTCTTTTTCCATGCGGCCGCCCAGCGCCAGCAGCTCCGCGCCGGCATTGGTGGGCAGGTAGCCCGTGCGGCGGCGCTCGAAGAGCGCGACGCCGAGCGCGCCCTCCAGCGCCGACAGCCGCCGTGACAGCGTCGAATGATTCAGGTCCAGCGCCAGCGCCGCGCTCATAAGGCCGCCGTGCTCGCCGATTGCCTTGATGATGCGCAGGTCGTCCCAGGACAGTTCCTCGGTGGAGTGCTTCATGGCGTCGTCGGGGAAGAAGGCGGCGGCGCCGCCAGGGAAGTGATTTTGTCGCACCGCCATCGCGCCCGCGCCGGCGGTGGCGCGAAACAGCGCCTGGTTGTCCGGATTCGATGCCACGCCGTCGTTGAACGGCCGAGGCGCCGATGCTGAAATTTCTTGGACCGCCGCCGCCCGGCGTTCCGGGCATACCCACCAGGAGGATCTTCCCATGGCAGAGACTATTGCCGGCATCCGGATTCCGGACAGCGCCATTGCGCGCGCCGCCACCGAGCTGGTGCGCGACACCGAAGACGACGTGCTGTACAACCACAGCCGCCGCGTGTTTCTCTGGGGCGCGCTGACGGGAGAACGCCGCGAGCTCCAGTACGACCCCGAACTGCTCTACCTCGGCGCCATGTTCCACGACATGGGCCTGACCGCGCGCTACGCCAGCCCAGACCTGCGTTTCGAAGTCGACGGCGCCAATGCCGCTCGCGAATTCATGCAAAGCCATGGCGTCTCCGAACGCGACATCGAAGATGTATGGACCGCCATCGCCCTGCATACCACGCCTGGCATTCCGGAACACATGCGGCCGACCATCGCACTCGTGACTGCCGGCGTCGAGATGGACGTGCTCGGCATCGCCTATCACGACTTCACGCCGCAACAGCGCGACCACGTGTGCACGCACCATCCGCGCGAACACAACTTCAAGGAGAACATCATCGATCACTTCGCCGAGGGCATCAGAAAGAAGCCGCAGACCACCTTCGGCAACGTCAAGGCCGACGTGCTGGCGCTCAAGGATCCTGACTACCAGCGGATGAACTTCTGCTCGATCATCCTGAGCTCGCCGTGGGCGAACTGACCGGGTTAGCCACGGGTCCGCGTTCCGGCGACATTTCCGTGACCGACAAGCCATTTTCCGGCGCCGCCGCGCCGCAATCCCTCACGCACGCGACCAGCGCGCCGGTCGCCGACAATCTCAATACGATGACCGCGGGCGCGCGCGGGCCGGTGCTGCTGCAGGACATCTGGCTCATCGAGAAACTGGCCCATTTCGACCGCGCAGTCATCCCTGAACGCCGCATGCACGCCAGGGGCTGAGGCGCGGCCGGCGCCGAACGCGACATCCGCGGCTTCGCCGTGAAGTTCCACACCGAGGAAGGGAACTGGGACATCGTGGGCAACAACACGCCCGTGTTCTTCTTCCGCGATCCCTTCCGCTTCCCGGACCTGAACCACGTGGTCAAGCGCGACCCGCGCACGGGACTCCGTTCGGCCGACAGCAACTGGGACTTCTGGTCGCTGCTGCCCCAGGCGCCGCACCAGATCACCATCGTGATGTCAGACCGGGGGATTCCCAGAACCTTCCTCCACCTGCATGGCTTCGGAAGCCACACTTTCTCGATGATCAACGCCGCCAACGAACGCATCTGGGTCAAGTTCCATTTCCGCTCCCGGCAGGGCATCGAAAACCTGACCGGCCAGGAAGCCGGCGCAATCATGGCCGGCGACTACGAAAGCCACGGCCGCGACCTGCTGCAGGCCATCGAACGCGGCGACTTCCCGCGCTGTACGCCGCACATCCCGGTGATGACGCAGGAACAGGCGCGCCGCCACCGGCACAACCCGTTCGACCTGACCAAGGTCTGGCCCAAGCGCGAGTATCCGCTCATCGAGGTGGGCGTCATGGAACTGAACCGCTATCCCGACAATTACTTCGCGGAAGTCGAGCAGGCCGCCTTCTCGCCCGCGGACGTGGTGCCGGGCATCGGCTTCTCGCCGGACAAGATGCTGCAGGCGAGGCTTTTCTCATAGGGCGATGCGCAGCGCTATCGCCTGGGCGTGAACTTCAGGAACACGGCGCACGCGATGGGCGGCGCGCGCGAGTAGGTGAAGCGGCGTCACATCGAAAACTGCGCCAAGGCCGACCCGGCCTGTGCCGCCGGCGTCGCGACAGCGCTCGGCCTGTAGCGCCGCCCGTGCACCGCTACGCCATCGCCCCGCTCGCCGCAGAACAGGCCTGCCGATGGAAACTGGCGCGATATTGCGCGGGCGTCACGCCCAGGCGCTCGCTGAAGACCACCCGCATTCTATCCACCGACCCGAAACCGCAACTGAATGCGACCGACTTCAACGGCCGTTCGCTCGCCTCCAGCATCCTGCGCGCGGCGTCGATGCGCGCTCGCAGCACAAACTCGTGAGGCGTGATTCCGGCCTGCTGCATGAAATACCGCGCCAGATTACGAGGGCTCATGCCCGCTTGCGCCGCCAGCGATTGCAGCGTGTGCCGCTGGCCGATGTTCGCCATGACCAGCGCCTGGACGCGCGCCACGGGCGAACCCGGCTCGCAAGACGCCGCCAGATACGGACTGAACTGAGACTGTCCGCCCTGGCGCTGCGCGACCATCACCAGCCGCTTGGCCACGGCCAGCGCGACGCCTTGCCCGTGGCTTTCCCCGATCAGCGCCAGCGCCAGATCGATGCCCGCGGTAATGCCGGCGGACGTAACCAGGCGCCCGTCGCGGACATAAATCGCGTCCGGCTCGACCTCGGCCTGCGGAAACATCCCGGACAGCTTGCGGGCTTCCTGCCAGTGCGTCGTGACGCGCCGCCCATCGAGCAGGCCCGCATGCCCCAGCGCAAAAGCGCCGGTGCAGACCGACCCATAGACGCCCGCCCTCTCCGTCGCCTTACGCAGCCAGGCCGTCAAGGCCGGATCGGGAGATGCATCGGGCATGGCAGGACCACCCGCGACCAGCAGGATGTCGAACGCGCCAGCGGCCTGCGCGTAATCCAGGTCGGCCACCAGTTGCATGCCATTGGACGCCCGAACCGGCGCGCGGCGCACAGCCACGAGCGCCGTCTCGTAGCGTTCGCCCGCGGACAGATGCGCATTGGCCTCGTGCAGCGCATCCACCGGCCCGGCCACATCCAGCGCTTGCACGCCTTCGTGTATGACGATCGCCACCCTCTGCACTGTCATGGACGGGTTCTCCCGCAACGTCCGCCCGCGCCGTGTTTCATCCTCTTGGGGCCGGCGCGGCGCGGGCTGTGTCTCGTTGATCGGTTTTCCGATATGGGCTTCAGGCGCGGGCGCGGCGACGTCATACGGGCCACATGCCGGCGCACGCCGACATTAATGCCGTCGCCCCCCTGGCGGCTTCCCGCCCAGAACGGAATCCTACAACGGAGCCGCCCGCCTCGGCGACGAATTGTCGTTGCGGCCGGGATCCGCCGCCGCCATTTCCCCGGGGCATCTTTCCCCGCGGCCAACGTCTCCGGAACGTCGAAGCACTGTTTCTGCGAGACGGCGATGGCCGCGCCCTGCCCGACGCCGAGTACTACACCCGCGTCGACAAAAGCGTCCGCCCGCCTTCGGAGCAGCGGCCTGAGGTAAAACAGCCAATACTCCGCATCCCCGGCGACGGCTTCGTGTCGTCGCGCGGATCGTCTCCACTTTTCGACAGGGCCCTTGCCAATGACCTCCGCACCCGCTGCCCCCGACCTCCCTGCCGAAGTCCGGCATCTCATTGAAGCGTTCGAAGCAGTCCCGGGCATTTCGTCCGTCGAAATAAAAAGGCTGTATCTGCCCGACTTGGCGCTTTCCGATCTGTCGCTTCCCGGAGACTATGCTGACCTGCCCACGGCTGCGCTGCGCCGGTCCGGCGGCGGACGGCCCGACGAAACACTGCTGTCCATTCATTTTGAAATCAGCCGCAACGAAGCCGGCCTCGACGGCCTGGAGTTCCTGGCCTGGTGGACCCGCGACCGGGCCCGCGCCGGCGAAAACGTCCAGCTCAGGGCCATCGCCCT
>Ga0182748_1000203_pt1 | contig 69529 bp, 73 predicted proteins | sample eDN3rd37CKraftOP_FD_128877 | JGI IMG/M metagenome (GOLD analysis project Ga0182748, IMG submission 128877) | Enriched Organic Plus compost microbial communities from Emeryville, California, USA - eDNA 3rd pass 37_C Kraft OP (version 2) (version 2) ... | reverse complement strand
GTCCGTCACCTGCCTGACCGCTTCAACCTTGAACTCTTCCGTGTACCGCTTGCTGCTCATGGACACTCCTGCTGCTGCCGTGGATTATGGCTGCAAGGTGTCTACGAAACACGGGGCGATTCACCCCGATCCGTCAAGAAAAGTGAATCGTCGCCGCTAACGTTGCCGGCCTCTTGCGCCGGCCGGCTTTGGGGAACCGGAGTGGCCGCCGGAGTACGGCTACTGCGAACCCAATGGAGATTCAGGTGAAGATCAATGCGTTGATGGCAGCGATGCTGCTGGCGGGCGGCCTGCTGGCCGGTTGTGGCGACAAGAGCGGTGGGGATACCACCTCGGCCGATGGCAACGGCGCAAGCGCGTCGGCCGGGCCTGAGGGCGGCAAGAGCGCGATGGTGGTGGCAGCCAAGGACGCCAATGGCCGCGACATCACCGTGATGCCGTTCCGCAGCGCCGAAGGCCGCACTTACGTGCCGTACATGAAGCTGGGCCAGCAGTTCTACGAGAACAGCCCCGAGCACCTGGCCTATGTGGACCTGTACTGGAGCAAGGCCGATCCGATCGACGAGGAGCTGCTGGCCTACACCATCTCCAAGGAGTTCGCCCAGGAGCAGGACCCGTTCAAGCGCAAGGACATGCTCGCCGCGCTGAAGCCGAAGATGGACGAGTACCTGGCCCGCGTGCGCCAGATCGGTGATATCGCCATCGATATCAACGACACCGTCCGTTTCGGCCAGTACGACATGGAGAAGAAGGCGTTCCCGATCTTCCTGTACACCACCACGAGCAATGCCCAAGTGGACCTGCACGGGCGCAACTCGGTCGAGTACGCCGTAGTGGTGCCGTCGATGGACCTGGCCAACAGTTCGGAATTCTGGCTGCCGATGGACGAGGCCGCTGCACGCGAGGTCGAAGCCAAGCTGGCCGGCAAGCGCGACGGCAACGGCAACACGGATGTGCCGCTGGTCGTGAAGGGGTATGTGTTCCTGGCCTCGGCCATGTCCGACAACGGCGGCGAGAAGGCCACCGTCAACAGCGCCCGCCTGGAAGCGGTCGTGTTCCCGGATGCGTTCGACCTGCTGGTGCCGGGCACCGGCGAGGTGCTGGTGACCCTGGACAAGAAGGTCCTGCCGGCCGGCTTCCCGGCCGACAAGTACTTCCTGACCCGTCCGTATGACCGCCACGGCGCGCAGTCCGCCCAGCTGGTCAAGGCGAAGATGGGCATCGAAGGCTGACGCCGTTGCGCATTGTGTAACGGTGCCACCCGGGCTGCGTGGCGTGGCCCGGGTGGTTCAGATGGGAAACAGGGGCCAGGGTCGGGTTTCCTTCGGCCCTGGCCCTTTTGTTCCGGGGCGGTAGCGCACGCGATCCTCGTCATCCAGGAAGCGTGGCAGGCGGGTGCCTAGGCCTTGGCCACGTTCTCCAGCAGCTGCGTGAGCGCCGTGGCGACGTTGGACGAGGAGCGGACGATGGTGGCGATGTCCTCCGCCTTCTTGCGCGCCTCCCTGATCGCCTTGTTCGCAGCCTTGGCGTCGTCGAACAGCGCCTGGATCCTGTCGTTGTTCTTTTCCAGCGCGGCGGTGGCGGCCATGGACCAGTTGGCGTGGTGCTTCCAGTAGTTGGCCTGGATCTTCTGGATCAGCTCCGCGTTGCCCTGGGCGGCGGCAATGTCCGCGGCAAGGTTTTCGGTGGCGTCCTGCAGGGCGCGCTGGAATTCCCTGAGCCTGGTGTCCTTGATCGTCACGGCGCTTCCTCCGCGGCCTGCCCGTCGGGTTCCTCGAGAAGTTCAGCCCACAGCCTGATCTCGCCCAGGGCCCTGGCGACGTCGTCCAGCGATAGCGGCTTGCCGGCCTCGAAGTCCTCGTGCAGGGCGATAAGGGCTTCGAAGGCGCTGATGTGCGACTGGTAGGCCGCGCGGCTCGCGGCGGCGAGGCGGCCGGCCTGGTGTGCGTGGACGGTGCGCGCCAGGGCGAGGACGACCGGGTCGCTGGCCTCCAGTTCCATGGCCGCGCCCAGCCGGTTGCGGGAAAGGAAATCGTCGACCAGCGGCCTGGGATCGAGGAGCCCGGCCTGCAGCAGGGCATCGGCCAGCTGCAGGCGGTTGGTGTGCAGGATTTCGCTGATGCCCTGGTAGACCTCCGCTTCCTCGCGCAGCAGTTCGAGCAGCCGCTGGTCTATCTCCCGCAGTGCCCGGCTGGCTTCCAGCAGGCGTCGCTTCTGCGCGGCCCTGGCCGATTCCCCTGCCGCCTTGCGCGCGATCTTCGTGGCCGGAAGCGCCAGCAAGCTGGTCCCGCCCGACAGCAAGGCCATGGCACCGGCCAGGTTGTTGACGCTGTCGGCAAGCTCGCCGAGGGACTGGTCGATATCGACCGCGGCGTCGTACTCCGCTTCCTCCAGGAAGGCGCCATAGGCCGAGTGCAGCTGGGACAGGGCGCGGGCCCTCAGCGATATCACCCCTGCAAGCTTTTCGTCCGCCGTGAGCACATCGCCTGGTGCCTGGCTAATCCCGCACGGCGAGGGCGCTGCCGGCGCCGTGCACGTGGCAACCGTCAGCAGCACCGCGCTGCGTTCGGGAAACCCGGCGACCTCGCCGGCCAGGTCGGCCAGCGCGGCCTGGCCCGCTTCGGCGGCCTTCTGTCCGGCAGCACCGAGCTTCAGGGCTTCCTCCCTCGGCACCGAGGCGCATCCGGAAAGGAAGAGCAGCAAGACACACATCAGCACGCGTGACATCCGTTCACTCCCTTGGTCGTGGAACGTGGAACGGGAACTGCGCCAGGAGCAGCGCGGCGTGGTCCTGCGCGCTGCGGAACGACCGGTGCGGCAAAGGTCGGCCCTGACGTGCCGGGGATCCATTGGGAGCCGATCCTGGCAGGCCGGGATGGTGCCCCTGGCACCGGATACATCTTATTTGCGCCGGGGGCAGTGCGGCGGGCGCCGCGCGCCGGCGGCCGACGGCCGGCCTGGAGCCGCGCAACGGGGTGGTGCGGGTCCGCCGCTGGGATGGAGGCACGGCCGGATTGCGAACGGGGTTGAGCGGGGTCAGGTCCACTTCCGCGGCCTGGGCCTGGTCCGCCGCGGCAAGGGTCCGGCCGGTTCCGGAAGATCCAACCGGCCTTGCAGGAGGCGAACCTGAGCCCGTCTGCCGTGTTTGCCACCCCGTTTGCCGGCTGATGTCCTGGCTGTCTGGCCGCCCAACGGTGCCATCCGTGGCCCGTTTCAAGCGGCCCGGCCAGGTAATAGAGTCCCCATGGCGGAACGCGCCAGAGTGGGGGGGGGGTAGGGGGATGGCTGGAAAGGCACTGGTTTGCGCCATGACGGCGCTCGCGCTGACTGCGTGCGCGACGACGAAGTACACGATCACGCCGGTCGATACCGGCGCGGCACAGCTGAGCTATTACAACGGGCGGCCGACGGCCGACCTGGAGCTGCGCAACGGGGCGGTGCGGGTCACGCCGCTGGGGGTGGAGGTCAACGGGCGGATCAGCTTTGCCGTGGCCGGCTACAACAAGCTGGACATGCCTTCGGACTTCGGGCCCGGGAACTTCACCGCGCGGGTGGGCGGGGCCTGGGTGCCGGTCTATTCGTACGAGGACCTGGAGCGGGAGGCGGAGTCGGCGGCGACCTGGGCGGCGGTCGCCGTGGCCCTGGCCGGGGTGGCCACGGCGGTGGCGGCCACCAACAACGCCTATACCAGCGTGGACACCACGGTTTACACGCCGCGCGGTCCGCGCCTGGCGCGCACCACCTGGTACGACCCGGCGGCGGCCGCCGCCGGGACCGCCGCGGCCACGGCGCTGGCCGCCGGCGGCATCTACCTGATCGACCGCGAGCTGCACGCGACCCTGGACCGGCTCGGCAATACCATCCTGCAGACCACCACGGTCGGCCCGCAGGAGTCCTGGGGCGGGCAGATCGTGGTCGGCAAGGCCAGGGGCCGGGCGCCGTACGAGGTCGACGTGGTCGCGCACTGGAACGACGAGGACTACGTGTTCCGCTTCCGGGTCGAGCGGCGGCGTTAGCCATGCCTAAGGTTTGCCTCCGCCCGGCCGATAACGGATGCCTTGTCCCTGCCCGCGCGCAGGGCGTCCCCCCAATGCAGGTGATCCGTGAAGCGAATTCTGTCCAAGGCCGCGGCGGCGGCGCTGATGGTGCTGCTGCTGGCCGGCTGCGGCGAGGACCGGCCCAGTGACAAGGTGGCCGAGCCGGTGGTGCGCAAGCTGGCCGAGACCGACCTGGCTGATGGCCTGGAAATCGTGGATTTCCAGCGCAGCAATGGCCAGCTGGATCCGGATTCGGCCAACCGCTACCGGGTGACCTACACCTACAAGCTGCAGCTGGCCAAGCCCTACGGCGAGGTCATCCTCGGCCTGGCCCGCGGCCTGAACGAGGAGCTGCAGCAGTCGGCGGCGCGCCAGGCGCAGTCGGACATGGACTTCGGCGCGCTCCAGGACGGGGTCAACCTGATGCAGTCCGTCATGGTCGTCTCGCAGTGGATCAACGCCCAGGGCGACGGATTCGCGCCGCGTCGCGACGCGATGCTGGCCGCCTGTGCGCCGTGCCGTGCGTTCTGGGAAAGCGCCGATGCGCCGGAGCAGGCCGAGCTGCGGCGGGTGTCCTTCATCGTCGCCTGGAACCACCTGGAGCAGATGCAGTTCGCCGACGACTTCCAGGTCGGCGACGGCGTCGAGCGCCACGCCTGGCACAACTTCGAGAAGACCGAGAAGGGCTGGCTGCCCAGCAACTGACCGCAGGCAGCCGCGCGGCCGGATCCGGCTGCGTTGCATTACCCCCGGGGCACGGGTGTCCCGTACCCCGGGGTGGCCGTTGCCACGATACGGCCCGACCTCCCGCGCGCCGGAAGGGGCCCGCGCCAGCGCGGGTCCGGCGCTGGCAGCCCGATGGTTCGCGCGTCCACATCCGTCCAGGGACTGACCGATGGTTGCCACCGTCCTCGTAGGCATGCTGTGTGTCTACTCGCTGAGCTTCGCGGTGATGTTCCTGCTCATCGGCCGGCGCCTGGGAAGCGACCGCATGGGCATGGATGCGTTCGCGGCGGGCAATCTCATCCTCGGCGTGGCCTACGTGCTGCAGCTGATGGAGTCGCCCGGATGGGGCTGGATGGGGGTGGTCAACCACTGCTTCACCCTCGGCGCGCTGGTGGCGTACTGCATCGGCGGCGCGCGCTTCTTCGGCAAGCGCGTGCCCCTGCTGCTGCCGCTGTGCGCGGTGGTGCTGGGATATGCCGCGCTGCAGGCGGTGGTGCACTGGGGCCTGGGCGCGGTGGCGCGCTATGCCCTGCTGTCGGCGGTGTGCTCGCTGTGCTTCGCCTTCATGATCGTGGCCCTGCTGCTGGGCCTGCGCAGCTACGCGCGCAACCTGCGCGGAGAGGTGGTGCTGTTCGTGCTGCTGATCGGCGGCATCCTCGTGCTCAACCTGATGAAGCTGGGCAAGCTCGTGGACGGCGGCCTGGAGGCGCTGGACATGGACGCGCGCTTCCAGATGGTCTTCTACATCTACATGTGCTCGCTGGCGACGATCATGCCGCCGTCGTTCGTATGGCTGGTGCTGCGCCGCCTGACCGACCAGTTGCGCGGGATGGCTGCGCGCGATCCGCTGACCCGGCTGCTCAACCGCCGCGGCCTGGCCGAGGCGCTGGAGGCCTGCTTCCAGCGCCCGGGCGCCGATGCGCGGTTGCTGATGATCGACGTGGATCATTTCAAGCGCATCAACGACCGCCACGGCCACCAGGCCGGCGACGCGGTGCTGTGCGCGGTGGCCACGGTGCTGCGCGGTGCCGTGCGCCCGGGCGACCTGGTCTGCCGGATGGGCGGCGAGGAGTTCGCGGTGGTCTGCCCGGGCATCGACGCCAAGGCCGCGTGGAGCATGGCCGAGCGCATCCGTGGCACGGTCGAGGCCGAGGCCCTGGGCGATCCCACCCATCAAGCCCTGCGCTGCACCGTCACCATCGGCATCTCCGGAAGCTTCGCCAGCACCGCCGCCCTGGAACAGGCCATGCAGGCCGCCGACGCCGCGCTCTACCGCGGCAAGAAATCCGGCCGCAACCGCATCGAAGCGGCCTGAAGTGCAGCCCGGTCCCGGCATGGGCGGCCTGCACCACCAGCAGGGGCCGGTCGCTCCCGCGCGGCAGCGCTGTTCCATTCCCCGCCGCACGCCAGGAGTAGACTCCGCGCATGACCATCGGATCTCCTGCCGACCTTGAGGGCCTGAAAGTCATTGGCGGCATCGTCGCGCGGGTGCGCGAGGCGATGCTGGCGGCGGCCGTTCCGGGCATGACCACCGCGGAACTGGACGCCATCGGCGAACGCATGCTGGCCGACGCCGGGGCGACGCCGGCGCCACGCGCGGTCTACGGTTTCCCGGGCGCGACCTGCATCAGCGTCAACGAGGAGGCCGCGCATGGCGTGCCGGGCCCGCGCGTGCTGCGCGCCGGCGACGTGCTCAACGTGGACGTCTCGGCCGAGCTGGGTGGCTACTATGCCGACACCGGCGGCACCCGCGTGCTGCCCAAAGCCTCGGCGCGCGATACCAGGCTGTGCCACGCCTCGCGCACTGCGTTGGCGGAGGCGCTGAAGGTCGCCCGCGCCGGGCAGCCGCTGAACCTGATCGGCAAGGCCATCGAGGCCACTGCGCGCCGGTTCGGCTTCCGGGTGATCGAGAACCTGGGCAGCCACGGCGTGGGCCGCAGCCTGCACGAGGAGCCGGACCATATCCCCGGCTACTACGACCCGACCGACGCGCGCGTGCTGGAGGAGGGCATGGTGATCACCATCGAGCCCTTCATCTCCACCCGCACCCGCGTGGTCGAGGAAGCCGGCGATGGCTGGACCTTGCTGGGCGCGCCGGGCAACCGCTCGGCCCAGTACGAGCACACCCTGGTCATCACCCGCGACGCGCCCATCGTCCTGACCCTGCACTGAGCATCCCCGGCCGTTGCCAGCGGCCGCCGTGGTGCCGGATGATCCGACGCCGACAGGGCAGGCGCGGGGCGGGGGGAGTTGCCCCGCCACGGGATTGGTGGTCGCCTGCCCGGGGCCACAAGGGGACGGGCAACACAGGTGTTGAAGCAGCTGTTCTGCGCGCTGTTCGTGCTGCTGGGCGCGGCCTTGCTGGCCGCGGGCCTGCACGGGCTGTCCCACGCCGCGGCCTCGCGCGACTGGCCGGCCGTGGAAGGCGTGGTGCTGGATGCCGGGCTGGACGTCCGCCGCTCCCACACCTTCCTCCCGCGCGTGCACTACCGCTACCAGGTGCGCGGGCAGTCCTACGAGTCCACCCGCCTGTACTTCTCCGGCCTGCCGGTTTCCAGCGACCGCAAGGGCGCCGAAGCCATGCTTGCCGGCCTGGCACCGGGGCGGAAGGTGGCCGTGTTCCACCACCCCGCCCGGCCGGAGCTTGCGGTGCTGCAGCCGGGGATTACCGCGGCCGCCCGCCTGCCCCTGTTCGGCGGGCTGGCGTTCATGGGCTTTGGCCTGCTGTGCCTGTACCTGGAACGGCGCGCGTGGCGCAGCGTGCGCCCGGCCGCGGAGGCCGGCACGTGAGCGTGGCGGAGTACCTGGTGCGCATGTGGCACGGCGCGGCCGCCGGCGACAGGCAGGCGCTGCTGTTCTGGATGTGGATGTACGCCTCGCTGTGCTGCGGCTACGGCGCGTGGTACCTGCTGCGCATCCGTCGCTGGCCCGCGGTGGCCGGCACCCTGCGCATGCTGGAACAGCGCCAGATCGGCGTGGCCCTGCTCCGGGCGGAGCGCACCTACCGCATGAAGGCCGACTACGAGTACGAAGTGGACGGCCGTCGCTACCGCGGCTCGCGGGTGACGGCCTGGCCACTGGCTGCCTCCGGCGCACTCCGCGGCCTGCTCGAGCTGCAGCGTCTGGGCGTGCACGTGGACGGCGACCGGGTGCGGGTGCTGCACCACCCGACCCGCCACCACCGCGCCTTCCTGGTGCGTCCGGGGTGGTTCGGGATCGGTTTCCTGCTGGTCCTGGCCCTACTGCCACCGCTGCTGTACTTCGCCCACTACGGACTGCGCTAGGCGGCGCGCCCGCAATGTCGATCGGGGCGCGCCCGGGACGTCGTACCGGCGACATCCCCGCGCACGGAGCACGCCATGGGCAATCCAGCAGGGGCCACCGGGCCCGCGTCCTACTTCCCCTCGATCGAACGAACCTACGGCAAGCCCATCGCCCACTGGCTGGCGGTGCTGGACCAGACCGCCGGACTGGCGCACATGGACCAGGTGGCCCTGCTCAGGCAGACCCACGGCCTGGGCCACGGCCATGCCAATGCCCTCGTCGCCTGGCACCGCAGCCGGCAGGGGAGGGGCGCATGAAGCTGCTGTACAGCCGCAACCCCAACCCGCGCCTGGCCGTGGCCACCGCGCGCTACCTGCAGGCGCCGGTGCAGTTCGAGTTTGCCGCGCCGCTGGCGCCGGGCCAGGCCGAGCGCTACCGCCCGCTCACCCCGGCGCTGCGCGTCCCGATCCTGGTGTACGACGACGGCAGCAGCCTGTGGGAAACCGACGCCATCGCCTGCCGGCTGGCGCGCGAGGTGCGTTCGCCGTTCTGGCGCACCGGCATGGACGAGCCGGCAATGCTGCAATGGCTCAGCTGGGGCAAGCAGAACTTCGTGCGCGCCCGCGACATGGTCCAGTTCGAGTACGTGACCAAGCAGCGCTACGGCCTGGGATCGGTGGACCGGGGCGAGGTGGCCAAGGGCCTGGCGCTGTTCGCCGAAAGCGCCGCGCTGCTGGAGGAACAGCTGGCCGCGCGGCCCTGGCTGTTGCGCGACGGGATCTCCTATGCGGACTTCCGCATGGCCAGCTTCCTGCCGCACCACGAGATCGCCGGCCTGCCGCTGCATGACTATCCGGCGATCCGCGCCTGGTACGCGCGGATCGAGGCGCTTCCGGCCTGGTCCGATCCCTTCGCCGGACTGGACGCACCGGAGCTGCCGCCGGTACCGCAGGCGGCCTAGCTGCCCGCGGCCACGAGGTGCCGGCGATGGCGGACATGCGGTTCCTGGGGCCTGGCCTGGGCTCGCTGGCGTTCTTCGCCGCCGCTTTCGTCGCGCCGGTGGCGGCGCCGCGCTCAGAGCCGGCCGGCGGCCGGATACAGCTCCCGGTCCTCGCGGCGCAGGCGTTCGTACAGCGCCCGCAGCACGGTGTTGGCGTCGCTGCGGAACGCTTCCGGGTCGGCCTGCAGCCGAGCCGGCACCCGCCAGCGCTCGACGAAGCGGCCGAAGGCCTCGGCCAGGCCCTGCATCTCGGCCTGGTAGCGGGAGCTGAGCGCGGCCAGGTCGGCGCGGCCGCTGCGCGCCAGGCGCGGGTACAGCACCTGGTCCTCGGCCGCCAGGTGGAACTTGATCAGGCTGGCGGTGCCGACGATGGCCTGGCTGATGGCACCGGCGTTGCCGGCGATCCCGGCCCGTGACAGCGAGCGCAGGGTCTCGATCTGCTCCAGGATCGTCGCGTGGTCGCGGTGGTAGCGATCCATGTCCATGGCGTGTTGCAGTCCTCGCGTGCATGGGCGGATGCCCACGCGTGCACTGTGGCGGTCGCCGCTTCGTGGTGCCCTGACCTGGGTCAAGCGCGGGCCATGCCGGTCGCGGTCCGCAGGGCTGGGGCCACGCCGCATGCACGCCTGGGCGCGTGCGGGCAAATGCACCAGGACGGAGGCGGAGCAGGCGTTGCAGGATGCGGGGTTCCCGCCGGCGCAGGCATGCGCTTGCGTCGACGACCGGTCCGCCCCGGCCCCAGTCCCGGAGGGGTGAACCAGTGTCCGATTGCATGCCAGGGCATTTGGCGGTACCTGTGTGCGGACACCGGGAGGGAGGGGGATCCATGCGCAACAGGCGCAAGTCCAGGTCTTGGTGGTTGCTGCTGGTCGTGCTGCTCGCGCCGCTGGCCCCGCTGGCGCAGGCCCACCCCGGCGGGCTCAACGCCGAGGGCTGCCACCACGACCGCCGCAACGGCGGCTACCACTGCCATCGCGCGCCCGCCGGCAATGCCGCCAGCCAGGCGCAGTCGCTGCAGGCGCCCGCGCGCGCGGCCCCGGCCAATGGCCGTGCCTTCCGCAACTGCGCCGAGGCACGCGCGGCCGGCGCCGCCCCGGTACGCCGCGGCGATCCCGGCTACGGCCCGCACCTGGACCGCGACAACGACGGCATCGGCTGCGAGTAACCGCGCCGCCGCATTGCCTTCCGCCGGAAGCGTGCCGGAAGATGCGGCCGTCTGCGCCGTCCTGCATGCCGTCGGCTGCCGGAGCGCGCGGGCTGGACGGAACCGTGACCAAGGGGAGGATGCGATGCGGATGACCGGAGCGGCCCTGCTGGGCCTGGTGCTGCTGGGCGGCGTGGCGGGCGAGGCGCTGGCCGCGGGCAAGGGCGCGGATGCGTGCCAGGCGCTGGTGGGCTTCACCGATGCGCGGCTGCGGCTGGAAGTGACCGCGGCCGAGCGCGTGCCCGCGGCGCCCCCGGGCACGGTGCGCGCGCAGCCCTACCTGCCGCCGGTGGCGGTACCGCTGCCGGCGCATTGCAAGGTCTCCGGCCGGATCAACGACCGCACCGGCGCCGATGGCGTCCGCTACGGCATCGGCTTCGAGCTGGCCCTGCCGGAGGGCTGGAACGGGCGCTTCCTGTTCCAGGGCGGCGGCGGGCTCAACGGTTCGATCGCCCCGGCACTGGGCACCACCGCCGCCGGCGACGCGCCTGCGCTGGCACGCGGCTTTGCCGTGGTCTCCACCGACAGCGGGCACAAGGGCGAGGGCTTCGACGCCTCGTTCATGCGCGACCAGCGCGCCGCGCTGGACTTCGCCCATGCCTCGGTCGGCACCACCGCCCAGGCCGCGCTGCTGCTGGTGGAGCGCTACTACGGCAAGGCGCCGCACCATTCGTACATGGCCGGTTGCTCCACCGGTGGCCGCGAGACCATGCTCGCCACCCAGCGCTATCCGGAGCTGTTCGACGGCGTGATCGCGGTGGCCCCGGCCATGCGCACCGGCTTCTCCAACCTGGCCCTGGCGCATGCGCGCAGCAGGTTCATGCAGGCCGCGCCACGCGATGCCCAAGGCAAGCCGCAGCTGGCGCGGACCTATTCGGCCGCGGACAAGGCACTGGTCCTGAAGGAACTGCTGGCGCAGTGCGACGCCCTGGACGGCCTGGCCGACGGGGTGATCGAGAACGTGCTGGCCTGCCGCTTCGAGCCGAAGCGCCTGCAGTGCAAGGCCGGCAAGCAGGACGGCTGCCTCTCCGCGGCCCAGGTCGCGGCGCTGGAGGAGGCGTTCAAGGCACCGCGCGACGCGGCCGGCGCGCCGCTGTACGTGGACTACCCCTACGACACCGGCATCGTGTACGAGGGCCCGGGCATCCCCGGCTTCCTGCCGGCCGAGGGTCCGGACATCCTCGCCGCGGTGATGCCCCCGGCCGAGGGCTTCGACGCCGATGCCCAGGCCCGCCGGGTGCGCGCCGACGCGGTGCAGATGCTGACCGACACCGACACCTGGACCAACCTCGGCGGCTTCCTCGGCCGCGGCGGCAAGGCCATGTACGTGCATGGCGTCAGCGATCCCTGGTTCTCGGCCTGGGACACGCTGGACTACTTCAGGCGTGCCGAGGCGGCCAACGGCGCCCAGGCCTGGAACGACGCGGCGCGGTTCTACTTCGTGCCGGGCATGGGCCATTGCGGCGGCGGCACCGCGCGCGACCAGTTCGACCTGCTGACCCCGCTGGTGGAGTGGGTGGAACAGGGCCGCGCGCCCGGCCGGGTGCTGGCACGCGGGGCTGCCCTGCCGGGCGAGCGCCCGCTGTGCCCGTACCCGACCCATGCGCATTACCAGGGCGGCGATCCGGCCCACCCGGACAGCTACATCTGCCAGGCCGGCGACTGAGGCCAGCACCGGCCCGTTCCCTCCATGCGCGGCCGCCTGGCCGCGCCGCGATGCCGCCGGTGGATCGCCGCGCCGTTCTTCGGTCCGGGCGCACCTGGGGGCGCGACCGGGGGCGCGGCCCTGGCGAGGCGTTCGCGCCCACGTTGCGGCGACAGCGGTTGCCCGTGTGTCCGATGGACGCCGCGGCTGCCCGGCGTGCGGGTCGCCAGCCGTACCCGCGCCGGGTTCCATGCCGTGCGGCGTCGGGCGCCGGCGGACCTGCTGTAGGGGCTTCCCCGATGGCCAGGCCGCGGGGATGCCGGGACACTAGGCCGCGCCCGGGGTGTGCGCGGGAGCCGGTCGCCAGCCCGGGACCCGGGCGGGCACCGGCCCAGGCCTGCGCGCTCCATACGCACCGTTCAAGTCCAGGCGGGCGGCGGCCGTTAACGATGGTGTCGGGCCTCGCCTGCTGTTTGCGGCGGGGTGCGACTTCCCAGTCCAGCGAGCGGTCCTGATGGTTTCCACTGCATTCCGCACCGACGGTGAAGGCGATCCCGTGAACCCGCCGCGGCGCTATGGCCTGTTGCGGCGGTTCGAGCCGCAGCTGGAGGCCGAGTACCGCCTGTTCCAGGACGCCGCCCTGGTGGCGCGCATCCGTTGGGCACTGGGGGCTGCGGTCGGCGTGCTGCTGGCCTACGCCATCTTCGACCTGTTCGTGGCGCCCCCGCCGATCATGGGCGAGGTGGTGTTCCTGCGCCTGCTGCTGATGGTGGCGCCGCTGGTGCTGCTGCTGGCCGCCTCGTTCCGCGAGGAGTGGCGCGGCATCCTGCACCGCCTGGCCGGCCTGGCCTGCCTGTGCACCGCGCTGGGGGCGGTGGTCCTGGTCACCCGCACCCGCGCCCTGGGCATGCCGCTGGACTACGAGGGCGTGCTGCTGGTGCTGATGTACCTGTACGGCTGCGGCGCCATGCGCCTGCACACCGCGATCCTGTGCGGCACCACCACCACCGTGGTGTATCCGCTGGCCGAAGCGGTGGCCGGCCTGCCGGCCGACGAGCTGGCCATGCGCACCGTGTTCACCGTCACCACCAACATCATCGGCATCGTCACCGCCTGGGTGCTGGACCAGGAGGGGCGCGGCAACTTCCTGATGGCGCGCCAGCTGCGCGGCATGGCCCACCGCGACTACCTCACCGGCCTGCCCAACCGCCGCGCCTTCGCCGAGCGGATCGACGCGGTGTGGCAGCGCGCCCGCGCCGAGCAGCGGCCGCTGGGCATCGCGCTGATGGACGTGGACTGGTTCAAGGCCTACAACGACCGCTACGGCCATCCGGCCGGCGACCGCGTGCTGCGCGCGGTGGGCCGGGTGCTGGGCGCGCACGCGCGCGGACCGCTGGACATGGTGGCCCGCCACGGCGGCGAGGAATTCGTCTGCGTCTGGTACGACGCCAGCCTGGCCGACGTGGAAACCACCCTGGCGGCGATCCATGCCGACATCGCGGGCCTGGGCATCGAGCACGAGGGCTCGCACGTGCCCGGCAAGCGGCTGACCCTCAGCATCGGCCTGCACTACCTGTACCCGCAGCCGGGCAGGGCGGTGACCGAGGCGCTGCTGCGCGCCGACCAGGCGCTGTACGAGGCCAAGGCCAGCGGCCGCCACACCACGGTGGTCACCCTGGGCGACCAGGGGCCGGCGCCCCTGCCGGCCGAGGCGGCGCAGCTGGAAGAAGCCACCCTCGGCTGAGCCGCCGCCCCGGGGACGTCGTCCGCACGCGCGGGCATCGGGCCCGCGGGGCAGCCGTGTCCCGGCGCCTCCGCGCCAGGCTGCATCCGCCCCTGGTCCCGGCAACCTGCCGCCGGCACTGCGCAGGAGCTAGCAGGGCCCCTCGCGCGGGAACGAGCCGGCCAGCGCCACCTCCAGCAGCAGCATGAGGATCAGGCCGCGCGCCCCGAACAACAGGCTGCAGATCGCCAGCAGGCCCAGGGCGATGGCCACCAGCTGGCGCCGGCGGCGGACCGCGGCGCGGCCGCCGCGTGCCAGGTAGGCGGCCAGCGCCGCGCCCAGCCCGGACAGCACGCCCAGGAACACGTTGTCGCGGCCGGCGAAATCGGTGAGCGCCGCCAGCCCGGCGACTTCGGGGGCGGCGACCCGCGCCAGCAGCCAGGTGCCGGCGACCGCGGTGGCCGTGCCGGCGCTCCAGGCCCAGCGCGACCAAGCGGGAGAACGGGACCTGCGGTCGGCCCGGGGCCGGTGACCGCCACTGTCGCGGCCACCGCCCGCCGCGGCGCGAGGATCAGCTGTGCGCATATCGACCTGTGGGTTGTTTCCCCTGCAGCGCAAGCTTCCCGTGCCACTGGGGGGGCGCGCTATCAGGGAATTCTGACCCCTTCACGGAAGTTCACACTTTCACGGGTCTCACGTCGATGAACCCCCGCTGCGGTGCGCACCCGTGCAGCGCCGGTTTTTCACCGTCGTTTGTCCGCGCCTGCGGAAGGCTGCGGGGACACACACGACGGAGGACCCTCCATGAACACCCGGAAGATGCTTCGCCTGCTGGCCGCCGCGCCGCTGCTGCTGGGAGCCGGCGTGGCCGGCGCGCAGCAGACCTACGGACCGGAGGACGAGGGCCGCCGCTTCAGTGACGGCAGCCGCGTGGTCTGCGAGGAAGTCGAGGTCGCGCAGAACACCAAGGATCCCAACCGCATTGCCGGTACCGCCACCGGTGCGGTGATCGGTGGCCTGCTCGGCAACCAGGTCGGCGGTGGCAAGGGCAAGAAGCTGGCCACGGTCGGCGGCGCGGTCGCCGGTGGCGCCATCGGCCGCAACATCCAGGGCAACAACCAGGAGCGGCGCGGCCAGCGCCAGGTCGAGACCCGCTGCGAGCGCGTCTGGCGCTGATCTCCACACAGGAGCCGGAAATGGCCAGTCCCGAGGAACTCGAACGCAAATTCTGGAAGGCGCTGAAGTCGGACATGACCGTGATGCTGGGCGTGGACGGCATGGAGGACGGCCACACCCGGCCGATGACCGCGCAGCTGGAGCACGAAGGCCATGGTCCGATCTGGTTCTTCACCTCCACCGACAACGCCCTGGTGCGCGAACTGTCCGGCCCGCGCCGGGCCACGGCCGCGTTCGTGGCCAAGGACCACGACCTGTTCGCCAGCATCGGCGGGCAGCTGGCGGTGGATACCGACCGCGCGGTGGTGGAGCGGCTGTGGAACCCGTTCGTCGCCGCCTGGTATGAGGGCAAGGACGATCCGAAGCTGGCCCTGCTGCGCCTGGACCCGGACCAGGGCGAGGTCTGGCTCAACGAGAACAGCCTGTTTGCCGGGGTGAAGATGCTGATGGGCATCGACCCCAAGCAGGACTACAAGGACAAGGTCGCGCGGGTCGACCTCGGCTGAGGCAGGCCGGCCGGAAAGGGGGCGGCGGAGGCGCGCCCGGCGCGCCTCCGCTGTTGTCCGGCGATGCTGCCCTGCAAGGCCCGGCGCGCCCGGGCCTTGCCGTTGCGGCGCTCAGCGCCGCGTGTATCCGTCGTCCGGGAACAACCGCTCGGCGCCGTGCCAGGCGTCCCACACCGCGTCGCGGGCGTCCTCCCAGTCCAGGCGCGAACTGCCGCGCGCGCTTTCCCAGCCGCGCTCCAGTTCCTGCTCCAGTTCCGCGTCCCAGACCCGCCCGCGCAGGTTGCTGCGGGCGTAGGTACCGTAGCGGTAGGCCGGCCGGTAGTCCTCGTAGTCGTAGTCGCTGAGGTAGTAGTCGGCCGCCTCGTACTGGTCGGCGTAGTAACCGTCGGTCGCCTCGTAGGCGCGGTAGGTGCGGTCCGAGCGCTCGAACGCGTCGCGCACCGCGTCGCGTGCCTGCTCCCAGGTCAGGCGCGAGCCGCCCCGCGCCTGCTCCCAGCCGGAGCGGGCGCGTGCCTCCAGCGAGGCGTCCCAGCGCTGGCCGGCACCGGACTGCTCGCGCACGTCCAGGCCGTAGCGGTAGGCCGGGGCGTAGTCGCTGTCGTAGTCGAAGCCCGGGTCGTTGTAGGGGCGGTTGGCGTACTCGGTGCGCCAGTATTCGGCCTCGGCGGTGGGATCCAGGCGTTCGGCCACGTTCTTGCCGGCGGCGGCGCCGGCAAGCGCGCCGACCGCGCCGCCGACCAGCGTGCCGATCGGTCCCAGCAGCGAGCCGACCGCGGCGCCGGCGACGGCGCCGCCGGTGCCACCCACGCCCACGCCCACCGGATGGGAACCGGGCGCGCCGGTGATCGGATCACGGTTGAGGTCACGGGGTTCTTTGCTCATGGGCTCACCTCCAGGAGACGGCCCTTGGCGGGCCGGGGAAAACCCGCACCCTTGCACCGGCACCGTTCAACGGCCGTGTGCCGGGTGTCAGCCGCGGATGAAGGCGCGGCCTCGCGAGGGCAAGTCTAGAATGGCCGACCCCACGTTTTGCAAGGAGTTCCCATGGCCACCTACCTGATCACCGGCGCCAACCGCGGCATTGGCCTGTCGCTGGCGCAGCAGCTGCGCGCACGCGGCGAAACCGTCATCGGCGTGTGCCGCCAGGCCAGTGATGCGCTGCGCGCCAGCGGGGCGGAGGTCATCGACGGCGTCGACGTTTCCGATGCGCAGGCCGTGGCCACGCTGCCGGAGCGGCTGCAGGGCCGGCGCATCGACGTGCTGGTGCTCAACGCCGGCATCTTCAGCAACGAGACCCTGGAGGCGCTGGACGCGGACGCGTTCGCGCGCATCCAGCGCCAGTTCGAGGTCAACACCCTCGGTCCGCTGCGCGTGGCCGCGGCGCTGCAGGCGCAGCTGGCCGACGGCGGCAAGATCGGCATCATCACCAGCCGCATGGGCTCGGTGGAGGACAACGGTTCCGGCGCCTACTACGGCTACCGCGCTTCCAAGGCGGCGGTGAACGCGATCGGCAAGTCGCTGGCGGTGGACCTGGCTCCGCGCCGGATCGCGGTATTCCTGCTGCACCCGGGCCGGGTCGGCACCGACATGCTTGGTGGCCAGGGCGACATCGGTCCGGACGAGGCGGCAGCCAACCTGATCGCGCGCCTGGATGGCCTGACCCTGGCCGAGACCGGCAGCTTCTGGCACGCCAACGGCACGCCGCTGCCCTGGTAAGCCGCTTCCTCCCGGCAGGCGGGCGGTCCTGCCTGCCGGGAGCATGCCGATGCGGCGGCCAGGCCACCGTGCCGGGCATTCGCAGGTACGTGCGATACCCCTCATCCGGCACGGCGGATCCACTGGCCTGGAAAGGCGATGGTGCCGGGCTCCGGCCGCAGGAGCCCGGACTGCCGCATGGCCGGCTTCAGCCACCAAACCCCGGACTGGCCTGGGCCGCGCGTGGCGGCTCGGATTCCTCGCCGTCGAAGGTGGCGGCGGTATCGGGCGTGCCGCCCAGGCCGACGACGTCGGAGCTGGCGCGGGCTTCGTCGCCGCCGTCGATATCCTCGCGGCGCGGATCGCCATGCGGCGGCGTGGTGCCGGCATCGTCCGCCACGGCGTGGCTGGAACCGCCGTCGGACTTGTGCCGCTGCCAGGCGCGGTAGGCGACGACGCCAAGCGCGGCAACCGCCGCGGTGCGCAGGATTCCCATGGTCTTGCTCCTCAGTGTTCGCGGGGAAGGAGATCCGAGGTTGGAGGTTGCGCGGTTAGGCGGACGTGACCCGGCGGTGCAGGCGCCGTCATCCGCGCGCGGATGAATGGCAGCCGCAACACGGCGCCGATTCCACGGGCGTTTCATGGAGCGCGGCGCAGCATCCGGACGGACATATCCCGATCCGGAGCGCACCATGGGCAAGCCACCCAGCACCCACGACGAACGCCAGTCCGCCTACCGCGGCAAGGGCCCCGACACCGATCCGTCCGGACACGGCCGCGAGGATCCGTCCGCGCCGCTGCCCGCGGAGGGCTCAGGCGAAGGCTGGTACCCCCGCGGGCACGGCAAGGGCGGATCGCTGGGCGAGGGCGAGCCGGAAGGCCGGCCGCGCCGCGATGGCAGCACCCAGCCGGACTTCGGCCAGCACGACGCGCTGGAACAGGCCGCCGGGCGCGACCGCGACGACGACTGAGCCGCCCATGTCCATGGTGCCGCCAGCCGTCCCGCCGCTGCCCGGGTTGGGCGTGCTGACCACCAACATCCACATGGGCCTGGACATGCTGCAGCGACGCTTCGTGCTGCCGCGGCTGCGCGAGGCGATCCGCGCGCAGGGTGCCGACCTGGTGTTCCTGCAGGAAGTGCAGGGCGACCACCGCGAACGCGCCCGGCGCTGGCGGCAGTGGCCGGACGTGCCGCACTACGAATACCTGGCCGACACCCTGTGGCCGCAGTTCGCCTACGGCCGCAACGCGGTCTACCCGCACGGCCACCATGGCAACGCGCTGCTGTCGCGGCTGCCGATCGTGCGCCACGCCAACCACGACGTATCCGTGGCCGGCCACGAGAACCGCGGGCTGCTGCATTGCGAGCTGGAACTGCCCGGCCACCCGCAGCACCTGCACGCGGTCTGCGTGCACCTGGGCCTGCGCGAGGCCCATCGCCGCCGCCAGGTCGGCCTGCTGCGCGAGGTGCTGCGCGCCGAAGTGCCGGTGGATGCCCCGGTGGTGGTGGCCGGCGACTTCAACGACTGGCGTGCCGCCGCCCACCGCCAGGTGCTGGACTGCGGCCTGGTGGAGGTCTTCGAGCAGCGCCGCGGCCGGCTGGCGCGCAGCTTCCCCGCGTTGTGGCCGCTGCTGCCGCTGGACCGCATCTACGTGCGTGGCCTGCAGGTGCACGAGGTGGCGATGCCGCGCGGTGCGCCCTGGTCGCGGCTGTCCGACCACCTGCCGCTGTACGCGCGCGTTTCCGGCGAGGTGGCGGCATGAGTGGCGGACTTTCGTGCTGGCAACCGGGCAATGCGGTGCGCCTGCTGGAGAACGGCGAGGGCTTCTATGCGCGCGCGTTCGCCGCGATCGAGGCCGCGCGGAGCGAGATCCTGCTGGAGACCTTCATCCTGTTCGAGGACGAGGTCGGCCAGGCGCTGCATGCGCGCCTGGTGGACGCGGCGCGGCGCGGCGTGCGGGTGTCGGTGCTGGTGGACGGTTACGGCTCGCCGGGTTTCTCCGCCGCCTTCGTCGCCGCGCTGGCCGAAGCCGGCGTGGTCCTGCGCAGCTACGACCCGGGACCGCAGCCGCTGGGCATCCGCCTCAACGTGTTCCGCCGCATGCACCGCAAGCTGCTGGTGGTCGACGGCACGGTCGCCTTCGTCGGCGGCATCAACTATTCGGCCGACCACCTGCTGCATACCGGCCCTGACTCCAAGCAGGACTACGCGGTGGAAGTGCGTGGGCCGGTGGTCGCGGAGATCCACCGCTTCGTGGCCGCGCAGGCCGGCGAAGCACCCGCGCCCGCCACCACGCCGGCGGCGCCCGCCGGCGAGGCAGGGGCGGCCTTCGTCGTGCGCGACAACGACCGCCACCGCACCGACATCGAGCAGGCCTACCGCGCGGCGTTCCGCGCCGCGCGCAAGCGCATCCTGCTGGCCAATGCCTATTTCTTCCCCGGCTACGGCTTCCTGCACGACCTGGCCGCCGCCGCGCGCCGCGGCGTGGACGTGCGGCTGATCCTGCAGGGCCAGCCGGATACCCCGGCGGCGCCGCTGGCCGCGCGCACCCTGTACCGCCAGCTGCTGCGCGACGGGGTGCGCATCCACGAGTACTGCACCCGTCCGTTCCACGGCAAGGTCGCGGTGGTGGACGACGACTGGGCCACGGTCGGCTCCAGCAACCTGGATCCGCTGAGCCTGTCGCTCAACCTCGAGGCCAACCTGGTGGTGCGCGACCGCGACTTCGCCGGCACCCTGGCGGCCTCCCTGCAGCGGCTGTGGGAGCACCACTGCGAAGCGGTGACGCTGGCCGACCTCGCCCGCCGCCCGCGCTGGCGGGTGCCGCAGCCGCTGCTGTACCACGTGCTGCGCCATTTCCCGCGCTGGGCCGGGTTGCTGCCGGCGCACACCCCGTGGGTGGAGACCCTGGCCGCGCCCGGGCGCGCGAAGGAGGACGCAACGGCCCGCCGCTGGCTGGCGGCGCTGCGGCGATGAGCGCGCGCCGGCGCCTGCTGCTGCGGCTGCTCACCCTCGCGGTCCTGGGCGTGGTCGCGGTGCTGCTGCTGCGGCTGGCGCGCCAGACCGACTGGGCCGCGGTGGCTGCTGCCCTGCGCGGCTACGGCGCGGGCACGTTGGCCACCGCGCTGGCGCTGGTGGCGGCCAGCTATGCCCTGTACTGCGGCTACGAACTGCTGGCGCGGCGCCAGGTCGGGCATCGCGTCGGCACGCGGCGCACCGTCTGCATCGCCCTGGTCAGCTACGCCTTCAGCCTCAATTTCGGGGCGCTGGTCGGCGGTGGTGGCATGCGCCTGCGCCTGTACCGCGGTGCCGGCCTGGCGGGCGGCCCGATCGCGCGGGTGGCGCTGTACGCGGTCACCACCAACTGGATCGGCTACTGCCTGCTGGCGGGGATGGTGCTGGCCAGTGCGCGCCTGCCGCTGCCGGGCGGCGTGGCGCCCGAAGCGGCCTGGCGGATACTGGGCGCGGCCATGCTGCTGCTGGTTGCGGCCTACCTGTTTGCCTGTGCGCGCTGGCCGGGCCGCCCGTTGCGGGTGCGCGGCCATGGCCTGCCCCTGCCCACCTTGCGCATCGCGGGCTGGCAGCTGCTGCTGTCCACCCTGAACTGGGCACTGATTGGTGCGCTGATGTTCGTGCTGCTACCCGATGGCGTGGCCTATCCGCGGGTGCTGGCGGTGGTGCTGCTCGCCGCGGTGGCCGGAGCCCTGCTGCATACCCCGGCCGGGCTTGGCGCCTGGGAATCGGCCTTCCTGCTGGCCCTGGGCGGGGAACTGGGACGACCGGCAATCATCGCCGCCCTGCTGGCCTGGCGCGGGCTCTACTACGTACTGCCCCTGGCCATTGCCCTGGTGCTCTACGCGACACTGGAAGCACGGCGTCCTCCGCGCACGGCTCCGCGCGCCGGCTGAGCCGGCAACCACCTCCCGCCCCAGCACCCCGGTCCCGAATCCCGATCCCGAACCTTATCCGCGTGGCGCCTCCGGCGGCGCGGCGTCCTCGCCACCTTCGCAGGGTTCGCCTTCCGGCGCTCCGGCGACCAGGCCGGCCTGCACCAGCATGCATTGCAGGCGCCGGGTGATGTAGGCCTCGTGCTCGGGCGGGGCATTGCGGGTGAGCGGCGCGGAAGCCTCGGCGAAGCGGTCCAGCGCAGCGGCCTCGTCGCCCTGGGCCTTGAGCTCCGGAATCAGCTTTTCCAGCCGTTGCAGCTCGGCGTCGATGGCGGACCTGTTTTCCATGGCTGCATCTTCGGCCGCGCCCCGTCACGGTGGTGTCAGTTTCGCGGCAGGTGGCGCAGACGCCGGCAACGACGGGTTAACGGGAACCATGCCGGTTTCTTGCCGGCAGGTTAATCAGCGCCGGCGGAGCATCGCAGGTTCCATCCCAGCCCAGGAGAGTGCCATGCGTATCGGCGACGTCATGAGCCGCGATGTGTGCGTCGTATCGCCCGCCACCACGCTGCGCGAAGCCGCGCGCGAGATGGCCCGGCGTGATGTCGGCTGCCTGCCGGTGGGCGAGGACGATCGTCTGGTCGGCATCGTCACCGACCGCGACATCGTCCTGCGCGGCATCGGCGAGGGCTTGGACCCGGACAGCAGCGTGCGCGAGGTGATGACCGCTGGAGTGAAGTACTGCTTCGACGACGAGGACGTCGACGAAGTCGCGGCCAACATGGCCGGGCTGGAGAAGCGGCGCCTGCCGGTACTCAACCGCGACATGCGCCTGGTCGGCATCGTCTCGCTGGCCAATTTCGCCTACAGCCACGACCAGCAGGCCTCGCAGGAACTGCTGCGCGGCGTGGCGCGTCCGCACTGAAACGGGAGAGTCCCATGCAGCACGAGCGGATCCTCGCCGCGGCCCTGGTGGCCACGCTGTGCCTGTGCGCCTGCGATCGCGATGCCGGACCCGGGACTACCCAGGGCGGCACCCTGCAGGACAGCCCCACGGACACCGCCGCCGCGGCAGGCAATGCCGCCGACCCAGCCATGGCCGACACCCCCGGCACCGGTGCGCCGACCGGCATGGATACCGGCGGCAATGCGATGGACGACGGCGGTACGGCCGGGGCCGCGTCCCCCGCCGCAGCGGGCGCTGGAGCCGGTGCAGGCACGGAGGCCGGCCAGTCCGCGCTGGACCGCTACCCGGCCGCGCAGCGCGCCTGCGTGGAGGAAGTGGCCCGCGTCTCCGGCACCCCGGCCGCCGAGCTGGTCGTCACCGGCACCGCGCGCACCCAGGCCGGCGTGGAGGTGAGGGTCCAGCGCCAGGAACTGCGCAGCGCCTGGACCTGCCAGACCGATGCCCAGGGCGGAACCGTGCTCGGCGTGCAGGACGGCCGCGCTTCCTGAATCCGCAACACGCAACGGCAAGGCGCGGCTTGATCCGGATCAAGGCCATGCCCACGGCGCGGGCCGAGAATGCCTCCACCCTAGGGAAGGAGGCAGTGCCATGTACACGCATATCCTGGTTCCGACCGATGGTTCGCCGCTGTCCGACAGCGCGCTGGAACAGGCGCTCAGGCTGGCGAAGAGCCTGGGCGCACGGATCACGGTGCTGACCGTGATCGAGCCGTTCCAGGTGGTGGCCTACGAGCCCGAGCAGGTGGCCGCCACCCGCGATGCCTACGAGAAGTACGCGCGCGAGGAAGCCGACCGGCGCATGGCGCGCGCCACCGAGCTGGCCAAGGCCGCCGGCGTCGAACACGACGCCGTTTCGCTGAGCGCCGACGACCCGCACGAGGCCATCATCCAGACCGCACGCGAGCGCGGCTGCGACCTGGTGGCGATGGCTTCCCATGGCCGCCGCGGCATCAAGGCGCTGGTGCTGGGCAGCGTCACCGCCAAGGTGCTGACCCATTCCGACATTCCGGTGCTGGTGTACCGCCCGCCGGTGCAGTGACCTGCAGCGGCACGCCGCCCCGGTTTTCTCCACCCCTCGGCCGGGGCGGCGTGCCAACCTCCGGATTTCGCGCGCCCCGGTGGCGCGCGCTTTTTTTTCCGATGATCCGTTCGCTCTACCTTGCCGGCCCCGATGTGTTCCGCCCCGATGCCGCCGAGCGCGGGCGGCAGCTGAAGGCGCTGTGCGCGCGCCACGGCTTCGAGGGACTGTTCCCGCTGGACCAGGAAGTGCCGGCGGAGATCACCGATCCGGCGGCGCAAGCGGCCTGGATCTACCGCAACAACATCGCCCTGATCGGGCGCGTCGACGCGGTGCTGGCCAACCTGGACTTCTTCCGCGGCCCGGAACCGGACAGCGGCACCTGCTTCGAGGTCGGCTACGCGGTGGCCAGGGGCAAGCCGGTTTACGGCTACATCCCCGAGCACGGCAGCCTGGCCCAGCGCATCCGCCTGCGCCATCCGCAGGCGATCGGTGCCGACGGCCTGCTCGACGCGCATGGCTGGAACATCGAGGAGTTCGGCCTGCCACTGAACCTGATGCTCTCGGTGCCGGCGCCGCTGGTGGTCGGCGATGCGGAGGCGGCCCTGGCCTGGCTGGCCGCGCACCTGCGTGGCGGCTGAGTCAGCGGCGCACCGCCAGGACCCCGTCCAGCGCCGGCTCGGCGCGGAAGCCGGCCTTGTCCAGGCGCCGGGCGACCTCGCGCGGCACGTCGCGGCCGCTGGTGAGGCGGTTGGGGCTGCCGGTGTAGTGGAACAGGCGGCCGCCGCGGCGCAGTACCCGCGCCAGCTGGCCGTAGAACTCCTGCGAGTACAGCTCGCCGGCGATGCCGAAGCGCGGCGGGTCGTGCAGCAACGCATCGAACGAGGCCTCCGGCAGGCCGGCGATGGCCTGCGACACGTCGCCGTGGTTGAGCTCCAGGCGGCCGCCGGCCTCGGCGCCATCCGGGTCCGGCGACCACGGGTTGAGGGTGCGCAGCCACAGCACGCTCTCGTTCTTCTCGAACGAGACGATGCGCGCCACCCCGGCCTCCAGGCAGCAGGCGGCGAAGTAGCCGAGGCCGCCGCAGGTATCCAGCACGGTGCGCCCGCGCGGCTGCACCAGGGCCACCTTGCGCCGCGCGTCCTCCAGTGGCGATTCCTTCGCGGTGGGCAGCATCTTGATGCCGTCGATCTCGAAGGTCGGCGGGCCCCAGGGCGTGGGCACCAGCTTGATCAGCGAGCCGGCGTAGCGCGCGGCCGGTTCCCAGTCCTGGCCGTCGAAGTGGTAGATGGTGCGGTCGCGCAGCTTGCCCGGATACGGGTACTGGCTGCCATTCCAGGTCCAGGCTTCCGCGGCCAGCGCGACCACGGCGCGGCTGCGGCCCAGGTCCAGCGAGGCCTCGCAGGTTGCCGCGCCGGCCGCGCGCGCCCGTTCCAGCGCCCGGGCGACGTCGAGGGTGAGCAGCGGGGCGTGGGGCATGGGCGAAGGGGACGGCGGGCAGGGCGGGGCATCGTACCCCCTGCCTGCCTGCGTCGCAGCCCGGCGCGGCGTGCGTTGCCCCCCGGTTCCGGTCAAGAATGGGCGCAGGGGGCCGATAGACGACGATGGCCGGCCATGCCGCCGGGAGGAGGCATGGTCCGGGATCCGGGCGGTTTCGCCCCGTTGTTCTCCACTGGCCATGCAGGAATGCACGGATGACGATGCAGGATCCCACGCCGGCTCCATCCAGCGAAGCCGAGAGCCTCCGGGCCTCGCGGCTGGCGCCGCGGACCTGGGCGCTGCTGGTGCTGCTGGCCGGGCTGCTGTGCACGGCCGAGGCCGCCCGCCGCGAGCTGGTGGCGGTGCAGTCCGAGGCCCGCGCCATGCACCGGGCCATGGGCCGTTCGGCGCAGGAACGGCTGGCTTCGGACCTCGAGCTGGCGGCGCAGGCGCTGCGCGCCATGCAGACCGTGTTCCTGGGCAGCGACCACGTCGACCAGGCCATCTTCGACCGCTACCAGGAGAACCTGCGCGCCAACGAGCGCATGCCCGGGCACGTGGTGACCGCGTTCGCGCGCCGCCATCCCGGCCCGTCCTATCCCTACGAGCTGGTCACCCCGCTGGCCGGCAACGAGATGCTGCTGGGCTTCGACAGCGCCAGCCAGCAGGCCAACCTGCAGGCGCTGGAGCGCGCGCGCGACACCGACACGGTGGCCATGTCCGCGCCGTTCCCGCTGATGCAGTACCGGGGGCGCGAGGGCGAGCCGGCGCTGGGCGTGACCGTGCGCCTGCCGGTGTACAGCCCCGGCCGCGCGCCGCTGACGGTGGCCGAGCGCCGCGAGCGCGAGCTCGGCGCGCTGGCGATCAGCCTGCGCCTGGCGCCGACTGTGCTGGGCGCGCTGGAGGGGCGGATCCTGGAATACATGCACGTGGAGCTGCGCGACCTGGACATGCCGGACGACGACGGCCTGATCCACGCCTCCGAGCCGGGCCTGCAACCGCCGGCCGATGCCCAGGTGCGGCTGGTCGAGTTCGGCGGCCGCCGCTGGCAGCTGCTGCTGTGGCCGCGCGCGGGCAAGACCAGCTACTCCAGCGTGGCCATGGTGGCGCTGACCGGCACCGTGATCAGCCTGCTGCTGGCGCTGCTGCTGTGGACCCTGGCCAACACCCGCCGCCGCGCGGTGGAGATGGGCCGGCGCATGGGCGAGCGCTTCGGCGAGAGCGAGGCCCGCTTCCGCGCCCTGAACGAGCTGCTGCCGGCGCTGGTGCTGCTGGTGGACGCGCGCGACGGCCACATCAGCTACGCCAACCAGGCCGCGCGCCGCCAGCTGGGCGCGGTGATCGGGCAGCTGCTGCCCTCGCTGTTCGCCGACCCGGCGCTGGGCCGCGAGGCGCTGCGGGTGGCCGCGGCCGGCGGCGACTGGAGCGGGCGCGAGGCGCTGATGGTGCCCGCCCAGGGCGAGCCGTTCTGGGCGCACGCCTCGCTGGCGCCGGTGGAGGTGGATGGCGTGCCGCACGTGCTGATGGTGGCCAACGACGTCAGCGAGCAACGCAAGCTCACCGAGCGGCTGGGCTACCAGGCCGCGCACGACGAGCTGACCGGGCTGTACAACCGGCGCGAGTTCGAACGCCGCCTGCAGAAGGCGCTGGCCGGGCTGGAGGCCGACCCGTCGGCCAGCTTCGCCGTGCTGTACATCGACCTGGACCAGTTCAAGCTGGTCAACGACCTGTCCGGGCACATGGCCGGCGACCAGCTGCTGGTGGAACTGGTGCAGGCCATGCGCAGCCAGCTGCGGCCGCAGGACCTGCTGGCGCGGCTGGGCGGCGACGAGTTCGGGCTGCTGGCCCCGGCCACCGGGCCGATGCAGGCGCGCGCGCTGGCCGAGCGCATGCGCCACTGCATCGAGGACGTGGTGTTCCCCTGGGAGGGCCGCAGCTACACGGTCAGCGCCAGCATCGGCGTGGTCGTGGCCGACCGCCCCGGCGCCACCCTCAAGGACATCCTCGCCTGGGCCGACAGCGCCTGTTACCAGGCCAAGGAAAACGGCCGCAACCGGGTGCAGCTGTACCGCGAGGACGTGGACACCACCCGCCGCCAGGGCGAGATGGAATGGGCCACGCGCCTGCGCCGCGCGCTGGAGGAGGACCGCCTGCTGCTGGACTACCAGGAAGTGGTGCCGCTGGACCCGGAGCCGGGCGACCACGCGCCGCGGGTGGAGCTGCTGCTGCGCCTGCGCGACGAGGACGGCAACGTGGTCATGCCCGGGGCGTTCCTGCCGGCGGCCGAGCGCTATGGCCTGATGCCGGCGATCGACCGCTGGGTGATCCGCAACGCGCTGGCCAATGCCGACCGCCTGCACCCGCGCGGCGCCGGGCTGCGCGCCTTCGCCATCAACCTCTCCGGCGCCAGCCTCGAGGACCCGGGCCTGGCCGACTACATCCTCGGCTGCATCACCGAGTACGCGGTGCAGCCGCGGCGGGTGTGTCTGGAGATCACCGAGACGGTGGCGGTGCGCAACCTGCGCCGGGTGGTGCCGGTGATCGAGCGCCTGCGCGCGGCCGGCTGCCGCATCGCGCTGGACGACTTCGGCGCCGGCATGTCCTCCTTCGGCTACCTCAAGAACCTGCCGGTGGACATCATCAAGATCGACGGCAGCTTCATCCGCGACCTGGACAGCGACCCGGTCAGCCGCATCATCGTCAGCGCCATCGCCCAGATCGGCCACCAGCGGGGGCTGCGGGTGGTCGCCGAGTGGGTGGACGACCCGCGCATGCTGCCGCTGCTGCGCGAGCGCGGCGTGGACCTGGCCCAGGGCTTCGCCCTGCATTGCCCGGACCGGGTGGTGTTCCAGCGCGATCCGGTGCCGCCGCCGCGCTGAGCCGCGTCGTGCACCGCGGCCGGGTGCGGGCGGGCGGCGCCTGGCCGGCGCCGCCCGTCCGGGCTCAGGGCTTGCGGGCCTGCAGCACGTCCTGGGCCGCGTGCACCAGGAACATGTAGTTGGCCGCCAGGTCGATCACGTACTCGTTCTGGCCCCAGAAGAACGGCCAGTCCTCCTTGTTCTCCGGGAAGTCCGGCTTGAGCACGAGCACGCCCGGGACCACGCCGCCGGCGATGAAGCTGAAGTCGGCGCGGTTGTTGCCGTAGGCCACCTCCTTGGAGCGCGCGCCGACCGCGGACACGAACGAGATGTTCGAGTCCGGATGGGTGCCGTAGAGGTAGTCCAGGCCGCGCAGCGTGGGCTCGGCGTCGAACAGGTCCGGGAAGGCCTTGTGCAGGTGGTAGTTGGCGATCGCCACGCCGACCACTGCGCCGTTGCCGGCCCAGCCACCGCGGGTGATCGGCACCCCGTACGGGTTCTCGCCCAGCATCGGCGCGAACTCCTCGCGCAGGCGCTCGGCGCGCGCCCGCACCTGGGCGCGGAAGGCGTCGTCCATCTTCGGCAGCGCGGCCAGCAGCGCCGGGATGTTGAAGCCGAAGCGCTCGCCGCCGACCGAAGGCCACAGCGCGCGGATCGCCTCGGCGTACTTCGCATCGCCGGTGCTCAGCAGCAGCTGCGCGGCCGCGCGCAGCTGCTCGTCGTCCGGATGCCCGCCGGTGGTGTTGCCCACCCGGAACAGGTTCGGCTCGCGCGACTGCTCGAAGTCCCACGCCTTGCGCGCGGTCTCCAGGCACTCCTCGGCCAGGGCGTCGTTGTAGCCGCGCAGGGCGCGGCTGGCCGCGGCCAGGGCGGCGGCCGAGCCGTAGTTGAGCGCGGTGGTGGCGGTGGTGAAGGCCCAGCGGTCGTCGGCCGGCGAATCCGGGTCATTGGGGTCGTGGACCTTGCCGTCGGTCTTGGTCGAGGCGTCGCCCAGGTGGGTGTACTGGCCCAGGTCCGGTTCGACGATGCCGGGGATGGCATGGCCGAACACCCGGTGCTGGGCGATGAGGGCCAGGGTCCCGTGCTCGATCTGCTGCAGCAGGTCGGGCTTGCCGTCCGGCACGTGGATCTCCACGTGCTTGCGCTGCTGGTCGATGCTGGTTTCGTCGCGCTCGGGGCGGAAGCGCTCCCAGGTATCGACCATCGACAGCACGGTGGCGTAGTGGGTCTGGGTGCGGATGTCGAAGTCGCCGGCGTCGAACCAGCCGCCGTAGTTCAGGCCGGGGATGTGCTCGCCGGGCTGGAACGGCGAATCCAGCTCCGGACCCTGGCCGAACAGGTCGAAGTGCTCGTGGTTGGGCGCCACCTGGCGGGCGTCGTCCATGTGCGGACGGCCGTGCCAGACCCGGTAGGCCTCGTTGACGAACATGTGGTCCATCTGCACCGGGAAGAACACGTCCAGGGTCGGATGCCAGGCCTCGGCGTAGACGTCCTCGGCGATGCGGAAGGCGTGGGTGCGCTGGCCGGCGGCCTCGATCACGTACAGGCCCGGCTCGCGCACGGAGGAGAAGTCGAAGGTGTAGTACTGGTAGCGCAGGTAGCGGCCCCACGGGGCCGGCGTGGCCGCGAGCACCTCGCTCTGGCTGCCGTCCGCGCCGATCCGCAGCAGCCGCGCCGGGCCCGGCGCCGCCGCGCGCGGATCGGTTTCCAGCACCGCGACCTTGCGCTGCGCCGGGTGGTAGCCCACCTGCGAGTGGCCGATCACCGGATCGCGGGTCCAGCCCGGCAGGGTGTGGCCTTCCACGCTCCAGTCCAGCACCGCGCCGCGCTTGCCGGCCGGCAGCAGGGTGCGCACCACGAACCAGCCGTTCTGCGCCTGGTTGCGGCCGTCGTACAGGCCCAGGTCGCCACTGCGGCTTTCGATCGTCACCCGGCGCTGCGGGTCCTCCGGCGCCAGCACCAGGCGCTTGCCGGTGGTGATCGGCAGGCGCACCGGCTTGCCCCCGGCGTCGCGCCCGGTGGGGCCGGTCGGGTAGCGCGGGAACTGGCCGCTGCGCTCGCCCTCGCCGGCGGCCACCCAGGACTTGCCGAAATAGGCCGAGGGCAGGAACTCCAGGTTGAACCCGGCGCGGCCCTGCAGCGACTTCGGCAGCGGCTTGTCCAGCAGCACCTGCACGCGCACGCCCTCGCCCTGCGGCGAGACCTGGATGCTGTATTCGAAGTTTTCCTTCGGATAGGCCAGGCGGGTGGTGACGGTGCCGGTGCGCGGATCGACCTTGCGCTCGACCAGCTGCGCCACCGGATCCCACTGCTCGGGCGTGGGCGAGAGGCGCACGTCGCCGTTGGTGGCGGTGCGCACGCCGTGGTGGATCAGCTCCACCCCGGCGTGCTTGGCGTCGGAGAACAGGCCGTCGTAGTAGTTGTTGAACACCAGTACGTCCAGGCCGGGGCGGCTGAAGTACTCCTGCTCGGTCAGGCGCAGCGGCTCGGCCAGGGCCGGCGGCAGCGCCGCCAGCAGGGCAGCGGCAAGGACGGAACGGGCGCGGATGGATCGCGGACTGCGGCGTGGCGACATTGCGTTGGGCTCCCCTCGGATTTCGATGTGAACGCTAACATCGGGTCACGGGCTAACCCAGCTGCGGTGCAGCAAGCGCGGCCGCCGGCTTCAGTCGCGGTCCGGCGCGCCGAGCGGGAAGTAATGCCGGTACGGCCGCGCCTCGTCGACGGCGCGGCGCATGGACGGCCGGGCCAGCAGCCGCGCGCGGTAGGCGTGGACCCGCGCGCATCCGGGCGGGATCGGCTGGGTCCAGTCGGCATAGAACAGGAACGGGGCGGCGCCGCAGTCGGCCAGGCTGAAGTGCGCGCCCGCGGCCCAGGTGCGGCCATCGGCAAGATGCCGCTCCAGCCAGGCGTAGCTGGTCTCCAGCAGGCGCCGCGCCTCGGCCACGCCCTGCGGATCGCGCTGGCCTTCCGGGCGCAGTGCGTCGAGCACCACCTTCTGTTGCGGCGTGGACACGTAGTTGTCGAAGAAGCGGTCCAGAAACCGCACCTCCAGTGCCTGCAGGGGATCGCCTGGCAGCAGCGGGACCGGGCCGGGGTGGCGCAGGTGCAGGTACTCGATGATGGCACTGGCCTCCGGAAGGCTGCGTTCCCCGTCCACCAGCAGCGGGAAGCGGCCGATCGGCCAGCGCGCGCGCAGCGCGTCCATGTTCCCCGGCGCCTCCAGGTGGCGGTACTCGAACCGGACCTGGTTCTCGTACAGCGCCACCAGCACCTTCTGGCAGTAGGAGGAGAACGGGTGCGCGTACAGGGCAAGGCTCATCGTGGCCTCAGCGGGTGGTGGAGTCCTCGCTGCGACGCGCGGGCGCGGCGGGATTCGACACCGGCTCGCGTTCCAGCTGCGGGTAAAGCGCCAGCAACGCCAGGGCCACGCCATTGGTCCAGCCGAAGCCGTCCTGCAACGGGTACTCGCCGCCGCCACCGCCCTGCAGCGCGCCGTCGGCGTCGTACTTCTCCACCAGCTTGTGCTCGCGCCCGAACAGGGTCCTGACGTTGCCGAGGAAGCCGGCGGCGATGTCGCGCGCCAGCGCGTCCTCGCCGTAGCGGCGCAGGCCGTCGACCGCGATCCACTGCAGCGGCGCCCACACATTGGGCGCGTCCCACTGCTGGCCGCTGTCGATGGTGGTGGTCACCAGGCCGCCCGGCTTCAGCAGCTGCGCGCGCACCATGGCCGCGGTACTGCGCGCCCGCTCCGGCGAAGCGATGCCGGCGTGCAGCGGGAACAGCGCCGCGGCGGTGGGCTGGGCGCGGACCTGGCCGTCGCGCAGGTCCAGGTCGCCGTAGTAGCCGTCCGCCTGCCACAGGTGGCGTTCGATGGCGGCGGCGCGCGCGCCTGCGCGGGCCTGGTAGTCGCGTGCGCAGGCCTGGTCGCCGGCCTGTCCGCAGGCCAGGGCGATGGTCGTTTCCAGGTGGTGCAGCAGGCTGTTGAGGTCCACCGGCACGCGCGTGGTGACGTGGATCGTGTCCAGCCGCATCGGATCGTCCAGCCAGCGGCTGGAGAAATCCCAGCCGCTTTCGGCGCCGGCGCGCAGCTCGCGGTAGACCTCGCCGGCCGGGCGGGTGGACGCGGCCGCGGTCTGGCGGTCCTGCACGTAGGATTCCGGGCGCGGGCTGTCGCGGTCGTCCCAGTAGCGGTTGAGCAGGCTACCGTCGGCCAGCCGCACCACGCGGCGATGGGCCTGCCCCGGCCGCAGGCCCTCGGCGCCATCCATCCAGAACGCGTGCTCGCGCCGCAGCTGCGGCAGGTAGCGTACCGGCGCGGCCGGCTCGAGCTTTGCCTGCAGCATCACCATGTGCGAGAAGAACGGCGGCTGCGAGCGGCTGAGGTAGTAGCTGCGGTTGCCGTTGGGGACATGGCCCCAGGCGTCGATCAGGTGGGCGAAGTTGTCGAGCATCTGCCGCACCAGCGCGTGCTGTCCGCTCTCCGCCAGGCCGAGCATGGTGAAGTACGAATCCCAGTAATAGACCTCGCGGAAGCGGCCACCCGGGACCACGTAGGGATGCGGCAATTGCAGCAGACTGTCATGCGGCCGCGGCGCCGGGCTGCGCCGGGTCAGCAGCGGCCACAGCGCATCGATATGCGCGCGCAGGCTGTCGCGCTTGGGGATGTCGGTGGCGGCGCCCTCGTCCGGCAGCACGAAATGCCCGTCCACGAAGCGGCGCAGGTCGAAGCCGGGCAGGCCGCGCTGCTGCGCGAACGCGGCCTCGATCGTCGCCGGGTCGCTGCGCGGCACGGCGTCCACGAAGTACTTCTGGTCCGCGAACAGGCGCGCTTCCTGCACCGCGGCGAATACCGCCGGCCAGGCCTGGTCCGGCGTGCGCACGCTGCGCGCGTCCTCCGCGGCAGTGGCTGCCGGCGTGGCGGGCTGGCCGGCGAGGGGCGGGCGCGCCGCGCAGGCGCCAAGCAGCAGGGGCAGCACGAACAGCAAGCGGCGGACGGGATGGCATTGCATGGCGGGCCTCCGGGACGCGTGACCGGGCGATGTTCGCACCGGCCATGCGATGGAAGCGGCAAGGCTGCCCTCAGGCTACGTCCGCGGCCTCCACCACCGATGCGCGTGCCTGCACCGTATAGGCCTCCAGCTGCGGGAAGAACACCTCGAATCCGGCGGCGATCGCCTCTTCGTGCCGGCGCAGGTCGTCCAGGCAGGCGACCAGGCGCTCGCCATTGCGCGAAAGGCGCGTGGCGATGCGGGTCACGGCCAGGTCCACGCTTTCGCGGCGGCGGTACGAGCCCAGCCAGTCGTGGGCGGCGATCCGCGGAGCCAGGCCCTGCAGCCGTTCCGGCAGGCGCGCGCGCTGCGCCAGCAGGTGGTCGTAGAAGCGCGCGGTGTAGCGGTCCAGCGGCTCGCCCGAATGCCGCGTCCAGTCGCGCGCCAGCAGGTGGTCGTAGTACACGTCCAGGGCGATGCCCGCATAGCGGCGCAGGCCGGGCGCAAACAGCGCCCGCGCCCCGGCGACCACGGGATGGTCGTCGGTGTAGCGGTCGACGCGGCGGTGGACCAGGATCTCGCGCCGCTCCACCGGACTGTAGTCGGCCAGTGCGGCCAGGCCGAACACGAAGTCGCCCAGCAGCGCGCCCAGCATCGCCTCCGGATCCGGGGCGGCCAGGTAGGTGTGGGCGAGGTAGTTCATCGCCGCGATTTTCGCATGCGCCGGCGCCGCGAACCTGTACGCAAGGCGTGCTTGACGCCCGCCTCACCACCGCCCGCGATACTGCCAGCCATGCCCGAAGGCCCTTCCATCGTCATCCTCAGGGAAGCCGCCGCGGGCTTTGCCGGACGCAGGGTGCGGGCCGTGCATGGCAACAGCCGCGAGCCGATCCAGCGCCTTGCGGGAAAGCGCCTGGTGGCGCTGCACAGCTGGGGCAAGCACTTCCTGATGGAGTTCGACGGCTTTGCCGTGCGCATCCACTTCATGCTGTTCGGCAGCTACCGCATCGACGAGCGCAAGGCCACGCCGGCGCGGCTGGGCCTGGAGTTCACCGGCGGCAGGGAACTGAACTTCTATGCCTGTTCGGTGCGCTTCATCGAGCAGCCGCTGGACGAGGTCTACGACTGGAGCGCCGACGTGATGAACGACGCCTGGGATCCGGCGGCGGCGCGGCGCAAGCTGCGCGCGCGGCCGGACGCGCTGGCGGCCGACGCGTTGCTGGACCAGGACGTGTTCGCCGGGGTCGGCAACATCATCAAGAACGAGGTGCTGCACCGCATCCGCGTGCATCCGGAAAGTCGGATCGGCGCGCTGCCGCCGCGCAAGCTGGGCCAGCTGGTGGCCGAGGCGCGGCAGTACAGCTTCGATTTCCTCGAATGGAAGAAGGCCTTCGTGCTGCGCAAGCACTGGCAGGTGCACGCGAAGAAGACCTGCCCGCGCGACGGCACCGAACTGAGCTACCGCAAGGAGCTGGGCCTGGCGCGCCGGCGTGCGTTCTGGTGCAGCCGCTGCCAGCGGCTGTATGCCTGAGCCGTGGCAGCGCTCAGAGCGCGACCCGCGACAGCACCGCCTGCGCCGCGACTGCCGCGCACAGGGCGATGAACAGTACCCCGCACCAGCCGCGCTCGAAGCCGCGGTGCCCCGGCGAGACCAGCTTGCCCACGCCCACCAGCGCCGCCGGCAGGGCGAACAGCAGCAGCGCATGCCCCAGGCCCATCAGCGAAATGTCCATGACCGTCTCTCCCGTGACGGCGGTGGTCCACCGCCATGGCCCGATCCTCGGCCCGGCGGGCGGGGGCGGCATTGATCGCGGTCAAGCCCGGAGCGCCGGCGCCCGCGGGCCGGAGGCCCGGCATGGCTGAACGTAGGCCGGCCGGCGTGATGCGGCTGTCGCCTGCCCGGCTGCATCGCATTGTGCGATGCAGCATAATGCCGCCCATGTCCGTCTCCCCGATCCCCGACGCCTCCCCGGGCGCCCCGGCGCTTGCCGTGGGTCCGCGCCAGCGCGCCCTGATCCTCACCGGCCTGAGCCTGGGCGGTTTCGCCATTGGCACCAGCGAGTTCGCCAGCATGGGCCTGATGCCCAACATGGTCGCCGAGCTGGGCGTCAGCGAGCCGCAGGTCGGGCACCTGATCAGCGCCTACGCCCTGGGCGTGGTGGTCGGCGCGCCACTGCTGGCGATCCTTGGCGGGCGGCTGTCGCGCAAGGCCCTGCTGCTGGCGCTGATGGCGTTCTACGCCGCCGGCAACCTGGCCACCGCGCTGGGCCCGGACTACCTGAGCCTGATGCTGTTCCGCTTCATCGCCGGCCTGCCGCACGGCGCCTACTTCGGCGTGGCGGCGCTGACCGCGGTGGCGATCACCCCGCCGGAGGCGCGCGGGCGCGCGGTCAGCCTGAGCATGCTGGGCCTGACCCTGGCGATCCTGCTGGGCACCCCGCTGGCGACCTGGATGGGCCAGCTGGCCAGCTGGCGCTGGACCTACGCCTTCGTCGCCCTGGTGTCGCTGGCCACCCTGACCCTGCTGGCGCTCTACCTGCCGGCCAACGGCAAGGCCCCGCGCACCCGGGTGCTGGACGAACTGCGCGCGTTCAACCGCCTGCCGGTGTGGCAGGGCCTGCTGATTGGCGCGATCGGCTTCGCCGGCATGTTCAGCGTCTTCAGCTACCTGGCGCCGACCATGGTGCAGGTGACCGGCGTGGCCCCGGCGTGGATCCCGGTGGGCGTGGCCGGCTTCGGCCTGGGCGGCCTGATCGGCAACATGGTCGGCGGCTGGCTGTTCGACCGCCTGCGCTTTCGCGCGGTGCCGGTGGTGCTGGGCTGGGCGCTGGTGATGCTGCTGCTGTTCCCGCTGGCGGCACAGGCGCCGTGGAGCCTGCTGCTGGCCACCGTGTGCATTGGCGCGATGGGCGCGCTGGGCCCGATCCTGCAGTCGCACCTGATGGACGTGGCCGGCGAGGCGCAGACCCTGGCCGCCGCCTCGCACCATGCTGCGTTCAACGCCGCCAATGCCCTGGGCCCGCTGCTGGGCGGCATGGCGATCAGCGCCGGCTTCGGCTGGACCTCCACCGGCCCGGTCGGCGCCATCCCCGCGGTGGCCGGCATCGGCCTGTACCTGTGGGCCGCGCGCACCCGCGCCCGGCGCCTGCGCGCCGAGGCCTGCTGCCCGGCTGCCTGAGCCGCGCCGCGCCGCGATGGCGCGCTCCATACGCCCCGGGAGGGTCGTTTTCCGGCCGGACCACTTAGACTGTGGCGCTTCCGCGGCGCCCGCGCGCCCGCGTCCCTTTCCGCTTCAGAGAGAGTCCGCGTGGTCATCCATCCCAAAGTCCGAGGCTTCATCTGCACCACCGCCCACCCCGAAGGGTGCGCGAAGAACGTGCAGGACCAGATCCGCTACGTGCAGTCCCAGGGCAAGCGCGAGGGCGGGCCGAAGCGGGTGCTGGTGATCGGCGCCTCCACCGGCTACGGCCTGGCCGCGCGTATCACCGCCGCCTTCGGCTACGGCGCCGCCACCCTGGGCGTGTTCTTCGAGAAGCCCGGCACCGAGAAGAAGCCGGGCAACCCGGGCTGGTACAACTCCGCCGAGTTCGACCGCCAGGCCAAGGCCGCCGGCCTGTGGAGCCGCTCGATCAACGGCGACGCCTTCTCCGACGAGGTCCGCGCCAAGGCCATCGAGCTGATCGGCGAGATGGGCGGCCCGGTCGACCTGGTCGTGTACTCGCTGGCCTCGCCCGTGCGCCGCCTGCCGGATACCGGCGAGCTCAAGCGCTCGGCGCTCAAGCCGATCGGCCAGCCGTACAAGGCCACCGCGGTGGACACCAACCGCGACCAGGTGATCGAGGCCACGGTCGAGCCGGCCACCGAGCAGGAAGTCGCCGACACCGTGAAGGTGATGGGTGGCGAGGACTGGGAGCTGTGGATCGACGCCCTGTCCAAGGCCGGCGTGCTGGCGCCTAACGCCAAGACCGTGGCCTTCAGCTACATCGGCACCGAGATCACCTGGCCGATCTACTGGCATGGCGCCCTGGGCAAGGCCAAGGAGGACCTGGACCGCGCCGCCCACGCCATCGACGCCAGGCTGAAGCCGACGGGCGGTTCGGCCAACGTGGCCGTGCTCAAGTCGGTGGTCACCCAGGCCAGCGCCGCGATCCCGGTGATGCCGCTGTACATCGCCATCGTCTACCGGATCATGAAGGACAAGGGCCTGCACGAGGGCCCGATCGAGCAGCTGGAGCGCACCTTCCGCGAGCACCTGTACAGCGACAACCCGCCGCCGGCCGACGAGTCCAACCGCCTGCGCCTGGACGACCGCGAGCTGCGCGACGACGTGCAGCAGGCCTGCCGCGACCTGTGGCCGCAGGTCACCACCGAGAACCTGTTCCAGATCACCGACTACGCCAGCTACAAGCGCGACTTCCTGAAGCTGTTCGGCTTCGAGCGCGAGGACGTGGACTACGACGCCGAGGTCGACCCCGTGGCCGCCTTCGACGTCATCGACCTGGCCGAGTAACAGGCTCGCATCGACCTGGCATCGCATGCGGCCGGCCCCAGCGCCGGCCGCATGCGCCTGGCGGCCGAATCACGAATCCCGCGCCGCGGTAGCGGCGACGACACACTCGCGCAGGTCGCTGAGCCGGAACGGCTTGGACAGCCGCACCAGCGATGGATCCAGCTCCACGTTGGTGTAGCCGGAAACCACGATCACCGGCGTGCCGGGGTTGCGGCCGACCACCTCGCGCGCCAGGTCGGCGCCGGACATGCCCGGCATCAGGTGGTCGGTGACCACCAGGGTGGGACGCAGGCCGCGGTCCAGTTCGGACAGGGCTTCCTCGGCCGAGCCGGCCTCCACCACCTCGTAGCCCATGTCCAGCAGGACGTCGGCGGTGCACATGCGCACGCCCGGTTCGTCGTCGACGACCAGGGCGATGCGCGGCGGGTTCGGTGGCGCGGTTGCCACGGGGATCTCCCTCAGGGTCACGGCTCGCCGGCGGACGGCAGCCAAAGCTCGACCATGGTGCCTTTGCCGGGTGCGCTGTCGATGTGAAGGCAGCCGCCCAGCTGCAGGGCCAGGCCGTGCGCCATCGACAGGCCCAGGCCGGTACCCTTGCCCACGCCCTTGGTGGAGAAGAACGGCTCGATCGCCCGCGCGCGGGTGGCCTCGTCCATGCCCGCACCGGTATCGGCGACGGTGATCACCGCGTAGCGCCCGGCCGGCAGGGCGCGCGGCGCACCGGGACCGGGCACCTCGGCGCTGCGCGCGGACAGGGTCAGGGTGCCGCCCTCGGGCATGGCGTCGCGGGCGTTCACGCCGAGGTTGAGCAGGGCCATCTCCAGCTGGTTCCAGTCCGCGCGTGCCGGCGGGGTATCGGCCCCGGCGCGGACCTGGATCCGCACCCGCGGATCGAAGCTGGAGCGCATCAGCGCGCCGATCCCTTCCAGCAGCGCGCACACGTCCACCACCACGGTCTGCAGCGGCTGCTTGCGCGCGAACGCCAGCAGGCGCTGCACCAGCATCGCCGCGCGCTCCGTGGACTGCCGCGCCACGGCGATGGTGCGCGCGCGCCGCTCCGGGTTGGCGGCCGGGTCGGCCGCCAGTTCCAGCGCGGCCATGATCGGCGCCAGCAGGTTGTTGAAGTCGTGCGCCACGCCGCCGGTGAGCTGGCCCATCGCCTCCAGCTTCTGCGACTGGCGCAGGGCTTCCTCGGCGATGCGCCGCTCGGTGATGTCGATCGCCTCCTGCACCACCGCGGTGATCCGCCCGTCGGCGCCGCGGAACGGGCGCAGCGAAAGCTCCAGCACGCGGCGGCCGTCGGGCAGCACCAGTTCCAGCTCGTCGTGCACCGGCTCGCCGGCGGCCGCGCGCAGCACGCCGGCGCGGATCCGCTCCGGCATGCCCGGGGTGCCGGCGAACCAGGGGGTGTCCCAGAACGTCCGCCCGACCACGTCCTCGCGGCTGGCGCCGATCATCGCCAGCGCGGCCTGGTTGGCGTCCAGCAGGGTGCCGTCGAGGGCGCACATGCCCTGCAGCTGGAAGCTGGTCTCGAACAGGTTGCGCAGCTGCGCCTGCGACTCGGCCAGCGCCGCCACCGCGGCGCGGTGCGCGGTGACATCGCGCGCGCTGCAGTAGAACTTGCCGCCCTGCGGCGTGGCCACCCACGACAGCGTGCGGTAGCTGCCGTCGCGTGCGCGCATGCGGCACTCGAAGCCCAGCAGGGGTTCGCCGGCGTGCAGGCGCTGGCATGCCGCGGCCGCCGCCCCGCGGTCGCCCGGGTGCAGCAGCTCGCGCATCGGCCGCGCGGCCAGCTCCTCGTGGCTCCAGCCCAGTACCTGCTGCCAGGCCGGGTTGCTGCGCTCGAGGATGCCGTCGCGGTCGAACACGCCCAGCATGTCGGGGGTGACCTGCCAGTTGAGCGAGCGTTCGTGGGCGTGCTCGGCCACCCGCTGCTCGAGTTCGCGGTTGAGCTGTTCCAGCTCGGCCTCGCGCCGGCGCAGCGCCTGCTCGGTGCGGGTGCGGCGGGTGTTGTCCATGCCCACCAGCACCAGCCCGCCGATGCTGCCGTCCTGGTCGGTGAACGGCTGGAACACGAAGTCCAGGTAGTGCTCCTGCGGCGCGCCGTGCTCCGGTTCGGCGACGAAGCGCGCGTCCTGCTCGGCGTGCGGGCGGCCGCTGCGGTAGACCTCGTCCAGCACCGGCATCCAGCCCTGGCGCACCACCTCCGGCAGCGCCTCGGCCACGGTGCGGCCGACCAGGTCGTCGCGCCCGACCAGGCGCAGGTAGGCGGCATTGGCGAACTCGAAGCGGTGCTCCGGCCCGCGCAGCATGGCCATGAACGCCGGCGCCTGGTCGAACATGCGCGCCAGGCGTGCGCGTTCGTCGGCCAGCCGGCGCTGGGTCAGCACCCGCCGGGTGGTCTCGTGGGTGATGCAGAGCATGGCCACGACCCGGCCGTCGGCCTGGCGCACCGGGCTGTAGGTGAAGGTCCACCAGGTGTCCTCGGGCACGCCATTGCGCTCCATGCGCAGGTACATGTCCTCGACCCAGGTGGCGGTGCCGGACATGGCCATCTCCGCCATCCCGCGCACGTCGTCCCATAGCTCGTGCCAGACCTCGCGCAGCGGCCGGCCCAGGGCGGTGGGCTCCTTGACCCCCAGCACCGGGACGTAGGCGTCGTTGTAGAACAGCAACAGGTCCGGGCCCCAGCCCAGGCACATGGCGAAGCGCGAGCCGAGCATCATCGACAGCGAGGTCTTCAGTTCGGTCGGCCAGGACTGCGGCGGGCCCAGCGGATGCGCGGACCAGTCGTGCATCGCCACCCGGCGGGCCACGTGGCCCCCGTCGCGCAGGAATTCGGTGCCGGGGACCAGGAGCTGCTCGAGGGGCATCGCGCGCGCGGGGCAGGGGAGGGTGGGACGGATGCTGGCATATCGCGCGTGGGCCGCGTGATCACGCGCCCGGCCTGTCCGACCGGTGGCTGAGCGGGCGCGCCGGCCGGGGGAACCGGCGGCCGCGCGCACGGTCTGCTGCTGTCCCCGCCCGCATTCCTTCCCGCTTGCACGAGTCCCCCGCCAGGCAGCTGCTGCCCCATGCCGTGGCCGCGGTACTGACCGCGGCGCTGCTGGCGCTGGGCGCGTGGCTGCTGCTGTGGAGCGCGCGGCCGCGGCTGGAGCCGGGGGCGCCGCTGGAGCGGCTGCAGCTGCGCCTCGTCCCGCGCGCGGTGCTGCCGTCCCTGCCGCCGCAGGACGCCGCGAGGCCGGGCCCGCAGTCGGCCGCGGGCACGACCGCGACCGGGCCGCGGCAGCCCGCCGCACCTGTACCGGCCTCCGGCGCCGCGCCTGCCCGGCAGATCGACCTGTACGACGCCGATGGCCGCATCCACCTGCCCGAGGGCACGGTGGCGCGGGTGCCGGTACCCGGACAGGACCCGCTGCAGCCCCCCAATCCGGTGGACTACCGCGGCACCCGCTTCGGCGACGACTGGATCAGCGACGGCGACATCGCCGACGTGGCCGGGCAGGCCATCGCCCGCGCCCAGGGCAAGATCGCCCGGGCCCTGCTGGGCAAGGAGATCCAGCATGCGCAGGCACGGCGACCGCCGCAGGTGGCGTTCAACCCGGCCCGCCACGAACGCCCGGCCGACCTGGGCAGCGAGGCCACCGGCGATGCCTGGCGCGCCGCGCCGATCAGTGCCGAGCCCGCGCCGGGCCTGGACGGCAGCGCCAGCCGCAGCCTGCGCGAGCAGGTGGCGCAGCTGGAGCGCGAGCATCCGCGCTGCCCGCGCGAACGCATGGAGAAGCTGCTGGAACCGCTGCGCGAGGCGCTGGCCCGGCTGCAGGCGGTGGAGCACGCGATGGCCAGGGGCGCCGACCCGGTGCGCGCGCAGCACCAGCTGCCGTCCACGGCCGACAGCGCCTGGGACCAGGGCCGGCGCGCGCTGTGGCATGCGCGCCGGCAGCTGCAGGATTGCCGCGGCTGAGGCGGCGGCGCGGCCTAGCCTTGCGCCAGGTAGTAGGGCTCGACCACGCCCTTGATCTTGATCGTCATCGGGTTGCCGCGGCGGTCGCGCGAGCGGCCCACCTGCACCCGGATCCAGCCCTCGCTCACCGAGTATTCCTCGACGTTGTCGCGCTCCTCGCCGTTGAAGCGCACGCCCACGCCGCGGTTGAGCGCTTCGGCGTCGTAATAGGGGCTGCGCGGGTCGAGGGCCAGGCGGTCGGGAGGCGTATCGGTCATCTTCGGGAAGCTGTCGTGCGTGCCGGAGCCGCCGGCGCGGTGGGTGAAGGATACCGCGGGGCGCGTATCATGCGCCTCCCGCGGCGCCCCGCCGCCGCACCGGAGACTTGCCATGGCGCTCAAGGCCACCGTGGTCCGCGTGGACCTGCAGATCAGCGACATGGACCGCCACTACTACGCCGCCCATTCGCTGACCCTGGCCCAGCATCCGTCCGAGACCGGGGAGCGGCTGATGGTGCGGGTGCTGGCCTTCGCCCTGCATGCGCAGGATCGGCTGGAGTTCGGCCGCGGCCTGAGCACGGACGAGGACCCGGACCTGTGGCTGCGCGACTACACCGGCGACGTGCAGCTGTGGATCGAGCTGGGCCAGCCGGACGAGTCGCGCGTGCGCAAGGCCTGCAACCGCGCCGCGCGGGTGGTGGTGCTCAACTACGGCGGCCGCGCCGCCGACCTGTGGTGGGAGCGCAACGCGGGCGCGCTGTCGCGCCACCACAACCTGGACGTGCTCGACCTGCCGCCGGCGCAGCTGGAACCGCTGGTGGCCATGTACGCGCGCGGCATGCGCCTTGACGTGCAGGTGCAGGACGGCGAGGTGCGGGTGCTGGACGAGCGCGGCGCCGAGGCGGTGCTGCAGCCGGTGCCGCGGATGCGCGCACGGGAAGGCTGATGGCCGCGGCGCCCGACCGCTACGACGCCATCGTCATCGGCGCCGGCGCCGCCGGGCTGATGTGCGCGCTCACCGCCGGCCAGCGCGGCCTGCGCGTGCTGGTGGTCGAGCATGCCAACAAGCCGGGCAAGAAGATCCTCATGTCCGGCGGCGGGCGCTGCAACTTCACCAACACCAACACCAGCCCGGCCAACTACCTCTCCGCCAACCCGCACTTCTGCAAGTCGGCGCTGGCGCGCTACACGCCCTGGCAGTTCATCGAGATGGTGGACCGCCACCGCATCGCCTGGCACGAGAAGGCGCCTGGCCAGCTGTTCTGCGACGTGTCCTCCAAGCTGATCGTGCGGATGCTGCTGGACGAATGTGCCGCCGGCGGCGTGCAGTTGCTGACCCAGTGCAGCGTGGAGGCGGTCGAGCAGCCCGATGGCGGCGGCTTCCTGCTGCGCACCACCCAGGGGCGCTTCGCCGCGCCGGCGCTGGTGGTGGCCAGCGGCGGGCTGTCGATCCCGAGCATGGGCGCCACCGGCTTCGGCTACGAACTGGCGCGGCGCTTCGGCCACGCGGTGCTGCCCACCCGCGCCGGCCTGGTGCCGCTGACCCTGTCCGGCCGCCACCTGGAGCGGCTGGCCGACCTGTCCGGCGTGGCCCTGGAGGTGGAGGCACGCTGCAACGGCCGCAGCTTCCGCGAGGCCATGCTGTTCACCCACCGCGGCGTCAGCGGCCCGGCGATCCTGCAGATCTCCTCGTACTGGCAGCCGGGCGACGAGCTGCTGCTGGACCTGCTGCCCGGGCGCGACGCCCTGGAATGGCTGCAGGCGCAGCAGAAGCAGCGCCCGGACGCGGAGCTGAAGACCGTGCTGGCCGAGGCCCTGCCGCGGCGCTTCGCCCAGCGCCTGTGCGAGCTGTGGCTGCCGAACCGGCCGATGCGCCAGCTCGACGTGCCGCAGCTGCGCAAGGCCGCCGAAGTGCTGTCGGCCTGGCCGCTGGTGGCCAGCGGCACCGAGGGCTACCGCACCGCCGAGGTCACCCTGGGCGGCGTGGACACCCGCGAGGTGTCCTCCAGCACCATGGAGTCGCGCAAGGTGCCGGGCCTGCATTTCGTCGGCGAGGTGCTGGACGTCACCGGCTGGCTGGGCGGCTACAACTTCCAGTGGGCCTGGGCGTCCGGGCACGCGGCCGGGCAGGCGCTGGCCGCGGCGTGAGGGGGCGCAACGCGCGCCGGCGGCGGCGGCCGGCTTAAACGTTCAAGCACCCGCGTATTTCCTGCGCGCGGTTTCACCGCCGGGTGACGGCGCGGCTGGAAACCTCGAAGGCCACGGGAAGGCCCGGCGCGCGGGACGCGCCAGCAACAGGAACGCGACAATGCCCCAGGCACTACCGCCGGCGCGCCAGGCGGTCATGATCGACATCGACCGCGAACGCGACCACTGGCGCCAGCGCTACCAGTCGCTGCCCCGGGCCCGGGCCATGCGCAGCTTCGCCCGCTACTGGCCGGTGCTGTGCGCCGCCTACGACGTCTACCTCAACCACCCGCGCGCCGCCGCGGGCGAGCGCCTGGAGCTGTTCCTGCGCCGCGAGAGCGTGGCCATGAGCCTGCTCAGCGAGGCCGAGGCCAGCCAGGTGTTCGACCAGGTCTGGGAGCGCATCCGCGACGCCACCGCCGACTGAAGGCGCAGGCCGGCCGCGCATCCCGGCCGTGGATGCCGCCGGCCGGCGTGCCCGGCGCGCCCGCCGCCCCCGGTTTCGTCGCCCGATTCCCGGTTTCGTCGCATCCCCGGTTCCGTTCCCGGCGGCGGCCGCTATCCTCGCCCGCATCCTTCCAGCCCGCGGGCCCCACGTGTCCTCCAGCCTGTTCCTCGCGTTCCGCATCCTGTTCGCCTGGTGGGTCGCCATCTTCGTGGCCGGCTTCGTCTGGGCCGGGATGTTCGGCGGCGTCGGTGGTGTCTTCTGGCTGCTGGCGCTGCTGACCTTCGGCCTGGCGGTGCTGGGCGTGATCACCCACATCCGCCGGGTACGCCTGCTCGCCGGGCGCCTGGATGCGGCGGTGCTGGCCAACCGCCAGCAGCGGCGGATCGAGCTGCCGCTGGACGCGGAGGCCGCCTTCGACCTGGTCGCCGACGCGATCCGCCAGCTGCCGCGGGTGGAGGACATGGAGCCGCTGCGCGGCAGCCTGCAGTTGCGCGCGCGGGTGCGCCGCTCGGACCCGTTCGGCGGCGCCCGGCCCTCGCGCTGGAACCTGCTGGCGCGCTTCGCCGTCACCCACGACCGGGTGCTGGCGACCGTGCACCCGGGCAGCGGCACGGTCGGCGTGACCGTGCTGTGCGAGCCGGACGCGGCGCACTGGGTCGACCTGTTCGCGCTGGACGAAGGCAGCAACTACGAGAACGCCGAGAGCCTGCTGCGCGCGCTGTCGCACCAGGTCGCGGCGCAGCGCCGCGAGGAGCGGGCGCGCGCCGAGCGCGAGGCCACCGACAACGCGCTCACCGTGGCCCGCCTGAACCTGCTGCAGGCCCAGGTCGAGCCGCACTTCCTCTACAACACCCTGGCCAACGCCCAGGTGCTGGCGCGCACCGACCCGCCGCGCGCCGAGCAGATGCTGGGCCACCTGATCCAGTACCTGCGCCACTCCCTGCCGCGCGAGCACGACACCCTGTCCACCCTGGGCGAGGAGCTGGAGCGCACCCGCGCCTACCTTGAGATCCTCAGGATCCGCATGGGCGCGCGCCTGCAGTTGCAGGTGGAGGTGCCGGACGCGCTCAAGCAGGTGCCGCTGCCGTCGATGATGCTGCAGACCCTGGTGGAGAACGCGATCAAGCACGGCCTGGAGCCCAAGCCCGGCGGCGGCACGGTGTGGATCCTGGCGCGCCGGGCCGACGACCAGGTGGCCATCACCGTGGCCGACGACGGGTGCGGCTTCGGCAACGGCGCCAGCGCCGGCACCGGGATCGGCCTGAAGAACCTGCGCGAGCGCCTGCGCCTGACCTATGGCGACGCCGCCTCGTTCTCGATCGTGTCCAATTTCCCCAACGGGGTGGCCGCGACCGTCGCGGTGCCGGCGCCGGAGGCGCCCGCCGCGCCGCCGCCGCTGCCCCCGTTCGCCCAGCCCGGAGGTGCCGGCCATGCCTGACTGCATCGTCGCCGAGGACGAGGAGCTGCTGCGCGCCTCGCTGGTGCAGGAGCTGGCGGCGGCCTGGCCGGAACTGCGGGTGGTGGCCGAGTGCGAGGACGGCGCCGCCGCGCTGGAAGCCATCGCCGCGCACCAGCCGGAGGTGGCCTTCCTCGACATCCGCATGCCGGGCCTGACCGGGATCCAGGTGGCCGCGGCGGTGGCCCAGTCCAGCCCGCGGACCCAGGTGGTGTTCGTCACCGCCTACGACCAGTACGCGATCGAGGCCTTCGAGAAGGGCGCGGTCGACTACCTGCTCAAGCCGGTCGCGCGCGAGCGCCTGCAGGCCACGGTGCAGCGGCTGCAGGCGCGCGCGGCCGGCGGCGGTCCCGACCAGGCCACGCTCGACGCGCTGCTGCAGCACCTGGCCCGGCGCCCGCCGCCGCCCTCGGCGCCGCCCCCGCTGGCCTGGATCACCGCCAGCAACGGGCGCGAAACGAAGCTGATCATGCTCGAAGACGTGGCCTATTTCCGCGCCGACAGCAAGTACACGGTGGTAGTCACCGCCGAAGGCGAATCGCTGCTGCGCACCTCGCTCAAGGAGCTGCTGGGCGCGCTGGACCCCCAACGCTTCCGCCAGATCCACCGCTCGACCATCGTCAACCTGGCGGCGGTGCAGTCGGTGGTGCGCGACGACAGCGGCAAGGGACAGCTGCGCCTGCGCAACCGCAGCGAGACCTTGCCGGTGAGCGCGCCGTTCATGGCCCTGTTCCGCGGCATGTAGCCGCACCGGACCGGAAAGACCAAGGAGTGTCCCATGCACCTGCTGACCGCCCTGCTTGCGTGCCTGCTGTCGCTGTTCGGCGGCGACGGACCCGGCAGCCGCACCCGCATCGACTTCGCCCGCGCCGGCCAGGGCGTGCTGCTGAGCAAGACCACCCTGGCCGACGGGCTGGCGACCTTCCAGTGCCTGTCCAGCGGCAGCGGCGCCTGCCACTACCGCCTGTACCAGGAGATCTGCAAGGCCGCCGTCGGCGGCACCGCGCTGGAGCAGCACTGCAGCCGCCGCGAACTGGGGCGCTTCCAGCTGCATGTCGGCGCGCGCCGCCAGGTGGGCGGCCTGCCCGCGGACTTCGCCCAGTGCGTGGTCGCGGCCCAGGACGCGCCCGGGTGCGCCTGAGCCTCAGTGCGCCGTTGCGGCCAGCCGCCGCGCGCGCAGCCGCAACCAGGCGCTCTGCGCCGCCAGCAGCGCGGCCGCCAGCAGGGCCATCCGCGCGGTGGGGTCCGAGCCGGGCAGGGTGGATCCGGACTGCCGCACCCACATCGCCACCAGCCCCCACAACGCCGCCGCGGCATAGGCCAGGTTGCCGCGCATGCGCGCGTTGAACCACAGCAGCAGCGCGGTGGCCGCGGCCAGCAACAGCAGCGAGGACACCGACTGTGCCTGCGGGTGGATCCAGCCGAAGGCCAGCGCGGACTGGGCCAGGTTGAGGAACGCCGCCAGCGACAGCCAGCCGGCGTGCAGCGACAGCCCCAGCCAGGACCAGAGGTGCGCGCCGCCGTGCGCACCGGCATCGGACAGGCGCACCGCCACCCATAGCAGGCAGGCCAGCGCGGCGAAGATCACCAGCAGGCAGGCCGCGAACAGGCCCTGCGAGAACAGCGGCATCCACAGCGCGGTAAGCGCAAAGCCGGCGGCGGTGGCCGGGGCGATGCGCGCCAGCAGCGGGTCGTCGCGCCACCGCGCGCGCAGCTGGCGCAGGGCGTGCACCAGGTCCAGCGCGAACACCAGGCTCCAGATCGAGAACGCGTAGCCGGCGGCCACCAGCAGGGTCGGGTAGCGCGCGGAGACCTCGCCGTTGTCCGGACCGAACACGCCGCGCTGGGACAGGAACGCCACCACCGGCATCGCCAGCGCGGCAAGCAGGACCAGTATGCGCATCGCCTCGCGCCCGCGCCGAATGGAGATGGGCCGACGCTAGCGGGCGCGCGCGGGACGTGGCGTGAAGCCCGGCCTAGGCGCCGACGCGCACGCGCTCGGCGTCCAGGTCGCCCACCGGGCGCACCTCCATCGCGCCGTAGCGCGCCCACGGGAACTGCTTGGCCAGTTCCACCGCCTCCTCCAGGGAGTCGGCCTCGATCAGGTTGTAGCCGGCCAGCACTTCCTTGGTCTCGGCGAAGGGACCGTCGTACACCCGCGCGCGGCCCTCGCGTACCCGCACCGTGCGCGCGGTGGTCGGCGGCTCGAGCTTGTTGGCGCCCAGCAGCGTGCCCTTGCCGGCCAGGTCGTCGGCCTTGCGCACGCAGTCGCGCATGTGCGCGTCGTACTCCTCCTGCGACAGCTGTCCCAGCAGGGCCTGGTCGATGTACACCAGCAACAGGAACTTCATTGGCGTTCTCCGTGGAAGGTAGGGCGCGCGGCGCTCAGGGCGGCCCGGCCTCGGCGCCGCCGCGGCGCAGCGGGTCGGGCAGGGGCTGGCCGGCGTCGACGAAGCCCAGCGACACCGAGTTGAGGCAGTGGCGTTCGTAGGTCGGCGGCGGCCCGTCGGGGAACACGTGGCCCAGGTGGCCGCCGCAGCGGGCGCATACGATCTCGGTGCGGACCATGCCGTGGCTGGTATCGCGCACGCGGCGGATGTGGGCTTCGTCGTAGGGCGCGAAGAAGCTGGGCCAGCCGGTGCCGGAATCGAACTTGGCCGAGGAGCGGAACAGCGGCAACCCGCACAGCCGGCACACGTAGGTGCCCTCGCGCTTGTTGTCCAGGAACACGCCGCAGAACGGGCGCTCGGTGCCGTGCTGCAGCAGCACGTGGCGTTCCTCCGGCGACAGCGCGGCGGCCAGGGTCTGCAGCTGCTCCGGGTCGGGCGGGGTCAGGTCGAAACGGCTCATCGGCGGCTCCGGTGGCGGGCGTCCCAGCATGCACCAGGGCGGGCGGCGGGTGAACCGGCCCGCCGCGGCCGCCGCTGATGCGACGTGCGCGGGACGCTAACACCTGCCTGCCTAGGCTGGCGGGGCGATCCCCAAAGCAGGAGGCGACATGCGAAGGATTCCCCGTGGTGCCTGGGTGCTGGTGGCCGACGGTGCGTCGGCGCGGCTGTTCACCAACGTCGGTGAGAAGGGCCAGCTGGTGCTGCACCAGGAAGCGGCCATCGCGCTGGATCCCAAGGAAGGCGAGATGCCGGCGATCCTGCCGCCGGAGGTGGGGGCCAAGGAGGCCGAGGAGGCAGGCTTCGCGCGTGAACTGGCGCGGCGCCTGAACGAGCACGCGCTCAACGGCCGCTTCCAGCACCTGGTGCTGGCGGCCGACCCGACCACCCTGGGCTACATGCGTCCGTTGCTGCACGAGGAGGTCCGCAGCCGCCTGCTGGCGGAAGTGGCGAAGAACTACACCAACCTGCGGCGCGAACAGATCGAGCAGGCGCTGGCGCCCGACTTCTGAGGTCCACGCCGCGCGCCGCCGGCCGCCGGTCCCGGGCGTTTGCCGGGGCCGGACGAAGCTTCCCGTGGTCTTGCGCGTGGTCCGCTGTGCGGGGCAGCGGGGCAGGGCCAGGACCGGGCGCCGGGCGCCGGGGCCGTTCCCGGCCAGGGCGGTCACCGCCGGATCACCAGCCCGCCGCCCCCGGCCATCGGTCTGCCGGAAGCGTCGGCATCAAGGCGGCGCGGGCGGCACGATGCAGTCCGCGCCGCCAATCCCTCAGGCCGCCGGCGACGGCAGCTCCTTGCGCAGCCAGTCGTCGATCATGCGCTTCTCGTAGCGCAGGGCATCGCTGTCCAGCGGCGCGCCGCGCTGCAGGTAGGACACGTCGTGCAGCTTGCGCTCGCCCTCGGCCAGCACCCGGCCGTCGGCGCCGGTGATGCGGAACTTCAGCTCCATGCGCGGCGGATAGTGGTCGCGCATGAAGCGCACGTGGTCCAGGTTCGGACCGCGCCACGGCTCGTAGCGGCCGGCACGCTGGATGTCGGTGATGGTCACTTCCATGCGCGCGCCCTCGGGCAGGCGCTTGGCGGCGTTCTTCTGCAGGTGCCGGGCCAGCTCGGCGACCCAGTCGCCATGCGCGGCTTCCCAGCGGTTGCCGCTGTAGCGCAGGTCGGAGAACTGCGCCGGGTCCTCCCAGGACACGCTGACCGGATCCTGCTCCGGCAGCGCGCGCGGGGCATCGGGATCGGTGACGCTCCTGGCGGCCGGCGCCACGGCCGGCAGCGCGGCCAGGGCCAGCAGCAGGAGCATGGATGGGGCTTTCATGTTCCGCTCCGGTATCGCGTTGACCTGCAGCGAATATGCGCCCGCGCGCATGCCCCGGCAAGGTGGCGCGGGCCAGCCGTTGCGGTCGCTTCAGGCGCACGGCGCAACGCTTTCCTTGCGCCGGATGGCCCCGGAACCACGCCTTCCGACACGGTGCGCGAGGGGCGCACGGCGCTAGAATCGCAGGTCCGCTCCTTCCCCCCGGATTCCGCATGAGCGTTCCCGCGCAGGCCCCGGCGCGCGCCGCCGGGCTGGCCATCGTTTTCGCCCTGGCCATCGTCTACGTGGTCTGGGGTTCGACCTACCTCGGCATCCGCTTTGCCCTGGAAGGCGGATGGCCGCCGCTGCTGGCCGTCTCCGGCGCGCGCTTCGTCGTCGCCGGCGCGGCCATGTACGCCTTCCTGCGCTGGCGCGGGGTACCGGCCCCGACCCGCGCGCAGTGGAAGAACCTGGCGGTGATGGGTTTCACCCTGCTGCTGCTGGGCAACGGCTGCGTGGTGCTGAGCGAGCAGAGCGTGTCCTCCGGCCTGGCCGCGGTGGCGGTGGCCTCGGTGCCGCTGTGGATGGGCGTGTTCGGCGCGATCTACGGCCAGCGCCCCACCCGGATCGAATGGCTGGGCATCGCCATCGGCTTTGCCGGCGTACTGTGGCTCAACGCCGGCAGCAGCCTCACCGCCAGCCCCGTGGGCCTGGTCCTGCTGCTGGTGGCGCCGGTCGGCTGGGCGTTCGGCTCGGTGTGGTCGCGCGGGCGCGACCTGCCGTCGCCGTTCATGGCCGCGGCCGGGCAGATGCTGTGCGGCGGGGCCATGATCGTCGCCACCGGCCTGCTGCGCGGCGAGTCGCTGCCGGCCGCGCCGACCCTCCACGGCACCCTGGCCCTGGGCTACCTGGCGCTGTTCGGCTCGATCGTGGCCTTCAGCACCTACGTGTGGCTGCTGCACCACGTGCGCCCGGTGCTGGTCAGCAGCTACGCCTACGTCAACCCGGCCATTGCCGTGGCCCTGGGCGCGTGGCTGGCCGGCGAGCGCTTCACCGCGCACGACCTGGGTGCCATGGCGGTGATCCTGGCCGGCGTGGTCACCATCACCCTGGCGCGGGTGCTGCGCCGATGAGCACCGCCGCTCCGTCCATCGACCGCCGCGGCCTGGCCGTCACCGCCGGCACCTTCGTGCTGTGGGGCGTGGTGCCGGTGTACTGGCACCTGCTGAAGAACGTGCCGGCCATGCAGATCATGGCCCACCGCGTGGTCTGGAGCGCCCTGCTGGTGGTGGCCTGGCTGCTGCTCAGCGACGGCCTGGGCTGGCTGCGCAGGCTGGCCGCGCAGCCGCGCGCGCTGCCGGCGCTGGCGCTGAGCGCGGTGCTGATCGCGTTCAACTGGGGGTTGTACATCTGGGCGGTCAACGCCGGCCACGTGGTCGAGACCAGCCTGGGCTACTTCATCAACCCGCTGGTCAACGTGGTGCTGGGCGTGCTGGTGCTGCACGAGCGCCTGCGCCGGGTGCAGTGGATCGCGGTGGGCTGCGCCGCGCTGGGCGTGGCCTGGCTGACCGTGCAGGCCGGCTCGCCGCCGTGGATCGCGCTGGGCCTGGCCGCCTCGTTCGGCCTGTACGGGCTGGTGCGCAAGCTGGTGGCGGTGGATCCGGTGGCCGGCCTGGGCCTGGAAAGCCTGTACCTGTTCCTGCCCTCGCTGGCCTACGTGCTGTGGGCCGAGGCCGGGCACGGCGGCAGCTTCGCCAGCGGCTGGGGCTGGGGCACGGACCTGCTGCTGGTGTTCGGCGGCGTGGTCACCGCGGTGCCGCTGATCGGTTTCGCCTATGGCGTGCGCCGCATCCCGCTGAGCGTGGTCGGGCTGCTGCAGTACATCGCCCCGACCCTGCAGCTGCTGCTGGGCGTGTGGTTCTTCCACGAGCCGTTCGGCGCCGGCCGCGCGCTCGGTTTCGGCGCGATCTGGCTGGGACTTGCGCTGTACGCGGGCGAGGGCCTGTGGCGCGCGCGCAGCCGCTCCTAGCCCGGAAACGGCAACGGCGCCACAAAAGCCGGCGCCGCTGGGCGACAATCGCGGCATGACCACCACCATCCACATCCTCGGGATCGCCGGCACCTTCATGGGCGGCGTGGCGGCGCTGGCGCGCGAACTGGGCTACAGCGTCGAAGGCAGCGACCAGGCGGTATACCCGCCGATGTCCACCCAGCTGGAGAAGCTGGGCATCCAGCTGCGCCAGGGCTACGACCCGGCGCATATCTCCCCCGACGCGGTGGAGGTGGTGATCGGCAACGCCCTCTCGCGCGGCAACCCGGCGGTGGAGCAGGTGCTGGACGACGGCCGCCGCTACACCTCCGGCGCGCAGTGGCTGGCCGAGCACGTGCTGCCCGGGCGCACCACCCTGGCGGTGGCCGGCACCCACGGCAAGACCACCACCACCAGCCTGCTGGCCTTCCTGCTGCAGGCCGCCGGGCGCGACCCGGGCTTCCTGGTCGGCGGCGTCGCCGAGGACTTCGGCACCTCGGCGCGGGTGGGCGGCGGCCGCGAGTTCGTGGTCGAGGCCGACGAGTACGACACCGCGTTCTTCGACAAGCGCAGCAAGTTCGTGCACTACCGGCCGACGGTGGCGATCCTCAACAACCTCGAGTACGACCACGCCGACATCTTCCCGGACCTGGCCGCGATCCAGCGCCAGTTCCACCACCTGGTGCGCACCGTGCCGCGCGCCGGCCGGCTCGTCGTCAACGGCGAAGACGCGCACCTGGCCCAGGTGCTGGCGATGGGCTGCTGGACCCCGGTGGAGACCTTCGGCCTGGAGGGCGCGGAGGTGGCCATCGCGCGCGCCGGCGGCGGTGCCGGCTTCGACTGGAGCGCGCGCCTGCTGGCCGCCGACGGCAGCCAGTTCGTGGTGCTGCATGACGGCCGCGAAGTGGCGAGCGTGCACTGGCCGCTGCTGGGCCGGCACAACGTGCTGAACGCGCTGGCGGCGCTGGCCGCGGCGCACGCGGTGGGCGTGTCGCCGGCCGATGTGGCCCCGGCGCTGGCCGGCTTCCACAGCGTCAAGCGCCGCCTGGAGGTGCTGGGCACCCCGGCCGGCGTCACCGTGTACGACGACTTCGCCCACCATCCCACCGCGATCCGCACCACCCTCGAAGGCCTGCGTGCCAGGGTCGGCGATGCGCGCATCGTGGTGGCGATGGAGCCGCGCAGCAATTCCATGCGCCTGGGCGCCCACGCCGACGCGCTGGCGCCGTCGCTGGACATCGCCGACGTGGTCGTGTTCCTGCATCGTCCGGAGCTGGCCTGGGACGCCGGCAAGGTGGTGGCCGCGGTGCGCGGCCAGGCGCAGGCGGTGCCGGATACCGACACCCTGCTGGCGCGCCTGGGCGAGCTGGTGCAGGCGGGCGACCACGTGGTGTTCATGTCCAACGGCGGCTTCGACGCGGCGCCGCGGCGCTTCGTGGCGATGCTGGAAGGGCGCGACTGACCACGCCGCCGTGACGCCGCCTTGAACGGGCGGCGTTACCCTGCCGGCGAGCCGAACGCCATCGCACCGTGCCCAGTACCGAAGCCCTGCCGCTGTTCCCGCTGCACACCGTGCTGCTGCCCGGCGCGCCGCTGGGACTGCGCGTGTTCGAGCGCCGCTACCTGGATCTGGTCGCCGAGTGCGGCCGCCAGGGCCGCAGTTTCGGCGTGTGCATGATCCTGGAGGGCGAGGAGAGCGGCGCGCCGGCGACGCCGGCGGCGTTCGGGGTGGAGGCGCTGATCGAGGACTTCGGCAGCGAGCCGGGCGGGGTGCTGACCCTGGCCGTGCGCGGTGCGCGCCGGTTCCGGGTCAGCCGCACCAGCGTGCGCGACAACGGCCTGCTGGTCGGCCAGGTGCGCTGGCGCGACCAGCGGCAAGAACCCGGCAGCGGCGCGCGGCTGCTGCCCGAGCACGCGGTGCTGGGCACGCTGCTGGGCGAACTGCTGCAGAAGGTGGGCGGGCTGCACGACGCACCCAACCTGCGCCTGCTCGAGGATGCGGACTGGGTGGGCTGGCGCCTGGCCGAGATCCTGCCGATCACCGAGGAGCAGCGCCTCGCCCTGCTGCAGGAGGACGATCCGCACCGGCGGCTGCAGCACCTGCTTGTCTGGATGGACGAGGAATAGGACGCTGCGTCCGCGGGCCGCGGCTACACGCGGCCGTGAGCCACGTGCGGCGACCATGGGCCTCGGCTGAAAGCCGTTCCCGCCCATCCGACGCCGCGGCGTCCACCACGGAGGACCTGCCATGGTCGCAACCGTCGAAGGCCGGTATGCACCCGCCTTCCATCCCGTCCACGCGCTGCTGCTCGGCGGCGCCCTGTCGCTGATCCTCGGCACGCTGCTGGCCGACATCGCCTACGCGCGGACCTACGAGATCCAGTGGATCAACTTCGCCGCCTGGCTCAACGTCGGCGGCCTGGTGTTCGCCGCCGCCGCGCTGGTCTGCGCACTGTTGGGCCTGGTGCCCTCGCGCCGCACCCGCGGCTCGGCGCTGCACTGCCTGCTGTGGGCGGTGGCGTGGATCCTCGCCTTGCTCAATGCCCTGGTCCATGCGCGCGACGCCTGGGCCGCGATGCCGATGGCGCTGGTGCTGTCGGTGCTGGTGTTCGCGGTCGCGCTGGTTTCCATTTTCTTCGCGGCCTGGCCGCTGCGCGCCGGAGGTGTGCGATGAACCGCCTGAAGCTTGTCGCCGCCGCCTGTGCCACCGTCGTGCTGGCGGCCTGCAATCCCGAACCCGGCCCGCTCCAGCACGGTGCCAACCCGGAACTGCCGGAACCGAAGCGCGGCCTGCTGCCGTCGATGAAGATCGCCGACCCGTCCGAGTGGGGCGACCAGGTGCCGGTCGTGCCGGAGGGCTTCGAGGTCCGTGCCATCGCCCGCGACCTGCGCATCCCGCGCCAGACCCTGGTCCTGCCCAACGGCGACATCCTGGTGGCCGAGGGTCGCGGGGGCAACGCGCCCGCGCTCAAGCCCAAGGACGTGATCGCCGGTCCGATCAAGGCCGCCGGCACCACCCAGGTGCCCAGTGGCAACCGCCTGACCCTGCTGCGCGACGCCGATGGCGACGGTGAGTACGAGCTGCAGACGGTGTTCGCCGAGGACCTGGACGCGCCCTACGGCCTGGCCCTGGTCGGCAACAACCTCTACGTGGCCAACCAGGACGCGGTGGTGCGCTTTGACTACCAGCCGGGCATGACCCAGGCCCGGGCCGGCAAGCCGCAGGTGCTTACGAAGCTGCCGTCGGAGATCAACCACCACTGGACCAAGGCGATGACCGCCAGTGCCGACGGGCGCTTCCTGTACGTGGGCATCGGCTCCAACAGCAACATCACCGAGCGTGGCATGACCGCCGAGCAGGACCGCGCCGTGGTCTGGGAGATCGATACCCAGACCGGCATGCACCGCGAATACGCCGGCGGCCTGCGCAATCCCACCGCGCTGGCGATCCAGCCCGGCAGCGGCCAGCTGTGGGCGGTGGTCAACGAGCGCGACGAGATCGGCCCGGACCTGGTGCCTGACTACCTGACCTCGGTGCGCGAGGGCGGCTTCTACGGCTGGCCCTGGGCCTACTGGGGCCAGCACGTCGACACGCGGGTCAAGCCGGAGAACCCGGAGAAGGTCGCCGCCTCGATCACCCCGGACTACGCCCTGGGCGCGCACGTGGCCGCCCTGGGCCTGGACTTCTCCAGCCCGGTGATGGGGCCGGAGTACGCCGAGGGAGTCTTCGTCGGCATGCACGGCAGCTGGAACCGATCCGAGCCGGTGGGCTACAAGGTGGTGTTCGTGCCGTTCCGCAACGGCCGACCTGCCGGCGACCCGATCGACTTCGCCACCGGCTTCCGCGACGACGACGGCACCACCCGCGGCCGCCCGGTGGGCGTGACCGTGGATCCGCGCGGCGCCCTGGTCATCGCCGACGACCTGGCCAACATCGTCTGGCGGGTGGCGCGGATCGGCGCGGCCGCGCCGCCGCCGGGCCCCCCGCCGCCGGCCACGGACCAGGCCGGCGGGGAGGATACGGAGACGGTGCCCGAGGCCGCTACCGGGCCCTGATCCGGCCGCCGCCGGACCCGGCCACCGCCGGGGCCGGGGGGTGCCGGCGGCGCGTTCCTACAGCGTCCGTTGCGGGGCGGCTCCTATAATCCGCCGATGAATTCTTCCTGGATGGAAGCCACCCTGGCCTGGATCGGGGAACACCCCCTGCTGGCCGGCGTGGTGATCTTCGCGATCGCCTTCTGCGACGCGCTCATCATCGTCGGGGCCGTGGTCCCGGCCCTGCCACTGCTGTTCGCGGTGGGCGTGCTGATCGGCATGGGCGAGATCTCCGGTCCCTACGCGGTGGCCAGCGCCGCGCTCGGCGCCCTGGCCGGCGACGCCATCAGCTACTGGGTCGGCCTGCGCTGGGGCGACCGCCTGCGCGGGGTCTGGCCGTTCAGCCGCTACCCGCAGCTGCTGGAGCGCGGCGAGACCCTGTTCCGGCGCAATGCCTTCAGCGCGATCCTGCTGGCCCGCTACGTCGGCGCGATCCGCCCGTTCGTCCCGGCCATTGCCGGCATGGCCAGGATGCCGGTGCGACGCTACTTCACCGCCTCCGGCCTGGCCTGCGTGTCCTGGGGCGTGCTGTTCCTGGCCCCGGGCTGGGTCCTGGGCCGGGCCTACGACGCGGTGGCCGCGGTGGCCGGCCACCTGGTGGTGGTGCTGGGCCTGCTGCTGGCGGTGCTGGCGCTGGCCTGGGCGGTGGTGCTGTACACCTACCGCTGGTTCGCCGAGCACGCCGACGCCGTGCTGGCGCGGATGCTGGCCTGGTCGCACCGGCATCCGGTGCTGGGCGAGTATTCGGTGGCGGTGTTCGACCCGCAGCGGCGCGAGTCGGTGCCGCTGGCGCTGCTGGCGGTGCTGCTGCTGGCCATCGGCTGGGTGTGGTTCGCCCTGCTGCTGGTGGTGGTCGGCCACGGCGAGCCGCTGGGCGTGGACCTGGCGGTACACCAGCTGATGCTGTCCCTGCGCAACCCGCTGGCCGACTACCCGCTGGCGGCGCTGGCCTCGCTCGGCGACTGGCCGGTGCTGGCCCCGGCCTGCGTCGCGGCGCTGGGCTATTTCGCCTGGCGCCAGCGCTGGATGGCCGCCGCGCACTGGCTGGCGGCGCTGGGCTTCGGCCTGGCCCTGACCTGGCTGCTGGGCGCGACCATCAACGTGGTGCGCCCGCCCTCGGCCAGCAGCGGCTTCGGCTTCCCCTCGATCGCGGTGACCATGTCCACCATCGCCTTCGGCTTCTTCGCCGTGCTGATCGCGCGCGAGCTGCCGGGGCGCGACCGGGTCTGGCCGTACATGGTCTCCGGCCTGGTGGTGGCGGTCATCGGCTTCGCCCGCCTGTACCTGGGCGCGCACTGGCTCAGCGACGTGGTCGGCGGGATGCTGCTGGGCATCGTCTGGCTGCTGGTGCTGGGCATCGCCTACCGCCGCCGCTTCAACCGCTCGTTCTGGGTCAAGCCGGTGGCGGCGGCGTTCTACGGCGTGTTCGCGTTGGCCGCGCTGTGGTACGCGCCGCGCAACATCGAGGCCAAGCTGGCCAAGTTCGAGCCGCCGGGGCCGGCGATCGAGGTCCAGGACCTGCAGGCCTGGTGGCAGCGCGACTGGGCGCTGCAGCCGGCGCGCCGCAACGAGTTCGACGACGCCCAGCGCTGGCCGCTGGACGTGCAGGTGGCCGGCCCGCTGGGCCCGCTGCGCGAGCGCCTGGAGGCGCAGGGCTGGAAGGTGCAGCCGCAGGCGCGCTGGGAGCAGGCGCTGAACATGTTCGACGAGGACGTGTGGCCGGCCGGCGTGCCGGTGCTGCCGGCGACCCTGGACGCACGCACCGAGGCCCTGCTGATGGTGCGCGAGGGCGCCCGCCCGGACCGCCGCATCGTGCTGCGGCTGTGGGCGGCGCCGGTGCAGCTGCGCCCGGGGCACCAGCCGCTGTGGATCGGCACCGCGCAGACCCTGCACTTCACCCCCGCGTTCGACGTGCTGGCCACCTGGCGCCCGCATGCCGACGCCGACCCGGCGCTGGAGCGGATCGTGGAGGCGGTGGCCGACCTGCCGCACCAGGTCGAGCCGCACCCGGTCTCGGGCCTGCCCACGCTGCGCCTGCGCACCGCCGCGGCCGGCGCGGAAGCGGCACGCTAGCGCGCCGCCCGCGGCGGCGACGCACGCGACCGCGCACGCGCAGCGCGTGCCGGGCGACAATGCGCGTCCCCCGTTGTACCTGGAGACGCGCATGACCAGCCTCGCCGGCAAGACCCTGTTCATCACCGGTGCCTCGCGCGGCATCGGCCTGGCCATCGCCCTGCGCGCGGCGCGCGACGGCGCCAACGTCGCCATCGCCGCCAAGTCCGCGGTGCCCAACCCGAAGCTGCCGGGCACCATCCATACCGCGGCCGAAGCGGTGGACGCCGCCGGCGGCCGCGGCCTGGCGCTGAAGTGCGACATCCGCGAGGAAGACCAGGTGCAGGCCGCGGTGGCGGCCACGGTGGACGCCTTCGGCGGCATCGACATCCTGGTCAACAACGCCAGCGCGATCTGGCTGCGTGGCACCCTGGACACGCCGATGAAGCGCTTCGACCTGATGCAGCAGGTCAACGCCCGCGGCAGCTTCCTCTGCGCCCAGGCCTGCCTGCCGCACCTGCTGCAGGCGGCCAACCCGCACATCCTGACCCTGGCGCCGCCGCCGAACCTGGACCCGAAGTGGTGGGCCCCGCACACCGGCTACACCCTGGCCAAGATGGGCATGAGCTTCGTCACCCTGGGCCTGGCCGCGGAGTTCGGGCCGAAGGGCGTGGCGGTCAACGCGCTGTGGCCGCGCACGCTCATCGCCACCGACGCGCTGAACATGATCCCCGGCGTGGATGCCGGCAACGGCCGCCGCCCGGAGATCATGGCCGATGCCGCGCACGCGATCCTGGTGCGCCAGGCGGCCGGTTTCAGCGGCCGCTTCCTGATCGACGACGAGGTGCTGGCCGAGGCCGGCGTGACCGACCTGTCCGGCTATGCCGTCGATCCGTCCAAGCTGCTGCTGCCGGACCTGTTCCTGGACTGAGTCGCGCCGCGCGCGCCGCCGCCGGCCGCGGCGCGCTCCTACAATGGCCGGCCCCCTTTTCGTTACGGAAACACCATGAAGTACCTGCACGCGATGATCCGGGTCCATGACCTGGAAAAGACCAGCCGCTTCTTCACCGAGGGCCTGGGCCTGAAGCAGACCCGGCGCATGGACAACGAGGCCGGGCGCTACACCCTGGTCTACTTCGGCGCCCCGGAGAACCCGGAGGCGGAGATCGAGCTGACCTACAACTGGCCGCCGGAGGACGGTTCGGCACCGGAGGACTACGGCAGCGCCCGCAACTTCGGCCACCTGGCCTTCGAGGTCGACGACATCTACGCCATCTGCGCGCACCTGCAGTCCATGGGCGTGACCATCAACCGCCCGCCGCGCGACGGCCGCATGGCCTTCGTCCGCACCCCGGACCTGATCTCGATCGAGCTGCTGCAGAAGGGCGAGGCCCTGCCGCCGGCCGAGCCGTGGGCGTCGATGCCCAACACCGGCACCTGGTAAGCCGGCAGGATCGCGGCGCGGGATCGCCGCGCCGCGTGCCGCTCAGCCGGCCAGCGCCTGCTCCAGGTCGGCGACCAGGTCGTCGGCGTGCTCCAGGCCCACCGACAGCCGCAGCAGGCCGCCGGGCGTGGTCGAGGCCGGGCCTTCGATCGAGGCGCGGTGCTCGACCAGCGATTCGGTCGAACCCAGCGAGGTGGCATTGGTGAACAGCTGCATGCGCGAAGCCACGGCCAGCGCCGCCTCGCGTCCGCCGGCCACCTCGAACGACAGCATCCCGCCGAAGTCGCGCATCTGCGCCGCGGCCACCGCGTGCTGCGGGTGCGAGGCCAGGCCGGGGTAATGCACCGCCGCCACCTTCGGGTGCGCGGCGAGGAACTCCGCCACCCGGCGCGCGTTGCGGCAGTGCCAGTCCATCCGCGCCGGCAGCGAGCGCACCCCGCGCAGGATCATCCACGCCGCGAACGGCGAGGCGGTGGCCCCGCCCAGCAGGCGCAGCTGGTGGCAGGCGGCGGCGTGTTCGCCGTTCTCGGCGAAGGCCAGTACTCCGCCCATCACGTCGCCATGGCCGCCCAGGTACTTGGTGGCCGAATGCAGGACGATGTCCGCGCCCAGCGCCAGCGGCTGCTGGATCACCGGCGGGGCGAAGGTGCCGTCCACCAGCAGGCGCGCACCGGCCCCGTGGGCGATGTCCGCCAGCGCGGCGATGTCGCTGACCTTCAGCAGCGGATTGGACGGCGTCTCCGCCCACAGCAACGCGGTGTTGGGCCGTAGCGCGGCGCGCACCGCGTCCAGGTCGGTGAAGTCGACGATCGTGCACTCCAGGCCCCAGCGCGGGAACTGCTGCGCGGCCAGCACCCGGAACGAGAAATAGCTGTCGTCGCACAGCAGCACGTGGCTGCCCGGCGGCAGCGCCTGCAGCGCGGTGGCGCCGGCGGCCATGCCGGTGGGGAACAGCAGCGCCCGCTTCGCACTTTCCAGCGCCGCCAGCACCTGCTCGGTCTCCTGCTGGGTCGGATTGTCGTAGCGCTGGTACAGGAAGCCCTGCGGCAGCTGGCCGTCGGGCGTGTGCTCGAAGGTGGTGGCCAGCTGCAGCGGCGGCGACAGCGCGCCGCTGGCCGGGTCGGGCCGGCTGCCGGCGCGGGCGGCGAGGGTTTCGATGCGGGACATGGCGGTCGGTCGTTGGGAGCGGAGGCGCCGCTGCGCGGCAGCCCGATGATACGCGAGCCCGGCACCGGTCCGGCGACGGCGTGGCGGCATCGCCGAACGAGGCGGATAATGGCCCACCGGCCCCGTGCCGGCCTTCTTCCACGGATATTCCACTGCCATGAACGCCACGACGCCGGCTGCCGGCGACACCGCCTCCCTGATCGACCTTGGCCACCGCTATTTCCTGCCCGTGTACCGGCAGCGCGAGCTGGTGCTGGAGCGAGGCCAGGGCGCGCGACTGTGGGACAGCGAAGGCCGCGAGTACGTGGATTTCGGCGCCGGCATCGCCGTGTGCGGCCTGGGCCACAACGACCCGGACCTGCACGCGGCCCTGGTCGAGCAGGCCGGCAAGCTGTGGCACACCAGCAACATCTTCTTCAGCGAGCCGCCGCTGCGCCTGGCCGAGGAGCTGGTGACCGCCAGCCGCTTCGGCGAGCGCGTGTTCCTGTGCAATTCCGGCGCCGAGGCCAACGAGGCCGCGATCAAGCTGGTGCGCAAGTGGGCCACCGCCCAGGGGCGTGCCCCGCAGCAGCGGGTGATCGTCACCTTCCGCGGCAGCTTCCACGGCCGCACCCTGGCCGCGGTCACCGCCACCGCCCAGCCCAAGTACCAGGAAGGCTACGAGCCGCTGCCCGGCGGTTTCCGTTATGTGGACTTCAACGACATCGTGCAGCTGGAGACGGCGATGGCCGCCGGCGACGTGGCCGCGGTGATGCTGGAGCCGGTGCAGGGCGAAGGCGGGGTGATGCCGGCCGCCTCCGGCTTCCTCAAGCAGGTGCGCGCGCTGTGCGACAAGCACAATGCACTGCTGGTGCTGGACGAGATCCAGGCCGGCATGGGCCGCACCGGCACCCTGTTCGCGCACTGGCAGGACGACGTGGTGCCGGACATCGTCACCCTGGCCAAGGCCCTGGGCGGCGGCTTCCCGATCGGCGCCATGCTCGCCGGCCCGAAGGTCGCCGAGGCCATGGGCTTCGGCGCCCACGGCACCACCTTCGGCGGCAATCCGCTGGCGGCGGCGGTGGCGCGCGTGGCCCTGCGCAAGCTGGCCTCGCCGCAGATCGCGGCCAACGTCTCGCGCCAGTCGCACGCGCTGCGCGAGGGCCTGGCGGCGATCGGCGGGGAGTTCGGCGTGTTCGCCCAGGTGCGTGGCCGCGGCCTGATGCTGGGCGCGGTGCTCAAGCCCGAATACGCCGGCCGCGCCGCCGAGATCCTCGACCTGGCCGCGCACGAGGGCCTGCTGCTGCTGCAGGCCGGCCCGGACGTGCTGCGCCTGGTGCCGGCGCTGAACATCACCGACGCCGACGTGGCCGAGGGCCTGGCGCGGCTGCGCAAGGCCATCGCCAAGTTCGTCGCCTGACTGGCGAGGGGCGCCGCAAGCGCGCCCCCAGGCCGCCGGGCGGTGTCGCAGGATGCTGGGCAGCCGCCCCAGCGGGTCGCGCACGAAGAAGCGGCGCACGTCCAGGGCTCGGCGGCCGCACCGTATTCCGGTGCAGGCCGGCCGCGCGCCCCCGGCGTAGCGCCTCGTCCAGGCCGTCCACCTCGATGCAAGATCGGGCACCGGCGTGCCCGGGCCGCCTCGCTGGCAACGCCCCGCTGCACGGCCATGCGCGCGCGGCGTTGCCGCAGGTGCGGATCCCGGACCAGCGAAGCGCATCCGGGTTCCTCCCGGGAGGAACGTGAGCGCGTGCTCAGGCCAGGCCGAAGCGTTTCAGCACCCGGCCCAGGGCGCGGGCGTCGCGCACGCTGTCGGCGTGCAGGCCCGCGCGGCGTGCGCCCTGCACGTTGGCGAACAGGTCGTCGATGAACAGGGTATCGGCGGCATTCCAGCCCAGGCGCTCGAGCGCGCGCAGGTAGACCTGCGGCTCCGGCTTGCGCCCGCCCAGGCTGCCGCTGCACAGCACCCGGCCGCCCAGCCGCGGCGCCAGCGGCGCGGCCACCTGCAGCACCACCCGCGCGGCCAGTTCGCCGTTGTTGGTCAGCACCGCCATCGGCAGTTCCGGGTCCAGCGCCAGCAGCCGTGCCAGCGCGCGTTCGTCGGCAGTGGTGGCCGCCACCCGCGCCTGCAGCCAGGCGGTTTCGTCCACGGCCGCGCCGATGCCTTCGCCCAGTTCGCGCAGGTAATCGGCCGTGGAAACCCGGCCGGCGTCGTAGCGCGCTTCCAGCCCGGAGCCATACAGCGCCTGCCACACCTGCGCGAAGCTCGTGCCCGCATGCGCGGCCAGGCATGCCACCCGCTGCTCGCGCCGGTAGTGGGCCAGCACGTTGTCGAAGTCCAGCAGCAGCTGGCGGATGCGCGGCCTCATCGCCGCTCCGGGGCCCGCGCGCCGCCGCTCATGGCTCCCGCGGCAGGGCGGCGCCACACTTGCGGCAGTGCCAGGCATCGGCCTCGTGGTCGTCCAGTCCGCAGCTGCCGCAGCGCGCCTGGCGCCGGCGCGGCTGCAGCGAGCGTGCCAGCTCGGCGGTGTAGATGCCGGTGGGCACGGCGATGATGCTGTAGCCGATCACGATCAGCAGCGAGGTGACGAAGCGGCCGAACGGGGTGGCCGGGGCGATGTCGCCGAAGCCGACGGTGCCGACGGTCACGATCGCCCAGTACATGCCGGCGGGGATGCTGGTGAAGCCGTTGTCCGGGCCCTCCACCACGTACATCAGCGCACCGAACACCACCACGATGGTCAGCAGCGCGGCGATGAACACCAGGATCTTGCGCCGGCTGCGCACCAGCGCCTGGATCAGCACCCCGGCCTCGCTGGAATACTCCACCAGCTTGAGCACCCGGAACACGCGCAGCAGGCGCAGCGCGCGGATCACGGTGAACGAGGCGGTGGCCGGGAACAGCAGCGACAGGAAGGTGGGCAGGATCGCCAGCAGGTCGATGATGCCGAAGAAGCTGAAGGCATAGCGCAGCGGCCGCTTCACCACCCACAGCCGCACGCCGTATTCCACGGCGAAGGCCAGGGTGAACAGCCACTCGGCCGCGTACAGCCAGGCGTGCCAACGCACCTTCACCGAGGGCATGGAGTCCAGCAGCACCACCACCACGCTGGCCAGGATGACCAGGATCAGCGCCAGGTCGAAGTTGCGCTCGTCCGGGGCGTCGTGGTGGAAGATCACCCGGAACCAGCGGTAGCGCCGGCCTTCGCTGGAGGCCGGCAGGTGCTCGCGCTCGAACAGGCTGCCGCCGTCCGCGCGCGGGCCGGCGCCGGGCTCAGCCGGCGCGGTCATCGGCCAGGCTCCGGAACGCGGCGCGCGCGGCCTCGAGGGTGGCGTCGATCACCGCGCCGTCGTGGGCGCTGGAGAGGAAGCCGGCCTCGTAGGCGCTCGGGGCCAGGAACACGCCGCGCTCGAGCATGGCGTGGAAGAAGCGGTTGAACGCGGTGGTGTCGCAGGCGGTGGCCTGGGCGTAGGTCTCCACCTTCTGGTCGGTGAAGAACAGGCCGAACATGGCGCCGACGTGGTTGGTGGTCAGCGGCACGCCGGCCTCGCGCGCGGCGGCCTCGAAGCCCTCGCACAGCTGCGCGGTGGCCGCGGCCAGGCGCGCGTGGAAGCCCGGCTCCTGGATCAGCTGCAGCATGGCCAGGCCGGCGGCCATGGCCACCGGATTGCCGCTGAGGGTGCCGGCCTGGTAGATCGGGCCGGCCGGGGCGATCTGCTGCATCAGTTCGCGGCGGCCGCCGTAGGCGCCCACCGGCATGCCGCCGCCGATGATCTTGCCGAAGGTGGTCAGGTCCGGGGTGATGCCGTAGTGCGCCTGGGCACCGCCCAGGGCCACGCGGAAGCCGGTCATCACCTCGTCGAAGATCAGCAGCGCGCCGTGCTTCGTGCACAGCTCGCGCAGGTGCTGCAGGTAGCCCGGGCGCGGCGGGATGCAGTTGGCATTGCCCACCACCGGCTCGATGATCACCGCGGCGATCTCGCCGCCGATCTCCCCGAACAGCTTCGTGGCGCCCTCGAAGTCGTTGTAGCTGAGGGTGGCGGTCAGCTCGCTGAGGCCGGCCGGCACGCCCGGCGAGGTCGGCACGCCCAGGGTCAGCATGCCGCTGCCGGCCTTGACCAGGAACGAGTCGCCGTGGCCGTGGTAGCAGCCCTCGAACTTGACGATGCGCTGGCGGCCGGTGGCGCCGCGCGCCAGGCGGATCGCCGACAGCGTGGCCTCGGTGCCGGAGTTGACCATGCGCACCATCTCGCAGGACGGCACCAGGCGGGTGATGGTCTCGGCCATCTCCACCTCGGCCTCGCACGGGGCGCCGTAGGACAGGCCGTTGCCGATCGCCTCCTGCACCGCCTCGCGCACCGCCGGGTGGTTGTGGCCGACGATCATCGGGCCCCAGGAGCCGACGTAGTCGATGTAGCGGTTGCCGTCGACGTCGAACAGGTAGGGGCCGTCGGCGCGCTGCACGAAGAACGGCTCGCCGCCCACCGACTTGAACGCACGCACCGGCGAGTTCACGCCTCCAGGCAGCAGCTGCTGCGCGCGGGAGAACAGGGCGTGGGAGCGGTCGTGGTTCATCGGGACGGTTCCAGTGCGGCGAAGCCCCGTATTGTAGGCCCCGCCGCCCGCGCGCGCCCCGCTCAGGCCGCCGGCGTGGCCTGGAAACAGCGCTGGTAGGCCCGCACCGCCGCCAGCGGATCGGGCGCGTCGAACACCCCGCCGATCACCGCCAGCAGGTCGGCGCCGGCCTCGACCAGGGCGCGGCCGTTTTCCGGGGTGATGCCGCCGATCGCCACCCGCGGCACGCCCAGCGCCGCGGCATCGCGCAGCAGGTCCGGGGTGGCGCGCCGGGTCACCACCTTGGTGGTGGTGGGGAAGAACGCGCCGAAGGCCACGTAGCTGGCACCGGCGGCCACCGCCTCGCGCGCAAGCTGCAGGCTGTCGTAGCAGGAGGCGCCGAGGATGGCGTGCGGGCCGAGCAGGGCGCGGGCCGCGGCCAGGGCGCCGTCGTCCTCGCCCAGGTGGGCGCCGGCGGCGCCGATCTCCGAAGCCAGGGCCGCGTCGTCGTTGACCAGCAGCGGCACTCCGGCGCGCGCGCACAGGGCCTGCAGCGCCGCGGCCTGCTCTTGCCTCAGCGCCGCGCTGGCGGCCTTGTTGCGGTACTGCAGCCAGGCCACGCCGGCGCCAAGCAGCGGCCCTACCCGCTGCAGCAGGCGGCTGGTGACCGGCTCGTCCGGGGTGATCAGGTACAGGCCTCGGGGGCGGGGGGCAGGGCTCATCTCGACTCCGTCGTGCGGGCGCCTGTGGGACAATGGCGCCCCTGACGCAGGCCTGCATTATCCGATGAGCGAGACCGACAACGCCCCTTACCGCAGCTGGATGTGCGTGGTATGCGGCTTCATCTACCACGAAGCCGAAGGCTTGCCGGAAGAGGGCATCCCGCCCGGGACGCGCTGGGAGGACATCCCGGACACCTGGACCTGCCCGGATTGCGGGGTCACCAAGGACGACTTCGAGATGATGGAGATCTGAGCCGGCACCGCGCCCCGGCGGGCGCGGGCGGGCTCAGTGCAGCACGGTGCGCTGCCCGGCTGCGTCGATCAGGCGCTCGCGGATCGCTTCGGCGTCGGCGGCGTCCGGGGCCAGCTGCAGGTAGCGGCCCAGGTCGCGGCGCGCGCCCTCGATGTGCCCCAGCTCCATGTAGGCCAGGCCGCGGTCGCGCAGGGCGTCGGTTTCCTCCGGCACCAGCCGCAGCACGCGGTCGGCGCTGCGCGCGGCGCGCTCCCATTCCCCGGCGGCGGCGTACACGCCGTGCAGGTTGCGCAGCACCCGCGCCAGGATCGCCCGGTGCGGGGCGGGGGTGAGGATCTGCAGCAGCACCCGGTCGTCCGGGACCTCGCCGCCCAGGTGCGGGCGCACCCGCTCGCGCAGCTCCTCCACCGCCAGCGGGCGGCCGCCGTTGAACGGGTCCATCACCAGCAGGCCGCCGTCCACCGGCAGCCGCACCAGGAAGTGCCCGGGGAAGGAGACCCCGTCCAGCGGCACGCCCAGGCGGCGGGCGACCTCCATCTGCACCATCGCCAGCGAGATCGGGTTGCCCAGGCGCCGCTCCAGCACCTGGTTGAGGTAGCTGTTGCGCGGGTCGTAGTAGGCGTCGTGGTTGCCGCTGTAGCCCAGCTCGTCGAACAGGTGGCGGTTGATCGCCGCCATCTTCAGCGCGGTCGACGGGATCGCCTCCACCTCCGGCCGCAGGTGCTCGACGTGCGACTGCACCAGGGCGTCGTACTCGGCCGGGTCCAGCGCCGGGTACTCGTCGCGGGCGATCAGCAGGGCGGTCGGCAACAGGGGCAGCGCGGCATCGTCCAGCGCTGCCAGGGCGTTCCAGTCGGGAAGTTGGATGCGTGTTTTCCCCATGCGCCCAAGACTGGGGTCGGGCGCGGCGACAATCAAGCCCGGGCGCGGCTACTCCGCCGCCGCGGGGATCCCCGGGCCGAAGCGCAGTTCAGCCCCCTCGGCCACGCCCAGCCGCGCCGCCTCGCCGGCGTTGAGCTCCAGCACGTAGCGGGCCGGCGCGCCGCTGGGGTAGACCGGGCAGTCGCGGGTGCGGCACGGCGGCACGTCGCGGTGCTGCGAGACCAGCCGGCGCTGCTCGTCGAAGTACAGGATGTCCAGCGGGATGCGCGTGTTCTTCATCCAGTAGGCCTGCGGCCCGAACCAGTCATGGATGAAGAGCATGCCGTGGCCCGGCTCCAGCCGCTCGCGGTACATCAGCCCGCGCGCGCGCTGGGCCTCGGTGGCGGCGATCTCGACCTGGAAGCGCTCGCCGGCCAGCTCGACCCAGTGGTCGCTGGCGGCGGCAAGGCCGCTGCCCAGCAGCAGCGCGGTCAGGACGGCAAGGCGGCGGAGCAGTCGGGGCATGTGGACTCCCAATCAGCGTCGAAGCGCCCAATCGTAGCCGTTGGGCCGGCAGATGTGCGCACGCACGTGGGTAAGTGCCCGGCCATCCAGCAAGAAGGCCGGATTTGACCAGGAGGTCGGGCTGGCTAGCCTTGGCGTCACCAGCGCGGCCAGCCAAATCGTTGGACGGCTGGCGGGGGAGCATGGGGCGCGAGCCGTGGACCTGCCTGGGAGTTGTGCCCATGCACCATACGGATAGGAATGGAGGATCGGCGCGTCAATTTGCCCCGACAGAAGACCTGGGCCTCCCTGCTGGCGACTCGCCTCCGGCTGGCACGGCATTGCTTGCCAGCGAGTCCGCAGCCGATGATCTCCTTCGAACACCGCATTAGCTGCCACTCGGCAGCGAACTCAACAAGTGCACGCACCGGGTCTGTGGTGTTTTTCTGAGCTGCCTACGCGGCAGCGAACTTTCAAGCGTGCAGCGAACGCCTCTCCACGCCTTTCTGAGCTGCCTACGCGGCAGCGAACGGAGGAGTTCTTCCAGCAGGACGGCGACGGTTTTTCTGAGCTGCCTACGCGGCAGCGAACCAGGGACGCGGCGCGCTCTCGCGCTTCGGCCATTTCTGAGCTGCCTACGCGGCAGCGAACACTGAGTCAGCCTGAGTGCCGCACGGTCGCCATTTCTGAGCTGCCTACGCGGCAGCGAACGCATTGAGCAGGGCGGTGATCTCCGCCATCGTTTTCTGAGCTGCCTACGCGGCAGCGAACACGTGCCGCATCCCGGCCTTCAACCTTTACCATTTCTGAGCTGCCTACGCGGCAGCGAACGCGCGTACCCAGCGCGGATGGCGGCGAGCATTTTTCTGAGCTGCCTACGCGGCAGCGAACAGCTTCAGGTGGGCGCCGCATCGGCTGCCAACCTTTCTGAGCTGCCTACGCGGCAGCGAACGCTGACGCCTGCGTGCGCATCGCATCGTCAGCTTTCTGAGCTGCCTACGCGGCAGCGAACGGCGACAACCCGTACGCCGAGCTGGCGTTTGTTTTCTGAGCTGCCTACGCGGCAGCGAACTCCAGGCGGTTGTATTCCTCCATCTTCCGCTTTTTCTGAGCTGCCTACGCGGCAGCGAACTAGCTCATTCCCTGCCGTGCGCCATCGGCATATTTCTGAGCTGCCTACGCGGCAGCGAACAGTACCCGCAGAAGGCCCGCGAGATCATCACCTTTCTGAGCTGCCTACGCGGCAGCGAACTCCAGGTTTACGGAAAAGGTGAGGCCGTTAACTTTTTGAGCTGCCTACGCGGCAGCGAACGCCGACGCCGCCATCGACCAGGCGCGCGGGAATTTCTGAGCTGCCTACGCGGCAGCGAACGTGCGCTTGGCCCGGTGCCCGCCGTTCGGGATTTTCTGAGCTGCCTACGCGGCAGCGAACGGCGACGGGTGGGGGCGCGTGGTGTCGATAGATTTCTGAGCTGCCTACGCGGCAGCGAACCGGTCGGTCTCCGGCCCGCTGATGGCTGATCATTTCTGAGCTGCCTACGCGGCAGCGAACCAGCCGCAGACTGTTCGGCGAGGGCGCGAAGGTTTCTGAGCTGCCTACGCGGCAGCGAACTGGGTCACCAGTGGGTGGGTGGTGAGCACGCCCTTTCTGAGCTGCCTACGCGGCAGCGAACGGCTGCCCGCCGAGCGTGGGGTCGGTGGGGGTTTTCTGAGCTGCCTACGCGGCAGCGAACCAGATAGCGGTCCACGCGACGACGGGCCGAGTTTTCTGAGCTGCCTACGCGGCAGCGAACGGCAGGCTGTTGAAGGTGCGGGTTACTTCGTATTTCTGAGCTGCCTACGCGGCAGCGAACCTGCGCCACCAGCGCCGAGTCGGCCCGGTTGAGTTTCTGAGCTGCCTACGCGGCAGCGAACGCCCTGAAGCGCATCCGCACCGACATCGGCGATTTCTGAGCTGCCTACGCGGCAGCGAACCCCCACGTGCTCGCCCCGGCGCACGGGCATGATTTCTGAGCTGCCTACGCGGCAGCGAACAAGATGGCGCAGCTTGCGAAGGAAGCGAACGTTTTCTGAGCTGCCTACGCGGCAGCGAACGCAACATGCGGCGGAAGCTCGGGCGCGGGCTTTTTCTGAGCTGCCTACGCGGCAGCGAACCATCACGGCCAGCGCTTCGGCCTCCATGATTCTTTCTGAGCTGCCTACGCGGCAGCGAACTCCATGGCGTTCTGCAGCCACGGCTCGGCGTGTTTCTGAGCTGCCTACGCGGCAGCGAACGTCGTTGGCCGTGGTAGCCGGCGACTCACGCATTTCTGAGCTGCCTACGCGGCAGCGAACGATGAGCCGGGCAATCCTAAAGATGGCGCTGGTTTCTGAGCTGCCTACGCGGCAGCGAACGCCAACCTGGGCGACAATCCGCACGCCGAGCTTTTCTGAGCTGCCTACGCGGCAGCGAACGGTTCGCGAATGGACGAATACGAGGAATACGTTTTCTGAGCTGCCTACGCGGCAGCGAACTGCAACAGCTGCCCCGACCCGGTTTCTTGCACTTTCTGAGCTGCCTACGCGGCAGCGAACTACTCCCGCAGCAAAGGGAAAAGGGCGGAATTTTTCTGAGCTGCCTACGCGGCAGCGAACTGCCATCCCCGCCTCCCTTGGCGGTTCAACATTTTCTGAGCTGCCTACGCGGCAGCGAACGTAGCGATGTGGCTGTGGTTGCGCCTGGCGGATTTCTGAGCTGCCTACGCGGCAGCGAACCGCTTCCTTCGCAAGCTGCGCCATCTTCCGCATTTCTGAGCTGCCTACGCGGCAGCGAACAAGTCCTCCACTGCGGATTGAGGGACCACAAGTTTCTGAGCTGCCTACGCGGCAGCGAACCGTTTCCGCGCCCCCTCGCCCTGCACCGTCGATTTCTGAGCTGCCTACGCGGCAGCGAACGAGCACCAGCCGCGTCCGCTTCCATTCCGCTTTT
>Ga0182748_1000202_pt1 | contig 69544 bp, 74 predicted proteins | sample eDN3rd37CKraftOP_FD_128877 | JGI IMG/M metagenome (GOLD analysis project Ga0182748, IMG submission 128877) | Enriched Organic Plus compost microbial communities from Emeryville, California, USA - eDNA 3rd pass 37_C Kraft OP (version 2) (version 2) ... | reverse complement strand
GACGCCGAGCCCGAACCGGCGCTGAGGCATGGCGCTTGCCGCCGGCGTTGCGGCGAAAAAGGCCCGGGAGCCGAACCGACCCCGGGCCCTTTCGCCCTCACGACGGCCGGTCAGGCCGGCATGCGATGGACGGTGCAGAGCTTGTTGCCGGCGGGATCGCGCAGATAGGCGAGGTAGAGCTTGCCGGCAGGCCCAAGGTCCCGCGCGCCCGGCGGATCCTCGCAGGCGGTGCCGCCCGCAGCGAGGCCGGCGGCGTGCCAGGCATCGACCTGTTCGGGCGACTCCGCGGCAAAGCCGATGGTGCCCCCGTTCGCCGCCGTCGCCGGATTGCCGTCGATCGGCCGGGTGATGGCGAAGGTGCCGCTGGCGGTGCGATAGAAGACGCGGCCCTTTGGATCGGCCTGTCCGGCGGGAACGCCGAGCGCCCCGAGCGTCGCGTCGTAGAATTTCCTCGATGCCTCGATGTCGTTCGCACCGACCATGATATGGCTGAACATCGCTTGATGTGTCTCCCTTCCTCTGTATGATCGTTTCGGCGCCGTGGCTTTCGCACGTCCTGCGGGCGGTTGGAAGCGGGCATACGCATGGGCCCGGCGCCCGGCCGGTCACTCTGCGCCCGGTTCCCGCCCCGCGTCAGGCGAGATTGGCGCGGTACAGTGCGAGCAGTTCGCCCCAGGCCCGCTCCGCCGATTCCATGTCGTAGACCTGGCTTCCCGGCACGCACCAGCCGTGATCGGCGGGATAGACTTCGACCGTCGCCGGCCGTCCGGCCGCATCCAGCGCCTGTTTCAGCACCTGCTTGGCCTCCGGCTCCTTCGCGTCGTCGTTCTTCGCCACGGCGACGAGATAGGCGGCCCTGGTGCGCGGAATGAGCAGGTGCGGGCTGGCGGGCGTGTCGGTGACGAGGCCACCGCCGTGGAAGCTGGCGACCGCGCCGATCCGGTCGGGAACCGCGGCGGCGGTGCGGAAGGAGAGGGGGCCGCCCATGCAATAGCCCTGCACGCCGGCCTTCTTCCCCTTGTCGGTCTGCGACTGGGAATCGAGGAAGGCGAGATAGGCGATAGCGTCGCGATCGATGCCTTCGTCGGTCATCTGATCCCGCATGGCGAACAGCTTCGCCCGCTGCTCGGCATTGCCGAAGTCGAACGGGCCCTCGACCACCGGTGCCGGCCGGCTGCGATAGAAGGGATTGGGAACGAGGACGGTATAGCCTTCGGCGGCGAGCCGGCGGCCCATGTCGCGAAACACCGGCCGCAGGCCGAGGATGTCCGCCCACATCAGCACCCCGGGCCAGGCGCCGTCGCCGGCGGGATGGAAGAGGACGGCATCGGCGGAGCCGTCCGGCGTAGGGATGGAGACGTCCTTCTCGACGACATTCTCGGCGGCGCAGGCGACCGTGCTCACGAGGCCGGCGGCAGCGACGCCGGTGACCACGAACGCCCGCCGGGAGAGCTTCCAGTCTTCGACCAGGCCCTGGTGAATATCACTGTCGCACATCGTCTTTTCTCCCGCAGGTTGAACCGTCCATAGGCGAAGAGGGGGCGCCCGGTGTCAAGGGCCGGCGGACGCGGAGGGGCATGCTTGCCACCCCGGACGGCCCGGGCTAGCCATGGCGCATGACCGAACGCCGCCGCATCCCGCCCTTGTCTCCGTTCGAGGAAGAAATCGGCTTCACCCGCGCCGTGAGGGCGGGGGACCGGATCCTCTGTTCCGGAATCACCGCCGTCATGCCGGACGGATCGATTCCCGCCGATGCCGGCGCGCAGGCCGATCGCTGCTTCGAGGAGATCGTCCGCTACATCGAGGAACTGGGCGGCCGTGCCGAGGATGTGGTGCGGGTGCGCATGTTCGTGACCGACATCGCCGATGCGGATGCGGTGAGCGCCGCATTTTCGCGGGCGATGAAGCCGGCGCGGCCGACGGGCACCCTGGTCGCGGTGGCGGCGCTCTATCGCCCCGAATGGAAGGTGGAGATCGAGGCCGAGGCGGTGGTCCAGCCGCAGGGCTGAACCGAACCGTCCGGATCCCCTTCATCCCGAGCAGCTTACCGTTTCGCTGCCGAATTGACTTTGAAGCCGCGTGGGCGGTTGCTATTTTTTTGCCATGCGACTCGGAAGGGCCTTGGCAGGGGTCGCTGTGGTCGGCTTCCTCTTTTGCAACGCGTCGGTCGGTGAAGCGCGGCGCAGCGCGAGTTCGCGTTCATTCCAGAAGTCGTCGATGGCGATGCGGATCGCCGCCTCCATGCGGGAGGCGAGCCGATACGCCGTGCGCGAGCAATTCCGTGGCGCTCCGATCCTCTATCGGCGAGGCCCCGATCGGGCAGCGCTCAGCGATCAGATCGCCCGGCTCGGGGCCCATGTGCGCGAGATAGAGGGGGAGGGCAGATAGGCTCCGGCCTGGAGCCGCCAGAAATGGGGGGTGAGGCGTGCGTTTGCATATGGGGGTGTGGCGTGGCTGCAGGCCGGCGACCGTCCGGCTTCTGATCCTGTTCATGGCGCTGGCGGCGTTTCCGGTGCCGGCGGCGGCCCGATCGACTCCGGAGCCGGCGGCCGAAGTGCCGGAGGTCCCGGGACCGAGGCGGACCGTCGCGGTGGGAACGATCGACGCCGTGGCCTCCTTCGCCGGGGCCCAGGGATGGGACGTCGGCGGATCGCTCGCCGCCATGCTGACGTCGGCGCTGGTCGATTCCGGCCGTTTCATGGTCGTCGAGCGCGCGCTCCTGCCCGAAGTGTTGACCGAGCAGGAAATGGCGGCTTCCAGGGTCGCTTCCGGCAGTGCGGCGCCGCTCCCGGGCAAGATGATCCCGGCGCAATATATGATCTTCGGATCGGTGACCGAATTCGGCACCCGCGACCGGGGAAGCGGGCTCAGCATCGGCGGTGCCTCCGGCGCGCTGGGCGGCGGGCTGGGCTTCAACCGGAGCGGCGGCAAGGTCACGCTCGACCTGCGGCTGGTCAACACCCGCTCCGGACAGGTGGAGAAGAGCTTCACGGTGTCGCGACGGCTGTCGCGGACCGGAGTCGCCCTGACCGGGGGCTATAAGGGCATCGCCCTCGGCGGCGACAAATTCTGGTCGACGCCGCTGGGCGAGGCCACGCGCGGCGCCCTTGCCGACGCGGTCGTCGAGATCGCGCGCGGCGTCGCATCCTCGCCCTGGGAGGGGCTGGTCGTCGAGGCCGAGGGCCATCAGCTGATCGTCAACGCCGGGGGCGAGGCGGGGCTGCGCCCCGGCGACCGGATGCTGATCGAGCGGCCGACACGGACCCTGACCGACCCTGCGACCGGGCAGGTGCTCGGCCAGCGCCGCCAGCGCCTCGGCGAGGTCGTCCTGACCAGCATCGAGCCGAAGCTGGCGACCGGAACCTTCGTGCCGGCCGATCCCGCAACCCCTGCGCCGACGCGGGGAGACCTGGTCGTTCCGGTCTCCGGCACGGAATAGGCGCCGTGCGGGGGGCGGCGGGTTCCGCAAGGAGGATCGCGGCGCTTGCCGCCGCGGGCTTCGCGCTGCTGCTGCCGGTGCTGCCGGCCGGGTCGCAGCCCGAGGAAGTCCAGCCTGGATATGGCAGCTATCCCCCGGGCCTGATCGAAGGCCGGGACCCGCGTGTCGCGCCGCCGGGGGAGTATCGCGATCGCGAGCGTCGATCGCGGCCGGGGGCGGACACACAAGCCCCGCCGGAGGAACGGCCTTACTATGGGGCGCCTCCGCCCGAGGAGCATGCGCCGCCGTCGGCGCCGCATGAATATCCGCCGGTACCGCATGAGCCGGAATATCCGGCGCCGCCGGATGAGCCCGAGCATCCGGCCCCGCCGCACGAGCCGGAACATCCGGCGCCGCCGCATGAGCCGGAGCATCCGGCGCCGAGGCACGAGGACCATCCGCGGCCGACGCCGGAGGATTATCGCAGCCAGGCCAGGGACCGCGCCAGCGGCGTCGCGGACGACCACACGCCGCCTTATTACGGGCCCACCCGGGAGCGTCCGAGACCGAGCCAGCTCGAGACCCAGAGACGCCTGCAGGGCCTGGGCACCCAGGTCCGCGACGACGGGGACGATCCCCGCGACGTCCCCGTGGACGATCCCCATCTCGGGCCGCCGCCGCCGGTCATCTACGGCGAGGAACTGGAGGATCCGTTCGTCTGCTGCGGGATGACGGGCGATCTGATCACCTATCCCGTCATTTCCGATCCGATGGAGCTGCCGGCCGCGCCCGAAGCGCCCCGCGACGTCGCGGTCGGCGGGTTCCAGGTGCTGCTGCACAACGGGGCGTTCGTACAGAATGAGGTGGACCTCGCCAACGACGCCGTCGCGCTGCCGTTCGAATGGACCCGCCACTGGAAGGGGCAGGTGAAATATCGCGAGGGCGGCCTGATCGGGCACGGATGGGACTTCAGCTACAACAAGCGCATCGTCCCGATCGGCACGACCCAGCTCGGCAACGGCCTGTGGTCGGAGGTGGTCGGAACCGGCTCCGCCAGGCTCCAGTATCACAATGGGATGGGGCGGGCGGAGCTCTATACCGAACTCCACTCCGAGGCGCGCGACGTCGTCAATTTCGACCGGCGGTTCCGCGCCTATGTGACCACCTACAAGTCCCCGCCCGGGCAGTTCCACGAGATCGAGCGCTACATTCTGCTCGGCGACAGCCCGCATCCGTTCATCGGCAAGGACCGCCCGCACCCCAATATCGAAGCCAATGAGCGGATCTTCTACGTCCTGCGCGAGAAGAACGGCACGCGCTACGTCTTCAACTGCCGCGGCCAGCTGATCTACATCCTGTCGCGGAACGACGAGAATTTCGCGCCGGCCAAATGGGTGCGCGTCGAACTATGGTATCGCGGCGCGATCAACCCGCTGACGCACAATCCGATGCTGTCGGACATCTTCGATCCGACCGGCCACCATTACAGCGTCGAATCCACCGTCGAGATCGGCCAGGCTTCGTTCAAGACCAACATGAGGTGCAGGCTGGTGGCATCGACGCTGCCGATCCCGCGCATATCGAAGGTCTCCGGGCGCGGCGTCGAGGTGACCTACCGCTATCGCAACGGCAACCGGGAGCCGGTGCTGGAGGACATGGTGGTCACCACCGGCGCCATCAGCCGGCAGTCCAACTATCGCTACGACGCCAACCACAATCTGACCGAGCTGCGGGATCCGAACGAATGCGCCAAGCCCGGCCAGGGCAAGCCCTATCTGACCAACTATTATGACGGCCAGGGCCGTGTGTTCAGCCAGGACAGCGGCGGAACCTTCGTGATGATCCGCTACCAGGGCGACGAGGTCGCCGTCGAGGACGCCAACCGGGTCAGGAAGATCCATCGCCTGGGGAAGGCCGGCGGCTATCCGGTGCGAGTCTCGGAGCGGATCGAGGGGCAGTCGGGCAGGTGGGAGACCCATTACGCCCACAATGCGGCCACCCAGGTGACCCGGATTACCTATCCCAAGGGCAATGGGATCGCCTTCACCTATGACGAGGCCAACGAGCCGGTGACGCGCGGGCCGATCCGCGACTGGGCGGATCGGGGGATCACCTATGAGAACAATCTGAGCGAGGGCAATCTGACCGCGGTCACCCGCTTTTCCGCGACGGGCGAAACGATCACGGCCTCCATGGCCTATGACCCCCTGTACAACCAGACGACCTCGCTGGTCGACGCGATGGGCAAGGAAAGCCGGATCACGATCGGCGCCGACGCGCAGGGCACGCGCGGCAATCCGCTCACGATCCAGGAGCCGGACGTCGAGCAGCCCGACGGCAGCGTGAAGCCAAGGCCGACCGTCAGCTTCGCCTATAATTACCGCGGCCAGCGGATCTCGACCACGATCGGCGACCGGACGACCAGCTTCACCTTCGATCCGCGCTCCGGCTTCCTCGCCGCCATCAAATATCCCGGAACCGGCTTCGAGACTTTCATTCGCAACGCGCGCGGCGCGATCGTCCGCCACACGACTCATGCCGGCACGGTCGACTATGTGCGCGACGCGCGCGACCTGATCGTGGAGGAGATACGCGATCCGGGCGGGCTCGAGACCCGGACGCGCATGGCGTACGACCTCAACGGCAATCTCATCGAGACCCGGCACCGGATCGAGGACCAGTTCAGCGATGCCGACGCGCGGTCGCTGGGCATCTCCAAGGCCGCGCCCCAGGATCGGGTGGTGACGACCGTCTATGACATCGTCAACCGCCCGGTCCTGCGCCGGATGCAGGCCGGGGCGCTGCATACCAGCGAGAGCTTCGTCTACGGTCCGACCGGGGCGCTCGTCTCGACGTCCCGCACCGCGCCGGCCGGGACCGGGCAGATCGATACCCGCTATCGCTACAACGAGCAGGGGCTGCTCAGCGAGCTGTGGGGCGACGGCCCGGCCACCACCTATGTCCATGACGCGAACGGCAACCTGTCCGAGGTCAGGATCGGCGGCAGCGGCGGGCCGGTGCTGAAGCGGACCTACGACGGCTTCGACCGGATGACCGAGATGATCGACCAGCGCGGATCGCGTCATCTCTTCGCCTATGACGCCGCATCCCGGATCACCCGCTACGAGGTCCAGGGGCGTCTCGGCCGCGGCGGCGCCCAGGGCGTGCTCAAGCGCACCGAATATGCCTATGACGCCTACGACAATGTCATCCGGCAGCGCGATCACAGCCTCGACACCGGCGGCGTGTTCGAGATCCAGTGGTTCTATTCGCCGCTGCTGCTGGTCGAGCGGACGCGCGGGCCCGACGGCGGGGAATATCGCTTCGGCTATGATGATGAGAACCGGCTGGTCAGGGTGGTCGATCCGGTCGGGGACGAGACGGTCACCCGCTACGGCCCGACCGGCGAGCCCTCGTCGGTCGAGGAATGGATGGCCGTGGTCACGAGCGACGGCGACAGCGACCGGTTCGAAACGCGCAGGCGCGCGCTGACCACCCGCTACGAACGCGACGGCCTCAATCGGGTCGTCCGCATGGTGACCCCCAACGACACGCGCGAGACCTTCTTCGACAGCGGGGGCAACGTGCGCGCGGTCCGCTCCACGCTCGAGGGCACGTCGATCTTCGCCTATGACGGCCTGGGGCGGCCGACGCGGGTCGCCAACGGGGAGTTCGTGCGCACCACTCATTATTGGCCGGGCGGGGTGGTCCGCGAGGTTCAGGACCAGCACAGCCACCAGCTGATCGACAGCGACCCGTCGGGCCGCACCACCCGCGTGGCCGACCGCCGGGCGGGGACGGAGCGGACCATGCGGTACGATCGCTTCGGCCGGATCGAGCGCGAGAGCAATCCCGACGGCAGCGTGATCGCCTACGGCTACCATCCCACCGGCGATCTCGCCTCGCTGACGGTAACTCCGGGACGCGGCACCGTTGCCGCGGGCGACGGACGCGCGGTGCCCACCTTCGGCGGTGCGCGCCGCCACGATTATGATTACGACGGCCTCGGCCGGGTCGTCCGCGCCGCCACCGAGCAGGGTTCCGAGGTTCGCCTCGCCTATGACGGGCTCGGCCGGGTGGTCGAGGATGCGCAGACCCTGCAGGACCAGACCCAGAGCGTGCGCAAGCGCTACGCGCCCGATTTCCGGTCGCGCGAGACCGACTATCCCGAACTCGCCCAGGCGAAGCTGACCTGGACGCTCGATCCGCTCGGCCGGGTGGAGACGATCGACCTCGACGGCAACCAGCTCGCCGCCTTCGTCTATTCGGGGCGCAACCGCGTGGGCCATCAGGCCTATGCCAATGGCGTCGAGACCTTCTTCGCTTACTGGGACTCGACCGCCCTTCCCAGCAGGATCTGGTCGGTTCGCGGCGCGGGGACGCCGAACGCCCAGGTGCTTGCCCGCACCTGGCTCGATTATGAACGGGGGAGGCTCAAGCGGCTGACCCACGATGTCGCGCCGGATGCGCCGACGCCGCTGCCACGCCGGGAAAGCGAGTTCAGCTACGATCCGCTCGGGCGGGTGACGGCGACCCAGGTGACGGAGCAACTGATCCGGCCGGGCCAGACGCCGCAGCCGGTGTCGCAGCGCGGAAGCTATTCCACCTATGTCGACGGGCAGCTCGCATCATCGATCGACTATGCGGTGGATCCGGCCGCCGGGGCGTGGCGGATGGCGCGCCGGGACGTGGTCACCAGGGACGGGGCGGGGCGCGTCACCTCGACCGCCACCACCGGACTGCCGCGCGGCGGCGGGACGGCGCCCGCCACGGTGACGCCGGCCGCCGTGCAGGCGCTGCTGACGGATTCGGGCGACGCCATCTCGGACAGCCAGCGGTTCGAATATGATGCCGCCGGGCGGCTCGTCAGCGACGGGCGCTACATTTACCAATATGATTTCCGCGGCAATGTGACCCGGATCGAGGACCGGCTCGCGCCCTATGGCTATCACGAGAGCCACAATTTCCGGTATGATGCGCTCGGGCGGCTGATCCTCAGCACGCCGGCGCGCGACCGCGCACCCGGCGCCACGCTGGTGAGCTGGGCGCCGCCCTGGCACAAGCCCGAGGTCTGGCGGCTGTACGACGGCAACAGCCTGGTCGCGGAGGTGACGCGCCACGAGGAAGGGGCGAGCGCACGTTATTCGCTGCTCGCCCGCTATTTCCACGGCGTTGCCTTCGATCACCTGATCCGGATCGATCGCCGTGACGAGACCGCCCCCAACAGCCCGACCATCCCCTTCTATGTCCACGAGGACGGACGCGGCAGCATTCAGTTTCTCACCAACAGTTTCGGCGAGCAGCGTTTCGTCCGCAATCTCGATCCCTCGCCCGGCAGTGCGCCGGCCGCGGCATTCCGGCCGCCCGGCGATCGCAACCTGATCGACGGCACGACCATCCGGGTCCCCTATGTCGCGCGCGGCGTGCGCATCGACGGGTTCGCCGGTTCGGCCTTCAGCGACATGGGCGGGATCATCCACGATTTCCGGGCGGCGAGCGGCTATGTGGCCAAGGCCGACCAGCAGACGATGCGCGACGAAATCGCGCATTTCCAGGCGCGGGCGACCAAGGTGCTTGCGGCGATGACGGCGGTGCCGCTGGGCGCGGCGACGCTGGGACCGCTGGCGGCCGAAGGGGCGGCCAAGGGCATGATGATCGGGATCGGCGCCACCACCGCGACCGAGGTGGGGGCGACCTACGGCTCGGGCGGAGAGCTGGATAGGGCAGGGCTGCTCGCAGGCCTGGTGCGCGGCGCCTATAGCGGTGCCGCGAGCGGCGCCGTCGGCGGCGCGATCTCCGCCTTCGGCATACCCTGGTATGCCGGGATAGGTGCCGACCTGGCGACGGGCCTGGCGTTCGACGTCGGAGTCGCGGTCGGCATCGACGAGGTTTCGATCGGCGATGCCCTGGCCAATGCGACCCGCCCCGAGAATCTCGCCTTCAGCATCGGCGGAAGCGTCGTCCCCGGCCTGGCCAACCGGAGCTTCACCTGGCTGAGCGCGCTGTCGGTCGATCCCAGGGTGGCGAACGGCCTGCCGAGCGGGATCAGGAGGTCCGAGGTCGTCCGCTACCGGCACCAGTCCGGCAGGGCCGCGGACAGGGAGCGCATCAACGAGGACGTCCTGGACCTCAGCAGGAACCCGACGGTGACCTATCTGAACAGGTCGGCCAAGCACGATCTGCTCGAGAACCAGATACTGGCGTGGATGGAGAACGGCACCAAGCTGTCCAAGGAAATAGCCCGCCGCCTGCGGTCGGGCGAGCTGGTCCTGCGCATGGAAGAAGGCGGATCGGACGGCGCCTACGGCTATATGTATCCGCAGAAGCGCAACGTGATCTTCCTCAACCTGGATACGGTCAAGCGCCATCCGATCACGCGCCGCTGGCTCGCGCGCGATGCCGCCTCGACCGTGGTGCATGAGGGCATCCATTGTCTCGGCGGGGGCGAAGTCGCCGCGCATATCGGCCAATCGCAATTCCTGTTCCGATCCGGGGTGGCCCCCTGGGCGATCCGCGGGATGAAGGGCTATGACTGGAGCAAGTCGGACGTGCCCGACCTGACGGTCGACAGCCTCGACGCGCTCCGCATCTTCGCCCGGCACGATTTCCGCGCGATGGAAGCCTATGTCCTCCAGTCCTACCACCCCAGCATGGTCCGGATGCCGAACAGCTTCCAGCTGGACGACTGGGTGCACCGCCAGCCGGGCGGCCTGCGCAAGCTGCTCGGCTTCCGCGACGTGCAGTTCGACATCCAGAACAGCAACGTCGCCTGGTACCTCGGCGGTTCGCACTGACGGGTACGGCGGCCTTCCGGCCGTTCACGCTGCGGATGCGGGACGATGCGCGCCCCGCCCGGCCTTATTGCGGATACCAGAATTTCTGGTGGCAGCTTTCGCAGCCTTCGTTGAGGCGGCCGAGCTGTTCGTTGAGGGCGGCCGGGTCGCGGGCTTCGGCGGCGGCGGCGAACAGGGCCGCGGTCTCAGCGAAGGCGCGGCTTTCGGCGGCGAAGGCCTGCGGATCGGCGTCGATCCGGGCCTGCACCTGGGCGGCGGCGACTCCGCCGTCCACCGCTTCGTCCTGGATCGTCTCGCCCGGCGCGGCGACGCTGAGGGGGGCTGCCGCCGCGAGCGCCTGCGCTTCATCGTTCAGCCGGCGCGCGGCCTCGGCGAGGCCGGCCCAGGCTTCGGGCTGGAGCTGCGCGGAATCGACCGCGCCCTCATCGTCGAGCGCTGCGTTGGTAAGGTCCCAGACCAGCTGCATCTGCGGCGCGACGACATGCTTCATGCTGCCGTAAACCGTGGGCAGCGCGGCGTCGCCGGCGGCAAAGCCGGCCAAAGCGAGCGCCCCGGCGGCCATGGCCAGGCGTGACGAAGCCTTCATATTCCCCCCTCCCGATAGCGGACGAAAGCGCGCCCCTCCCGCAGGAGGGGCCGCGCGCTCAGGCCGCGGGCTGAGCCGAGCGGGCCTCCGTATAGGCCGACTTGCCCGACTTTTCGAACAGTTCGGTGAACGGATCATGCTCGTCCGGCACGATCCCGGCCTCGCGGATGGTGGTGCGGCGCATGTCCCGGCGATGGTTCACGGAATCATATTCTCCGCCTCGGTGCATGGTGCACAGATTGTCCCAGATCGCGAGATCGCCCGGCTTGTAATAGACCGGGAAGACATATTTGGGCTGGGTCGCGAATTCGATCAGTTCGCGGATCAGGGCACGCCCTTCTTCGCGCGGCATGCCTTCGATCTCGCGGGTGTGGGCGGCGATGAACAACGACTTGCGGCCGGACGGCTTGTGGACGTGCACGATCGGGTGGCGGGCCGCCGGGCGCGCGTCGATATCCTCTTCGGTGAACGGATAGCCGGCGAGCTTGCGCGACCACCACAGGCTGTTGATGCCGACGAGATTTTCGATCCTGTCCTTCATCGATTGCGGCAGATCGTCATAGGCGCCGCGCGCGTCGGCGAACCAGGTGGCGCCGCCCTCCGGCGGTGCCTCGTGGCAGAGCAGCAGCGAATAGGAGGAACGCACCGTCATGAAGGCGGAGTCGGTGTGCCAGAGCTGATCGCCCTTCTTGTGCAGCCTCACCATCTCGTTATCGATGATATTGCCATCGGCATCGAGGTTGCTCGCGTCGAAGATCTCGCGATAGGCGTGGCGAGTGCGGAAATCCTTGGGCTTGGGCGCCAGCTCGACATGGCCGAAGGTGCGGCTGAACGCGATATGGGTTTCGTCGGTGAGCCCGGTGTCCCGCCATACCGTGACTCCCCATTGGGCCTGGGCGTCGAGAATTTCCTGCCGGGTCGCTTCATCGAGCGGCCTGGTGATGTCGACGCCGGAGATCTCGGCTCCGAACGAGGGAAGAATCGGCTTTATCGTCAATGCCATCGCTGGCTCCTCACATGATTACTGAAGGCCGCCCAGGCGGCCCCGGCGCTTGCCTCCATATATGTACCACGATAGGTAGTTTGCAAGCTAAACGTACAGCGATAAATTTCGGTAGCCGGTCAAAGTAAACGAAGTTGCGCCCCTTCCGGCGGCCGGAACAGATCGGTACGGAGCGGCGCGGACCTGCGGTCGAGACCGTGCCGGGCCACCGCGATCCGGAACCGCCGCGCCAGCAGCTGCGCCCACGGGCCCTGTCCCTTCATGCGGCTGAACCAGTTGGGATCATTGTCCCGTCCGCCGCGAAGCGACTGGATGATGCTCATCACCTTGCCGGCGCGGTCCGGAAAATGCTCGTCGAGCCAGGCGCGGAACAGGGGCGCGACTTCATGGGGAAGGCGGACCGGCAGGAAGAAGCAGCCGACCGCGCCTGCTTCCGCAGCGGCCTCGACGATATGTTCGAGCTCCTGGTCGGTGATCGCCGGGATGACGGGCGCGATCGCCACCGAGGCCGGGATCCCGGCCTCGTTCAGCGCCTTCACGGCCGCGAGGCGCTTGCGCGGCGACGGGGCGCGCGGCTCGAGCGTGCGCGAGATGGCGGGGGTGAGCGAGGTCACCGAGATGGCGACTCCGACCAGCCTCTGTCCGGCCATCGGCGCGAGCAGGTCCACGTCCCGCAGCACCCGGTCCGACTTGGTGGTGATCATCAGGGGATGGCGGGTTTCGGCGAGCAGCTCGATCACCGAACGGGTGATCCGCCATTTCCCCTCGATCGGCTGATAGGGATCGGTGTTGGTCCCCATGGCGATCGGCGCCACCCGATAGCGCGGGTTCGACAGTTCCTGCCGCAGCAGCGCCGCCGCGTCCGGCTTGGCGAACAGCCGGGATTCGAAATCGAGCCCGGGGGAAAGATCGTGGAAGGCGTGGGTCGGGCGCGCAAAGCAGTAGATGCAGCCATGTTCGCAGCCGCGATAGGGATTGATAGACCGATCGAAGCCGATGTCCGGAGAGCTGTTGCGGGCGATGATCGTCTTCGGCTTTTCGACCGTGACGCTGGTCCGCAGCGGCGGGGGATCGCCGTCGAGATCGTCGCGCGCGTCCAGCCAGTCGCCGTCCGCCTCGCGCACCGCGAGCCCGAAGCGCGTCGGCGTTCGATTCTCGGGAGCGCCGCGTCCATGGCGTGCGTCAGGACGTTTCACCCGTCCGCATTAGGGGAACAAGCGGAACATATCAAGAACAAATAGAGCCGCGGACCAGGAGAAGGCCTATTTTCCCGCTTCGGCGGTCACCGCGGCATAATTGCCGCGGGTGACGCGCACCGCCGTGGCGCCCTTCATTCCGGGGAAGCGTGGCCACAGGCCCTGGACCAGGGCCTCGCGGCTCGGCGAATCCTCGCGGCCGGACGCCTGTTCATAGACCCAGTAGTTGCGCAGAACCGTGGGCACATAGCCGCGCGTCTCCCAATAAGGGATCGACTCGATGTAGAGCAGGGGATCGCCGCGGTCGAAATTGCGCAGGTTCCATTCGCCGATGGGAACCGGCCCCGCATTATAGGCGGCGACCACCTTTGGAAGCAGGCCGCCGGTCGCACTCTGGTCGCGCAGCCATTCGAGATAGGACTGGCCATATTCGAGATTGGCTGCCGGATCGGTGAGCTGGCGCGGATCGAAGGCGTGGCCCCGGCTGCGGGCGATGTCGCCGGCGCTGCCGGGCCGGACCTGCATCAGGCCGGTGGCGCCGGCGGGGCTGACCACCGCCGTCCGGAAGCCCGATTCCTGGAGGGTGTGGGCGTAGACGAGGTTGCGATCGACCCGCCACCCGCCGCTCGGCTTCCAGTCGGGCGTGGGATAGCGCGCGGCCATGTTCACCCGCCGGCCGCTCGGCACATTGTGGGCTAGCCACAATTGGGTGGAAGGGAGATCGAGATCGGAGGCGAGGTGGATGAGCGCCTCGTGATCGCCCGGGCTGATCCGGCACTGATGCTTGATCACTTCCTCGGCGAGCGCCCGTTCCCCGATCTGGGCGAGCGCGATGGCGATGCGGACGTTCGAGCGGTCGGCGATGGGGCGCCATTCCGCGTCGCGGAAATCGTGCAGCGTCCGCGAAGCGGGCGTCCGGATCGCGAGCGCGCGCTGGGAGAGCAGGCCGTAGAAAGTCTCGTCGAGCCGCGCCGCCGCGCGCAGGCGCGCCTGGACCTGTTCCGGACGGCCGCACATCATGTCGGCACGCGCCGCCCAGTAATTGCCGGCGGCGGCAAGCTCCTGGTCGGTGGCGCGTGCCGCGACGGTCGCGAAATGCATGGCCGCGGCGCGGCAATCCTGCAGGCGCCAGGTGGCGAGCCCCGCGAGCCACTCCGCATGGAGCGCCCATTCGCCCCGGCCGACGCGCGCCTGATCGGCGAGCCGACGCGCATTGGTGTCGTCGCCGATGATATAATAGGACCAGCCGATCCGCTGGCGATATTCGGTGAGCGCCTCCGGCGTCAGCACATGCTGCCGATCCAGCAGCGCATGTTCGGCGGTGGCCGGCTGGTTGTCGCGAATGAGTGGCGCGACGATCGACTCGAGCTGGGCCGCGACCTTGTCGCCCGTCACGCTCCGGGCCCGCGCGCGACGCGGCTGGCCGTTGACCCAGATCAGCCGCTGGGCCTGGGGCAGGCGGGGCAACTCCTTCGCCCCGCGTATCTCGGCGAGCCGGGCGATCTGGGCCGCCTGCGGGATATCGGGCGCACTGGAGAGGAGCTGGAGCAGCGGATCGAGTGGGACCTTGGGCGATCCGCGGGCGAGATAGAGCTCGGCCCGGGCGATCGGATGGAGCGGGCCGTCGCGCATGGCATCGAGCCGCGCGGCGGCGCCCGACCAGTCGCCGGCGCGGATCGAAGCGAACACGGCGCGATAGTCGTCGCGCTGCCTGGGCGTGAGGATAGAGGGCAGGGGATAGCCGCGCCGATCGATGGCGCGCTGGACCGCCTGGTCGATCTGCGCCGCGGCGGGCGCTGCGGGAAGGAGGGCGGCTGCTGCGAGCAGCGCCAGCCGGGACAGATATTTCATGCGAGTTTTTCCATCAGCATCTGGAGATCCGCCCAGGCATGGCGTTTCGCCGCGGGCTGATCGAGCAGATAGGAGGGGTGAAAGGTCGCCAGCGCGGGGATGTCGCCGGCATGGGTCGAAACAGTGTGCCAGCGGCCGCGCGCCTGGATGACGGAAAGCCCGAGCAGCGCCTTGGCGCAGGTGTCGCCGAGCAGAAGGAGTGCCCGCGGCTGCGCGAGACCGACATGGTGACGGGCGAGCGTGGCGCATTGCCGGGCGCCGTCCCCGTTGAAGCCGCCGCCGGGCGAGCGGAAGCAGGACAGGGCCGAAAGGTAGATGCTGCTCCGGCTGCGCCCCATCGCCGCCAGCATCCGGTCGAACAGGCGGCCGGGCTCCCCGGACAGCAGCATCCCGCTTTCGCAATCCTCCAGCGCGGGCATGTCCGTGACCAGCATGAGGCCAGATGCGGGGTCGCCCGAAGGGCAGACGCGCGGCGCCCCGGGCGCGGCGAACGGCTGGTTCTCGCTCTGCGCGAGCCAGGCCTGGAACAGATCGAGCTGATCCGGGAGGGGCTCGGCTTCGGGGGCCGTCGGCGCCTGCGGCGCCTCCGTGGCAGGCACAGAAGCGGGAAGGGGAGCCGGTGCAGGGCGCAGCCAGTCGCGCGGGGCCTCGTCGACGAGACAGTCGACGCCCGCATCGCTCCACCACTGCAGGAGGCTGGCCGCCGCCGCAGGGGAGATATGGTGCATTCCCCGCTCCACCCGCACCATAGAGTCAGCAGACGGTCGGATGGTCAACCGGAATTTTGCTGGCTATCTGCAGGGCAGGGGGGATTGCGACGGGCGGAGTCCGTCGCCAGATGACCGGAGGTGCGCGTGGCTGATCGGGAATCCATGGCCTATGACGTGGTGATCGTCGGCGCCGGGCCAGCGGGCCTGGCGGCGGCGATCCGCCTGAAGCAGCTGGCGGCCGAGGCCGGGGCGGAGCTGTCGGTGTGCATCCTGGAGAAGGGATCGGAGGTCGGCGCCCACATCCTGTCCGGAGCGGTGATCGATCCACGCGCGATCGAGGAGTTGCTGCCCGACTGGCGCGAGCGCGACAGCCCGCTCACTGTCCCGGTCACCGAGAATCATCACTGGGTGCTGAGCGAGAAAGGCAAGTTCGCCTTTCCGCACTGGCTGATGCCGCCCTTCATGCACAACAAGGGCACCTATACCGCCTCGCTCGGCAATCTGTGCCGCTGGCTCGCGTCCCAGGCGGAAGCGCTCGGGGTCGAGGTCTTCCCCGGCTTTGCCGCAGCCGAAGTGCTGTTCCACGACGACGGTTCGGTGAAGGGGGTGGCCACCGGCGACATGGGGGTGGCGCGGGACGGCACCCGCAAGCCCGAGTACCAGCCTGGGATGGAGCTGCACGCCAGATATGTCCTCTTCGCCGAGGGCGCACGCGGGCATCTGACCAAGGAGCTGCAGCAGATCTTCGACCTTGCGGCGGACAGCCAGCCGCAGATCTACGGCATCGGCCTCAAGGAGCTGTGGGACGTGGATCCCGCGAAGCATGTGCCGGGCCGGGTGATCCACACCCAGGGTTGGCCGCTGACCGATGCCTGGGGCGGAGGCTTCCTCTATCACCAGGAGAACAACCAGGTCGCGCTCGGCTTCGTCGTCGCGCTCAGCTACCGCAACCCCTATCTGTCGCCGTTCGAGGAGTTCCAGCGCTGGAAGCAGCATCCGGCGATCCGGGCTGTGCTGGAGGGCGGCCGACGGGTGAGCTACGGGGCGCGGGCGATCAACGAGGGCGGCTGGCAGTCGGTGCCGAAGCTGGCGTTTCCGGGCGGGGCGCTGATCGGCTGCGCGGCGGGCTTCGTCAACGTGCCGCGGATCAAGGGCAGCCATACGGCGATGAAGTCGGGCATGCTCGCCGCCGAGGCCGCCTTTGCCGCCATCCAGGCGGGGCGCGGCAATGACGTGCTCGAGGCCTATGAGACCAGCCTGCGATCGAGCTGGATCGCCGACGAGCTGAAGACCGTGCGCAATGTCGAACCGCTGGTGGCCAGGTTCGGCGGCACGCTGGGAACCCTGCTTGCCGGCATGGACATGTGGATGCGCCATCTCGGCATCGGCCTGCCGTTCACGATGAAGCACAAGCCGGACCACGAGCAGATCCTGCCCAAGAGCCAGGCACGGCCGATCGCCTATCCCAGGCCGGACGGCGTCATCAGCTTCGACCGGCTGTCGTCGGTGTTCCTGTCGAACACCAACCACGAGGAGGACCAGCCGATCCACCTCACGCTGCGCGACGCCGAAGTGCCGGTCAACATCAACCTTCGCCTCTACGACGCGCCCGAGCAGCGCTACTGCCCAGCCGGCGTTTACGAGATCGTCGGACAGGAGGAGGGAAATCCCCGATTGCAGATCAACGCGCAGAATTGCGTTCACTGCAAGACATGCGACATTAAGGACCCGACGCAGAATATCCACTGGGTCGCACCGGAAGGCGGAGGAGGTCCCAATTACCCCAATATGTAGGCACCTGCCGGTAGTCATGGCAGCGGCGCTGATCGTGCCGGCGCAGGCCGCCTTCGCGAACTATGAGGACCAGACGCGGCTGAGCGCCTATGTGCAGGCGCGGGCCGCGGACAGCCTCGGCGCGAGCGCGCTTGCGGCGCAGAGCTATCATGCGGCGCTCGCCCGTTCGCCCGGCAATGCGGTGGTGGCCGAACGCGCGCTGCGGCAGGCGATCGCGGCGGGGGACCGGAGCCTCGCGCTCAAGGCGGCCGTCACCCTCCAGACCGCCGGGGCGGTGCCGATCGACGGCCAGCTCCTGCTGCTCACCGAGGCGGTCAACGCCCGGGACTGGACGCTCGCCGACCGCTATCTGTCGGTGCTCGAACGCGACGAGGTCTTTTCCTTCCTGGTGCCGGTCATGCGTGCCTGGGTCGCCGTCGGATCGGGTAAAGGCGATCCGCAGGCCGCCCTCCAGCAGGGGGCGAGCGATCCGCTGTCCGCTTCCTATGTCGCCCAGCACCGGCCGCTCATCCTGCTCGCGACCGGGCAGGAACGGGAGGGCCTGATCGGCCTGCGCAGCCGGATCGAGGCGCAGGACGTCCGCGCGCAGCGGTTGCTGATCGCGGCTGCCTCCCACCTCGTTCAGCAGGGCCGGCGCGACGAGGCGCTGGCGATGCTGGGCGATGTGGACCGGCCTCTCGTCGCGGCCGCACGGACGGCGATCGAGAAACGCAAGAAGGTGCCGGGGACGATCGAATCCCCCGCCGAAGGCGTGGCCGAATTCTTCCTGCGGCTGGCGATCGACCTGCGCCAGCAGGACGTCCGGCAGCTCGCGCTCACATTCGCGCGGCTCAGCACCTTTCTCGATCCCGGCCATGCGGAGGGGTGGCTGGTCGCCAGCGAGCTGCTGGCATCGGAGGACATGCCGGCCGACGCGATCGCCGCCCTCGACAATATCCGGCCGGGCGATCCCGCCCGGGAGCTGGTCTCCGACTTCCGCATCCGGCTGCTCGCGCTCAGCGGCGACAGGGACACGGCGCTCCGGCAGGCGATCGCGGCGACCAAGGCGAAGGATGCCGGGATGACGGACTGGATCCGGCTCGGCGACATCTACGGCGAGCTCGAGCGGCACCGAGACGCCGCCGACGCCTATGCGCGGGCGATCGAGATGCCGCCGGACGAGGCCGCAGGACGGCCACTCTGGTCGCTCTGGCTGCTGCGCGGCGGCGCGCTCGAGCAGGCGGGCGCCTGGGACGAGGCGAAGGCGGCGCTGGTGAAGGCCTATGAGCTGGCGCCCGGAGAGCCGCTGGTGCTCAATTACCTCGGCTATCTGCAGCTCGAGCGGCGCGAGAATCTCGAGGAAGCCGAGCAGCTGATCCGCGAGGCGAGCCGGCTCCAGCCCGACAGCGCCCAGATCACCGATTCCCTCGGCTGGGCGCATTATCTGCGCGGCGACGTGGCAACGGCGATCGAACTGCTCGAACGGGCGGTCGAGGGCGAGCCCGCCGATCCCGCCATCAACGAGCATCTCGGCGATGCCTATTATAGCGCAGGGCGCCGGTTCGAGGCGCGCTACGCCTGGACCGCGGCGCTGCTGACCGCGGAAGAACAGGATGCAACCCGCATCCGCGCGAAGATCGAAAGCGGCCTCACGCCGGAGCATGCATCGCCCTGATGCAGGAAAAGGCCTTCGCGAAGATCAACCTCGCGCTGCATGTGCGGGAAAGGGCGCCTGACGGCTATCACCGGATCGAAACCGTCTTCGCCTTTGCCGAGGACGGCGATCGCCTCGAAGTGGAGCCCAGCGGCGCGCTGACGCTCGCGTCCGCGGGGCCGTTCGGAGCCGCGCTGCCGACCGGCACCGACAATCTCGTCCTGCGCGCTGCCGAAGCGCTGCGCGAGCGGTTCGGCGTCCGGGAAGGGGCAGCGCTGCACCTCGACAAGGTCCTTCCGCCCGCCTCGGGCATCGGCGGCGGTTCGGCCGATGCGGCCGCCGCCCTGCGCCTGCTCGACCGCTTCTGGCGACTGGATGCGGGGGAGGAGGCGCTGATGGCGATCGCCGCGCCATTGGGCGCCGACGTGCCCGCCTGCCTGGTATCGCGGAGCCGCAGGGGGACGGGGAAGGGGGAGCGGCTGGAGCCGATCGAGGACGGGCCTATCCGGTCCATGCCGCTGCTGCTTGTCAATCCCGGCGTGCCGCTGTCGACCGCCGAGGTGTTCGCCGGCTGGGATCGGCGCGACCGCGGCCCGCTGGAGTCGAAGGATGCCGCCGAGGCGCTGGTCCGCGGACGCAACGACCTCGAGCCGTCGGCCAGGCGCATCGTCCCGGCGATTGGCGAGGTGATGGAACGGCTTGCGGCCTGCGCGGGGGCGGTGGCGGTGCGCATGTCGGGATCGGGGGCGACCTGCTTTGCCCTGTTTCGCAATGCGGAAGAACGGGATAGTGCGCGGGCGGCGATTGCCAGCGAACAACCAGCGTGGTGGCAGCTCGCCACGCGTATTCGGAGCTGACGCATGACCGATGTAGCCCAGTTCATCCCCGGCGAGGCCGGCACCGGCCTGCTGCTGCTGGCGGATCACGCGTCCAACCGCGTGCCCGACGGCGTCGACCTTGGCATCGCTTCCCATCTCATGAACGAGCATATCGCCGTCGACATCGGGGTAGCGCCGCTGGCGGAGGCGGTGGCCGAGCGACTCCGCTGCCCGGCGATCCTGGCCCGGGTGTCGCGGCTGGTGGTGGATCTCAACCGCGACCCAGACGATGCCGCCGCCGTCCCGGCGCTGAGCGACGGCTATGCCATTCCCGGCAATGCCGACCTGCATCCGGAGGAGCGCCAAGGCCGCATCGACCGCTTCTGGAAGCCCTATCATGCTCTGATCGCGGAGAAGATCGAGGCGATCCGGCCGCGCATGCTGTTCAACCTTCACAGCTTCACGCCGCAGCTCGCCTCCCGCCCGCACGAGGAGCGGCCGTGGGAGATCGGAATCCTCTACAATCTCGACGAGCGGGCTGCGCGCATCGCCATCGCCATGCTGCGCGAGCGGGGGATCGTGACCGGCGACAACCAGCCCTATTCCGGGCGGGAGCTCAACGCGACGATGAACCGCCACGCCGAGGCATCGGGGCTGCCCTATCTGGGCATCGAAGTAAGGCAGGACCTGATTTCCGACGATCGCGGAGTCCAGAGCTGGGCGGACCGGATCGCCCCGGTGGTGGCGGAGACGGCCCGCGCCCTTGCCTGAACCCCGCCGATCGATCAAATGGCGGCCGATGAAGGCTCTCCCGTCAGTCCTAGCCCTGATGCTGCTCGGCGCCTGCGGGGATACCGATGGAGCGGGAGGCGGCGAGACGGGCGCGCCCGCGACTGCCGCCGTAGCGCAGGACGCGCGCATCGATTGCCGGGTCGGCGGGAGCGAGGCGATGGCGCGGGTCTGCACCGTCGAGCGGCAGCCGGACGCCGCCGGGGACATGCTGGTGCTGCGCGCGCCGGACGGGGGCTTCCGCCGCCTGCGGATCACCACGGACGGCCGGGGCGTGATCGCGGCCGACGGGGCGGAGCCCGCGATCGTGACGCCGCTGTCGGAGCGGATGATCGAGGTTTCGATCGGCAGCGACGCCTATCGGCTTCCGGCGACGGTGGGGAAGGGAACATCCTGAGATGAGCGTGACCGGACGCATCATCCTGACGGCGGCGGAAATGCGTGCGGCCGAAGCCGCGACGATCGCGGCCGGCACCAGTGTCCACGTCCTGATGGAGCGGGCAGGGACCGCGGCCGCCGAAGCGACCGCCATCCATGCCGGGCCGCGGCCGGCGCTGGTGCTGTGCGGACCGGGAAACAATGGCGGAGACGGCTATGTGATCGCGCGCATGCTGCGGGCGCGCGGCATCGACGTCCGGGTGGCGGCGCTGGCCGAACCCACGAGCGAGGCGGCCCGCGAGGCGCGGCGGCGCTGGGACGGCGAGGTCGTGCCGCTCGATCGCGCGACGCCGGCGCCGGTGCTGATCGACGCCCTGTTCGGGACCGGCCTTGCGCGGCCGCTGGATCCTGCGGTGGCCGACCGGCTTTCCCGGCTGGCCGGGGCCGCAGCGGTCCGGGTCGCGATCGACCTTCCGAGCGGCGCGGCGACCGATGACGGGCGGCTGCTGTCGCCTGTCCCCGACTATGACCTCACGGTGACCTTCGCGTCGCTGAAGCCTTCGCACCTGCTCCAGCCCGCCGCGCGTCACATGGGCCGGGTCGTGGTCGCGGACATCGGCATCCTTCCCGAAGGGCAGCTGCGGGAGATCGGGCGGCCCCACCTTCCGGCCCCGGGCCCCGACGACCACAAGTACAGCCGCGGCTATGTCGCGGTGGTGGAAGGCGACATGCCGGGGGCGGCGGCGCTGTCCGCCTCGGCGGCGCTCCATTCCGGCGCCGGCTATGTCCGGCTGTTCGGCCCGGCACCGATCGCCAACGTGCCGAACGCGGTGGTGCAGGGCGGCAAGGACGCGCCGGAGGATCCGCGCATCGACACCCTGGTCGTCGGGCCGGGACTCGGCCGGAGCGCCGAGGCCCTGGCGCGGCTGGAACGGCTGATCGCCGGGCCGTACCCGCTCGTGCTCGATGCGGACGCCCTCCATCTGCTCGCCGGCCATCGGGAATTGCTCCGCCGCCGGGCGAGCCTGCCGATCCTGACGCCCCATGCGGGCGAGTTCGCGCGCCTGTTCGGAACGGCCGACGACAGCAAGGTGGAACAGGCACGCCGGGCCGCCGCTGCTGCGGGCGCCGTCGTAACCTTCAAGGGACCGGACACGGTGGTCGCCGCGCCGGACGGACGAGCGGCGATATCGCCTCCCGCCCCGGCCTGGCTCGCCAGCGCGGGAACCGGAGACGTGCTGACCGGCGCGGTCGCCGCGATGCGCGCGCGCGGGCTGGAGCCGTTCGAGGCCGCCTGCGCCGGCGTCTGGCTTCACCGCCGCGCGGCCCAACATGCCGGCCCGGCGCTCACCGCCGATCGCCTCGCCCTGTCGCTGGGGGCCGCTTTGGCCGAATGCCAGTGAGCGACGAGGCTCCGATCGTCCGGGTCGCCTCCCGGGGGGAGGGAGTTACCGCCGACGGCCGCTTCGTCCCGTTCACGGCGCCCGGGGACCGGGTTTCCGCCGACGGGAGCGTCACTCGCGGCCCGCACCATGCGGAGCCGCCCTGTCCGCATTTCCCCGAATGCGGAGGATGCCAGCTCCAGCATCTCGACGATGCGAGCTATGGGAGTTTTCTCGCCGACCGGATCACCTCGGCGCTGGCGAGCCAGGGGATCGATGCCCCGGCGCTTCGGCCGCCCCACATCTCGCCGCCGAACAGCCGCAGGCGAGCGGCGCTGAGCGCGGAGCGGCGGGGCAGGCGGGTGCTGCTGGGTTTTCGCGCGCAGGGCAGCCATCGGATCGTCGACATGCGCACCTGTTTCATCCTGCGGCCCGAGCTGTTCGGCCTGGTAGAGCCGTTGCGCGAGTTGCTGGCGCGGCTGCTGATGGAGCGCAAGGGGGCCGGAATCAGGATGACCCTGGCGGACCAGGGCGTCGACCTGCTGATCGAGACTGTCCGCGTCGAGGGGCTGGAGGCGATCGAGGCGATCACCGATTTCGCGCGGACGCACAAGCTCGCCCGGCTGTCGATCGACGAGGGGCTTGGTCCCGAAACGCGCTGGGAGCCGGAGCCGGTGACCGTCCAGCTTGGCGGCCTGCCGGTGGCGCTGCCGCATGACGGCTTCCTCCAGGCGACCCGGGACGGGGAAGCCGCGCTGGTGGCGGCGGTGCGCGAGGCGGTGGACGGGGCCGGGACGGTGGCGGACCTGTTCGCCGGACTCGGGACCTTCGCGCTGTCGCTCGACGGAAAGGTGCTGGCGGCGGAGGGCGCGCGCGACGCCGTGCTCGCGCTGGCGGCGGGCGCCAATCGGGCAGGGCGCCCGGTCGCCGTCGATCATCGCGACCTGTTCCGGCGGCCGCTCACTGCCGCCGAGCTGGCACGCTTCGAGGCGGTGGTGCTCGATCCGCCGCGGGCCGGCGCGAAGGAACAGGCGGCCGAACTCGCCCGGTCGGCGGTTCCCCGCATCGCCTATGTCTCCTGCAATCCGTCCACCTTCGCGCGCGACGCCCGCACCCTGGCCGACGGCGGCTATCGGATCGACTGGGTGCAGCCGGTTGGCCAGTTCCGCTGGTCGACCCATGTCGAACTGGCGGCCGCCTTCGTGCGGTCCTGATCAGAAGACGCGAATCGCGGCCTCGATCGTCATGCCGGCGAGGCAGAGCGAAGCGGCGATGAACAGGAAGAAGCGCAGCGGGACGATGTTCCTGGTGGCCTGCACCAGGCTGTGGGCGATCCGGAGCGCCACATAGAGCCAGGCAAGGACCAGGGTGATAGCGCTCGCCCCGACCAGGGCGAGGGTCAGCGCCACGGCGTAGAAGAGCGTGGGCTGCTCCATCAGGTGATTGTAATTATGGGCCTTCCACTGGACCTCCGGCGGAAGGGCGGAATCGAGAACCCCCGCCTTGCGGCCGAGATCCGGATCCGACAGGAGACCAGATCGGCGCATCGCCGGGATGCGGGTGGCGTACATCCACGCCATCATCACCAACGACCAGACGACGAGCGCCACCACGGGCGCGAACATGGCAGGCTGGACGGCCATCCGGCACCTCTCCCATTCTTCCGGTTCGGGAGAGGTGCGTCAGATAGCCGACAGCGTCAATCGCCGGGGATCAGTCGAACAGCTTGCCGAAGGCGCGCCTGGCGCGGTTCTTCCAATGGCCGCGATGGAAAGCGTCGGAGGCGAGCAGCGGCAGGACGCTGGTCGCTTCGGCATAGACCATCTGTTCGAGCGCGGTCGACACCTTGCCCCAGCTCGCCGCCTCCTGGAGGGTGGAGGAGGAGCAGGCACCGTCGCGCACGTCGGCAACGGTGATCTGCACCGCATATTTGTGCACGTCGACATCGTGACCCAGGATTTCCGCACAGACCACGGTGTCCTGGGCGAAATTCTTCGGCACGCCGCCGCCGATCATCAGCAGGCCGGTGGTGCCGGCCTTGATCTTGATGTCGGTGAGCTCCCGGAAATCGGCGATCGAATCCAGCGTCAGATACTGGCGGCCGGCCTTCATCGCATCGACCTGATGCTTGACGAGGCCGAAGCCGGCCGAGGAATCGGTGAAGGCGGGGCAGAAGATCGGCACGTCATGCTCATAAGCGAGCTTGACGAGGCTGTTATCCTTCTTGCCGTTGTCGACCAGCCACCGGCCCATTTCGCGGATGAAGGCGCGCGACGAATAGGGACGCGGCTCCAGCCCGTTGGCGATCGCCGCGATGGAGTGGTCGGTCTCCTGCAGCTCCTCCTCGTCGATATAGGTGTCGTAGATCCGGTCGATGTAGAGCGAGCGCAGAGTGTCGTCGTCGGGGATCTCCAGCGCCTGATAATGCTTGTGGCCGAGCGCCTCGAAGAAATCCATGTCGACGATGGTCGCGCCGGTCGCCACGATCGCATCGACCATGTTGTACTTCACCAGATCGGCATAGAGGTTCATGCAGCCGCCGGCCGAGGTCGAGCCCGCGACGACGAGGATGACCGAGCATTCCGGATCGGAAAGCATGGTGTTGTAGATCTCGGTCGCGCGGCCGAGGTCGCGGCTGGTGAAGCTCATCTTCTTCATCGCATCCACGATCGGTCGCGCGTCGTAGCTGGTGATGTCGATATGCTCGACCGGAGTGGAGAGCAGCTCCGCCTTGCGGGTGTCGTTGACGGTCGCGTGATCGTTCATGTCAGTACCTCTCGAAATGCGTAGCCCACACCGGCAGGCCGGCGGTCTCCGATTCAGAAATTCATGTGTTCGTCGGACTGCGGGCCGGCGCGCCGACCCCGCACTTCCAGCTAATCGCAGCGAACCCTTACAGCGTTACGACGTTCGACGGGATCGACCGTTCCGCCTCCTCACCGTACAGCGTCGCCATCGGCTCGTCCGCGCATAGCATGGTGAGCGACGACCCGAAACCGTTGAAGCCGGTGCGCATGGCGGAGCCATAGGCGCCGAGCATCCCGATCTCGATATAGTCGCCCGGCCCAACGTCCGCGGGAAGCAGGAACGGGCCGGCCATATGGTCGAGATCGTCGCAGGTCGGGCCGTAGAAGCTGAACGGAATGTCCCTGGCGTCGGACGCGTCGGAGCGAACCAGACGGACCGGGAACCGCCAGCCGACATGCGCCGCATCGAACAATGCGCCATAGGCGCCGTCGTTGATGTACAGCTCGGTGCCGCGCCGCTTTTCCACCCGCACCAGCACGCTGGCATATTCCGCACAGAGCGCGCGGCCGGGCTCGCACCACAATTCGGCCGAATAGCTGATCGGCAGCGCTTCGAACGCATTGTGGATGACGTCGAAATAGGTTTCGAGCGGCGGCGGCTCCATGCCCGGATAGACCGAGGGGAATCCGCCGCCGACATCGATGATGTCGACGGTGACCGCGGCGTCCACGATCGCATCGCGCACGCGGGCCATGGCTTCCGAATAAGCGGCCGGCGACATCGCCTGGCTGCCGACGTGAAAGCAGATGCCGAGCGCATCGGCGGCCTGGCGGGCGGCGAACAGCAGCGGCTTCACTTCGGCCGGATCGGAACCGAACTTGGAGGCCAGGCTCAGCTTCGAATGGCCGGACGAGACACGCAGCCGCACGCAGAGGTTGAGGTCCTCGGCATCGCGGGTGGCCCGCAGGATCTTCTGCAGCTCGTCGATCGTGTCGAGCGAGAAGGTGCGGACGCCATATTCGAAATAGGCTTCCTCGATCGCCTCTTCCGCCTTCACCGGATGCATGAAGCAGATGGTCGCGCCCGGCAGCGTCTCCGCAACCAGCCGGACCTCGGAAATCGAGGCGACGTCAAAATGCGTGATCCCGCTCTCCCACAGCACCTTCAGCAGGTCCGGCGAGGGATTGGCCTTCACGGCATAGAGCGACTTGCCCGGGAACTTCTCGACGAAGAATCGAGCGGCGCGTCGCGCAGCGTGCGGTCGGATGAGCGTGACCGGCTGAACCGGTCGAAGGGACGAAGCTAGCCCCAGCGCGCTATGGTGCGTGTGCAATTCAAGGGACCTCCAACGGGGCAGTTGACGAAGAGGCTGCCTTGCGGTTGGAAGTCCCCATGGGGCAGCGGGGGCGCATATATGACCGCGCACCCCCCCTGTAAAGACCCGCGGATCCACTTGGAAAATCGAGGTTTTCAATGACAAAGAGGGGTGCGACGCCGGACGGTGTGCGCGCAGCGGCGAATCGTGTCGCCAAATGGGTTACCCGAACGCCGATTCTGCCGTTCCGGATCGGCCCGGATCGGCTGTGGGCAAAGGCCGAATGCCTGCAGCAGGGCGGCGCGTTCAAACTGCGCGGCGCCACCAACCGGCTGCTCCAGCTCGATCCGGAGCAGCGCGCGCGCGGAGTCGTCGCCTTCTCCTCCGGCAACCATGCGCTGGGGATCGCGATCGCCGCCCGGCGGCTGGGGATGGCGGCGACCATCGTCATGCCGACCGACGCGCCGGCGGTGAAGCGCGACGCCGTGCTCGCCGAGGGTGCGCGCATCGTCGGATATGACCGCGCCACCGAGGATCGCGCCGCGATCGGAGCCGCGCTGGCGGCGGAATCGGGCGCCACCCTCGTTCCCTCGTTCGACGATGTGGACGTCATCGAGGGCCAGGGAAGCGCGGGAGTCGAATTGGCCGGGCAGATGCGCGACGTGGCGGGCGGAGATCCGGCGAAAGTGATCGTGCCCTGCGGCGGCGGCGGGCTCGCAGCAGGGATTGCGCTCGCGATTCCGGAGGCCGAGATCCTGATCGTCGAGCCGGAGGGATGGGACGATATGGGACGGTCGCTCGAGGCCGGCCGTCCGGTGCCGGTCGCGGCCGATGCCCCCCGGACCCTCTGCGATGCGCTGATGACTCCCCTGGTCTCGCCGCTCACCCTCGACGTGCTGACGGCGCGGGAAGCGCGAGCGGTCGCGGTGAGCGATGCCGAAATACGGCAAGCGATGATCTTCGCCGCCCGCGCGCTGCGGCTGGTGGTCGAGCCCGGCGGGGCCGCCGCGCTTGCGGCGGTGCTGGCGGGGAAGGCCGGAGCGCTGCCCGAGCGGACCGCGGTGGTGATTTCGGGCGGGAACGTCGATCTTCCGGCCTATGCCGGGATCGTCGGCGATCAGGCCAGCGAGGTGAGCCGATAGCCCTGCGGATCGACGTGCGCGGGCGAGATTTCCTCGACCTGGCGGGTCAGGGCTTCGAGCTGGAAGGCAAGGGTGCGCAGTTCCGCGGCGAAGGCCTGGGGTTCGATGCCGGCCTGATCGAGGGAAACCGCGTCCATCAACGTATCCAGCATCATCGAGATGCAGGGCAGGATCGTTTCCTCGATCCGCTCGATGATTTCATCGAGACCCTGCTGCTGTTCGGAACGGGCCATCCGGTGAGACTAGGGCCCGGAGGCTTAAGGAGTCGTAAAGGGCACGGCCCCCTTGCCTTAGCCGCGGGCCATGCCATGGAAGCGTCATGACCGGAGAACTGGGCGCCACCCTGATGTCGATCGCGGTGATCGGCACCTTCCTGCTGATCTGGGGCGGCGTGCGCGTGATCAGGGCAGGCGACCGGCAGAAGGGCGTCCTGATGCTGGTCGCCGCGCTGGTGCTGCTGGCGAACGTCCTCGTCTGGGCGGTGCCGCTCTGAACCGGCCGTCCGGCGCGGCTGCCCGCCCGGGTCAGCGGATCGGGCAGCTCGGATCGAGGCGGAAGTCGAGATAGTCGTCGACCACCTTCATCATCTGCGTCATTTCGTTCTGGAAGAAGTGATTGGCGCCCGGGACGGTTTCGTAATGGATGGTGATGTGCCGCTGGGTGCGCAGCTTGTCGACGAGCTTCTGCACCGCGGACGGAGTCACGACTTCGTCGGCCTCGCCCTGGATGATGATCCCGGACGAGGGGCAGGGGGCGAGGAAGCTGAAATCGTACATGTTCGCCGGCGGCGCGATCGAGATGAATCCGCGGACCTCGGGACGACGCATCAGGAGCTGCATGCCGATCCAGGCGCCGAAGCTGAATCCGGCGATCCAGGTCTGTTCGGCTTCCGGATGGATCTGCTGCACCCAGTCCAGGGCCGAGGCCGCGTCGGACAGCTCGCCGATGCCGTTGTCGAACACGCCCTGGCTCTTGCCGACGCCGCGGAAATTGAACCGCAGGGTGGCAAAGCCGCGGCGCACGAACGTCTTGTAAAGCGCCTGCACGATCGCATTGTTCATCGTCCCGCCGCCGTGCGGATGGGGATGGAGGATCAACGCGACGGGAGCCCGCGGGCGAGGTCCTGGCTGAAAACGACCTTCAAGGCGGCCCTCGGGTCCCGGAAAAATGACTTCTGGCATTGCACCTGCGCTGGACTGAACAGAAACGGAAATTACATGGGCGGATGCCCAGTCTGGCCGCGACCTATATAAGGCCGACCGCCCACTAGGCAATGACCGGAGCCACCCGTGACCGCCACCCGCATCTATCTCGATCATGCCGCCACGACGCCGATGCTTCCGGCCGCGCGCGAAGCCATGGCCGAAGCGCTCGCGCGCTGGCACAATCCGAGCTCGCCGCATGCGGAGGGCAGGGCCGCCCGCGCGGAGCTGGAGGAGGCGCGCAACCGGATCGCCCTCGCCCTGGGCTGGAACGGCACCACCATACTCACCGCCGGGGCCAGCGAGTCGCTCACCATCGTGCTGCAGCGCGCCCGCGCCGGAACCCGGCATATTTCCGCGGTCGAGCACGAAGCGCTGGGACGCGCCGCGCCTGCCGCAGTCCGGCTGCCGGTGGATGCGGACGGGATCGTCCGTCTGGAAGGGATCGAGGGCGATCGCCCGCTGGTCGCCGTCCAGCATGCCAATAACGAGACCGGCATCATCCAGCCGCTCGGAGACATTGCCGCGCACGTGCGCGCGCGGGGCGGCCTGCTGCTGGCCGACTGCGCGCAGACGGCGGGCAAGCTTCCGCTTCCCGATGCCGACTTCATCGCGCTGTCGGCGCACAAGTTCGGCGGACCGCCGGGCATCGGCGCCCTGCTGGTGCGCGACCTCGAGACGCTCGAAGCGGTCGGCGGCCAGGAGCAGGGCTATCGCTACGGGACCGAGAACATTCCCTCGGCGATCGGCATGGCCGTGGCGCTCGAAGCCGGCAATGGCTGGATGGAAACGGCGGCGGCGCTTCGCAACCGGCTCGACGGCGCGATCGAATCGGCAGGCGGAAGCATCGTCGGGGCCGCCAGCCCGCGGATCCCGACGATCGGCGGCTATCGCATGCCGGGCGTGTCGTCCCAGGCCCAGCTCATCCAGTTCGACATTGCCGGGATCGCCGTGTCGGGCGGTAGCGCCTGTTCGTCGGGCAGCCTGAAATCCAGCCCGGTGCTCCGGGCGATGGGCTGGGACGATACGGCGGCCGGCGAAGTGGTGCGCGCCAGCTTCGGCCGATCGACGACCCAGGCCGAGGTGGACCGATTTGCGGCCCTGTGGGCGGAGATGGCGGCGCGCCGCCGGGCGGCATGATCTACCTCGACTATCAGGCGACGACGCCGGTCGCCCCGGAAGTGGCCGCTGCGATGCAGCCCTGGATCGAAACCCGGTTCGGCAATCCCCATTCGCCGCACCGGATCGGCCGCGAGGCCGCCGCCGCGATCGACGTGGCGCGCGGCCATGTCGCCGCGGCGCTCGGCCCGCAGGCGGACGAGGGGAAAGTCTATTTCACATCCGGCGCCACCGAAGCGGCCAATTGGGCGCTGAAGGGCGCGGCGGCGCGCCTGCCGGCGGGAAAGCGCAGGCTGGTTACGATCGCCACCGAACATGCCTGCGTGCTGGACACCCTCGCCTGGCTGGAGACACAGGGGCTGGAGGTCGAGGTGCTGCCGGTGGGGCCGGACGGCCTCATCGACCTTTCGCTGGTCGAGGCGCGGGTGGACGAGCATACCGGCCTGGTCGCGGCAATGCTGGTCAACAACGAGATCGGCGTCATCCAGCCGATCCGCGCAATCTCCGCGATCGCGCGGGCCAGGGGTGCGCTCCTGTTCTGCGATGCGGTGCAGGGACTGGGGCGGGTCCCGTTGCCGCTGGAAGCCTGCGACATGGTGGCGATGTCCGGCCACAAGCTGCACGGGCCCAAGGGCGTCGGGGCATTGTGGATCCGGCAGGGAGTGGCGATTGATCCGCTGCTGCACGGCGGAGGCCAGGAAGGCGGCATTCGTTCGGGCACGCTGTCGCCCGCGCTGTGCGTCGGCTTCGGCGAGGCCGCCCGGCTGGCAAGCGAGCGGGCGGCGCAGGACCACGCGCATGTCGAGCGGTTGTGGAGCCTCGCACGGGAGACTCTCGGCGACGGCTGGCTGCTGAACGGAGCGGCGGACCGGCGCTATCACGGCAATCTCAATATCCGCCTGCCCGGGCTGGACGCCGGCCGGCTGATCTCCGAGGTGCGGGACGTGGCCTTTTCGACCGGATCGGCCTGCGCCAGCGGATCGGGCCGCCCCAGTCACGTGCTGGCGGCGCTGGGCCTCGCCGAGCGCGCGGCGCGGGAGAGCATAAGGCTTGGCTACGGCCGCTACACCGGCGAAGAGGAACTGGTGCAGGCGCTGAACCTGATCCAGGAGGCGGCCGCGCGGCAGAGGAGCTTTGCGGCATGAGCCGCTCGGCCGGAATGGAGACCCAGTGACCCGGATTCGATTCGTATCGGCGGACGGAATGTCCGTCCAGGAAGTGGAAGCCCAGCCCGGCGAGTGCCTGCTCGACGTCGCCCAGCGCCACGGCCAGCCGCTCGAAGGCACGTGCGAAGGCCAGATGGCCTGTTCGACCTGCCACGTCATCGTCGATGCCGGCGATTTCTCCCGGCTGCCGCGGGCTAGCGAGGAAGAAGAGGACATGCTCGACCTGGCGGCGAGCGTGAGCCGCTACTCGCGCCTTGCCTGCCAGATCCGCCTGACCGAGGAGATGGAATGCCTCACGGTCCGCATGCCGGGCCGCGTGCACAATATGATGGGACGCTGATCCGCGGGAGCCGATCCGGCCGCCGCTTGCATTGGCGCGAGGCCGGGGCCATATCCGCGCCGGGAGTCGGGCGGACGGCGCTCTCGCCAACCCGGTCAGGTCCGGAAGGAAGCAGCCGTAACGAGTTCTGCGTCGGGTCGTTCCGGCTCCCACCAGCCTCAGACGAGTTCCAGCCTGTGGTGCGGCTCCGGCGGGAGTTCCACCGCGATCGGCACGCCGGCGGCCACCTCGCCGCCTTCGACGACCACCGCCATCACTCCCGCCCGGAACACCGGTCCGTCCGCGTCGCGGCCGATGACCGCCCGCATCAGGCCCGGCTGATAGTCGTCGAGCTGGTAGCAGGGGTTGCGCAGCCCGGTCAGCTCCACCACCGCATCGGGGCCGAGGCGCAGTCGCGTCCCGATGGGAAGGGCGAGGAGATCGAGCCCACGGGTGGTGACATTCTCCCCGATCCGGCCGGGCGAGACCCGGAAGCCGCCAGCGGCCAGTTCGTCCAGAAGCTCGGCGCGGACGAGATGGACCTGGCGGAGATTGGGCTGGTCCGGCGCCTTCTTCACCCGCGAGCGGTGCTTCACCGTGGCGCCGGCATGGCAATCGCCTTCGACCCCGAAACCGGGGATGAGCCTGACGGCGGGCACCACCTGCTTGGAAAAGCCGTGCTCGGCCGATCGCGCGACGGCGACCACTGTTGCTGATCCGATCATCTGCCAACCCCGCAAGTGCAGATGCGTCCTGCCCGGATTCGGCCGGGAGGCGCAAGCGGGCCGTGGGAAGCTGGCATGCCGGGGAGCGCTTCTCTACATAGGGGGCGATGGAATCCGAATCCCCCGAAACGCCCGGCCTCGGCCTCGAAGAACCGCCCCAGCCGGCCAGGGCGCAGCCCTATCGCGTGCTGGCGCGCAAGTATCGGCCGCGATCCTTCCACGAACTGATCGGTCATGATGCGATGGTCCAGACGCTGGCCAACGCCATCAAGCGCGACCGGCTGGCCCATGCCTTCCTGCTCACCGGCGTGCGCGGGGTCGGCAAGACGACCACGGCCCGGCTGATCGCCCAGTCGCTCAACTGCGTCGGACCGGACGGGAAGGGCGGCCCGACCATCGAGCCCTGCGGCCAGTGCGAGCCCTGCGTCGCCATCGCCGAGGGGCGCCATATCGATGTGGTCGAGATGGACGCCGCCAGCCACACCGGCGTCGACGATGTCCGCGAGATCATCGAGGCCGTTCGCTACGCCGCGGTTTCGGCGCGCTACAAGGTTTACATCATCGACGAAGTCCACATGCTGACGAAGAATGCGTTCAACGCGCTTCTGAAGACGCTGGAAGAGCCGCCCGCGCATGTGAAGTTCCTGTTCGCCACCACCGAGGTCAACAAGGTGCCGGTCACCGTCCTCTCGCGGTGCCAGCGGTTCGACCTCAAGCGGATTCCGGCCGAACAGCTCGCGGCCCTGTTCGCGAGCGTGGCGGAGAAGGAGCAGGTCAAGGTCGAGGCCGAGGCGCTGGCGCTGATCGCGCGGGTGGCGGAAGGGTCGGCGCGCGACGGCCTCTCGATCCTCGACCAGGCGATCGCGCACGGGGCCGACGGAGTCACCGCCGACCAGGTCCGCGCCATGCTCGGCCTGTCGGACCGGGGCGTGGTGCGGAGGCTGCTCGGCCTGCTGCTGACCGGCGACGCGCCTGGTGCGCTCGCCGCGGTGAAGGAGCAATATGATCTCGGAGTCGAGCCGGCGGCACTGATCCGCAGTCTGCTCGAATGCGTGCATGCGATCACCCGCGCCAAGGTCGGCGGCCCGGTCGATCCCGCCCAGTCGGCGGAAGAGCGCGAGGCCTATGCCGAATGGGCCTCCAGCCTCGGCTATGCCGCCATTCACCGGCTGTGGCAGCTGCTGCTGAAGGGGCTGGCCGAAGTCCATGGCGCCGCCATGCCGATCGAAGCTGCGGAAATGGCGCTGCTGCGGATCATCCACGCCTCCGAGCTGCCCGATCCCGGCACGGTGCTGGAGAAGCTGGCGAGCGGCGAGGCAGTGGCGGCGCCGGCGCGCGAAGGCGGCAAGGGCGCGCCGGAGCAGGGCGAGATGCTGCAGCAGGCGCCGGCTGAACCTGCCGCGCCGGCCGTGCCGGACAGCTGGGCGGGCCTCGTCGCCTTTCTCGAAGCCAAAGGCAAGCCGCATGTCGCCCAGCAGCTCCATGACTTCGTCGGCCTCGTCCGCTATGCGCCGCCGGAACTGGTGATCCGGCCGGTGAAGCCGCTGCCCGGCGATTTCGTCCGGGAGCTTGCGGCCGCGCTTAAGGCCGTCACCGGCGAAAGCTGGCAGGTTTCGGCCTCGGACGCGGAGGCGCAGCCCAGCCTGCTGGAGCAGGAGAAGGCGGCCGCGGAGAAGCTGCGGCAGAGCGTGCTGGATTCGCCGATGGTGAAGGCCGCGATCGAAGCCTTCCCGGATGCCGAACTGATCGACTTTTCGCTCAACGAACAACGGAGTGCGTGACCATGCCCAGCCCATCCCTCGACGACATCATGAAGATGGCGCAGAACGCACAGGCCGAACTCCAGAAGGCGCAGGAGGCGCTCGACACGATCGAAGTGGAGGGGATTTCGGGCGGCGGCCTGGTCAAGATCCGCGCCACTGCCAAGGGCCACATCCGCGGAGTCGAGATCGACGACAGCCTGCTGGCGCCGAGCGAGAAGCAGATGGTGGAGGATCTGATCGCTGCGGCGATCAACGACGCCAGAAGCAAGGCGGAGAATGCGGCCCAGCAGGAAATGGCCAAGATGACCAGCGGCCTTTCGCTTCCGCCGGGATTCAAGCTTCCCTTCTGAGGCGGCCGCCCCTCAGATCGCGTTGAGGTCCGGTGCAGGTCCGGGCGGCGGCGGGAAGGCCGGCGCCGGTTCGGCCGGTGCAGGGGGAGCGGTTTCCGGCAGTTCATAATCCTCGCCCGGCAGCGGGGTGGCCGGGAGCGCCTCCACCGGTTCGGGCGGCGGCTCCGGAGCGGCCTTCTCCTTCTTCGGAACCGGGCTCCTGCGCGTCGGCGCTTCACTCTCCTCCGCCGCCTTGGGCGAGTCGGCATCCCGATAGACGCATGTGTCGAGACCGTCGCGCGCGACGATGGCGATGCGCGCCGCGATGCTGTTGCCGTAACGCCGGGTGAAGCCGCGCGGGGCGATCGCGCCGCGCTCCTTGGGCAGCGGGAGGACGGCGGCGATGCGCGCCGCCTCGGTCCGGGTCATGTTCGAGGCGTCATGACCGAAATAGCGCTCGGCGCCGGCGTTCACGCCATAGGTTCCGATCCCGGTCTCGGCGATGTTGAGATAGACCTCCATGATCCGCCGCTTGCCCCAGAGATTTTCGATCAGCATCGTGAACCAGGCTTCCAGGCCTTTGCGGAAATAGCCGCCGCCCTGCCACAGGAAGGCGTTCTTGGCGGTCTGCTGGCTGATCGTGGAGCCGCCGCGGATGACCCCGCCGCCCTGGGCGTTGCGGCGCATGGCGGCGGCGATCGCATCCTGATCGAAGCCGTGATGGCTGCAGAACTTGCTGTCTTCGGCCGCGATCGCGGCGCGCACCATGTCGCGGTCGATCTCGTCGATGCTCATCCACTTGCGGGTGAGACCGTGGCCGGCGGCCATGTCGCCGATCTGGGTGAAGGTGACCGGCGGCGGAACGACGCGGTAGAGGAGGGTCCAGGCGATGCTGACGAGCACGAACAGGACGAAGAGCCGGATCGCCCAGAGGACGAGGCCGCGCAGCGTCACGCGCCGCTTTTTCCGTCCGGTTTTCCGCGCCTGCATCGCCGGTCGATTAGCCCAAGCCCATCAGCCCCGCCACAAGAAGCGGCGGACCGGCCTGGGCCGATCCGCCGCCTCTCGAGAGTCTCTATGGACGATCAGGCAGGAGTCGGAAGCAGCCGCCGCTCGCCGGCGAGGTTCATCAGCGCCTTCTGGAGCTTCTCGAACGCCCGCACCTCGATCTGGCGGATCCGCTCGCGGCTGACGTCATAGACCTGACTCAGTTCCTCGAGGGTCTTCGGATCCTCGGACAGGCGCCGCTCGGTCAGGATATGCTTTTCCCGATCGTTGAGCGCTTCCATCGCCTCCATCAGCAGCTCGTGCCGGACCTTGCTCTCCTCGGCGTCGGCGACGCGCTCGTCCTGCAGCGGCGAGGTGTCGACGAGCCAGTCCTGCCACTGGCCCTCGCCTTCCTCGCGCAGCGGGACGTTGAGCGAGGTGTCGCCGCCCATCGCCATGCGGCGATTCATCGACACGACATCCTCCTCGGAAACGCCGAGATCCTTGGCGATCTTGGCCACGTCCTCCGGCTTGAGGTCGCCTTCCTCGAACGCTTCGATCTGGCTCTTCATCCGCCGCAGGTTGAAGAACAGCTTCTTCTGCGCGGCGGTGGTGCCCATCTTCACCAGGCTCCACGACCGCAGGATGAATTCCTGGATCGAGGCGCGAATCCACCACATCGCATAGGTTGCGAGTCGGAAGCCCCGATCGGGCTCGAACTTCTTCACACCCTGCATCAGGCCGATATTGCCTTCCGAGATCAGCTCGCTGACCGGGAGGCCGTAGCCTCGATAGCCCATCGCGATCTTGGCCACGAGACGCAGATGGCTGTTGACCAGCTTGGCGGCCGCATCGGTGTCCTGATGCTCCTGCCAGCGCTTGGCCAGCATATATTCCTCCTCCGGAGCGAGGATCGGAAACTTCTTGATCTCGGCCAGATAGCGATTGAGTCCCGCCTCTCCGCCGGTGGCGGGGATCGTTGGGACGTTGTTACCGCTTGCCATATTTCATTCTCCCTGGGGTCGGGTCGACTGCTGCGACTCTCGCCCACTCGTGGTTGTTATACGGTGAGCGCCCTGAACAGTTCCTGCATATCTGACGGAACGGCGCTTTTGAAGGATAAGTATTCTTTCGAGACTGGATGGACGAACCCAAGCTCCGCCGCGTGGAGGGCCTGGCGCCGAAAACCCAGCGCGTTCAACAGGTCGCGATGGACCCGTCGGGGCCGGCCATAGACCTGGTCGCCGAGCAGCGGATGGCCGAGCGAACACATGTGCACGCGAACCTGGTGCGTGCGCCCGGTTTCCAGCCGGCATTCGACCAGGGCCGATTCCCGCAACGGACGGAGCATCCGATAATGGGTGACGGCCCGCTTGCCCCGGCCTTCCCCGACGATCGCCATCTTCTGCCGGTTCGCCGCCGAACGGGCGAGCGGCGCATCCACCTTGCCTTCGGAGGGCTGCGGAATTCCGGCGACGATCGCCTTGTAGACGCGATCGATGCTGTGGCGCGCGAACTGGGCCGAGAGCCCTTCGTGCGCCACGTCGGTCTTGGCCGCGACGAGCAGGCCGGACGTATCCTTGTCGATACGATGGACGATCCCGGGACGCGCCACGCCGCCGATGCCCGACAGCCTGCCCGCGCAATGATGGAGCAGGGCGTTGACCAGGGTCCCGTCGGGATTGCCGGCCGCCGGATGCACCACCAGGCCGGCGGGCTTGTCGACGACGAGCAGGTGATCGTCCTCGAAGAGGATGTCGAGCGCGATATCCTGCGGAACATTGTGCGCCGGCTTCGGTTCCGGCACGTGCACCTCATAGGCGCGGCCGGCCTGGGCCTTGGCGGCGGGATCGCGGACCGCGGCCCCGTCCTCGTCGCGGACGCCGCCGCTGCTGATCAGGGCCTTCAGCCGCTCGCGCGAGATGGTGGGCAGGGCAGCAGCAAGCGCCCGGTCCAGGCGCCAGCCTGCCGCGTCCGCCGCGATCGTCGCGCGAATGATCGACATTCCCCCATTCATCCGAGTAGGGGATGTGGGGATGAAATGCAGAATTTCAAGGCGCTTGCTGGATCGCCTGCAGGCGCAATCCGCCGCCGCCGGGGGACGGGAGATCTGCGGCCTGCTGTTGGGGGAGGAGGGCCGGATCGACGAAGCCCTGGCCGTTCCCAACATCGCGGCCGATCCCGAACGGGCCTTCGAACTGGATCCGGCGGTGCACCTGCGCCGCTCGCGCGAGGCGCGGCAGGCCGGCAGTCGGGTGATCGGCCATTATCATTCGCACCCCGGCGGATCGCCCATGCCATCGGCGATCGACGCCGCACGGGCGGATGTCGAAGGGGCCTACTGGCTGATCCTGACGGGCGACGCCTGCGGCCTGTGGATCGCCAGGAAAGGCGGCGAATGGGAGGGAGCGTTCGACCGGATCGAACTGGAACTGTCCGAAACCACCGCCTTGCAACCTTGACGCACAAAGGCCAATAGGGGGCGGGGGACGCTTCCATGGCACCACAGGGGCGCAGTTAACCGCATGAAATCCTACGAATTCGCGAGCTTGCTCTGCTCCCGGCTGTGTCACGACCTGCTCAGTCCCGTGGGCGCGTTGAACAATGGCGTCGAACTGCTGGCGGACGAGCATGATCCCGAAATGCGGGCGCGGTGCGTCGAACTCCTGGGCGAAAGCGCCCGGGCCTCGGCCAACAAGCTGAAGTTCTTCCGGCTCGCCTTCGGGGCGGCGGGCGGCTTCGCCGACGAGGTCGACACCCGCGAGGCGCGCAGCGCGATCGAGGGGCTGTTCGGCGGGGACGGGCGGATCCAGCTGGGCTGGATGGTCGACGAACCGACGATGAGCAAGTCGGCGCTCAAGATCCTGCTCAACCTCGTGCTGCTCGCCGGCGACACGCTGGTGCGCGGCGGCCGGCTCGACGTCGGCGCCGAAAGGCACGACGGCGGGATCGACATCGTCGTGCGGGCCGAAGGGCCGCGCATCGTGCTCGATCCCGAGCTCAAGAACGTGCTGCTGGGCAAGACCGACGAGGACAGCATCTCTCCGCGCGGCGCGGCCGCCTGGCTGGTCCACTGCCTGGTGCAGGAAGGCGGGGGAGCCGTCCAGATCGCCGACGGCGACCAGAACGTGCTGCTGTTCGGAGCATCGGTCCCAGCCTGAGCCGGGCCGAATCTCCGGCGAAATTTCGGGCCCCGGGTAAACAGCTTCTTTACCAACGGCTCCCCATAAGCGGCGCACGATCGCTCGCGGATGGGGGCCCATGGACGACCTGCTTTCAGAATTCATCGCCGAAACGCGTGAGATGCTCGAGGCCCTTGGCGGCGAAATCGTGGCCTGGGAGGCCGCGCCGTCCGACCGGGCACGGCTCGACGAGATCTTCCGCTTCGTTCACACCGTGAAGGGCAATTGCGGCTTTTTCGACCTGCCGCGCCTCGAAATGCTGAGCCATGCGGCCGAGGACGTGCTCGCCGACGTGCGCGCCGGCAACCGCACCGCCGACAACAAGCTGGTGAGCGCGGTCCTGGGAGTCATCGACCGCATCGGCGAGCTGGTGCAGGCGCTGGAGACGGGCGAGGCGATCTCCAGCGAGGACGACGAGCAGCTGATCGCCGCCCTCCACCACACCACGGAGGAGTCCAGCGCCGCCGAGGAAGCGATGGGCGCCGCCGCGGTCGAGGGCCGCAAGGCGATCCGCAGCATCCGCCTGTCGGTCGACCTGCTCGATCGGATGATGAGCGGCGTTTCCGACATGGTGCTGGCGCGCAACGAACTCGCGCGGCGGCTGCGCCAGGCGTCCAACGACCTGGCGGTGGAGAATGCCTTCGACCGGCTTTCGGGCTGCATCGCCGAAATGCGCGATGCGATCACCCGGACGCGCATGCAGCGCATGGACAGCCTGTTCGTGATGCTGCCGCGCATGGTCCGCGACATCGCCGGCGAACTCGACAAGAGCGTCACGCTGGAAGTGGACGGCGGCGACGTCGAGCTCGATCGCGAGATGATCGAGATGATCCGCGACCCTTTGACCCATATCGTCCGCAACGCCATCGACCATGGCATCGAGAGCAGCGAGGATCGAGTGAAGGCGGGCAAGCCGCCGCATGGCACGCTGCGCGCCTCGGCGCGCCAGTCGGGCAACCAGATACTGATCGAGATCGCCGACGACGGGCGCGGCATCGATCCCGACAAGCTGGTCCGCCGTGCGGTCCAGAACGGCCTCATCACCGCCGAGCAGGCGGACCGGCTGACCGCCGCCCAGAAGACCGCGCTGATGTTCGAGGCGGGGCTTTCGACCGCGAAGGAGGTCACCGCAATCTCCGGCCGCGGGGTCGGCATGGACGTGGTCCGCGCCAATATCGAACGGATCGGCGGCATCGTCGACGTCGAGAGCAAGCTGGCGCAGGGCACCCGCCTGACGCTGCGCGTCCCGCTGACGCTGACCATCATTCCGGCGCTCACGGTGAGCGTCGCCGGCCAGAATTACGCCATTCCGCGCTCTGCGACCGAGGAGATCGTGCGCGCCCGCAACGATACGGTGAAGATCGAATGCCTCGGCGGGTCGCGCATCGCCGCGATCCGCGATCGGCGCATCCCGCTGGTCTCGCTGGCCGAGGTGCTGGGCGTGGAGCATGAGCGGGCGGCCGACGACCAGAGCCTGATCGTGCTGAAGCCGGCGGGCGGGGACGATTATGCGCTGGCGGTCGACGTGGTCCACGACCATGAGGAACTGGTGGTGAAGCCGGCGGCCCCGGCGGTGATGGCGACCGGCCTCTACGCCGGGACGACGCTGGCCGATGACGGGAGTCCGATCCTGCTGCTCGATCCTTCGGGGATCGCCGCTTCGGCCGGCGTGGTGCTCGACCAGAATGAGATCGAGAAGCTGGGGGCGAAGGTCGCGCGGGTGGAAACCCAGCGCGACGAGGAGCCGGCGCTCCTGTTCATGACCGTCGACGGCGCCAAGCGCGCGGTGCGGCTGTCGATCGTCGAGCGCATCGAGGAGGTGTCGCCCGAAGCGGTGAAGTTCAGCGCCGGCCGGCTGCACATCGCCCTCGGCGATCGCATCCTGCCGCTTGTCGGCTGCGGCAACAGGGTACCGGAAGGAACACTCCGGATCCTGCGGCTGTCCGACGGCAAGACCGAGCTTGCCTATGGCTTCTCCGAGGTCATCGACCTGGTGACCATCGGCGACTTCCTCAAGCCGGCGTCGCTGCCCGGCGAGGTCGGCGGCGTGACGCTGATCAACGGCGAGCAGATCGAGGTGATCGATTCCTTCTGGCTGTTCGGCGAACAGGGCGAGGATGCGCGCGGCGAGCGCGACCTGGTTTGCGCGCTGGCCGACGACGATCCATGGATGGGCAACATTCTGCGGCCGCTGATCGAGGCCGCGGGCTATCGCACCGTCCGCGCGGCCGACGAGGAAGCCGAGACGGCCGACATATTGATCACCGCGGCGGAGGCCGAGGCGCCGCCGCTGCCCGCGGTCGCCAGGATCCTCAAGGTGCGCGCCACGCCCGAGCCGATCGGCGACAATGACGACAGCATCTATCGCTACGATCGCGCGGGCCTGCTGACGGCGCTGAGCGCCTATGCCGGCAAGACGGGGAGCTGAGCCATGACCGAACTTCTTCTCATCGTCACGATCGCCGGCGAACGGATCACCATTCCCGCGGCCGACATCGAGTCGGTGGTGGAACTGGAAGCCCTGATCCCGGTGCCGCGGGTCGCCCCGCACGTCGCCGGCCTGGCGGCGCTGAGAAGCCGGGTGCTGACGGTGATCGACTGCTATGCGTCGCTCGAACTCAGTCCGGCGGAGGAACGCAGCCTGAAGGAAGCGATCATCGTCGAGGCGGACGGGCATCCCTATGCGCTGCTGGTCGACAGCGTCGAGGACGTGGTCGAAGTCACCGGAGAGGTCCGGCCGGTCCGCACGACACTGAAGCGCGGCTGGCGACGCGTAGCCAGAGGCATGATCGATGTCGGCGGCGACCTCCTGCTGCTGGTGGACACCCAGGCGCTCCTCCTTGGTCCGCAGGTGGCCCAGGCCGCGTAGTTTCCGGCCTTTAAGAGTGTGATTACGAATTGCGGATAGGCTTTGGATCACGTCGAACGGAGCGAATGGGAATGAAGAGCTGCCTTGTCGTTGATGATTCGAAGGTGATCCGCAAAGTTGCGCGTCACATTCTCGAAACGCTGAACTTCTCCGTCGATGAGGCCGAGGACGGGCGACAGGCGCTGTCGCGCTGCGAAGCCAACATGCCGGACGTGGTCCTGCTGGACTGGAACATGCCGGTCATGAGCGGCATGGAGTTCCTGCGGGCCCTGCGCGCCAAGGAGCTCGGTTCCAAGCCCAAGGTGGTCTTCTGCACCACCGAGAACGACGCCGCGCATATCCGGGCCGCGATCGACGCCGGCGCCGACGAATATGTGATGAAGCCCTTCGATCGCGAGACCCTGGAAAGCAAGCTGCAGATCGTCGGGGTCGCGTGACCTCCCCCACAGTGTCAGCCCCGCGCCGCTCGACGACCGGCCCGGGCGAAGCCGTGCGCGCAAACGTGCCGCTTCGCCTCCTGATCGTCGACGATTCCCCGGTTGCCCGGGCGGTGCTGTCACGCATGATCTCCGCCTACAAGGAGTTCGAGGTCGTCGCGCTCGCCGCCAATGCCCGGGAGGCGATCGAGACCCTGCGCTCGATCGCGGTCGACATCGTCCTGCTGGACGTCGAGATGCCCGGCACCAGCGGCATCCAGGCGTTGCCGCAGATCCTGGAGGAGGGGGACGGCGCCCAGGTGCTGATCGTTTCCTCCATCTGCGAGGACGGAGCCGAAGCGACGGTGAAGGCGCTGGCACTGGGAGCGGCGGACACATTGCCCAAGCCCGGCACCGGCAATTTCGTCGGCCGCTTCGCCGAGGTGCTGGCCGAACGGCTGCGCAAGATCGGGCGCGCCCGGCGCGAGCTGGAAGATGCGGCTTCGCGCGGCGGCCGCGCCCATATGGCGAACCTGCGCCGGCTGCCGGTGGAACGGCCCGCCTGCCTGGCGCTCGGCGCCTCGACCGGCGGGCTCCATGCGCTCACCGAATTCTTCACCGCCCTGCCGCGGCGGATCGGCGTGCCGATCCTGATCACCCAGCACCTTCCGCCGGTGTTCATGCCCTTCTTCGCCCGCCAGATCGAGGCGGTGGCGGGCCGGCCGGCACATGTCGCAAGACCGGGCATGCGTCTCAGGCCCGACGAGATCATCGTCGCGTCGGGGGAGGCGCATATCGGCCTCTGCCGCCACGGCAACCATGTCTCGGTCACGCTCGACGACACGCCGGCGAGTTCGGGGTGCATGCCGTCGGTCGACATCATGCTCGATGCGGTCGCCGAGATCTATGGCGAGAACGGCCTGGGGGTGATCCTGAGCGGGATGGGACGCGACGGCCTGATCGGCAGCGCGCGGCTGGTCGATCGCGGCGGCGCGGTGATCGTCCAGGACCAGGAGACCTGCGCGGTGTGGGGAATGCCGCGGGTGGTGGCGGATGCCGAGCTCGCCTCTGCGATCCTGACGCCCGCCGAACTGGCCGAATGCGTTGCCTCCCTCGCCCATGGTGACCTGTGGAAGTAAGCGACTCCTCCAGCCGCATCCTTGCCGGCCTGCTGGAGACCCGGACGGGTCAACAGCTCACCATGAACCGGCGCTGGCGCATCGAGACGGCGCTGAAGGGCCTGATGCGCGAGCGCGGGATCGCGACCCTGGATCAGCTGATCGCCGCCCTGGTCTCCGGTCGCGAGCCGTCGCTGTCGGACGAAGTGGTGGACGCGTTGCTCAACAACGAAACCTATTTCTACCGCGACCGCGGGCCGTTCGAGCTGCTGATGAAGGCGGTCGCCCGGCTGGAGCGCGAGCGTGCGCAGCAGAAAAGGATATCGATCTGGTGCGCCGGCTGTTCGACCGGCCAGGAAGCCTATTCGCTGGCGATGAGCTTCGCCGAGGAAAGGTCGCGCTGGAACGGCTGGAAGATCGACATATTGGGGACGGACGTTTCCCGCTCCGCGATCGGCCGGGCGCGCGATGGCCTCTACAGCCAGTTCGAGGTGCAGCGCGGCCTGTCCGTGCTCCAGATGATGCGCTGGTTCTCGGAGGAGCCGGGTCAGCAGTGGCGGATATCCCCGCTGGTGCGCGATTCCGTCCGCTTCCAGGTCCACAGCCTGCGCGAGCCGGTGCCGCATCCCGGCGCCTTCGACATCATCCTGTGCCGCAACGTGCTGCTCTATTTCGATTCGGAGACCCGCCGCCTCGTGTTCGAGCGCCTGGGCTCCGCCTGCGCGCCCGGCGGCTGCCTGATGCTCGGCGCCGCCGAGACGGTGATCGGCCACACCAACCAGTTCGTTCCCGATCCCGACTTCCGGGGGCTCTATCTGCGGGCGGACACCGGCGAGACCGACGGATCGCCGCAGCGAGCCAGCGCCGGCTGAGCTGCGCCGGGCTTGACGCGCGCCCACTTTTGCCGCGCAAGGACGGAATGAGCCTGTGGATCGACCGTCCATCTCCCAATAGCGACGAGCGTGCGCTGCCCGTGACGATGCTGGTGCTCCATTATACGGGCATGCAGGACGCCGAGTCCGCCCTTGCCCGGCTGACCGATCCCGAAGCCAAGGTTTCCGCCCATTATTGCGTGTGCGAGGATGGGCAGATCGTGCGGCTGGTGGAGGAGGAGCGTCGGGCCTGGCACGCGGGACGATCCTACTGGCGCGGCATCACCGACGTGAATTCGGCCAGCGTCGGGATCGAGATCGTCAACCCCGGCCACGAATTCGGCTACCGACCGTTTCCCGAGGCGCAGATGGACAGCCTCATCCCGCTGATTGCCGACATCAAGCGGCGCCACCGGATCGCGCGCGCCAATGTGGTCGGCCATTCCGACGTCGCGCCGGCCCGCAAGCAGGATCCGGGCGAGCTGTTCGACTGGGGGCGCCTGGCCAAGCTCGGCCTGGCGCTGGCGCGGCCGATCCGGAATCTCGTCGATCCGCTGTGGACGGACGGCGGCTTCCTGCTGGCGCTGGAGCGGTTCGGCTATGACGTGAACGACCCGGCCGCCGCGGTCACGGCCTTCCAGCGCCGCTTCCGGCCCGAGCTGATAGACGGGGAGATCGACGGCGAATGCCGGGCGATATTGCTGAGCCTGCTCTTGGACCGGGAACGGGGAATCGCTAGATAGGGCGTGCCAGAGGGTCGGGCGGCCGCCTCCCTTCGCTGAAGCTTTCGGAGGCAAGCCCTTCGGGACCAGCGCAAGGGGGGAGGAAAGTCCGGGCTCCACGGAACCACGGTGCCGGGTAACACCCGGCGGGGGCGACCCCAGGGAAAGTGCAACAGAAAGCAGGTCGCGCCGGGCTTCGGCCCCCAAGTCTTCGGAGGCGTGACAGTGAAAGGGTGCGGTAAGAGCGCACCGGGTCTCCGGCAACGGCAGACCGCATGGTAAACCCCACCGGGAGCAAAACCGAATAGGGGCGGCACATGGGCCTGGTTCCGGCTCGTCGCCCGGGTTGGTTGCTCGAGGGACGGAGCGATCCGTCTCCCAGAGGAATGGCCGCACAGGCGGAGAAATCCGCCGGACAGAACCCGGCTTACAGACCCTCTGGCGCCGAATTTCACCGTGCGCGGCACATTCTGCCGCCGACGGACTGGCGCGACTGGAAGGCGCCAACTAAGTTGAAGGGCAGTATGGCACGTCCGACGCGATCGAATGACTGGGGCTTTCCGCGCTGGCGGGGATATGGGTCACGGCGGGAAACCGTGCAGACCCGGCCCTGCGACCGCCACGGCTGCGACAAACCCGGCAACCATCCCGCGCCCAAGGCCCCGAACCGCCCCGAGCGCTGGTATTTCTGCGAGGCCCATGCCGCGGAATACAATCGCCGCTGGAACTATTTCGAGGGCCTGAGCGCCGAGGAAGCGGTCGCGCGGGAAGCCGATGAGACCCGCGGCGCCGACGGGTTCAGCCGTTCCAGCTATTACGGCTGGGGCGGGCCCGGGGACGGGACCCGCAGCCGCGACGAAATGCATGCGCTTTCGGTGCTGGAAGTGGATGCGGACGCCAGCTTCACCGAGATCCGGTCGGCCTATCGCCGCCTCGCCAAGGCCAATCACCCCGACACATCGCCGGACGATGCGGAGGCGGCCACCCGCTTCCAGGCGGTGCAGGCGGCCTATGAGGTGCTGCGCAAGGCCGAGGAGCGCCGCAACGGCGCGGAGCGCCAGCCGCCGGCCTGACCGAGGGCGTCAGTTCGCCGCGGCGAGCCGCTCGGCGGTCTGGCGGATGAGGGCGATCATGTTCGGTATGCCCTGGGTCCGGTTCGAGCTGAGCTGGTTGCGCAGGTCGAAGGGCGCGAGTTCCCGCTCGATATCGATGGCGAGGATCTCCTGCGGGGCGCGATCCTGCACCGCCGTCAGGATCAGGGCGATGATCCCCTTGGTGATGGCGGCATTGCTGTCGGCAAGGAAGTGGAGCGTGCCGTCGTCGCGCGCGACCGGGTAGACCCAGACAGCGGCCGAGCAGCCGCGCACGAGGGTGGCGTCGGTCTTGAGCGCATCGGGCATGGGCTCGAGCGTCCGCCCGAGATCGATCAGCAGACGATAGCGGTCGTCCGCCTCGAGCAGTTCATAGTCGCTGTAGATTGCCTGCAGTGCCGTCATCGCGCGGCGGTTAGCATGGCCTCCGCGAGGCGTCATCCCCATCGGGCCGGGTTCCGTCCGCAATTTCCTCGAGACGCCGGATTCGTTCCCGCAGGTCCGCCAGCACGATCCGGGCGGCCCCGGACGAGTCCGGCGGTGCGTGGGCCGGCCGCTCCAGCGCCAGCCGCCTGAGCGCGAGCCAGCCGCGCCAGGCCCGCAGCGCCGCGCCGGCAAGGATGCACAAGGCGGTCAGCGCGGTGAGGGCGATAAGGAGCAGGGGAGGCTGGGGCATGGCGGCGTTTCCTTTTCCGCTTCCGGTCAGCGATCCCGCAGGCGCTCGATCTCCATGTCGAGCGCATGGGTGCGGTCGGTCACGATCCTTTCGAGGACCTCGACCCGATCCTTCAATGTGCGGACCTCCTCGCGCAGGCGGCGATTCTCCTCGCCGTCTCCGGCTGCGGCAGGACCGTGACGGCCGTGTCCGATACCCATCCTGGCCCTGATGATGCCTGCCACCATCACGACAATGACAATCACCACGACCATTTCGAACGGATTCATAGGTTTTCACTCCCTGTTCGGTCGGCAGCCGGAACCTGCCTTCAGTTGCGCGTGCGCAGGTTCTCGACTTCCTGGGTCAGACGATGGCTGTCGTCGGTGATGGGGTCAGCGGAGCTGGTCGATCTCCCGCGCCAGCCGGGCGTTCGAGCTGGTGACATAGGCCTCGACGTCGGCGAGCCGCCGGTCGATGTCGCGGAAGCGCGAGCGCACGTCCCTGATCGTCCGGCGCGGCGACGCCCGCACGCCCTGCCAGAATTTCGCCTTTTCCGGAGTCTCCTGGGCGAGCTCCGCGGGCTTGGACGGCGCGACGACCGCGGCGATCCAGTAGGCGATCAGGGTCCAGGGGAACCCGCCCATGACCGTGAGCAGCACCGTCGCGATCCGGACCAGGGTGACGTCGAGGCCGGTATAGTCCGCGATTCCGGCGCAGACGCCGGCCCACATGCTGTTCTGCTTGTCGAGATAGAAGCGGGTATGACGAGGCGTGTCGGTCACTGGCTGATCCTCCGGCTTTCGCGATTTCCTTCCTCGATCGGCATCCCGGTGTGATCGGATGCGAGCGCGCGCCAGTTGGGATTGTCCGCCGCCATGATCCGCTCGACCGTGTTGAGGCGTTCGTCGAGCCGCCGCGCGAGTTCGTGCAGCTCGTCGAGCAGATTCTCGTCCTCGGCGGTCAGCGTGGCCTGGGTTTTCCAGCGCGTGACATAGTGGAAGATCAGCCACGGCAGGCCGATGAACAGCATGCCGACGATGACGATGGGGATGAGGATGTCTTCCATCAGTTCGTGTCCTTTCCGGCGGCGGCGCCGGAGCGGCGGGCCTTCAGGGCCTCAAGCTCCGCTTCCACCTTCTCGGCGTTCCTGAGTTCGGCGATCTCTTCCTCGAGGGTCTTCGGCTGGGCGAGGCCCAGCGCGTCGGCATGGCCTTCGGCGAGATCGGCATGGCGCTCGAGCAGCTCGAAGCGCGAGAAGGCCTCGTCGACCTTGGGGCCGGCATACATTTCGCGCATACGGGCGCGGTTCTGGGCGTTTTCGAGGCGATTCTGGATCGCATTCTGCCGCGCACGCGCCTCGCGCAACTTGCCCTGCAGCTTGGCGATGTCCGCCTCATAGGCGCGCAGCGCATCGTCGAGCACGGCGATCTCCGCCTGCAGGCCCTCGGCCATGTCGGCGGCCTTCTGCTTTTCCTGCAAGGCGGCCTTGGCGAGATCCTCGCGGTCCTTGGACAGCGCCAGCTCCGCCTTTTCGAGCCAGCTTTCCTGGATCTTGTCCAGCCGGGCGATCTGCCGGCGCATTTCCTTCTGGTCGGCGATCGATCGCGCCGCGGAGGCGCGCACCTCCACCAGAGTCTCCTCCATCTCCAGGATGATCATCCGGATCATCTTGGCCGGATCCTCGGCCTTGTTCAGCAGATCGGTGACATTGGCCGCTATGATGTCCCGCGTTCGCGAAAAGATTCCCATTTACGTCTCCTTGCCGTCCGGGAAGGCCGGACGGGCTGTCCTCCATTTCCTATCAAGACCCGTGCCAAATCCGAAAAATCCCCGAAAACCGGACCTTCCGTTTCCTTCTCAAGGGCTTCCCGATCGATAATTCTTGCCAAGAAGTGGGAAATTAGCCCAATTGGTGGCATGGACCGGGATACGAAGCTCGTCGGACAATCCACCTCCTTCCTCGACGCGATCGAGCGCGCCAGCCGCGCTGCCCCGCTCGACCGCCCGGTGTTGGTGATCGGCGAGCGCGGCACCGGCAAGGAGCTGGTGGCGGAACGCCTTCACCGGCTTTCGTCCAGATGGGACGGGCCGCTCGTCACCGTCAACTGCGCAGCCTTGCCCGAAACGCTCATCGAGGCCGAACTGTTCGGTCATGAAGCCGGGGCTTTCACCGGCGCGGCCCGGGCGCGGGCCGGGCGCTTCGAGGAAGCGGACGGCGGCACCCTGTTCCTGGACGAGCTGGCGACCCTCTCCTCGGCGGCGCAGGACCGGGTGCTGCGCGCGGTCGAATATGGCGAGGTGACCCGGATCGGCGGGGCACGGCCGGTGCGGGTCGACGTCCGGATCGTGGCCGCGACCAACGAGCATCTGCCGAGGCTGGTCGAGGAGGGGCGGTTCCGCGCGGACCTGCTCGACCGCCTGTCGTTCGAGGTAGTGACGCTGCCGCCGCTGCGCCACCGGGCCAGCGACATCCCGGTGCTGGCGGATCATTTCGGGCGGCGCATGGCGCTGGAGCTCGACTGGCCGGATTGGCCGGGCTTCAGCAAGGCCGTGTCCGAGAAGCTGGGGAGCTACCCCTGGCCGGGCAATGTGCGCGAGCTGCGCAATACGGTCGAGCGGGCGGTCTATCGCTGGGACGATCCGGACCGGCCGATCGACGCGATCGAATTCGACCCGTTCGACTCGCCGTGGCGCCCGGCGACCAGGCGGCCACCGACCGCGGCCGCGGCGTCGAGCGAGCCCGAAGCGGCAGCACCTCCCGCCGCGGTCCCGGAGGCGCAGCCGCGCCACGATCCCCAGTCCTGTGCCGACTTCCGGCTGGCGGTGGCCGAATATGAAAAGGCCATACTCACCGCCGCGCTGGAGCGGTGCCGCTGGAACCAGCGGGCGGCCGCGGCCGCGCTGCAGCTCACCTACGACCAGCTCCGCCATGCGCTGAAGCGGCACCAGCTGGCCCAGGTCACACGCGAGGGTCCGGATATTTGAGGACGCTCGTGCGTATCCCCACGAGGTGGATGCGGTTGATCGAATTTGTCACCCGGGCTGATCGAAAAAAGGCGCTGCAACTGCCCGTCGGCAGCCTTTAGCTGCAACCGGAAAAACCAGAAGCAGGAGTTGTTCGACATGCCATTCTCTCTCCCCGAGCTTCCTTATGCCAAGGACGCGCTTGCGCCGTTGATGTCGGCCGAGACGCTCGAATTCCATCATGGCAAGCATCACAAGGCCTATGTCGACACGACGAACAAGCTGATCGGCGAAAAGGGCCTCGAAGGTAAGTCGCTGCTGGAGGTGATCCGCACCGCGCGCGAGCAGGGCGAGACCCGGCTGTTCAACCAGAGCGCGCAGATCTGGAACCACAGCTTCTTCTGGCAGTGCCTCGCGCCAGCCCAGGGCCAGAAGCCGACGGGGCAGCTGGCCGAGATGATCGACCAGGCCTTCGGCTCCACTGATGCGCTTCTCGACAAGTTCAAGGAAGAGGCCGTCGGCCACTTCTCCAACGGCTGGGCCTGGCTTGTGCTGGACGGCGACCAGCTGAAGATCACCTCGCTGCATGATGCCGACACGCCGGTGGTGCATGGCTTCAAGCCGCTGTTCACTCTCGATGTGTGGGAGCATGCCTATTACATCGACTATCGCAACGTGCGCGCCGACTTCGTCGACAAGGTACTGCGCAACCTCGTGAACTGGGACTTCGTCGCGAGCAATCTGGACGGCAAGGGCGAGACCCGCGCCGACCAGGAGAGCAAGGCGCTCGCCAACGCCTGAGCCTTATCCGACACCCCTCGTCGGGCGGGCCGTCATCCTCCTCGGGTGGCGGCCCGTTTTCCTTTCGGCGTGCCTAGTTCTTGAGCCGGTAGCCGGTCCGGAAGATCCAGACGATCACGCCGAGGCACAGGAAGAAGAAGGCGAGCGTCATGCCGAGGCTGACGGCGATGTTGACGTCCGCGGTGCCGTAGAAGGTCCAGCGGAAACCGCTGATGAGATAGACGGCGGGATTGAACAGGGTGAGCGTCCGCCACGGATCCGGCAGCATGTGGATCGAATAGAAGGCGCCGCCGAGGAAGGTGAGGGGGGTCACCACCAGCATCGGGATCACCTGCATCTGCTCGAAGCCCCTGGCCCAGACGCCGACGATGAAGCCGAACAGGCAGAAGGTGCTCGCCACCAGCAGCAGGAAGAGGATCATCAGGAACGGATGGTCGATGCGCACGTCGACGAACAGGTGGGCGGTCGCGAGGATGACCAGCGCGACGATCGTCGACTTGGTCGCGGCGGCCCCGACATAGCCGAGCACGGTTTCCAGCGCCGACAGCGGCGCCGACAGGATCTCGTAGACGGTCCCGGTGAAGCGCGGCATATGGATGCCGAAGGAGGCGTTGAAGATGCTTTCCGTGAACAGGGTCAGCATCATCAGACCGGGCACGATGAAGCTGCCATAGTCCACGCCTTCGATCTGGGCCATGCGCGAGCCGATCGCCGATCCGAACACGACGAAATAGAGCGAGGTGGTGATCACCGGGACGGCGAGCCCGGTCCACAGGGTCCGCCGGAAGCGGTGCATTTCGAAACGGTAGATCGCCCAGACGCCCCGTCGGTTGAACAGCATCAGCGCGCCACCCCTTCCCGGACCGGGGCATCGGCGACGCGCGGGCCCCTGCGTTCCGTGCTGCCGCCCCGGTCGCTGACCAGGTTCACGAAAATCTCCTCGAGCGAGCTTTCACGCGTGTTGAGATCGCGAAAGCCGATGCCGATGTCCCGCAGCCGCGCGAGCAGGGTGGGGATGCCGGTGCGCTCGGCGGTGGAATCGAACACATATTCGAGCTCCCACCCATCGGCCTTGATCTCCAGCGACCAGTCGGCAAGCTCCGGCGGCAGCGCCTCGAGCGGTTCGGACAGGGAGAGGGTGAGCTGCTTGCGGCCGAGCTTCTTCATCAGTTCGGTCTTCTCGTCGACCACGATCAACTCGCCCCTGCTGATGACGCCGACCCGGTCGGCCATCTCCTCCGCCTCCTCGATATAATGGGTGGTGAGGATGATGGTGACGCCGCTCTGGCGCAGTTCGTGAATGAGCTGCCACATGTCGCGGCGCAGCTCGACGTCGACGCCGGCGGTGGGTTCGTCGAGGAACAGGATCTCCGGTTCGTGCGAGAGCGCCTTGGCGATCATCACGCGCCGCTTCATTCCACCCGAAAGCTCGCGGATGACGCTGTCCTTCTTGTCCCACAGCGACAGCGCGCGCAGGATCTTCTCGAGATAGACGGGGTTGGGCGGCTTCCCGAACAGGCCGCGGCTGAACCGGACCGCCGACAGCACGGTTTCGAACATGTCGGTGGTCAGTTCCTGCGGCACGAGGCCGATCATGGCCCGGGCGGCGCGATAGTCCCGCCGGATGTCGTGGCCGCCGGCGAGAACGGTTCCCGCGGTCGGGGTCACGAGCCCGCAGACGATGCTGATCAGCGTCGTCTTGCCGGCGCCGTTCGGCCCCAGCAGCGCGAAGATCTCGCCGCGCCTGATGTCGAGGTCGATCTCCTTCAGCGCCTGCAGCCCCGAGGCATAGAGCTTGCTGAGCTTGGAGATGGAGAGAATGGGATCCATGGCTGGCGCTCGTGTTTGCAGGGGGACGAAGAGCCTATTCGGACGGGGGAATGGCGGCTGCTTCCTCCTTGGGGACGTCGGCATTCAGGCCATGCCGCATCAGCATCGGTACATTGGCGATCGCGAACAGCAAAGTGGCCGGCAATGCGCCCCACAGTTTGAACCCGATCCAGAAGTCGGTGCTGGTGTTGCGCCACACCAGTTCGTTGGCCACCGCCATCGCCACGAAGAAGACCGCCCAATTGCGGGTCAGAAGCTGCCAGCCGCGCTCGGAAAGGCCGGGATAGGCGGTGCCGAGCACCATCTTCAGCAGGTTTCGGCGGGTCGCCATGCCGAAGAAGAGCAGCGCCGCGACCGTCGCATAATAGATGGTCGGCTTAATCTTGATGAAGGTCTCATCGTGCAGCCAGATAGTGATGCCGCCGAGGACGAGCACCATCACGCCCGAGAACCAGAGCAGGGGCGAAATGTGGCGGTAGCGAAGCAGCGAGACCAGGATCGCCACGGCGATCGCCACCATGAAGGCCATGGTCGCGACGAAGATCCCACCCCAGGCATTGGCGGCGAAGAATACGATCAGCGGGCCGAGATCGATCAGCAGCTTGGCAAGGGCGCCCGGTTCGGAATCGGGGCTGCGCACGTCACTCATGGATTTACCTCGCCAGTTGCCCCGGCGATCGCGCGAGCGGCCTCGCGCGGATCGAAGGGGCGCAGATCGTCGATCCGTTCACCGATGCCGATCGCATGGATGGGGAGGCCGAACTGCTCGGCCGCGGCGATCAGCACGCCGCCCCGGGCCGTCCCGTCCAGCTTGGTCATGATGAGGCCGGTCACTCCGGCCACCTCCCTGAACACCTCGATCTGCGACAAGGCGTTCTGGCCGGTGGTGGCATCGAGCACGAGCACGACATCGTGCGGCGCTTCCGGGTTGAGCCGGCCGAGGACCCGCCTGATCTTGGCGAGCTCGTCCATCAGGCCCTTCTTGTTCTGGAGCCGCCCGGCGGTGTCGACGATCAGCACGTCGATGCCTTCCGCCGTCGCCTTCTTCACCCCGTCGAAGACCACCGCCGAAGGGTCGCCGCCTTCGGGACCGGAGATGACCGGAACGCCGATGCGACCGGCCCAGAGCTTCAACTGCTCGATCGCGGCGGCGCGGAAGGTATCGCCGGCGGCAAGCAGGACGCCATAATCCTGCTCGAGGAAGAGATGGGCGAGCTTGGCGATGGTGGTGGTCTTGCCCGACCCATTGACGCCGACCACGAGGATCACCTGCGGTCGGGGAAAGGCGTCGATTTCCAGAGGCCTGGCGACGGGTTCGAGAATCCGTGCGAGCTCGTCGGCGACGATTTCGCGCACCGCCGCCTCGCTGAGGCCGCGTTCGAACCGCTCGCGGGCCAGCCGCTCGCGCACCCGCGCGGCCGCGGCCGGGCCGAGGTCGGAGGCGATCAGCGCCTCCTCGATCTCGTCGAGCGTCTGCTCGTCGAGCGCCGCGCGGGTGAACAGCCCCGCCAGATTGTCGCCGAGCCGGTCGGACGTCTTGCGGAAGCCGCCGCGCAGCCGCTCGATCCAGCTCTGCTCCGTCGGCAGGTCGCTCATGCCGCCTCTCCCACCAGCACGCCGCCTTCGACGCCCCGGACCCGCAGCGGCAGCAGGGATCCCGGAATCGCCGGAGCCGGCACCCGGGCGGGCGCGAAATTCGCGCAATGGCCGGAACCGTCCTCGCGCTCGACCAGCACGTCCTGCCGCGTTCCCACCAGCCCCTGCAGCCAGGCCGCCCTGCGGCCCGCGCTCGCCTCGCGGAGGCGCCGCGCCCGTTCCTTGACCAGCGCCGGCGGCACCTGCGGCATCCGGGCGGCGGGCGTTCCCCTGCGCGGCGAGAAGGGGAAGATGTGGCCCATGACGATGTCGCAATCGTCGATGAGTTTCAGGCTGTTTTCCGCCATTTCCTCAGTCTCGGTCGGGAAGCCGGCGATGAGATCGGCGCCGATGGCGATTTCGGGCCGCCGTTCCTTCAGGCGGGCGACGATCTCCACGGCCTGGGTCCGGCTGTGCCGGCGCTTCATGCGCTTGAGGATCATGTCGTCGCCGGCCTGGAAGGACATGTGGAGGTGCGGCATGAAGCGCGGTTCCCCGGTGATGATGTCGAACAGCCGCTCGTCGATCTCCACGCTGTCGATCGACGACAGGCGCAGGCGCCGGAGCTGCGGCACATGGCGGAGGATGCGCTCGACGAGCTGGCCCAGCGTGGGCTTGCCCGGAAGATCGGGGCCGTAACTGGTGAGGTCGACCCCGGTCAGGACGACCTCTGCATAGCCGGCGTCCGCAAGCGCCTTGATGCGGTCGACGACCAGCCCGGCGGGTACCGAGCGGCTGTTGCTGCGGCCGAACGGGATGATGCAGAAGGTGCAGCGGTGGTCGCAGCCATTCTGTACCTCGACGAAGGCGCGTGCGCGCTCCGCAAAGCCGGAAAGAAGATGCGGCGCCGTCTCGCGCACCGCCATGATGTCGGACACCCGGATCCGGGCTTCGTCCTCGCCGAGCAGGGCGGCGGGATCGAACTTCTCCCGGTTGCCGAGCACGAGCGAGACTTCGGGCATTGCGGCGAAGCGCTCCGGCTCGATCTGGGCTGCGCAGCCGGTGACGATCAGCCGCGCGTCGGGCCGCGCCCTCTTGGCCTTGCGGATCGCCTGGCGGGTCTGGCGGACGGCCTCGTTGGTGACGGCGCAGCTGTTGACGATGATCAGGTCGTCGCGGTCCGACGCGAGCATCCGCATCGCCTCGCTCTCCGCCGCATTGAGGCGGCAGCCCATGGTGATGACTTCGGGACCGTTCATCCCAACGCCTCGAGGTCGATCTCGCCGGTGAAGACCGGCACCGCCGGGCCGCGCATGCGGATCGATCCGCCCGGCTCCCAGGCGATGCGCAGGGTGCCGCCGGGAAGATGGACGTCGACCGGGCTTTCGACCAGCTTGCGCCGGATCGCGGTCACGGCCGTGGCGCAGGCGCCGGTACCGCAGGCGCGGGTGAGGCCGGCGCCCCGTTCCCACACCCGCAGACGGATCGCGCCGTCGGCGATCGAAGCGACATTGACGTTGACCCGCTCCGGAAACAGGGGGTCGTGCTCGATCTGGGGACCGAGCCGGGCGAGATCGACGGCGTCGACATCCTCGACGAAGAAGATCACGTGCGGATTGCCGACATTGACGGCCGACGGCGCTTCGAGCGGCGTCCAGCCGACCGGCATGGAGTCGGTGTCCATCGCATAGGCGAGGGGGATCTCCTCCCAGCCGAAGTGCGGCATGCCCATGTCGACCTCCGGCTCCGGGCCTGTCGCCGATCCCTTGAGGATGCCGGCATTGGTCTCGATGCTGGAATCCCCGCCCAGCAGCAGGGCCACGCAGCGGGTGACGTTGCCGCAGGCGCCGACCTCGCTTCCGTCCGAATTGTAGATGCGCATCCGGACGTCGGCGGCCCGGGACGGCTCGAGCACGATCAGCTGGTCGCAGCCGACGCCAGTCTTGCGGTCCGCGACCGCGCGGGCGCGCGCCTCGTTCATTTCGACCGGCTTCTCGCGCGCGTCGAAGATCACGAAGTCGTTGCCGAGGCCATGCATCTTGTGAAAGCGGTAGCGCATCGTCGGGCATCTAGGGCCCGTACTCACTATCCGCAACGGTCGTGAGACGGGGTCCGGGGCAGCGCCGGAGTGCCAGGCCCACCTCGCGCCTTGCCTTCTCGCGCCGAGGCGAGTATCTGCGCCGCACCCTGTCGAGGGATGAAGTCGATTGCGCCCTTGGGCGCACGCTGGCCGGCGAGGTTTCGCCCGCCGGCGCTTTTTTGTTTGGGAACGAAGCGCATGTTTGAAAGCCTGAGCGATCGTCTGAGCAGCGTCTTCGACCGCCTGCGCGGCCGCGGTGCGCTGAGCGAAGCCGACGTTCGCGCGGCGATGCGCGAGGTCCGGATCGCGCTGCTGGAAGCCGATGTCGCGCTTCCGGTCGTGCGCGACTTCGTCGACAGGGTGACGGAGCAGGCGGTCGGCCAGCAGGTGCTGCGCTCGGTCACTCCCGGACAGCAGGTCGTCAAGATCGTCCATGATGCGCTGGTCGAGATGCTCGGATCCGACGAGTCCGAGCTCGATATCGACGTCACTCCGCCGGCCGTGGCGATGGTGGTCGGCCTCCAGGGTTCGGGCAAGACGACGACGACGGCCAAGCTGGCCAGGCGCCTCAGCACCAAGGACCGCAAGAAGGTCCTGATGGCCTCGCTGGACGTCAACCGGCCGGCGGCGCAGGAACAGCTCGCCGTGCTCGGGACCCAGACGCAGGTCGCGACGCTTCCCATCATCGCCGGCCAGCAGCCGGTGGAGATTGCCAGGCGCGCGCTCCAGGCCGCCAGGCTCCAGGGCTATGACGTCCTGCTGCTCGACACCGCGGGACGCCTGCACGTCGATCAGGCGCTGATGGACGAGATGAAGGCGGTAGCCGAAGTCGCGCGGCCGAACGAGGTGCTGCTCGTCGTCGACGCGCTGACCGGCCAGGACGCGGTCAATGTCGCCCGCAGCTTCTCCGAGCAGGTCGACCTTACCGGCGTGATCCTGACGCGGATGGATGGCGATGCGCGCGGCGGCGCGGCGCTGTCGATGCGGGCGGTGACCGGAAAGCCGATCAAGTTCGCGGGTACCGGCGAGGGTATCGACAAGCTCGAAGGATTTCACCCGGAACGCGTTGCCGGGCGCATCCTCGGCATGGGCGACGTCGTCAGCCTGGTCGAGCGCGCGGCGGAGACGATCCAGGCCGAAGAGGCCGAGGCGCTCGCCAAGAGGATGGCGAAGGGCCAGTTCGACCTCAACGACCTGCGCAACCAGCTCCGGCAGATGCAGCGGATGGGCGGGCTCGGGGCGCTGGCGAGCATGCTTCCCGGCATGAAGAAGATGCAGGGCGCGATCAACGCGGCGGCGGACGACAAGACGCTTGTCCGGCTCGATGCGATGATCGGATCGATGACCCCCAGGGAGCGGGCGCGGCCCGAGCTGATGAACGCCAAGCGCAAGATCCGGGTGGCCAAGGGATCGGGAACGACCGTCCAGGAAGTCAACCGGCTCCTGAAAATGCATCAGGAAATGGCGACCGCGATGAAGAAGATCCGCAAGATGGGGGGGCTCGGCAAGCTCGGCGCCCTGTTCGGTGGTGGCGGCATGGGCCTGCCCGGCGGCGGCCTGCCCGGAGGCGGTGCGCTGCCGCCCGGCGGATTGCCCGGCCTTCCCGGCGGGGGCGGCGGCGGAGCGCCGTTCAACCTGCCTCCAGGCTTCGACAAGTTCATCAAGAAATAAATGTAAACCCCAGAAAGGACTAAGAAAAATGGCAGTAGCAATCAGGCTGTCCCGCGGCGGCGCGAAGAAACGGCCTTATTACAAGATCGTCGTCACCGATTCCCGCAATTCGCGCGACGGCAAGTTCATCGAGCGGATCGGCAGCTACAATCCGCTGCTTCCGAAGGACAGCCCCGAGCGGGTAAAGCTCGACGCCGACCGCGCGCGGCACTGGCTGTCGGTCGGAGCCAAGCCGTCGGACCGCGTCCATCGCTTCCTCGATGCCGCCGGCATCCTCGAGCGGTCTGCGCGCAGCAACCCGAAGAAGGGCGAGCCCGGCGAGAAGGCCAAGGAGCGTGCCGAGGAGCGCGCGGCGCGTGCGGCGGAAGCCGCTGAGGCCGCAGCCGCCCCGGCCGAGGAAGCCGCCGCCGAAGCGCCTGCAGAAGAGGCCGCCGCCGAAGCGATTCCCGCCGACGAGGCCACCAACGAGGGCCAGTCCGCCTCCGAGCCGGCCGAGGGCGCCGACGAGAACGCGCCCGAGGAAGGCGCCGAGAAGGCGGAGTAAGCTTGAACGGTTCGCAGGCAGCGGGGGCGGGCCCACGGGTCGCCCTCGCTGCCGTGGTCGGCGCCCATGGCATCAAGGGCGAGGTCCGGCTGAAACTGTTCGCCGAAAGCCTCGACAGCCTGCGCCGCAACCGCATCCTGCAGGTCGGCGACCGCCAGCTGACCGTCGAGGCGGTGCGCGACGGCAAGACGCCGATCGCACGCTTTTCCGAAATCACCGACCGATCCGCCGCCGAAGCGCTGCGCGGCCAGCTCGTCACCATCTCCCGATCCGAACTGCCTCCGCTCGAGGAGGGCGAATATTATTTCGCCGACCTGATCGGCCTTGCCTGCGTGGACAGGGACGGCGCGCCGCTCGGCCATGTGGTGGCGGTGGAGAATTTCGGCGCCGGCGACATCCTCGAGATCGAGAAGTCCGACGGCAAGCGCAGCATGGTGCCGTTCCGCGACGGGATCGCCGATCCGGCGGACGGCAGGATCGTGGTGGACCCGGCGTTCCTGGCCTGACCGGAGCCCGCTTCAGCGCAGCAGTGGCCATTCCTTTGCAAGGTCGTTGCGAATGGTGGTCGCGGCGACGCCGCCTTCGCCCATCGCGTGGCTGATCTGGTCGAGGCCGATCACCACGTCGCCGGCTGCATAGAGACCGGGGACCGACGTCCGCTGGTGGGAATCGACCATGATGCACGCCGTTTCCGACAGTCTGGCGCCGACCTGCTCGGCCAGTTCGGTATGGGTGTCCGAACCGAGGGCCGGATAGACGCTGTCGAAGCGGTAGCGCCCCTCGGCCGTGTCGACCAGGACCGCATCGTCCTCGATCGCGAGCGTCCGGCAGGGGCCGTCGACGGCCTCGATCCCGAATTCGCCCAGCCGCGACCGGTCGCTTTCGGCCAGCGCATGCGCCCGGTCCGGGGCGATCAGCACGACATCGCGCGTGAAGCCGCGCAGGAATACGGCCTCCTCGACTCCATGGCTGCCGCTGCCGATCACGCCGACCCTGCGGTCGGTGACCTCATAGCCGTCGCAGACCGGGCAGTAGCGGATCAGGCCACGGGCCAGGGCCTCGTCATGGGCGGTCTCGTCCATCGGCGGACGGCGATTGCGGACGCCGGTTGCGAGGAGCACGGCACGCGCCCGGACCGGGCCGCCGCCCCATTCCGCCTCGAACCCCTCGTCGGTCCGGTCGAGGCGGGTCACCCGTCCGGTTTCGATCGACGTCCCGTACCTGCGGGCCTGTTCCGTCATGCGGGCGATCAGCTCCTTGCCCGAAATGCCGTCGGGATAGCCGGCGTGATTGCGGGTGCAGGGGATCAGGCTGGCGCGGCTGTTGCCGGCATCGACCAGTTTCAGCCGGAGGTGGAAGCGGGCGAGATATATGGCCGCAGTGAGGCCGGCCGGGCCGCCGCCGATCACCAGGCAGTCGAAGGAAGGCGTGTCCATGGCGGCGAGAGCGCCATCCGCTGCAGAAGGTTCCACTATGGGTTGCAGTCCGGGCGCAAGGCGTGAAAGAGGGAGCGCATGACTTGGAATGCGACCGTCCTCACCCTCTACCCCGAAATGTTCCCGGGGCCGCTCGGCCACAGCCTGTCGGGCAAGGCGCTGAACGAGGGGATCTGGTCGCTGGACACGATCCAGATCCGCGATTTCGCGAAGGACAGGCACCGCTCGGTCGACGACACGCCGGCCGGGGGCGGGGCAGGAATGGTGATGCGCGTCGACGTGCTCGCCGACGCGGTGGACCATGCCGTGGCCCGGCATCCGCAGGCGCCGGTGCTGGCAATGACTCCGCGCGGCCTGCCGCTGACGCAGCTGCTGGTCCGCGCACTTGCGGCCGGCCCTGGAGCGACCATCCTGTGCGGCCGTTTCGAGGGGATCGACGAGCGCCTGTTCGAGGCACGGACGATCATTCCGGTATCCGTCGGCGATTATGTGCTTTCCGGCGGAGAAACCGCGGCGCTGGTGGTGCTCGATGCTTGCATTCGGCTCCTTCCCGGCGTAATGGGCGCCGCGACCAGCGGGGAGGAGGAAAGCTTCGAAAGAGGCCTTCTCGAATACCCGCAATATACCCGGCCCTATGAATGGGAAGGGCGCAGGATCCCTGAAGTGCTGCGATCGGGGGATCATGCGAAGATTGCCGCCTGGCGCAAGGCTCGGGCGGAGGACGATACACGGTCAAGGCGGCCGGACCTGGTCGAGCGTCACAGGGACGCGCGAAGGCAACCGCCCTCTGGCGCGCAGCACGAGATCGAAGGCGACACGAAATGAACCTGATTCAGCAGCTCGAAGCCGAGGCCATCGAGCAGTTCAAGACCAGCAAGAAGATACCGGAATTCCGCCCTGGCGATACCGTCCGTGTCGGTGTTCGCGTGGTCGAAGGCGAGCGCACCCGCGTCCAGAATTACGAGGGCGTCTGCATCGCGCGCTCCAACAAGGGCCTGGGCAGCAGCTTCACCGTGCGCAAGATCAGCTTTGGCGAGGGCGTCGAGCGCGTCTTCCCGCTCTATTCCCCGAACATTGACAGCATCGAGGTGGTGCGTCGCGGTGCGGTCCGTCGCGCGAAACTCTATTATCTGCGCGGCCGGACGGGCAAGGCGGCTCGAATTACCGAGCGGCGCGACAATCGTCCTGGCGAAGCCCAGGCCAGCGCGCCGACCGCCACTCCGGAAACGGAATCCGCCGAAGGCTGAATTCAGCCCCAACAGCAGCAAAAAAGCCGGCGGCCGGATTCCTCATATAGGATCCGGCCGTTCGCATATCTGGAGCAGACAAATGGGTTATCGGGTCGTCGTCGTGGGCGCCACGGGCAATGTGGGCCGGGAGATGCTCACCATCCTCGCCGAGCGGCAGTTTCCGCTGAACGAGATCGCTGTGGTCGCGTCGCCGCGCTCGACCGGCGACGAGATCGAGTTCGGCGAGACGGGCCAGATGCTCAAGGTGAAGAACATCGAGCATTTCGACTTCGCCGGCTGGGACATGGCGCTGTTCGCCTGCGGATCGGCCGCCACCAAGATCTATGCGCCCAAGGCTGCGGCTGCGGGCTGCACGGTCATCGACAACAGCTCCCTGTACCGGATGGACCCCGACGTGCCGCTGATCGTGCCCGAGGTGAATCCCGAGGCGATCAACGACTATCGCAAGAAGAACATCATCGCGAACCCGAACTGTTCGACGGCGCAGATGGTCGTCGCGCTGAAGCCGCTGCACGATTATGCGACGATCAAGCGCGTCGTCGTCGCCACCTATCAGTCCGTTTCGGGCGCCGGGAAGAGCGGCATGGACGAGCTGTTCGAGCAGAGCCGTGACATCTTCGTCGGCGAGCAGGCCGAGCCGAAGAAGTTCACCAAGCAGATCGCCTTCAACGTCATTCCGCACATCGACGTCTTCCTCGATGATGGCTCGACCAAGGAGGAATGGAAGATGGTGGTCGAGACCAAGAAGATCCTCGATCCCAAGATCAAGCTGACGGCGACCTGCGTGCGGGTGCCGGTGTTCGTCGGCCATAGCGAGGCGATCAACATCGAATTCGAGAAGGATATCAGCGCGGCGAAGGCGCAGAGCATCCTGCGCGAGGCGCCCGGCATCATGCTGGTCGATAAGCATGAGGACGGCGGCTATGTGACGCCGGTCGAATGTGTCGGCGACTATGCCACCTATGTGAGCCGGGTGCGCGAGGATCCGACGGTGGAGAACGGCCTGTCGCTGTGGTGCGTCTCCGATAATCTGCGCAAGGGCGCCGCGCTCAACGCCGTGCAGATTGCGGAGCTGCTCGGCCGCAGGCACCTCAAGAAGGCGGCCTGACTCGGGCATGGCGCCGACACCGATCACCGGAGGGTGTCAGTGCGGCGCCTGCCGCTACCGGATCGAGGGGCGGCGACCGCCGGTCTACGCCTGCCACTGCCGCGAATGCCAGAAGCAGTCCGCCAGCGCCTTCGGCATGTCGATGCCGGTGGCTCGTAGCGCGCTCCTGCTGACGGGCGAGACCCGCTGCCATTCGCGATCGACCGACAGCGGCAGCCGGTCCGACTGCCACTTCTGCCCGCAGTGCGGATCGCGCCTCTACCACCAGTCGTATCGCAATCCGGACTATGTGACCGTCAAGGCCGGCACGCTGGACCGGACGGACGAGCTGGTGGCGGTCGCCCACATCTGGGTTTCGCGCAAGCAGCCCTGGGTCCGGCTCGATCCGGCGGTGCCGGCCTTCGATACCCAGCCCGAGGATCTCACCGAATGGCGGCGGATCCTGACGGGGGAAGGAGCCTAGTCTCCGGGCCGATTCCAGCCGGCGAAGACATGGCGGCCGGTGTCGTGGAGGACCTTGCGGCGTTCCTCGTCACCAAGCAGCGCGGTGGCGTCGATCGCGCGCCGGACCATCTCCTCGTAGCTGCCCGACGAGGTGCCGATATCGGAACCCCACATCACCCTGTCCGCGCCGAAGACGTCGACCGCCCGGCGCAGCACCCGTTCCGGAGCGACGCCCTGTTCGCGGATCACATCCATGTTGAGCGAGGTGAACTTGAGGAAGACGTTCCTGCGCGCAACGAGGCCGGCATAGCGGGAATCGATGCCGAAATCCGGATCGGTGACGACCGGCATGAACAAGTGATCGAGCACGATCGGCAGATCGGGGAAGCGGTCCCCCATCGCCTCCACCAGAGGGATCATCGTCTCGGAATCGAAGGGCGGTGCCTCTAGGTCGACGATCAGCCCGAGCTCATCGGCGATGGTCCAGATCTCCAGTGCCGCCGGGGAACTCAGCCAGGCGACCTTGTCGTCCACACCGACCGGGAAGAATCGGATACCGACGATGCCGTGGCCGGCCAGTTCGCGGACCTTTTCCGCCGTGCCCGGCTCCGCCGGATCGACGATCGCGACAGCCCGCATTTCGGCGGGATATTTCTGCGCGGAATCAACGATGTAGCTGTTGTCTGTGCGGTAGATCATGCCCTTCTGCACCGCAGCCATGCCCACCACATTCTGTTCCGCCATCCAGGCGCGCATCGTTTCGGCCGTCGGCTTCGCATTGACGGGGTCCGGGCCGTGCATGCCGCCGGGAATGCCGATCGTCCCCGGGACGAACGGCGGGCGATAGACCTGCGTCTCCCCCGGGGGCGGGGTGAGGCGGATCGGATTGGACGGATAGCGGACCGGATCGTCGGACACGAGATGGGCGTGGGAATCGTAAAGGCGAATGCCGTCCGCTCCGCGACCGGGGGACGCGGCCGGTTCGGCGGCCAGGGCGGCCGCCGGCACGATCCAGGTCCACAGGAGCCATCCCATGGCAGGCCACCGGATCATGGCCGCGCCGCCCCGCCGCCGCCGGTCTCAATCACCGGTCCAGCCCGTGAAGATCCTGCGGCCGGTGTCGTGGAGCACCTTGCGCCGCTCCTCATCGTTGAGGTGGACGGCGGAATCGAACGCGCGCTGCACCATCTCCTTGTAGGTGCCGGAGGAGGTGCCGATGTCGGACCCCCACATCACCTTGTCGGGCCCGAAGAAATCGACAGCGCGGCGCAACACCTCCTCCGGCTTCACGCCCTGCTCGCGCGTCACGTCCATGTTGAGGGAGGTGAACTTGACCGAGATGTTGTCGCGTGCGGCAAAGCCATCGAAGCGGGAGTCGATCCCATATTGCGGCTCGGTCACCGGCGGCATGAAGATGTGGTCGAGCACGATCCGCAAATTCGGGAAGCGATCGGCCATCGATTCCACGACCGGGATCATCTGCAAGGCGTCATAAGGCGGCGCCTCCAGATCGAGTACGAGCCCCAGTTCGTCGACGAGTTCCCAGATCCCAAGCGCCGCGGGCGTGGTGAGCCAGGCCGCCTTGTCCTCCACGTTCACCGGGAAGAAGCGGACGCCGACGATCCCGCGCCGGGCGAGATCGCGCACCGTCTGCGGCGTCTCCGGCTCCTGCGGATCGACGATGATAACGGCGCGCATTTCGTCCGGGAACAGGTCGGCCGCATCGACGATATAGCTGTTGTCGGTGCCGTAGATCATTCCCTTCTGGACGGCGGCGATGCCGACGACATTCTCCTCGGCCATCCAGGCGTGCATCTGTTCCGCGGTGGGCTTTTCGTTGACCGGACTGGGCCCGTGCATGCCGCCGGGGATGCCGACCGTGCCGGGGCCGAAGGGAGGCCGGATGGCGGGCGGCTCGCCCGACTTGGTGATGATCCGGAACGGATTGCGGGGGTAGCGCACCTGATCGTCCGACACGAGATGCGCGTGCGAATCATAGAGTTGCAGCCGGCCGGCGTTTTCACGAGTTTCGGACATCGATTCTCCCATCCTTAGTCTGTCGGCGTTCGATACGCTCCGAATTGAACAATTGTTTCGGTCTTCGCAACACCGTTTCGGGGAAATGATGCACGATCCGGCCCGGCGCAAAACGACGGGCCGAAGCGGCGGCAGGTGCGGGGCCGGCGGCCCGATGCTATGGGGTCGAGGCGGGGCCGATGCGGCGCGGCCCGGCCGAGACCCTCTTGCAGCGGGAGGTCTTCCATGTCCGAAGTGATGACCGGCGGCTGCGCCTGCGGACGTGTCCGCTATCGCGCCGAGATCGACAGTGACGAAGCCTATCTGTGCCATTGCCGGATGTGCCAGCGCGCAACCGGGAGCCTCTCGGTCGCCTTCAAGAATATTCCCCGGGCGAAGGTGCAGTGGGAGAACGAGCCGGATCGCTACCGCTCCTCGCCGATCGCGTCGCGCGGCTATTGCAGCGCCTGCGGCACCTCGCTGACGTTCGAATATCCCGACGGCGAGAAGATGGACCTTACGGTGGCATCGTTCGACGATCCGGCGCGGTTCCGGCCCAAGCATCATTTCGGAGTCGAGAGCATGCACAGGGACTGGCTCGACACGAGCGGCCTGCCGGAATATCGGACGACCGACTACAGGCCGCTCGTCGAACGCTGGCAAAAGGCGACGGGCCGGGTCCCGGACTGAGCCGGGCCCGAACAACGAACAGGATCGCATGGATATCGCCTCGCACGAATTCCGCGGACCGGACGGGGCCCCACTCGTCTGGCACGAGACGGGAGAGGGGAGGCCGGTGGTACTCCTCCACGGGCTTTTCTCCAACGCGGAGATCAACTGGATCAAATATGGCCATGCCGAGGCCATTGCCGGCCGGGGCTTCCGGGTCATTATGCCCGACCTGCGCGCCCACGGCCGAAGCGCTGCCCCGCACGACCCGGCAGCCTATCCGCCCGACGTGCTGGCCCGGGACGCGCTGGCGCTGATCGATCATCTGGGGCTCGGGACCTACGACCTCGGCGGCTATTCCCTCGGCGCGCGAACCGCGGTGCGGACGGTGGTCCTGGGCGCCAGGCCCGAACGCCTCCTGCTGGGCGGCATGGGGCTGCAGGGCCTGCGCGACACCGGCGCGCGTTCGAGCCATTTCCGGCGAATCCTGACCGGTCTCGGCACTTTCGAGCGCGGCTCCCCGGAATGGATGGCCGAGGCGTTCCTCAAGACCACCGGCGGCGATGCGCAGGCGCTGCTGCCGCTGCTCGACAGTTTCGTCGACACCAGCGAGGAAGAGCTGCGGCAGATCCGGCAGCCGGCTCTCGTGCTGTCCGGGAGCGAAGACAGCGACAACGGATCGACACGGGACCTGGCGGACCTCTTGCCGGGGGCAGTGCTTCGCGAGATTCCCGGCAACCACATGAGCGTCGTCACCACCGCGCGGTTCGGACGGGAAATGGCCGACTTCCTCGCCGCTTGACCCTGGCGTCAGCCCACGTTCAGATGGACTCAGCAATCCGGCACGCGCCGGAACCATCACAGTCTCGCTCGGGGAAGTCCTCCATGAAGACCACCGTATCAGCCATAGCGCTCGCGGCCCTGTTCCTCACCGGATCCAGCGCCGTGGCCCAGAAGGATTCCGGCACCGCCTTGCCGGCCGCCACCGCAGCAGCCGCTGCAGCGGCGACGCGCACGCCCACTGCGGCCGAAGCCGACGCCTTCATTGCCGCGGCGGAGAAGGAGCTGGCCGATTTCTCGGTGCTCCAATCCCGCGCCGACTGGATCAACGCCACCTACATCACCGACGACAGCGATGCGCTGGCCGCCTATTTCGGCGCCAGGGGAACCGAAATGGGAGTCCGCATGGCAACCGAGGCGGCGCGCTTCCAGAACGTCCCCGGGCTCAGCTTCGACACAAGGCGCAAGCTGGACCGGCTGCGCGGAAGCCTGGTGCTTCCGGCGCCGCAGACCGAAGGCGCGGCGGCCGAGCTCAGCGAGATCACCACCCGCCTGCAATCGACCTACGGCAAGGGGCGGGGAACCTTGCGCGGCCAGCCGATCGGCGGCAGCGACATCGAAGCCGCGATGGGGACCAACCGGAACCCGGACGAGCTCAAGGAAATGTGGACGAGCTGGCACGACAATGTCGGCCGCCCGATGCGGACCGACTATGTCCGCATGGTCGAGATCGCCAACCAGGGCGCCAAGGAACTGGGATTTGCCGACGTCGGGGCGCTGTGGCGGTCCCAGTATGACATGCCGCCCGAGGAATTCGCGGCGCTGACCGATCGGCTCTGGTCCGAGGTGAAGCCGCTCTACGACCAGCTCCACTGCTACACCCGCACCAAGCTCAACGAGAAATATGGCGATGCGGTGCAGCCCGCGACCGGCCCGATTCGGGCCGACCTGCTCGGCAACATGTGGGCGCAGGAGTGGGGGAACATCTACGACATCGTCGCTCCGGCCGGCAGCGGGGACATCGGCTACAATCTCACCGACCTGCTCGTCGCCAACGACTTCGATGCGCTCAAGATCGTGAAGACCGGCGAGGAATTCTTCAGCTCGCTCGGCTTCGCGCCGCTTCCGCAGACCTTCTGGGAGCGGTCGATGATCACCAGGCCGGCCGATCGCGAAGTGGTGTGCCACGCATCGGCCTGGAATATCGACAACAAGGAAGATCTGCGGATCAAGATGTGCACCAAGGTGAATGCCGACGACTTCGTCACGGTGCATCACGAACTGGGGCACAATTACTATCAGCGGGCCTACAACCAGCAGCCATTCCTCTACATGGACAGCGCCAACGACGGGTTCCATGAAGCGATCGGGGACACGGTCGCGCTGAGCGTCACGCCGGAATATCTGGTCCAGATCGGCCTGCTGGACCGGAGCAAGGTGCCGTCGGCCGACAAGGATACCGGACTGCTGCTGCGCCAGGCGATGGACAAGGTGGCGTTCCTGCCCTTCGGCCTCCTGATCGACAAATGGCGCTGGGGCGTGTTCGAGGGATCGATCGCTCCGGCCAATTACAACGCGGCCTGGAACGACCTGCGGCTCCAGTATCAGGGGATCACGCCGCCGACCGAGCGGACCGAGGCCGATTTCGATCCGGGCGGCAAATATCACATCCCGGGCAACACGCCCTACACCCGCTATTTCCTGGCCCGCATCCTCCAGTTCCAGTTCTACAAGGCGGCCTGCGACCAGGCCGGCTGGAAGGGGCCGCTCCACCGCTGCTCCTTCTACGGCAACAAAGAGGTCGGCGAGCGGCTGAACGCGATGCTGGAGATGGGGGCGTCGCGTCCCTGGCCGGACGCGCTGGAAGCCTTCACCGGGACTCGCGAGATGTCCGCCGACGCCCTGATCGAATATTTCCGGCCGCTGTCGAGCTGGCTGGAAGAGCAGAACAAGGGACGTCAATGCGGTTGGTAGGCTGAGGGTTTGTCGAGGATGACCGGGAAGAAGGGTCTGGCGGTCCTGCTCCTGAGCCTGGCCGCGATCGCGCCGGCGCAGGCGTCGACGCCGCGGTGGAATCCGAAGGCGCCGGAGAACGGCCAACTGGTGCCGGCGTTCAGCCCTGCGAGCGTCGGCTCCGTCCTCACGGCGATCGGCGCGAAGTTCAGCCGCAGCGGCAACGATCCGCAGAAGCCGGCGCTGCTCGCCGTATTTCCGAATGGCAGGCGTGCACTGCTGACGCTCAGCAGCTGCGACCCGGGCGGCGGATGCAAGGCGCTCAACATCCAGTCCTTCTGGACCAGGCTGACCAAGGCGCCGCCGGAGAAGACCGCGCGGGCCATCGAGCAGTTCAACCAGCGCTACGCTTTCGCCAAGGCCTTCATCACCGATGACGGGCGGCCTTCGCTGCAGCGCTACCTGACCGCGGACTATGGCTTCGTTCGCGGCAATCTGGCCGTCAACCTGCTGGTCTTCGCCGACCAGGCCGAGCGTCTGGCGGTGGACGTGCTTCGCCCGCTCGAGACCGGGGGCCAGTAGTCCGGCCCCCGGGATCGGGGATCAGAGCTGCGCGAGCATGTGCTCGGCGCTGCTGACGCTGTACGCGCCCGGCTCCTCGACGTTGAGCTGCTTCACGACTCCGTCCTCGACGACCATCGAGAAGCGCTGGCCGCGCTGTCCCATGCCGAACTTCGAGGCGTCCAGGCCGAGCCCGACCGCGCGGACGAAGTCGCCGTTGCCGTCCGCCAGCATGGTCACCCTGCCGTCGGCCTCGGCGCTCTTCGACCAGGCCTGGAGGACGAAGGCGTCGTTGACGGCGGTGCAGGCGATCTCGTCGACGCCCTTCGCCTTGAGCTCCTCGGCCTTCTCGACGAAGCCCGGGAGGTGGCGGGCCGAACAGGTGGGCGTGAACGCACCGGGAACGGAGAAGAGCGCCACCGTGCGGCCCTTGAAAAAGTTTTCGCTGTCGACCGGCTGGGGGCCGTCCGGGGTCGCCTTGACGAAATTGACGGGGGGCACGCGGTCGCCGACCTTGATGCTCATTGTCTTCGCTCCTCCTCTCCAGATGACGTTGGCCCGTGGTTTAGGGTCCGCACTGCCAGTCCGCAATGGCGGGACTCCGCCCGGCTGCGTTTTGGACCCGGGAATTCGGCCCTTCCGTCGTGACGGCGGGCCTGGGGCGTTGTCGCCATCCCGCCGTGTCGATAGGCTTGGTGCATGGATCAGCCCCGATTTCTCAGCGGCCAGTTCCTGCTCGCCATGCCCGGAATCGGCGACGAGCGGTTTGAGAAGGCCGTCATCGCCATGTGCGTCCACGACGAAGAGGGCGCGCTCGGCATCGGCCTGGGACGGATCATCCCGCGGCTTGGTTTCCACGATCTGCTGAAGCAGCTCGACATTCCGCCCGGCGAGGCACCCGACGTGCCGATCCATTTCGGCGGACCGGTGGAAACGCAGCGCGGCTTCCTCCTCCACACGCCGGACTGGGGCGGCGAGGGAAGCGTCGACGTCGGCGGGCGCTGGGTGCTTTCCGCCACGCTCGACATCCTGCGCGCCATCGCCGAGGGGAGAGGGCCTTCGCGCTGGGTGGCGGCGCTCGGCTATGCGGGATGGGGCGCGGGCCAGCTCGACCAGGAAATGGCGCGCCACGGCTGGTTCGTCACCGAGGGCGGCGATACCCTGCTCTACGATTGCCGCGCCGAACTGCGCTGGGAGACGGCATTCCGCGCGGCGGGGATCGACCCGCGGTTGCTGACTGCCGATTTCGGCAACGCCTGAGCACCGGCCGCGGCGATCCTTCGCCGCGTTAACCAAAAGACAATAGGGCTGTGCGAGCCTTTCCGCAGCCGCCGCCGATGCGGCGGAGGGGTACGGGGGACATGATGTTGGGCCATATCGTCAAGGGCGGACTCTGCGTCGCCGTGGCAGCGGCAGGATTTCTGATGCAGCCGGCCCGGACGGCAGGTCCGGCGGGCGGAAGCGGGACCGGACCCGCGCAGATCCACCACTGACCGGCGCCGCGCAGGGGCGCGGGACGACGTTTGCCATGGATGGCGGCCGCAGCTAAGAGCCGGCGCGGCCGCCTTTTGGGTTCATCCCGGCGGTCCTTCTTTGCACCTGAGGAGACCGTGCGTGGCAAGCCAGCCGACAACCAGCTTCGACGATTATGTGGTCCGGGATCTTGGCCTTGCGGATTTTGGCCGCAAGGAGATCGAGATTGCGGAGACGGAGATGCCCGGTTTGATGGCGCTTCGTGAGGAATATGGGTCGTCGAAGCCGCTGGCG
>Ga0182748_1000199_pt1 | contig 69991 bp, 69 predicted proteins | sample eDN3rd37CKraftOP_FD_128877 | JGI IMG/M metagenome (GOLD analysis project Ga0182748, IMG submission 128877) | Enriched Organic Plus compost microbial communities from Emeryville, California, USA - eDNA 3rd pass 37_C Kraft OP (version 2) (version 2) ... | reverse complement strand
TCAATGCCGAAGAGGACGAAGCCGACATTCGGCGTGCCATCCCCGTCGCGATCCTCGTCGACCGGATCGAGAATGCCATCGCCATCGATGTCGCTCTCGCCCAGCGGGCTTACGTCATGCTCATTGGGTATCCCGTCATCGTCGGCATCGAGGTCTTCGGTGTTGAAGAGCCCATCACCATCAAGATCGGGATCGCTTGCGTTCGGAATGCCATCGCCGTCGAGATCATTGTCCTTGCGGTTGATAACCCCGTCGCCATCGAGATCGCCAAGCGGACCGGTCGGCGGAGCCCCCGATGGAGGCCCGAGGCCAAGGCTGGTTCCGCTCCCCTGATCAGGATCGTTGACCGTATCGACGAGACCGTCTGCATCGGCATCGGCATCCTGGCTGTTGCTGATGCCGTCACCGTCCAGGTCGCTATCCCTGTAATCCGCGATCCCGTCTCCATCAAAATCCGGCTGGCCGGTTGGAAGCTCGTCCTGCTCGTTGGGGATGCCGTCCCCATCGATGTCCTGGTCACCGTTGAACCCCTGCCAGAAATCCGGATCACCCCAGTTGCCCGGATCGAGAATTCCCAGCCACCCCAGGTGATTGGAGCTATTGGCGATCCCATCACCGTCGATGTCGTTGTCGAGATGATTGGCGATGCCGTCGCCGTCCAGATCATAGTCCTTGCTGTCGACGACGCCGTCACCGTCAGTATCCAGGGGAGTCGGCGACGGGCTGCCGTAATCCTCCACGCCCAGACTGGCATTGGTACCGCCATCCGGATCCTCCGACGCGTCGAGCAGCCAGTCGCCGTCGGCATCGGCATCCTGACCGTTGTTGAGGCCATCGCCATCCAGGTCATTGTCGCTGGCGTCCGGCGTACCGTCACCGTCCAAATCGGGCTCACCCCGTGGCGTCGGATCGGAGGCGTTGAGGATGCCATCCCCATCCATGTCGTTGTCGCCGGAATTGACATAGGTGTCGCCGTCGATGTCGCCATCGATCGAATTGACGACGCCGTCACCGTCGATGTCATAATCCATCCAGTCGAGAACGCCGTCCCCATCCCTGTCGTCGGGAAGCGGTGCAGGACCCCCCGAGCCATCGTCGCCGGGATCGGGAATGCCATCCTCCCCGACCCCCTGGAGCTGAATGACAACATCTTCATAGGTATATTGCGCGGCGCGGGTCAGCAGGACCACATATTCGACGGTGCGGCGCAGGCTGCCATCGTAATTGTAGATATATTCGGTGGGACGCCCGGTGGCGTCGATCACGTACCGGAGAAGCCCCCGGCCATCGTGGACATAGTCGATCCGACGATCCGTCGCACTCATGCCCGCGCTAGCGATCAGCTGGGCAAAGGTCCCGCTTGCACGCAGTCCTTCCGCGACTTTCCGCGCATAGCCGATCTCCCGGACTTTCTGCCCTGCGCGATCGTAGGCGAACTGGGTCAGAGCCCCGGAGCTGTCGAGCGTGCCGATCAGCTGGCCGTCATCATCATAGAAGTTGCGGGTGACACGATCCCTGGCGTCGGTGAGCGGCGGCGTGAAGCTTGTCGGCGGGGACGATCGGAAGCCGTCGACCACGGCTGCAGAGACATAATTGTAATAGGCCGTGGTCGACACGAGACGAGACAGCCCGTCGTAGGCAAAACTCATCGCCACGCCGGCGGCATCGACAGTCGCAATCAGGCGATCGGCATCGTCGTAGATCCGCCACACATAGCTGTCCCGATCATCGTCGGCCGTCGGGCGCAGAGAAGACAGGGGAACGTCGATCGGATCGCCGCCGACATCGGTGAGGCTGGCGAGCTGCGTCGAGTTCAGCCCGTTCGCATAGCTGATGGTGGTGATCAGCCGATCCGCCGCATCATAGACATATTCGACGAGTGCGGCCTCGAAGCCGGTCCCCGTCGCACTGATATCGCGGATCTCCGCAATCTTGCGGCCAAGCCGGTCGTAGAGGTAATGGGTCTTGCGGCCCAGCGGATCGGTAGTGATCCGAAGCCGACCCAGCCCGTCATATCGATAATTGGTGTCCGCAGTCGCGATATCGCCGCCACTTACCTGAACGCTGATGAGTTCGCCGGCCTTGTTGTAGGTCGACGTGCGAACGAGGCCGTTGGCGAACGTAACAGTGGTCGCGCCGCCCGCGTCGTCATGGGCATAGGTCGTCGCTGCGCCGGCCATGTCGACCGCAAACATGAGGCGGCCGAGCCCATCATAGGCAAAGACCTCCTTTCTGTCGGACGCATTGGTGTGCCGCGACTGAAGCCGACCATGCTGGTCATATTCGTAGAAGACTTGATTGAAGGCATAGGTCGGATCGCCATCACCGGTCGGCAACGCGACGCTGTAGCTGGTGACCAGGCGGACATTGCCGCGGAAGTCGTAAACCGTATCGGTGCGCAGAACATTGCTCTTGTTCTGGATCGCATCGACCCACGCCGTCATCGCCGCGATCGGCAGGTCATCATCGGACGCCAGCCCGTCGACCCCATAGGCATTGGCGGGGTAGTGGATCGTGCTGATCCGGCGACCGAATATGTCGTACCGATATTCCGTGACGTCGCCTTCCGGCGTCACCACGAAACGCAAATGAAGCTTGTCGTCATAGACATAGCGGGTGGTGACGGCACCGCTCGCCGTTCCCGCCCCGGCACCGTCAGGATCCGGCACGAGATACCTGGTTTCCGTCAGGAGCCGGTCGTCGGGGCTGAACGCCCGCTCGATGACATTGCCAACGGCATCCTGCACCCGGACGAGGTTGCCGTGTGAGTCATAAGCATAGGACGTGACCTTGCCGGCACCGTCCGTGGCAGAGGTGACGTCTCCATTGGCATTGTAGGTGAAGTTCGTAACCTGCGGCGTATCACCGGCGAATGCGCCAGCGGACGAGATCTGGGTAAGCTGGTTATCCGCATCATAGGTGAGCGTAGTGGTCTGACCCAGATGATCGGTGATGGTGGTCGTACCCGCACCCGCGTCGTAAGAGAAACCGGTGACCCGGGTGACCCCCGCAGCGACCGTCTGCGTCAGCGTGTGAACGCGATAGTCCGTACCGACCTGGACATAGGCAATCGCAAGATGCGAGCCGTCGTCCTGGCTGATCGAGGCGACACGCTTGCTCGACCCGTCATAGGTATAGATCGTCGTATAGGCATTGCCGTCATTCGTACTATCGTTGGGGCTGTGGTCGACGGTGATGCTCGAAAGCCGGTTCAGGCCGTCGTACGTGTAGGAGGTCCGGCTGAATGAGCCGACATCCCTGATCCCGTAGTCGATACTTTCGAGAAGGTTCGACTGATACTTGAATTCGACGAACTCGCCTTCGGAATTCAAGACATACCTGATGAATCCCGTCTGGCTGTCGTAGACGTAACTGACCGTATTGCCGTCGACATCCCAGCTGCTGGTGAGGCGCCCGGTTTGCGCGTCATAGCGCTCCGAGATGCGGCTGTCGCCATCGGTCCAAACCCAACCGCCCCCCAAGCCTTCGTACTTGAGCGTGTCATAGGCGCCGGCGCCGCCCGTGGAGACGTACAACTGGCGACCGGCGTCATAGGCGTAGACGATCTGCGATCCGTCCCAGTCCGTGCGCGTGATCGTGCTGCCAGCGCTGTTATAGTTTCCCGTGAGAGCACCGACATGCCGGTAGACTCCGGGACGCCACCCGTCGTTATTGTCGCCGTCTACGGTACCGAGACTGTTGTAGGTCCGGCTGATCGCAATATCCGGGCCGAGGCCGACCAGAAATTCGTCGGTGTTTGTAATGACCAGATTACCGGTCGCGGCGTTGACGAAGACATTCTCGCCAGCCGCACCAAGGCCCGCATTGCCAAGCTGCCCCCTGGATCCAAGCACAAGCCCCGAACTGCGCTCCAGCCCAAGTCCCGCACCCGTGAAGATCGCGACCATTTCTGTCCCCCTCGAACCAGCAACAGGGCACGCATCGCTGCACCCATGACCTCTTGGTCGGGAGGATTCTCGGATTGTTTAGGGATTTTTAGCCGCGAGCTGGCCCGTACAACATGTCGGCAGCACCTTCCTCGTCGGCCGACATAATCGCAAACAACTCGTAAACGTCTGGCCATAAAGGATTTCGAGGTCGTGTATTGACCAAGTACATCCAAAATGGATCATCCTGTCGGGCGCTCGGATCCAGTTAAAAAACCTAACTATCATAAAAAAAGCTCTTGCGACTCTCTTAAGCATGGTTCACAAATTGAGCCCAAGGGGAATCAAAAAGGAACGTGGAAGATGTCAGGGCTCATTGAGTCCGCGGCAGCGGTGCTGAGTGCTTCCGAAAAGAAGCTCGAGATGGTGTCCGTCAATGTTTCAAATGCTGCGACACCGGGATTCAAGAGACAGATCAGTTTCCAGGAAATCGTTCATTCTCGATCGAATGACATAAGCCAGACGATCCACGCACATCCCGATATCTCGCCCGGCCGATTGGACCGCACTGGGAATCCACTCGACCTGGCGATTAGCGGCGCAAGCTATTTCCAGCTGCGTGCCGCCGATGCGCTCTACTATTCCCGCCACGGACATTTTCGCATCTCGGAGGACGGCACCGTCGTCTCACCGCAAGGCCATGTCCTTCAGCAGGCCGGTGGAGGCGATCTGCTGCTCGATCGGGTCGACGTCGAAGTGATGGATGACGGTACGATCCTCGACGGCGACCGTCCGATCGGGCGCATCGCGCTGTTCGCGCCTTCCGACCCCAGTTTCCTGCAACCTGCCGGGGGTTCGCTGTTCAGGGCGCCGGAAGGGGTGATGGAAGAGACATCGGAATCCACGCTACTCCAGGGCATGGTCGAAGCCTCCAATGTCAGCCTCGGTGACGAGATGGTGTCGATGATGGCGGCCATGCGTGAGGCGGAAACCGGGGCACGGCTGATCCAGACATATGACGACCTGATCGGCCGCGCGATCACGACGTTCGGGCAGGGGGGACGATGAACGGGGCCTTCTATGTGGGCGCAATCGGGCTCGAGGCGCAACAGCGAGCGCTCGACACGATCGCAAACAATATCTCCAACATGAACACACCGGCGTTCAAGCGATCCGAGGTGCGCTTTTCAGAACTGATCGCCAGCCGGTCCGATCCCAATGTCGCGACGGCAGCGCTGGGTACGGCTTCCATTGCTTCAGCCGGCGTGACTGCTCGCCCCATCGCCATGCTGAACCTGGGAGGTCCGATCGAGCAGACCGGCAACGCTCTCGATCTGGCCATCGAGGGGGCGGGGTTCATCGAGGTCATGGGACCCGGCGGCCAGGTCCTTCTCTGGCGCGGAGGGACGCTCACGGTCGGCGAGGACGGCCTGCTCGCAACCGAACGGGGCTTTGCACTCAAGGCGGCGATCAGCGTCCCGATGGACAGCGCATCGATCTCGATCGCAGCCGACGGCACTATCCTGGCCAATGCGTCATCGGGTGATCAGAGCGAGATCGGCCAACTCACGCTCGTCAAGGTCGACGATCCCGCGGTTCTGGAGCGCGTCGATGGCGGACTCTACCGCGCAGGCGACGCCGCACAGCTTCTCGAAGCGCGGCCGGGCGAGGATGGGATGGGAACGATCGTTCAGGGCGCGCTCGAACGTTCCAACGTCGAGCTGACTGTCGAGATGGTCCAGATGATGCTCGTGCAGCGAGCCTATGCCGCCAATGCCCAAGTACTTCAGGCGGCCGACCAGATGATGGCGATTGCCAACGGCCTGAGACGGTAGTGCCGATGATCGCCGTCAGTCTGGCCGCAATCGCGCTCGCAGGGGCTATTCCTGTCCAGTTGAAGGATCAGCCACGCATCGTGTTGCAAGCTCGCGAAATTCGGCTGGGGGACGTCGTGGAGCTGAGCAACCTTCCCGAAGCCATGCGAACGCGACTGGGTGGGCGCCTGATCGGCCGGATTCCGCAAGGGCACCGCGAAATCACGCTCACGCGATCCGCCGTCGCCGGTCTCCTACGCCGAAGCGTTCCCGCGCTTGCGCCCGCGGAGCATGTCGGCAAGATCCACTTCGTGCTGGACGAGCCGGGTTCGACCAGGAGCAAGGGTTGTTCCGTCTTGACGATGCCCGTCGCGGCCCAGACCCCCATCGGTCCCGACGATGTGGCTCCGGTTGCCTGCACGAAGGCCGGAAGATCAGCCGCCGTCCGGTTCGACCGAAGACACTCGATCGCAAGGGCGGCGGTTGACCTTGCAGCGGGAACGGAGCTGGAATTCCTCGCCCCTCCCCGGCCCCCGTCGATCGAAACCGGAGAGCGCCTGACTCTCGTCTCACAAGCCGGACCGGTGGTGATCGAACGTGGCGTCAACGCCCTCCAACCCGGCCGTACCGGGGAACGCATATTCGTTCAGGACGACGAGGGACACGTCTTTACGGCGTCGGTCGCACGGGCGCCGACGGAGAATGGCAGATGATCGCGCACAGGCTCATCATAGCAGCGTTGCCGATCGCCTTGCTCGGCTCCGCCGCACGGGCGGAAAACCTGTTCAACGGCGCCGGCTGGGCAGCGATGAGCGCGGACCACAAGGCATCCGCGGTGGGCGACAGCCTCACCATTCTCATCTACCAGCAGGATGAAGCCAGCAAGATCGCCCAGAACAGTTCGCGCAAGAAGACGGACGTGGGCGGAAGCTTCAGCGCCGGATCGATCGGCGAGTCCGCCGACCTGGATTTCGGAGGCGGTTACACAGGCCGCGGGGAGGTGCGTCGGGGCCAGCGCCTGATCGCCCAACTGACCGTCACCGTACAGGAGATTCTTCCCAACGGAGATTTCGCTATCGGCGGCGAACAGTGGATCAAGGTCAATGGCGAGACCACCCGCATCGGAGTCCGCGGAAAGGTTCGCCGTGGCGATATCAGCAGCGGAAATGCAGTGCTTTCGAGCCGCATCGCGGATGCCCAGATCAACTATGACGGGCGCGGTTACGTGTCCCGCAGTGCAAATCCGGGCCTGATCAACCGGATCTTCAGCTTTCTGGGGCTCGGATGATGCGCAACATCTCCCTCCTCGCAACGGCACTATTCGTGGCCGCCACCCTCTCCTGCCCCTCCCGGGCGGCGGCCCAGGAGGTGCCGCTAAAGGCACTGGGGCGCTTCGACGGTTGGCGCGAAAATGCACTGATCGGTTACGGGCTGGTCACCGGGCTGGCAGGATCGGGCGACACGCGACGTAATGCCGTGACCCGCCAGGCACTGGGCAACGTGCTGAGCCGGCTGGGAACGACGGTCACCGACGAACAGATCAGTAGCCGAAACGTCGCGACGGTGATCGTCACGGCCAGGCTCCCGGCTTCCGCCAATGTGGGCGATCGCATCGACGCGACTGTGGCATCGATCGGAGACGCCCGCAGCCTTGCCGGCGGCACGTTGTTGATGACACCGCTGCTGGGTCCGGATCAGAAGCCTTATGCGCTCGCCCAAGGTCCGTTGATCGTCGGGGGCCACAGTTTCGAAAGCGACCTCAATCGACAGCAGCGCAACTACCCGACCAGTGCCGTTCTTCAGGACGGAGCCACGATCGAGGCGCCGGTCGACGCACGGATACTCGGCAGCGAGGGGGAGATCACCTTTCTGCTCAATGACCCCAGTTTCGCTACCGCGCAGCGCATAGCCGAGGGCGTGAACGCCCGCTTCGGAGTCGAGCTTGCGACGGTACGGAATGCGGACGAAGTACGTATCCGCTTCAATGGTGCCCCCCAGCAGTTCGCCGCTTTCGCCGCCGAACTCGAGGCCCTGCAGATCCAGCCCGACGCAGCGCCCCGTGTCGTGATCAACGAGCGCACCGGCACGATCGTGGCAGGCGGCGACGTCATGATCTCCAGTGTCGTCATCTCCCAAGGTGACATCAGGGTCACCGTGACTGCCGAGAATTACGCATCGCAGCCGAGCTTCATCTCCGGCTTCGCCAATGACGTGCGCAGCCTGATCGTCACCAACACGAAGCTCGATGTCGAACAGGGTGTCGGAGACGCCGTGATCCGTTTTCCGAATACGGCGGTCGCCGACCTCGTGCAGGGGCTGGCACAGGCCCGGGTCAACACGCGGCGGACGATCAGCATCCTGCAGGCAATCAAGGCGGCAGGCGCGCTGCATGCCGACATCATCGTGCAATAGGGAGAGGAAAACGCGCGTGGATCCGATCTCAGTCATATTGATCAACAAGGCGCTCGACGGGCTTGCACTGCGCGCCATCGCCACCGCACAGAACATCGCCAACGCGAATTCGCCTGACTACCGTCCCCTGAGGGTGACGTTCGAGGAGGCGCTTCGCAACGCCGCGACCAGGGGCCGAGACGCCATTCAGAGCGTCTCCCCTCACTTGCAGACCGCTGCACGGTCGACCGCGCAAGCGGAACTGCGGCTCGATCTCGAACTGGCGACCGCATCGGAATCGGCGATGCGGTACGCGGCGCTCATCGATCTTCTAAATCGCCAGATCCAGATCAGGCGCACCGTCATCAAGGGGGGGCAATGAGCGATGCAGGCAATGGAGATCAGCCGGTCCGGCCTCGAAATCGAGTGGCAACGACTTCAAGTGATCGCGCAGAACATCGCCAATATGAACACGAGCCGTACGGCCAGCGGAGAACCCTTCCGGGGACTCCGATTGCTGTCGGGCCCGCGCGCCGATTTCTCGGCGCTCCTCAACGGAACTGCCGACAGCCGACAGGTCGGCGGGGTCCAGGTGCTCGGGCTGGAGGCAATGCCTAACGGCTTCCGGCGCGTACACGAGCCAAACCACCCACATGCCGATCCCGAGGGTTTCGTCACCTATCCCGACATCGATCATGCGGGAGAGATGACCCTGATGATCAAGACCTCACGTGCATATGAAGCCAATCTCACGGCGATGAACCTGGCGCACCAGATGTACACCCGTGCCCTCGAGATCGGACGCCAGGCATGACGGGAGTTGAGACACTCGGCGCCATTGGACCCATCGGCGTCGGCGGAGAATCGGTGATCAGCCGCCTCGGGCTCGCGGCTACGATCTCGCCCGCGACCACTGGGCCTGGTTTCGCGGACGTTCTCGCCAGCGGCATGCGCAGCATGGAGGAGAAGCTGACGACGGCCAGCGATCTCGTCCGCCGCTTCGCCGTGGACGATTCAATTCCGCTGCATCAGGTAACTTTCGCCCTCGAGGAAGCGCGATTGGCGGTCGAACTGGCGATGCAGGTCCGGACCCGGCTGGTCGAAAGCTACCGGGAACTCATGAACATGCAGCTTTAGGACGGCCGTGAACACATCGCTCCTCCAACTGTTTGCAAATCGCCAGGTCCAACTGATCTGCGGCGTCTTCGGCTGCATGTTCACCCTCCTCGCTCTCGCTTACTATCTCTTCCTGCGGACGGATTATGCCGTTCTCTATAACGATCTCAGAACTGCAGATGCCTCCGCAGTCGTTGCGGAGCTCGACGCGCAAGGAATCGATTACAGTTTGCGCGACGGCGGTTCGACGATCTTGGTGCCCGCCGACCAGGCAGATGCGGTTCGCCTTGCCATCGTCCGATCCGACGCCGCCGTGAAGGGCACGAGCGGGTTCGAGCTGTTCAACAAGTCGGACATGGGCCTCACCGACTTCGCTCAGAAAATCAATTATCAGCGTGCGCTTCAAGGCGAACTGGCCCGCACCATCATGACGATGGACGGCGTCCTTGATGCCAGGGTCCATCTTGCGCTTCCGGAACGATCGATATTCCGCGGCAATCGCAGCGATCCCAAGGCAGCTGTAACGATCGCGATGCGAGACAGGCTCGCAGCCGACGATGCGCGAGTTGCTGGGATCCAGCGCCTGGTGGCCGCGGCTGTACCCGACCTCGCTCTGGAGGATGTGGTCGTCCTCGATGACGCCGGCCGGGTGATCAGCAGTTCGGCCCTGACCGACACGCAACTGTCGCCCGCGATGGAGGAACGATCGGCCATCCAGCGCTATTACCGGGCGCGCGCTCGCGCCGCTGTCGAGAAAATCCTTCCCGGCCTGAAGTTCGATGTCAGGATTCTCCTGTTCGCTCGTAGCGGGGTGGAACCGAGCATAGATCCATCCATCGTTCATACTCCTCCATTGGCTCAGGATCGCAATTTCTCCCTGCGTCTTACCATTGTCACCGATACCGCGCTCAACCCCGAGGATCGACAACTGGTGGACCAAGCCGTTTCGGCTGCGGTCGGGACGAATCCCGCAAACGGCGACTCCCTGGCATTCGTGGTGGGACCGACCACCCTGCCCGCCATCCCGTCTCCCACGAGAGGCAGTGCGGATCGCGGCAAATCATCGCTGGTCGGTCCCCAGCCATCGGGAGCCGACCATCCCGTCCCATCCTCCGACTGGTCGCTTCTTCTCGCCGCCACTGCGGTATTCGCACTGCTGCTCTTCCTGTGGAGAGGGCTTACGCCTGGACTCTCCAAAGAGGAGCGGGACGCATTCGTCGAACGGATCCGGCGCCAGCTCCGTCCCTCCCTGGAGGACCAAGATGTCAGGACCTGAAAGCCTTGAAAACCTGGCGTCCGATCTGGCTGCGCTCTCCCCGAGGCAGCGTCGTGAGATCCTCGCTTGCCTCACGTCTTTCGAGCGCGTGCAGGCGGCCGCCCTGATGCGATCCGTAGGCGAGCAGAGACAAGCCGGACGCCCAGAGTTTGAACCTTTCTCGCCCTGGCTCGCTCGCCGCCTGGAGACCGCACATGGCGGCCCCACCAGAGATGGGGCTGCGACGATGACCGACACGGCGCGCGAACTGCTCGTGAAGCTGGCGCAGGACGCCGTGGCAAACCAGCACATCCTGCGAACCGCAATCATGAGAACGTCGCGGCCGTCCCTGACGGCAGCGATCGGCCGCTTGCTGAGACCCGGATCACCTTCGCAATGAGCGCAATCCTGAAAGCCCAGGCGAGCCACATCGTCCGAGCCTATGATCCGACGCCACGCGGATCGGATACTCCGGCCGATTCCGGTGACGCGAGAACGTGCCAGCTTCCTGACCCTGTCACCAGATTGAAGCAGGAGAAGGAGTCCCTCGAAACTGCGCTGCGCGAAGCGCAGGCCAGCATGGAGCATGCCGTCGCCCGCGCCAACGAAGAAGGGCGCCGCGAAGGACTTTCAATGGCCGCTCGGGACGAGCAAGGCCGCTTGGAGTTGCTGGAAGCCGGCATTTCGGCAGGACTTGCCGGCCTGGAAGGACGCCTGGAGGCTCTGGAAGGCCTGGCGGCCCTCGTGAGCAGACTGGCACTCGCCAGAATATTCGACGAGCCAGTCCAACATGCTGAGCTCGTTGGAAGCGCGCTCGCCCGCCAGATGCAGCATGTTCGAGGCGACACCATTCTGGCTGTCCGGGTGAGCAGCGCGGACTTTCCGGACGAGGAGAGTCTCTCGACCCTCCGGGATCGGGCTGGTGCGGGTGCGGTCCGGCTCCTCGCCTGCCCGGATCTGGCTCAGGGAACATGCATCATGGACCTTCGGATGGGCCATGTGGAGGTCAGCCCCCAGATCCAATGGAGCAGACTCAGCGCGCTCCTGCTCGAGCTTGCCGATGCGGGGGCCGACGCATGAGGACGCATCCGTTCATTGCCACGATCGAGCGGACCCGATTTGCGCCCTCTTTCGGCTACGTCCGGAAAGTGGCGCCCGGAGTTGTCGAGGCCAGCGGCCCGGCAATGGGTCTCGGCGATCTCTGCGCGATCGAAACCGACATCGAGGGCCGCGTGCAAGTTCTCGCCGAAGTAAGCGCTGCCGACCAAAACGGAATCACCCTCGTCCCGCTGGAACCGCATGCGCAAATCCGCCTCGATGCGCGGGTCGTCGCGCAATCGAGCGGGAACGACATCGCCGTCGGTGACTGTTTCGCCGGCCGTGCGGTCGATCCCTTCGGGCGCCCCATCGATGGTTGCGGCCCGGTTCAGGCGCGCGAATATTCCAAACCTCTCGGCCAGGTTCCGAAGCCGATGGAGCGCGCCAACCCGGGCCGGATCATACACACCGGCATCAGGGCAATAGACGGCATCCTGCCGCTGGCGCGCGGGCAACGGATCGGCATCTTTGCGGCGAGCGGTGTCGGCAAGACGACACTCATGGAGCAACTCGCACTGCAGATGGAGTGCAGCCGCTGTGTCATTTGCCTCGTCGGAGAGCGGGGGCGCGAAGTCGAAGCCGTCTGGAGCAATCTCGCAGGCCGGCACGATCTTCAGCGCTTCACGTTGGTCGCTGCGACGTCGGACGAAAGCGCCGCACTTCGGGCACGGTCGGTGGACTTCGCCTTGTCCCTCGCCGAACATTGGCGGGCGAAGGGCGAGCATGTCGTTCTCATTGTGGATTCCGTCACGCGCCTCGCGATGGCACTTCGCGAAATCGGCCTCGCTGCGGGAGCACCGCCTACGGTTCGTGCCTATCCGCCCAACGTATTCAGCGCCCTGCCGCGAATCGTCGAACGCTGTGGCGCAATCGCATCCGGCGGATCGATCAGCGCTGTGATGACCGTGCTCAGTGAAACCGACGACGTCGACGATCCCATTGTCGAGTTGATGAAATCGCTGCTCGACGGGCACATCATCTTGTCGCGCACGCTCGCCGAACAAGGGCATTTTCCCGCCATAGACGTTCCGAGAAGCATCAGCCGAGGAGCCGAACGACTGGTTTCTCCCGATCAGGCCCGCGCCATGCGGGAAACCGTCGCTCTGCTCGGCGCATATGAGGAAACGCGGGTGATGATCGAAAGCGGGGTCTACAGATCCGGCACGAACATCGCGGTCGACCGGGCGATCGCTGTCCGCCCTGAACTCATGGCCTTCCTTCGCCAGCCAGCCGGAGAAGCCGCATCGCCATCGGAGGCCATCGCCAGGCTGAGGTCGATAATCGAGAAGGCGGCAGGCCATGCGTGAACGTCGGTCGCTTGGCATGATGCAGCAACTCGTCGCGATACAGCACGCAAGACGCGAGGCTGCCCAAGCCGCAGTATCGGCTGCCACAACGGCAGAACGGGACGCTCGACGTCGCGAAGAGGCAGCGCGGAACGAAGCACTGAATGCCCACCAGCAATGGCAGGACCACGTCCGTCAGTCCGGGTTTTCACCGGAATATGGTATCGGCTTGTCTGCTCTGGTGATCGAACGTGATCGCGAACTCGACGGGGCCCGGACCGAGACCGAACGCAGGTCCAGTATCCGGAAGCGTGAGCAGCGGACGTGGCAGGAATTGTTGTCACAGGCGCGGCGATCGGAAGACTCCGCCCGACGGTTGAAGCGACGCATCGAGCGCCGAGCCGAAGAACGCAGGCTAGGGCAACTCAATGACCGGATCACTCAAGGGTGGTTCCAGCGATGAACGCCATCCTCCCCCTCGCCTCCGTCCCCGCCCAGCGGCATCCGCGCGAACAGGAACGGCACTCCCACCCGCCCGAAGCCAGTGAGTCCTTCGAGAGACTGCTGGCCGACCTCCAGCCGCATTCCGACAGACTTCCGCCAGCCTCGCCTTCGAAGGGCCTGGGCGAGCTGAATCTGGTCCATGACACAATCAGGTTCGGGTTGTCGACAAACGGTCCCATCGCATTTCAACCGGCCCAGCTGCGGCCGGGAATTCCGGGCAACCTGTCGCCTGTCACTGAAGATGTGCGGGCCGAGCGCGCGTCACCGCCGGAATTGCCACCGGAGCCGGCTGTCGGAGCGCAACAGCGAGCAGAGATCTTCAACGAACATGGATTTCTCCAAACATCGCCGGCTGGAATCAATCATGGACGCTGCGATGCGGCTGGAGGACATCAGGCGGTTCCGGATTATGGCCATCCGTTCGAGACCTGCGAAAGCCCTCACGGGAAGTGGACGGACGGCTTCCCACGCTCACCAGGCGATCCTCCGTTCCTCCCACCAGCACGCAGGGCAGGCAGGACGTCCGTCGCGGCCTTGAACGAAGCGCAGTTATCCGGTTGTCGCGTGTCGTCGCCGGATAGGACCTCGACATCGATCGCTATCCACTATGCCGATGGAAGGCTGACTTCATCAGGCAAAGCCGAAGACGAGGCAGTCGAAACCGGAAACAAGGCGCCGCGAGAGCAAATCATGCGCCGCATGGGGCGCGCAAACGGCGGCAAGGCGCTGGACGTAAGCCTTCTGCTGCGGTCCGGTGGCGAGGGACTGCAGGTGATCGCCCACGTGAGCAGGCTCCCCGACGCGCAACGCGCCAGAATCCGCGAGGAAGTCGTGCGCATGCTCGCAAGCCACGGATTTGCGCCCCATCACGTCATCCTGAACGGGGAAGCGCATCCGTTCGCCCTTTCCCACAACGAGGCTCTCGAATGCAGGTAGGTCCGATCTCCGATGTCCCAGCGCAGACCAATGCGCTGCCGGCGGCAACGCAGAACAACGCGACCGAAGCCTTTGGGCTGAGCTTCGAAGCGCTGCTCAAGATCATCCTGACTCAGTTGACCTATCAGGATCCGCTCAAGCCCATGGACAATTTCGAGTTTGTATCGCAGCTGGCGCAGTTTTCACAGATCCAGCAAGCTCAAACGGCGAACGACCGCCTCCAGATCGTCGCAGCCGCGCAGGCGAATCTCCAGGCGACAGCCTTGCTCGGGCGGACCGTGGATATCCCGGCCGGAGCAGCGACCATCAGTGGCAAGGTAACCGCGATAGCCTTCGACAATGGCGAGCCACGGATAACCGTCAGAACCGCCGACAATCAGACGATCAGCAATATCTCGATGGCAAGTATTTCGCAGATACGGGAGGGACAATGATGTTCGGCGCAATCTATGTCGGGCTGAGCGGCCTCAATGCCTATTCCAAGGGTCTTCAGCAGGTCAGCAACAACGTTGCCAATCTCAACTCCTCGGGATTCAAGAGTTCGACCGTTTCCTTCACCGACCTGGTGAGCGCAAACGGAACGGGCGGCCTTTCCTTCTCTGGTGGCGAAGCACCGGCGGGCAACGGCGTTCATCTGGGTGAGACCACCTTGAACCTCTCGCAAGGAGAGCTGCGGCAGACGGACCGGGATCTCGACCTCGCCATAGACGGCAGCGGTTTCCTCGTCCTGATGCGCGACGACCAGCTCTATTATGTGCGCACTGGCAGTTTCCAGGTAGACAAGGAGGGCTATATCGTCCTGGCGGGGACGGATTACCGCCTGGCGACGCTCGACTCTTCCGGAAGAGCGGTAACCTTGTCGATCGACAGTGCCCGGACCAGCTCGCCGAAAGAAACGACCACGATCAAGTTCGCCGACAATCTTTCATCGACCGCCACCAGCTTCAGCCTCGCCGACCTGCGTGTGTACGACAGCAGCGGAAAAGAACATGTGTGGCAGATCCAGTTCACCAAGAAGGCCGATGGCGGTCCGGACGAATGGACCGTCAAGGTCACTGACGGCACAGGTGCCACCATCGGCGAACAGACACTGAAATTCAGCCAGGGACTTGTCGATCCGATCGCGAACAAACTGGTATTCGAGAACGGCAGCGCCGATCTTTCTGTGACTCTCGATTTCTCCCAGGGGGTGACGTCCTTCTCATCCGGTCAGGTGTCCACCCTGCGGGCCGCGTCGATTGACGGTCACAAGCTCGGAACCATCACCACGGTTCACGTCAATGAGGCAGGTCAACTCGAAATCGCCTATTCTAACGAGCAGAAAGAGCAGCTCGGTCCGATTGCCATCGCCGACTTTCGCGATCCACAGGCACTCGAACAACGCAGCGGTGGCCTATTCGTCGACGCGAGAGGCCTTGCGCAGCGGGAATTGCTCACGTCCCAGGATAGTCGGGTTGGCCGCGTTCTTTCCCGCCGGCTCGAAGCTTCCAACGTCGACTTGGCCAAACAATTCGGAGACCTGATTCTGATCCAGAGAGGCTTTCAGGCCTCGTCGCAGATCATCAGTGTTTCAAACGACATGATTCAGCAACTCTTCGGAATCCGCGGTCAGGGCTGAGTGAATAGTCTCGGGGGGACGATAACGCCGTGAATGTCGACTTCAGAGTCTGGTTGCCTGACGAGGCTCTGCATGGCGGGGCCGTAAAGAGAACGCTCCGCGAGATCGCCAGGCGGTGGTCGGAACGATGGTTTGCCCGTCAGTTGGTCGGACTATGCGAGCATTCTCATCGCTTTGGAGACCGGCAGCCAAGCGCGGAAAGCGAAGCGGCTGCGCTAGTCCATGACGATGGAATGATAGTGACGATATCGGCAGCCGGCCGATCGACGCTCGCAGGCCTCATCCTGGACATCGCGACCGGAGAGATGAAGCTCAACCCTGCAGATCGCTTCGTGCTCGATGGATTGGCTGACGACTGTATCAGAAACCTGTGCAGCGATATGGCCCTCGCCTTTGGCCTCAAAGCCGAGACCGGATGGAGACAGCTCGACACTGCGCAAATGCCGGACCGAGAGGACCAGATCTACCATCTCGGGACGGGAGCCCCGGAATCCCTGATCGAAGTCCGTATCGCCCCGAGTGTGGCAGTTGCTCTGATCAAGGCCAGCGGGCCGCCGGCGCCCAATCCTTCCGAACTGCTGGATCTCGGGCTGGCCCTGGCCCGGCAGCAAGTCAGGGTGTCGGCCTACCTGGGTCGCTGCCGCCTCACACTCGGCGAGCTCTCGGAATTGGCTCCGGGAGACGTCGTGGTTCTCGACCGTGATCTGGGACAACCGCTCCCGCTCGCCGTGGAAGGCAAGGTTACCTCGAGCGCTTGCACTGCCGAGCGCGAGAACAGCAAATTCAGACTGAAGATCATCAAACCCCTGTGTGAGTAAGAACGTGGCACAAACGAAATCAGATCATTCTGCAGGGCAGGGCGGTCAAACGCATCCGCCCCGGGGAAGCATTGACCCGAAGCTGATCGACAAAGTCGACGTGACCCTAGAAGCGTTCCTTGGTGATGCCCGCATGACGGTAGGCCAAGTTGCCGGGCTCAGCGCGGGGTCGCTCGTCGAGCTGGACGCGCCGCTTAGCCAGACGGTCGAGCTGCGCCTCAATGGACTCGCCGTCGCGCGCGGCGAATTGGTCGCGGCCGGCGACAGGTTCGCCGTTCGGCTTCTGGAGGTCGGGACGTGAGACATGCGAGCACGGCGCTCCTCATAGCTCCGGCCCTTGCCACGGCTCTGTTGTACGGCCTCACGCCGGCCGCGGCCGCAACGGGCAGGCTCGGTGGCGGAAGCGCGCTTGACGTTTCGCTTGGCCGCATCTTTGCAGCCCTGACGATATCAGTCGTCGTAGCCGTTCTCGCGATACTCCTGGTGCGACAGCGGGCCGGAAAGACCGACCTTCGCGCCCTGTTTTCCCGGTTCGAGATCCGACCTTCCATCGTGGAGATCGTAGAGACACGCCGGATGAGCATGCATGCCGAGATATCCGTGATCCGCCATGCAGGCCGTGAATATCTGCTCCTGCTCATGGCGGGCAATGCCCAGGTCCTGAGCGATCGCCCCATCGGGTCAAGGGACTCCACGCCATGCGATTGAGGGCTACGCCATTCATCGCCTGCGGCATTGCCGTGATACTGGCTGCAGCGGCTCCAGCTCCGGCGGCCATTCCGGGCCTTGGCACGGCCGGATCGGACATCACCAGAACGGCATTGATCCTGACGATCCTCGCACTCGTCCCTGCCATTCTCGTGAGCATGACCAGTTTCGTGCGGATCGTGATCGTCCTGTCGATGGTACGGCACGCATTCGGAATGCCCGAAACCCCGCCAAACGCAGTGCTCGTCAGCTTAGCCCTGTTTCTCACCGCTTTCACCATGTCTCCAACGCTCACCGCCCTCAATCGAGAGGCGTTGCAGCCGATGCTCAACAATCGGATCAACGTGGAACAGGCAATGGAAGCCGGAAGCGGTCCGCTGCGAGACTTCATGCTCGCGCAGACACGCGATGAGGATATAGAATCCATCTATGCGATCTCAAACACTCCGTTGCCCGACCGGCCGGATCAAGTCGAAATACTGAAGCTGGCGCCGGCGTTCATCTTGAACGAGCTGCGGGTCGCCTTCACAATCGGCTTCATCATCCTGCTTCCCTTCCTCCTGATCGACCTGGTTGTCGCTAGCATATTACTCTCGCTGGGGATGATGATGGTGCCACCCACGACCATCTCCCTGCCGATCAAACTCCTCATGTTCGTGCTCATTGACGGATGGAGGCTGGTCCTCGAAGGAGTGCTCGGGAGCTTCCACTGATGCGGACTGAACAGCATCGTGGCCTCAAGCTCATCACCCGACCTACGCGGGTGGAAGCTTCGCTCTGGCGACGATTGCGGCTGGAAGCGGAAACGGCATGCCGCGAGACACTCTTCAATCGCTATGCGGATTACGCCCGAGCAATTGCCAGACGTTTCTTCAAACGCCGTTCTCCCCCCAAGCCCGAACTCAGCGACTATCAGCAATTTGCCTATGAAGGCCTCCTGCAAGCGATTGACCGGTTCGATCCGCTCAACGGCGCTCCATTTCGGGCCTTTGCCCGGCGTCGCATCGCCGGCAGCATCGTCGACGGGCTCGCACGAATGAGCGAACTGGACGCGCAGGTCTCGCACCGTTCACGCATGGAGCAGGAACGGGTTCGCTCGCTCACTTCGGAGCGCGAAACGGAAGGCGGGGAAGCCTTGCCGGCCCTCTCAGAACTCGCGGTCGAACTTGCGCTAGGCTTGATCCTCGAAGGAACCAGCCTGTTGGACCCACGACCGACCGCTTACGAAAGCCTGGTCTACCGCCAAATGCAGACGCACCTTGCGGAAGCCGTACAGCACCTGCCAGAGAAAGAAGCTGCAGTGATACGCCAGCATTATGAGAATGGCCTCAGCTTCGTTCAAATCGCGAGACTCCTGAATCTCAGCCGGGGGAGAATCTCGCAACTGCATCGCGCGGCGCTCAAGACGCTGCGCAAGCGGATTGGCACCCTCGCTTAAGGAGAATGTGAATGAGCGGGCTTTGTCTGGACGAGGAGTTGGAGGAACTCGTCGCTGCGATGACATCCGACGACGGTTCGGATCTTGTCCGCGTCGACCGCCTGATCAACCGCTATCCCGACGATCCGCGCCTCCAGTTCCTGCGAGGGTCGATCCTGGCGGGAATTGGTAGACCAATCGAGGCACTCCCGGCGCTGCAGCGGGCCGTCGACCTTGCTCCCGATTTCGCGATCGCCCGCTTCCAACTGGGTTTCTTTCAGCTAACATCGGGCGAAGCCGCCAACGCGCTGGGGACTTGGGGGCCGCTCGCGCTGCTTCCAGACGACCACTACCTGCGCAAGTTCGTTACGGGGCTCACCTATCTCATCCGAGACGAGTTCCGGGATGCCGAGCGGTTGCTGAAGGAAGGCATTGTGGCCAATACGGAGAATTCGCCCTTAAACCGCGACATGCAGCTCATTGTCGAACAAATCGGCCAACTGCTGAAATCGGAGAGTGCGACACCGACAGGGGAAGCAAGCGCATCGGCGACGAGCTTCCTGCTCGACCAGCTTAGCAATCGCGGCACTAGACACTAGGACACACCGGATGACGCGCGTCAGCAGCTCTGATCAGATACTCCTCCTTCTGAGGGAGCGGTTGCAGCGTCTGAACCAGGGACGTGGCACGCCTACGAACAGGTCAAATCGTAACGATCCAGCGCCCCGGACCCCGCTTGCACGGCTCAAGGCGTTGAGTGCACTGGACGGTCTGTCCACGGAGGAATTGGGACGAGCGATGATCCGATCGCTGCTGTCGGAGGAGCTTGGAGAGGCAGCGTCCAGTGATCCGTCGTTCGCGGCAGTCGCCGAGGAAGTGTCTCGCATGATCGAATCGAACGAAGAGGGACGCACGCTCATCGAGCGCGCAGCACTTGAACTGCGAACACGACGTTAAGCCGCCCGCTCTAGCTCAAGCCAATCCGAGCAAGCGCCTGGGCAATAGAACGGCCACTGCCGCCCACAGGCCTGTGAACGGCCAGCTCGAATATGCGCCGAGCGCCCGCTGCATCGCCTGCGGCGGTCATCATCAACACCTTGGCAAGCGCGGCGGCAAAGCTGCCCCGATCCAGTCGCAATGCAGTGTCAGTGCGTTTGCGCGCGTCGTCAGTCTTGCCTTCGAGCAAGTCGACAACGGCAAGGGACCCGTGGCTCTCGGCAAAGTTGGGGTCAACCTCGAGTGCGCGTTCGAAGCGCGACCGTGCCGTTGCTGGATCGTGTTTCAATAGGTGGCTCCAACCCGCAGCGATCCAAGATCCAAGATGATCACCAAACATCTCCGCGCCACGATCGATGTCCTGCGCAGCCTCGCTGGAACGCCCCAAAAGGAGCTCGGCCAACCCCCGACCAACCCACGCTCGCGGCAACTCGGCGCTACGTCCCAGCGCGTTGTCGAAGAGTTCGCGCGCTTCTTCAGCTCGTTCCTGCCCAAGTGCGAGGGTTCCAAGCGTCGTCATCGCCTCGGGATGGTGGGGAGCCGCGCTAGCGCACCGCAAGGCGAGCTCTTCGTCCTCGATATCGAGCGCAAGCAAGGAGACCGCGGCCAACAGCGGACCATAGTCGGCGTGGATCTCGACGTACTCGCGTGCCCTTTCGGCCGCGCGATCGAACTCCCCGATCTCGTGCAGAATATCGACCTGGAGCTTCGCAGCTTGCGGCAGCCGGCGCGCAAGGTCGTCATCAATCAACTCGAGCGCACGCCCGAATTCCTGCTTCATTGCCAGGCACCAGGCCAGATTGAAGAGGACGGCAACGTCGCGCTCGCCCGCTTCCACCAAGGAGCCAAAGCAGGCGGCTGCCCTGTCGAACTGCTTCATGCCCAAGGCCGCAAGACCAGCCAGGTTGATCAGATTGGGCGGCAGCGGTGCGACTGAGGCGTAGCGATCCAGCATCTCGATAGCAAGGTCGGGCTTGTGCTCGTCCAGAGCGGCCTCGGCGACATCGGCAATCAAAGACAGATTGCCCGGGTCCTGTTCCAGCAGGGGACGCAGCCGCGCGACGCGGCACTCCGGGGAAGCGGCAACGCCTCCATGATCGCTCATTTACTTCCTCCCGCTTCACGCACCACGAATCATGATTCGAGTTGCACCACATCGAATGAACTCAGGTTGATCCGCATCGGTATCTCATTGACCGACAATACGAACAGATTGGGGATGCTCCGTCTTGTGAACGCCTTGATGTGCCGGCGTATCTCCCCCCCGCATAGCAAGACTGGCTGCCGCCCTGCATGGTGCATCCGTTCCGCAGCCGCCAACAGCTTGCGGATGAGTTGGTCGGCCAGCCGGGGCTCTACTATCAGTGACCCTGCGGCACCGGCTTGCCCCAGGTTCGTCACGATCTGGTTCTCGATGCGTGGATCGAGACTGAGAACCGCCAGTTCGGGGTGTCTGCCCCTAAGCTGATGGCAGATCGCGTAGCTAAGCCGCTGACGCAAGAGTTCGGTCAGCTCTCCGGGATCCTTCTGAGTTCGCGCCAAATCGGTGAGATGTTCGAGAATGAGATCGATATTGGCAATCGAGACGCTTTCGTTCACTAGATTCTGCAGCACGCGCTGGACATCGGAGATAGCAAGAGTGTTGGGGATCAGTTCCTCGACTAGGCCCGGCTGACGGGCCCTAACGTCCTCCAGCATCCGAACCACGACCGAACGCGTCAGCAACGCCGCCATTTCCGACCGAACGATCTCGGAGAAGTGAGTCACCAGAACAGTGACCGGATCTATGAGCTTGGCTCCAGCCTCCTTCGCCCGATCTACATCGCGCGGATCTATCCAGAGGGCAGGCAGACCGAATGCCGGATCGACGGTCGCAATACCTTCGACGCCATCACTGGACTCCAGATTCAACGCTAGGACACGATCGGGGCGAATTTCCGCGAGCCCAAATCTGGACCCGAATACTCGAATCTCATACTCCAGAGTGCCCAACTCCTCACCATCAGCAAAGCGTACGGCGGGGAAACCTATCCCCAGATCCCTTTCCTGAACCCGCCTCAAGCTGGTGAGGCGGTCCATGATCAGTGCTTCTTCCTTGCGCCAAACCTCGGAGAGTTCACTTCCCACCCGGATCTCAAGCACCGGCGCAGGTGCGGCACCATTCGCATCCGGATTTTCGGTCCCCGTACCTTCATCACTGTCACCCTGCGTCTTCGTCTGCCGCGCTCTGTACCAGGCGAAACCGGAGATGGCGACGATCACGAGAATCGGCCACTTCGGCATTCCCGGCAAAAGCAGAAGCGCGAAAAGCACCAAAGCAACGATAAGCGGTATTCGGGGAACGGACGCAAGCTGACGGAAGACCTCCGTGCTCAACTCACGGTCTGCCGACGACCGGGTGACGATGATGCCGGTTGCCACCGCGATTATCAGGGCGGGCAGCTGCGTCGCGATGCCATCCCCGATCGTGAGAAGCGTGAAGCGTTCCAGAGCCTCGCCCCAATCCATTCCCATCTGGACGACACCGATGATCCAACCGGCCACGATGTCGATCAGCAGGATAATGATCCCGGCTACGGCGTCGCCCTTCACGAACTTGCTGGCACCGTCCATGGCACCATAGAAGGACGCCTCCTTCTCCAAGGCCTGTCGACGCCCCACCGCCTCCTTCTGATCGATGAGCCCCATGTTGAGGTCGGCATCGATGCTCATCTGCTGACCGGGCATCGAGTCCAACATGAAACGCGCCGCCACCTCCGACACGCGTTGAGCACCCGATGTGACGACGATGAATTGGACGACTACAAGAATTGAGAATACGACCAGGCCGATGATGAAATTACCCTGTACCGCGAAGGTCCCTATCGAGTTGATCACGTCACCGGCATCGGCTCCGGTTAGAATAAGTCGGGTGGCGGCCACGTTCATTGAAAGCCGGAATAGCGTCGCCACGAGAAGAACTGAAGGGAAGGTGGAAAACTCAACCGGCTTTGCCACATAGAATGTAAGAAGTAGTATCGTTAAAGCCAATCCGAAGTTAGTTATTATCGCGAGATCCAGCATTGCTGGTGGAATTGGCGCAAATAGAATGGTGAGGATGAGTATCATCCCGAGAACGAGAATGAGATCCTTATTACCTCTAAGTGTTGCCGTCATCGTCGTTCTTGCGCCTTGAGTGTTTCAGTTTGAGATAGAGGTCCGCGACCGGACGGTAGTGGCTTTCGCGAATCTGTTCCCCGGTAGGGCAATCGGCGAAGAGCGCACGCGCAAGCAGGCGAGCCTCGATTATCGGGATACCCAACCGGAACGCCTCCCGCTTCAGAACCAAGGCACGCTGATTCCGGGCTTTCGCTGTAACCATGGGGGCAGGCATCCGACTTGGATCGTATGCGAGAGCCACCGCCACATGTTCTGGGTTGACGATTAACAGATCCGATCCGGGTAACGAACCGATGTCCCGCGTTTGACTAGTGATCTCGGCGTGCAACTGCTTTCGTTTCTGCTTGATTCGCGGCTCTCCCTCCCGTTCCTTGAACTCCCGGGTCAGTTCACGCCGGCTCATCCGCATCTGCTTCAGGAACTCGCGACGAACGATGATTTGGTCGATGACAACAAAGAACAGGGACAGAAGAATGAACAGGAATAGCAGACGCATGCCGGCATCTCGCATCGCATCGGCCAGTCCATGCCCATCTTTCAACCCCAGTCGTGGAGCATCCAGGGTCCACCTCACCACCATGCCGGAGACCGCGACATAGGCCGCCATCTTGAACACGTTCTTGAACGCTTCTTTCAGGATACGCATCGAGAAGAGACGCTTCAGTCCTTTGGCCGGATTGATCCGGCTAAAATCAGGCTTCAGCGGATGCGTGCTGAACACCAACCCACGAAGCTGAACAACCTCCAAAAAGAAGACGAGCAGCAGCGCGGTGCATCCCACGATGGCGACCGGCTGGAGAGCCGGCCAGTAGAGCATCGAAAGCAGTGTGGCAGCCAGAGTCGGATCAGCGGAATTTCCGATACCGATAGCCACCGAGCGCCGCATCAGAAGAGCCAGTCGGGCCGCGACATCGTCTCCCGCAATTACCAGAAATGCGGCAAGAGCAACGAGCACGGCGAAGAAGCCCAGATCGGTCCCTCGGGCAACGATCCCCCGCTCGCGGGCTCGACGGAGTTTGTAGGGAGTGGGCGCCTCGCTCCTATTCTGTTCCTGCTCCTGCTCCGCCATAGATCACCCAAGCCCGGCAGTCGTCTGAAGTGCATAGCGGAGCATGCGAACGAATACGGAGGTCGAGAGCGCGATAGCCATCGGCAGGACAAGCAGCATGGCCAACGTCTTCACCTGGAAACCGAGCATCAGGACGTTCATCTGCGGCAAAGTCCGAGACATGAATGCGATCGCCAAATCGATCAGGAACAGGACGAGCATCGCCAACCCGCCAGCACCGAAGGCGAGAAGAAAGACCGCCGAAACATAGCCGATCACCGGTCCCACGGTGGCGGAAAGCGAAACGGCGCCCAATGGTGCCTTTTCGATCGAGGCTGCCCAGACACCGAGCAGATCTGCGGGCCCCTGAGTTAGAAAGAAGATGGCTGCAGTAGCGTAGACGAACAGGGTACCCGTAAGCGGAATCGGCGCTCGTGATGTAGGATCAATCAGCGTCGCCAATCCGAAGCCCGCCTGCATATCGATGGCCCGGCCAGCAACGAGCAATGCTGCAAATGCGATTTGGAGCGCGAGCACTAGCACTAAGCCGAGCAGCAACTCGGCCATCGCGACGATGACGAGATTGAACCGCCAACCCTCCAATTGCCATGTCTGCCGCGGATAGTCGTTCACCATCGAGGCCGCCAAGGCGAGGGCAAGCAGGAGGCGCACCACGGGGGGAATGCGCAGCAACGTGAACGGCGGCGAGAAGGCGAGCGCTGGCGCAATTCTCAGGCTGACGAGCATCGTAGCGATGGCCTTGAGAGTCAGCTCTTCCATAGTCGGTCGAGCCTAGCTGGCGACACTTGGGATCGCGAGGTAAAGCGAAATCGCAAACTGCGTCACGCGACCCATCATCCAGGAGCCAATCAGGATCAGTAGAAGTGCTACGGTCAGGATCTTAGGCACATGACTCAGCGTCATTTCCTGAAGTTGCGTAGTCACCTGAAAGACGCTCACGATCAGACCGACGAAGAGCGTAGCAATCAGGATCGGCCCCGCCACGACGAAGCAGTTCCACAGCATGTCGTTCAGTAAATTGAGCGCTCGATCGGGCTCCACGTTCCCCCCACATCCGAACCCATCCCCCAAGGACTCGGACAATAATGGTTAACGCAGGACCGTGTGTTCGGCAACACTAATTCGAGGGTTCGTAAGCACTTCAGCAACATCATGCTCGAATGCGAAATGCTTTTACCCACCGGCCACTCCGGACAAGTCAGCAGACGGGGAGGAAGATCCAGTACACACCCGCCCTTGAGCAGCGGAAGGCACGATCGGCCAAGGCCGGAAATTCGCGCTTCAGGCGCACCAAAGCATGACAGCCACAACGATCGCCACGACAGATCATCGCTTCCCTTCCGTCGCGCGCCCGCGCAACAGCGCGCCGGATGAGCCGAGGTTAGACTGACGGCGCAACTCACCTCGGTAAACTGACACCGCAATTCATGCACCGGAATTCACATCACGGACAATCTCGCGAAATCCATTTCGATCTTGCGTGAGAAGCGTTTCGATGGCGGCAACCGCGATTTTCCCTGCCCCTCTTGGCATGGGGGTTTCTCATGAGTTGGCGACGTCGAACATCACCAGCCTGTCATCGCCGCCCCGCTCCTCAAGCGAATCTGCAAAAACCCCCGGCACATTATCGGGAGCAGGCAGCCCACTCTCGCGACGAAGCTCCCGGGCATCGCGACGTCGCCGACCGGCCGCGCAGAGTTGGCGACAGTTGCCAACTGTTGGCGTCGAACGCCGGCGCAGGAATCGGCCGAACGGATGATGTTTGACCTAAATAGCTGATAATACTTACTTTCTGAAAACTGGCACGGCTCCTGCTCCTGTGCGGGCATTCGGAAGCGATTGCACCAAGGAGACCGTGACATGCCGCACTCCCGACCCCTCATCCTCCGCGAAGACACCTTCTTCGGAGTCTGCGAGGCTCTGGGCGAGGATTTCGGTATCAACCCCCTGTTCCTGCGCCTTGTCTTCGCCGTAGCACTGCTGTGGGATCCCGCGATCGTGATCGGCACCTATTTCGCGCTCGGCATCGTCGTCCTGATCTCGCGCCTGGCCTTCCCGAGGCCGCGCGTGCAGGCGGCGTCCTCGAAGACACAGGAGCGCGTCCGCGTCGAGCCCGTGCTGGCGCAGGCCGCCTGACGGAAGAGCCGCCTCCTGCGGACGCCAGTGCGCCAGGGCGTGGCCGGATAGTGCCGACCGGATCCCGGCGCGAGGCGCAACTGATCCAGATTGTTGCACTTTTCGGCCCGTCGCGCGTTTCTGTTGCGGGGATGGAGATGCGGACATGGTGCAAGTACTGAGTGGCAGGGTGGTTCTCACGCGGGACGAACCGCAACCCTATAAGGTCGTCCTCCAGGTCGACGGGGTGATCGTCAGCGAGCGGCCGGCGACGAGCCTGCGCGAGGCGGAAGCCCTGATCCGTGAAAAGTGCGCCTCCGGGCCGGCGATCGCGATGGACCCGAGGGGCGCCCGACGCGATCCTGACCCCTGGATCATGGAGCATTGCAGCCGCTGGCGCAGCTGACTTCCCTCTGCGCCCGGCCGCAAGTCAGCCGAGCGGATTCCACTCCCGAAGGCCGGGACGCTTCGATTTCGCTCCCGTTCGCGCGCGGATGAGCGCCTCGCCGTCGCGCACGCTCCCGACCGGCAGCTCGACCTGCCCGGATCCAGGATAGTCCAGTATGACTTTGTAGGGATAGTCCGCCCCGGGCGTTATCACGACGCGCCCGCCCCGTGCCCGCTCTTCCTTGGTCATTGGCCGCAAATTCCGTTCAATCGCGCTCCACCCCCAGCGCGCATGAGATCGGCGTGCCGATGTAATTGTCGCTCCAGTCAATGCAAATCGATCGTCGACATGAGCCTGATCGAGTGAGACGATCTTTTCACTTTATCCTTTCCGCTTCGTGGCTTCACCTTGCAGCGCCTGCACAACAGGGGGCTCACAATCGCGGATACCGCAATCTTCACCCTTCGGATAAGCTGGCCGTGCATGATCGAACTCGCGATTCCCCAGCGGCGGCGCAGCCTCGGCGGTTTTGAGGTCGGCCGGGTGCTTCCGTTCGCCAGGCGGCGCATGGTCGGTCCCTTCATCTTCTTCGACCATATGGGACCGATCGACCTGCCGCAGGGTATCGGGCGCGACGTGGACGTGCGGCCGCACCCGCATATCGGCCTTTCGACCATCACCTATCTGCTTGCCGGCGAAATCATGCATCGCGACAGCGTCGGTTCGGAGCAGCCGATCCGGCCCGCCGAAGTGAACTGGATGACTGCCGGACGCGGAATCACCCACAGCGAGAGGTTCGAACGCGCCCGGCACGAGGGCGGCCCCATGCATGGAATCCAGGCCTGGGTCGCACTTCCGGCCGAGCAGGAGGAGACCGAACCGTCCTTCGACCATTATGGCGCGGACGCGCTTCCGACCTTCACCGACGGAGGCGCATCCGGACGGCTGATCGCAGGCACGGCCTTCGGCCTCGCAGCCGGTGTCCGAACCCATTCGCCGCTCTTCTACCTGCACTGGGACCTTCAGGCCGGAGCACGTGCCGCCCTTCCGGCCGATCAGCCGGAACGGGCCCTCTATGTCGTGTCCGGAGCGATCGAACTGGGCGGCGCCCGCTACGAAGCGGGGCAGATGGTGGTGCTCGCCGGCGGCACGGCGGTCGACTTCGCCGCGCCGATCCGCACGACGGTGATGGCGCTCGGCGGCGAGCCGGTGGGGCCGCGCCACATCGAATGGAATTTCGTCTCCTCTTCGCGGGAGCGCATAGAGCAGGCCAAGGCCGACTGGCGGGCCGGCCGGATGAAGCTGCCCGACCTCGATCATGACGAATGGATCCCGCTGCCGCCGGATCCGCCGCCACCTCCCAATCCGATGTCCTGAGGAGACGATCATGGCCGAGCAGAGGATGATCATGGCCCGCGCCAAGTCCATGCTCGGTTCGGCCCCCTATCGGGTGGACGTGGATGTCGGGCGGCACCATCTCGTCGTCGACGAGCATGAGCGGCTGGGAGGCCGGGACGACGGGCCGACTCCCTACGAGCATCTGCTTGCCGGCCTGTGTGCCTGCACTTCCATCACGCTTCGCATGTATGCGGACCGCAAGGGGTGGGACATCGGGGCCATCGGGGTCGACCTGCGGCTGACGCGATCCGGAGAGGGCGAAAGGATCGACCGGACGATCCGGCTCGCCGGCGATGTCTCGCCGGAGCAGCAGGAGCGACTCGCCGATCTCGCCGAACGCACCCCGGTGACGTTGACGCTGAAGCGCGGGCTCGAGATCCGAACCGAGGTGAGAGGCGCCGGGGCCAATGCCTAGCCTCGACTTCGACTTCGCCGGTGAAAGCGGCCAGACCCTGGCCGGACGTCTGGAGCTTCCCGAAGGCAAGCCGGTCGCCCATGCCCTGTTCGCCCATTGCTTCACCTGCACGAAGGAATCGCTCGCCGCAGTCCGCCTGTCGCGCGCGCTGACCGCAGCCGGAATCGGCGTGCTCCGCTTCGACTTCACCGGCCTGGGCCAGAGCAGCGGCAGCTTCGCCGACAGCAGCTTCAGCGGCAGCATCGTCGACCTCCTCTCGGCTGCCGCGGCGCTGCGCGCGCAGGGGCGTGCGCCCGCGCTCCTGATCGGCCACAGCCTGGGCGGAGCGGCGGTGCTCGCCGCCGCCGCGCAGATCCCGGAGGCGGCGGCGGTCGCCACCATCGGCGCGCCCTATGACGTCCGGCACGTGCTGGGCATGATCTCCAACCTCGAGGAGCTGATGGAGAAGGGCGAGGCGCAGGTGCGCATCGGCGGCCGGCCCTTCGCCTTGCGCAGCACCTTCATCGACGATCTCGAAACCCAGGACCAGCAGCATCGGATCGCCGCAATCCGCAGGCCGCTGCTCATCCTTCACTCGCCCGTCGACGCCGTGGTCGGCATCGACAATGCCGCGGCCGTGTTCCAGGCGGCCCGCCATCCCAAGAGCTTCGTCTCGCTGGACGGCGCCGATCACTTCCTCACCCGGCGGGAGGACAGCGAGTTCGCGGCGCGGATCATCGCCGCCTGGGCAACCCGCTACCTGCCCGGCGCGCAGCCGCCCCGCAGCCGGACGCAGAGCGGCGTGGTGACCGTCACAGAGACCGGAGGCGGCCCCTTCCAGATGGAAGTGAGCGCCGGCGGCGTGCATTTCCTGGTCGACGAACCGCCTGAAGTCGGCGGATCGGGATCGGGGCCGACGCCCTATGACCTGCTGGCCGCGGGCCTCGGCGCCTGCACGGCGATGACCATCCGCCTCTATGCGCGCGGCAAGGGGCTTCCGCTCGACCGGGTCACGGTGAACGTCGGCCACAGCCGGGAGGCGGGCGGCGATCGGCGGGACATCTTCTCGCGCTGCATCCGGCTCGAAGGCGACCTGGACGAGGCACAGCGGCTAAAGCTGCTCGACATCGCCGGTCGTTGTCCCGTGCATCGCACCCTGGAACGGGGCTCCCGGATCGACTCCTGGCTCGGGAACGACGTTCCTGAAGAAAGGGCCGATCGTCCCGGCGCGCATCAGCCGGACCGCGCGCAGGCCGCGGGGGACTGAGCCGGCCCCGATCGAACCGCGGAACGCAGTCCCGGCTGCATCCTCGTCGACTGTGATTGCAGCTTCGTCTCAGGAGGGTGGCGAAATTCCCTTCGCTTTCCCATCTGCGCCGCCGGCGTAACCGCCGGGCCGGAGGCAAGCCCGCCCCCGGACCCTATGGATGACATGGAGAGGATATCCATCCGACCGGCACCGCGCGTGCCGTGCCGGCCCAGCTTTGTCGCGAGCCCGTCATGATGAACAAGTGGATACAGATGATCCGGTCGTCCCCTCTCGCCCGCGAGGATACTCTCCTCGGGGTGTGTCAGGCGGTCGGCGAGGAATTCGGCTTCAATCCGCTCTGGCTGCGGATCGCCTTCGGGGTGGCCCTGCTGCTGAGCCCCGCGGTGGTGGTCGCCGCCTATCTGGTCCTCGGCCTCGCTACTGTCATTGCCCGGCTCGCCTTCCCCTCCCCGGCAGCGCGCGAGGCCGACGAGCCGCGCCACGAGAGCGGCGCGAAGGCCGAAGCCGCAGACGGACGGAGCGAGCCACTCGACATCGCCGCCTGACCGGGCGGTCCGGGCACCGGACCGTCCGCCCGACCCGCATGAGGCGCGGCCAGTCGTTCGCGTGCAAAATCCCTTTGCGAAATCCGAGGCAGTTGGATAGATGCTCCCCCGGGCCGCGGCATCGCTGCGGAACCGAGCATCAAGAGTGAGCCCTCGCGGCTCACGCCAACCTGCCTTCCCGGGCAAGGTGGCGGTCCTGGAAGGACGATGCGGCCGAACCGGCAACGAAGCGGGATCGTGCAGCCTCGACCTTCCGGAACGAAGCGAAGGAAGGATTGGATGAGGCTGCCGAACACCGCTCCGTCACGAAGAGCACCTGCTTTTTCGTTCAATTCGGGATCCGTCGAACGACCGGCCGATCACTTCCGGCGCCGGTTTCCGTCGACCCTGCGGGGTGTCGAATGTTGAAGCGGACGGACGAATCCCGAGCTTCGGGACCGGGTGCGGAAGAGGCCAGGTCGCGCAGCGGATCGCGTGGGGCCGCGCCTGCCTTCCCGATAGAGGATTTCGAGATCAAGCTGCCGGCCTCGCTCGGATCGGCAACCCGCGCTCGCGTGGTGGGGAACGACGGTCTGCCGCTGGTGGTCGTGCTCGGCGGCATTTCCGCCAACCGGTTCGTCTGCGGCTATGAGAATGGGACGACGGGATGGTGGGGCGGCCTGGTCGGCGAAGGCGCGCTGATCGACCCGGCCCGCTATCGCGTGCTCGGGATCGATTTCGCCGCCGACGAGACCGGGCGCACCTGTCCGACGACGCAGGACCAGGCGCAAGTCATATGCGCGGCACTCGACCATCTGCAGGTGAGCACCGCCCAGGCCCTGATCGGCGCTTCCTATGGCGCCATGGTGGGCCTTTCGCTCGCCCAATATTATCCCGATCGGCTCCAGCGGCTGGTGGTGATTTCGGCCGGCGCCGAACCGCACCCCGCCTCCACCGCCTGGCGCGAGCTGCAGCGACGAGTCGTCGCGCTGGGGATCGAATCCGGAACCAAGTCGGAAGCGCTCGCGATCGCCCGCGGGATGGGCATGCTGAGCTATCGCACCCCGGCCGAATTCGAACAGCGCTTCGAAGGCGGGCTCGAAAGCGACGATCCGGTAGGCACCACCGAACCGGGCGAATATTTGCGCGCCCGCGGCGTCGCCTTTCAGCGGGTGATGACGCCGGAGCGTTTCCTGAGTCTTTCCGGATCGATCGACCGGCACCGTTCGGAGCCGGAGAAGATCCACACGCCCTGCCTGCTGATCGGAGCGGACAGCGACCAGCTCGTGCTGCCGTCGCAGATGGAATCGCTGGCGGCCCGGCTTGCAGGCCACGCCGAGCTCCATATCTTGCCGTCGATCTACGGCCACGACATGTTCCTCAAGGAAGCCGAGCGCATCGGCCAGATCATCAAGCCGTTCCTGGAAAAATCCCTATCATGACCAACAGGCGCAACGCCGCGACGGTGGTGGCGAACACCGGCGTCGCCACTGATCCCGCTTTTCATGGCGTCAGCCCGCCCCTGTGGGCGTCCGACACCTTTCGCTGGCCGCATCCGGACGAGAAGCCGGACTATGACTATGCGCGGACCGTCCAGCCCAATCGCGACATGCTGGCCGGGGCGCTGTCCGAACTGGAGGGCGCCGCCGGCGGCGTGATCACGGCCAGCGGCATGGCTGCGAACCTGCTCGCCTTGTTCCTGATTCCCGCCGGCAGCCTGATCGTGGCGCCGCACGACTGCTATGGCGGCACCTATCGCCTCATCAAGAGGTTCGGGGACGAAGGCCGGCTGCGGGTATTGTTCGTGGACCAGGGAAACCTCGATGAGGTCGACCGCGCCCTGGACGGAAAGCCGGCGATGGTGTGGATGGAGACGCCGAGCAATCCGCTGCTGCGCCTGACCGACATCGCCGCGGTGGCGGAGCGAGCGAAGGCCGTCGGCGCGCTCACGGTGGTCGACAACACCCTGCCGACGCCCGTGCGACAGCGACCGCTCGACCTCGGCTGCGACCTGGTGATGCATTCCACCACCAAGGCGCTCAACGGCCATGGCGACATCTATGGCGGCGCAATGCTCGCACGCGATCCCGCGCTGGTCGAGCAACTGCAATGGTGGACGAATGCCGCCGGCCTCGCCTCCTCGGCCTTCGACGCCTGGCAGGTGCTGCGGGGGCTGCGCACCCTTCCGGTCCGGATCGACCGGCAGGAAGCGACCGCCCAGGGCCTCGCCGAATGGCTGGTCCAGCATCCGCAGGTGAGCCAGGTTCACTATCCGGGCCTGAGGGACCATCCGGACCATGCGTTGGCCGAACGCCAGCAGAGCGGGCCGGGATTCATGATCAGCTTCCGGGTGAAAGGCTCGGCGGCCGATTTTGCCCGGGCGCTGGAGCTGATCACCCTGGCCTCCTCGCTCGGAGGCTTCTCGACCCTGATCTGCCAGCCTTCGAGCATGACCCACCGGGGCATGCCGCCCGAAGCACAAGCGGAGGCCGGCATCGCGCCGGACCTGCTGCGCCTGTCGGTGGGGCTCGAAGATGCGGAGGATCTCATCGCCGACCTCGAACGCGGATTCACCGCGATCCGCTGACCGCAGCAGATGCTCGTCCCGCCGCAGCCAAGTGTCTGCGGTTAATACGAATATCGGAACGGGGCCGGCCTGATCGGGTTCAATCCCCGACGCATGGGCCGGCGTCTGGTTCAGCCCTGAAACGATCGGGGCACGGCCCTCCAAGGGGGATGGGTTGATAGTCGAAACCGCACTGGACGATCTACGCCCGGGCCTGCTCTGGGACGAGTTCCGAAAGGGCGCCAAGGCCGCGCATATCCGCTGCGAACCGCAGCTCGCCCTCCTGTGGGCGGGCCTCGTCGATAATCCCTCCGAACGGCTGCCGTGGGAGGTGCCGCTACCCGAAGTGGCGCGCAACTTCCATGACGGCGGCGACATCACCGAAAGCCTCGGCGACCTGTTCTACTTCCAGCCCGGACAGCATGGCCATTTCGCCAGGAAGTTCGAAATCGTCCCCGGGGAATCGAACCGGGGGCTCCGCACGGTGCCCGAAACCTTCGTCCAGGACGACAGCGCGCGCATCACCTATCCGGAGCAATTGCTGGAGCGCTGCGTGGGAATCGCGGAGACGATCATGCGCGCCATGGCGCCGGCCGAGCGCCGCCTTCCCGACTATCGGGTCGTGGTGCATCGCCTCAAATATCAGCCGAGCCCGGATGCGACCGACGGCATCGCCCGGCTCGTGGCCAATTCGCTGGGGCGCTGGGGACGGCTGGGCTTCACGGCCGACCGGCGCCGCGCGGACGGACCGATCGCGCCGAAAGGGGCGGCCGACCTGCTCGCCCTTGCCTCCATGCTGCCGGCGGCGCGACCGTTCGGTGCAGCGCTGCTTCGCCGGATCGCATGCCGGCGCCAGCGAAATGGGGACGTCGAAGCCGCGCAGTCGATCGAGCGACCGCATGTCGACACCCGCTTCTTTACCGGCTTGTCCAGCCGCCGCGAGAGGATCTGCACCCAAGCCCATTCGAACGGGCGCTGGGTCGACCTCCCGCTCGACCCCGGCGCCATCACCGTCCTTCCCGCGCTGAAGGCGAAGCGGCAGTTCGGACTTGCACCGACCCTCCATCGCGTCGTGCACAGAGAGGCGGGCGCCGGCGACCGCGCCACCGGAAGCCGGGAGAATGTGACCCTGCTGCTCGGAACCAAATAGTGAGGCCGCCCCGGCCTCCGGGCCGGGGCGGCCTCCCGACGGCATAAGCCGACCGTCAGACCTGGGTCGCGACCAGGGTGTCTTCCCTCGGTGACTCCGGTGTCTCCTCGAGAGGCTGGTCGCGGATGAAGGCGAGCAGATCCCGATTGATCACCTCGGCATGGGTGGTGGCCATGCCGTGCGGATAGCCCGGATAGACCTTCAGCCTGGCCTTTGGCGCGATCTTCACCGACAGCAATGCGGAGTCGGCGATCGGTACGATCTGGTCGTCGTCGCCATGCATGATGAACAAGGGGATGTCGATCTGCGCGAGATCCTCGGTGAAATCCGTCTCGGAAAAGGCAGCGATGCAATCATAATGGGCCTTGATCCCACCCATCATTCCCTGCCGCCACCAATTGTCGACGATCCCCTGGGAGATCACCGCCCCTTCGCGGTTGAAGCCGTAGAATGGCCCGGAAGCGACGTCGCGGTAGAGTTGCGCGCGGTTCGCCGCCAGGGCGCTGCGATAGCCGTCGAACACCTCGATCGGCGTGCCGCCCGGATTCTTCTCCGACTTCACCATGACAGGGGGGACCGCCCCCAGCAGCGCCGCCTTGGCAGCGCGGCCGGTGCCGTGACGTCCCAGATAGCGCACCACTTCGCCGCCGCCGGTGGAATGGCCGACATGGATGACATTCTCCAGGTCGAGTTTCTGCACCAGTGCCGCGACGTCGTCGGCATAGGTGTCCATCTCGTTGCCGAGATCGGTCTGGCTCGAACGACCGTGCCCCCGGCGATCATGCGCTATGACGCGGTAACCCTCCTTGAGGAAGAACATCATCTGCGCATCCCAATCGTCGGCGCTTAGCGGCCAGCCATGATGGAAGAGAATGGGCTGTCCCTCCCCCCAATCCTTGTAGAAGATCGTGGTGCCATCACTGACTGTAATCTCGGGCATGTGCCGTCTCCTCCAATATGTCGGTGACAAGGCTGCTGCACGACCGGGTCGGAGGAATGCGACGAACCACAGGAACGCAGGGCTCGGGGTCTGGGACTCGGTCGCGAGAAGCATCGTCGCGATACCATGAAGCGCCGGGATCCCGCGATTGCCAATGCTGCACGAGCCGGACCATCCGCGCACGAATTGAGCCGAGTCGATGCGCGCCCGGCAACCGCGATCTCACGACGTCGGAAGGTCCCCGGGATGCCTCCGATCATAGTCGACCAGCGCCGGCGGGCGCCACGAGGGAAGCGATCGCCAGCGGGAACGGGCCGCGTCCGAAAGGCTCTCGGAAGCCGCTCCCCCGCCGGCGATGCATCGCACTCCGGAGGGAAAGAGAAGCCGGTAGAAGAGGGTCAGCGACTCTGTGACGGGGCCGAGCGCCTCGGGCCTGAACGCCGCGAAATCCGGCGGCCCGATGTGATCCGGCGAATTGATGATCAGGCCCGCCAGACGGGCCCTGTCGACCATCCAGGCGAGGGCGAGATCGGACAGGCCCGAAGCCGCATTGCCGCCGCCCACGTCGGCATGGCAGCCGGGGAACCAGACCTGTTCGACATGCTGGCCCGCCGTCGTCGCCTGATCGCTCTGCGTCCACAAGGTGGGCCGGAAGGGCCGGCGCCGCTCGTCGATCGCAATAGCGTGGAAGGCGAATTCCACCGTCGAGGAGAGATCGGTGTCGTGGAACTCCCGCTTGAACCGGAACAGATGCTTGAGGGCCCCCTAGATGAGGGTGTTGGGAACGCCGAGAGCCCCGACCGTGTCCCAGACCCCGATGCAGCGGATCGGGATGCGCTCGGACCAGGAATAGCTCTGGCGGAACAGTCGCGACGCCGCCGCGCGCGGGTGCGCCCGGGGATCCCGCGACCGGTACAGCGCCAGGGCACGGGGGATCCGATCCTCATGTTCCGGCCGCACGATGCCCGAATTGCGGACGAATCCGGCCAGCGAGCGCGCGGTATAGGCGCCGCGGCTGAAGCCGAAGAAATAGAGTTCGTCTCCCGGCCGGTAATTGCGGACCAGCCAGCGATAGCATTCGACCAGCGCCCGGGTGATGCCGAGGCCGGTCGCGCCCTCGATCCATTTGCGAAGCGCGCTCTCCTCCGAGCCGACGCCGCGATGGTAGAGGATCCTTTGCTCGACTCCTGCGCCCAGCGGCGGCACCAGCGCCGCGAGCTTCACGACATTGGTGGGGGACAGGGCGCCGCCGGCCTTCTGGTCCGGCTGGTTCCAGGTGCCGTCGCAACAGATGACGATCCGCTTCATGCCGCCCCCGATCCCAATCAGGGTAACCGAAAAGCCTCGGCGGCGGAAACGATCACTCCTCGACCGCCGTTCGACGGCGGATCAAGCGCCGGTTGCGCCGGATGAAGCGGCCGACCCATGTATCCACATAGCGACGGCGCGAGGTGCGGATGTAGCGCCAGCCGGTGAGGCTGACGAGTGCGGCTCCGATGGTGTCGACGATCAGGTCCCACATAGTGTCGGTGAGCCCGGACGGGTCGCCTGGCACCGGCTTCTGCATGGTCAGGCCGAAGGTACGATCCATCGAGAATTCAAAGATTTCCCACAGGGTGCCGAGACCAAGCGAGAAGAGAAAGGCGAACAGGGCAACGAAGGATGGGCGCATGTGCAGGTTCACGACCCGGCTCTCGTTCAGGAGATGCACGACGAGGAAGCCAAGCATGCCGAGAAGCAGGCCTGCGGTTCCGTGGAGCGCCTGATCCCACCACCAGAGCCGTTCATAGTAGTCATGCACTTCGCCCAGGAAGAGACTGGCGAATATGAATAATATGGCCAGGATCTGGACTTCGGAGGCGATCTCCACGCCCAGGCGCCGACGAAACAACTCCGGCGCCAGAAAGCCTGCCATCATGCACAGGACAAGGAAGACGTGCATCCAGCGCTGATTGGCGACGAGCAGCACGGCCTCGACCGCCAGCACCAGCTGCACGATCAGGAGCACGGCGAGATGGGCGCGCCGGGCCAGCCATGGCCCGCCGGCGCCGGCGGGCGGATCGACCGAGCCTGCTTCGGGCGTGGTGGGCCAGAGCGGTTGTTCGGTCATACCCGCAGTCCGCGCCCTGCGGACATGCGGAAAGCGGCAGCCGTGACGTCATGACGCCGGCTGTTCCGCACGAGACCACCGCTTCCGCACATATGTTCGAACATGCCCATGCGATCTCCGGAGCAAAGCCGCCACGTGGGGATCGACTGAAGCCGATTCCTTCCGCAATGTCTTTGCCATTGCCACGATCTGGGTTAGCGCCACCGACGGACATTGGGGAGAGCCGAGTTGGCAGAGATCACCGAGCTTTTGCTGGCGAGCGATTTCTCGCCGCGCAGCGACCGGCCGCTGGAACGCGCGGCAACGCTGGCTGCCGAACGGGGCGCCCGCCTCGTCATCGCCCATGTGCTCGAGCGCGAAAATGCGAAAGCCGGCGAGGACGTCGTCGACCGGCTGCGCGCCGACCTTCCCGCATTGGCCGTAGGAGCCGAAATCGTGGTCCGCGCCGGATCCGTGCCGACCACGCTCGCAGAGATCGCCGCCGAACGGGGAAGCGACCTCATCGTGACCGGTGTCGCGCGCTACAACAGCCTCGGCGACTTCCTGCTGGGCACGGCGGTCGATCACATCGTCCGCAATGCCGATGTGCCGGTGCTCGTCGTCCGCCTGCGGGCGGACCGCCGCTATGACCGCATCGTCGTCGCGACGGATTTCTCGGACTGTTCGCGCGCGGCGCTGCTCGCGGCGGCGCGGCTGTTCCCAGACGCGAAGCTCCACGTCGTCCATGCCTTTCATGTCCCCTATGAAGGCTGGCTCAAGTCCGAAGGCGTGCAGAAGGATCTGAGCCAGGGCGCCGAGCAGGCGATGGCGGACTTCCTGGACCATCCCGACGTGGACGCGGGCCTGCGCGGCCGGATCACCCCGGTGACGGCCGAGGGAGCTACGGAGATCGTCGTCAGCGGTCAGCTGCGGGAAACGAAGGCGAACCTGCTGGTGCTCGGCACCCATGGCCGCAGCGGATTTGCCCATGCGACGATCGGAAGCCAGGCCGAAGCCATGCTCGACTGCGTCGATACCGATGTGCTGATGGTCCGCGAACGGAAGCAGGCGGCGCGATGAGCGGACAGCCGGTACGCAGTTCGGTCCTTCGCTCGTTCCTCAAAAGCGAGGCAGCGGGAGGAATATTGCTGCTGTCGGCGGCAGCCTTCGCCATGGTGGTCGCCAACGGCCCGTTCAGCGAAGCCTATTTCGAGGGGCTTCACCTCCATCTCGGCCCGCTGTCGGTGCTCCACTGGATCAACGACGGTCTGATGGCGCTGTTCTTCCTGCTGGTGGGGCTCGAAATCAAACGCGAGTTCGTCGCCGGCCATCTGGCCCGCTGGGACCAGAGGACGCTTCCCACGATCGCAGCTGCCAGCGGAATGGCCGTGCCGGCGCTCGTCTATCTCGCCGTCACGGGAGGCGCACCGGAGCTCGTCCGCGGCTGGGCGATCCCCTCTGCAACCGACATCGCCTTTGCGATCGGCGTGATGGCCCTGCTGGGACCGAGGGTCCCGACGTCGCTGAAGCTGTTCCTGACCACGGTGGCCATCGTCGACGACATGGGCGCGGTGGCGATCATCGCCCTTGCCTATACCGCCAGCATCAACGGGCTGGCCCTGCTGGGCGCCGCGGTGGTGATGGGTATCATGTTCACGCTGAATCGCGCGGGCATGCGGCTGCTCTGGCCCTATCTGCTACTCGCCACGATCTTGTGGCTGGCCGTGCTGCTTTCCGGAGTCCATGCGACCATCGCGGGGGTTCTGGCGGCCAGCTTGATCCCGATCAGGGGAGTCGCAGGGCCCTCGGAGAAGGAGCAGTCCCCCCTTCACCGGCTGGAACACGCGCTTCAACCCTGGGTCGCCTATGCCATCGTGCCGATCTTCGGCTTTGCCAATGCGGGCGTCTCTTTCGAGGGAATCGGCCTGGCGCAGCTGGTCGCTCCGTTGCCGCTCGGAGTCGCGAGCGGTCTGTTCATCGGCAAGCAGATCGGCGTGTTCGGCGCCGTCTGGCTGTGCGCCCGGCTGGGCATCGCGGCACCGCCCGCCGGAGCGACCTGGACCCAGATCTACGGAACGGCGCTCCTGTGCGGGATCGGTTTCACGATGAGCCTGTTCATCGGTGGCCTCGCCTTCACCGACCCCCTGCTGATGGACGAGGTGAAAATCGGCGTCCTTTCCGGATCGATCCTGTCGGCCTTTGCCGGATATCTGCTTCTCCGCTGCTGCACGAGCGCCCCGGACCCGAACCAGACCCGCTGACGCTTCACGCGCCCGATTGCCAAGAGAAGGCAAGCGTGCGAGCTTGCCGGGACGGTCCGGGCCGGGCCGGACAGGGGGAGGATGGAAATGGACGCTACTGCCGGCCGGACGCCGCGGCATCTCTGGGTCGTCGGCGTGATCTCGCTGCTCTGGAACGGATTCGGCGCCTTCGACTATGTGATGTCCCAGACGCGCAACGAGGCCTATCTGGCCCAGTTCAGCGAAGCCGAACGCGCCTATTTCGAATCCTTTCCGGCCTGGACCGAAGCAGCTTGGGCGCTCGGCGTCTGGGGCGCGGTGCTCGGATCGGTGCTGCTGCTGGCGCGCAGCCGCCATAGCGTATTCGCCTTCGCGATCTCGCTGGGCGGCCTTGCGGTGAGCACCGTCTTTCAGTTCGTGCTCTCGTCGCCGCCGGCATCGCTGCAGAATGCCGGCATGATCGGCCTCAACGTGTTCATCTGGATCGTCGCGATCGGGCTGCTACTCTACGCCTTCTGGCTGCGATCGGACAACGTGCTGCGCTAGGGCGGCCACCCCGAGGGGAGGCCTGCCCTCAAATCACCCAGTCGCCGACGTCGGCCGAGGCATCCGCGACGTGGATGTCGTCGTGATGATCCTCACCATCCGCGTCCAGCGCGACCAGCACCGTCACGCCCGATCGGCTCACGATCCGCGCGACTTCGCGGGCGCGGCGCAGATGCTCCGCCTCGTCCGCGGCGCCACGGCCCAGATCGCTGCTGAGCCCCTCGCGCAGGCTTTCCTCGTCCAGGATCACGCTGGCGCGGCCCCGGGCCTCGAAGCGCTGCTGCGCCTTGCGGGCGAAGGCGAGCTTCTCCTCCACGCTGCGGCCGGTGAGCCAGATGATCCGCCCGACATGGTCCGTGACCGCGGCCTGGGCAGTCTCGACCGGAATCGAGGCGATCATCCCGGCAGCTACGGTGCCGTTGGTCGCCCGATCGATGAGAATGAAGCCGCCGAGCCTGCGGTTCTCGCCGTAGATGACCGCAGGAACGGGCCGGTCGAGCACGATCTCGCAGCGGCCGATGTCGTTGAGCTCGAGCGGGCGGCCCGGCTCGCGGTCGCGGGTATTGACGTTGATGACGTCCTCCACCCGCGCGACGCTGGCGCTTACCGTGTGGGTGCCGATCTTCATCCAGTAGGCGCGGCCCGGGACCATCGCCTCCGGCGCCATCCAGACGAGATTGGCGACGAACCGGTCGGCGACCCGCACCGGATCGGGCGCGGCCACGATCATGTCGCCCCGCGAGCAGTCGATCTCGTCAGCGAAGGTCAGGGTGACCGACTGGCCGACTATGGCGACGTCGAGGTCGCCGTCGAATGTGACGATGCGCTCGACGGTGGAGGCCGCACCGCTGGGCTGGATCATGATGCGATCGCCGGGCCGGATCACGCCGCTAGCGATCGTGCCGGAATAGCCCCGGAAGCTCGAATTGGGCCGGTTGACCCACTGCACCGCCATCCGGAACGGCGCCTGTCGCAGGCTGCTGTCCCCGACCGGGACATCCTCCAGATACTGGAGCAGGGTGGGTCCGTCGTACCAGGGCGTATTCTCCCCCCGGGCCGTGACATTGTCCCCCTTGAGCCCGGACAGCGGAATGGGAACGAAATCGCTGATGCCGATCCGCCCGGCGAAGGCGCGATAGTCGGAAACGATCTCGTCGAAGCGGGCCTGGTCATAGTCGACCAGGTCCATCTTGTTGATCGCCAGCACCAGCTTCCGGATGCCGAGCAGATTGGCGAGATAGGAATGGCGCCGGGTCTGGGTCAGCACACCCTTGCGCGCGTCGATCAGGATCACCGCGAGATCGGCGGTCGAGGCGCCGGTCACCATGTTGCGGGTATATTGCTCGTGCCCCGGCGTGTCGGCGACGATGAACTTCCGCCTGTCGGTGGTGAAGAAGCGATAGGCGACGTCGATGGTGATGCCCTGCTCCCGCTCCGCGGCCAGGCCGTCGACGAGGAGCGCGAAGTCGATGTCCTCGCCCTGGGTGCCGAACTTGCGGGAATCCGCCTCGAGGGCGCTGAGCTGATCCTCGAACAGCATCTTGCTGTCGTAGAGCAGCCGCCCGATCAGGGTGGACTTGCCGTCATCGACGCTGCCGCAGGTGATGAAGCGCAGCAGCGACTTCTGCTGGTTGGCGGCAAGATAGGCCTCGACGTCCGCCGCGATCCGGTCGACGGTTTCAGGCGAGGGCGTGCGCAGCGCGGTCGCCATCAGAAATAGCCCTCCTGCTTCTTCTTCTCCATGCTGGCCGCCTGATCGTGATCGATCGCGCGACCCTGCCGTTCCGAGGTGGTGGCGACGAGCATTTCCTGGATCACTGCCGCGAGCGTCGTCGCCTCGCTCTCCACCGCGCCGGTGAGCGGATAGCAGCCGAGGGTCCGGAACCGCACCATGCGGTCCACCGGCTCCTCGCCCGGGCGGAGCGGAAAGCGATCGTCGTCGACCATCAGGAGGAGGCCGTCGCGCTCGACCGTCGGGCGCGGCGCGGACAGATAGAGCGGGACGATCGGGATCTTCTCCGCATAGATATATTGCCAGATGTCGAGCTCGGTCCAGTTGGAGATGGGGAAGACACGCATGCTCTCCCCCTTCGCCTTGCGGGCATTGTAGAGGCTCCACAGTTCGGGCCGCTGGTTCTTGGGGTCCCATCGATGCTGGGCGGTGCGGAAGCTGAAGATCCGCTCCTTGGCGCGGCTCTTCTCCTCGTCGCGGCGAGCGCCGCCGAAGGCCGCATCGAAACCATATTTGTCGAGCGCCTGCTTGAGCCCCTCCGTCTTCCACATGTCAGTGTGCAGGCTGCCGTGATCGAACGGGTTGATACCGCGCTCGAGCGCCTCCGGATTATGGTAGACGATCAGTTCCATGCCGCTTTCGGCCGCGACGGTATCGCGCAGCGCATACATGTCCCGAAACTTCCAGGTGGTGTCGACGTGGAGCAATGGGAACGGCGGAGGCGAGGGATAGAAGGCCTTGCGGGCAAGGTGCAGCATCACCGAGCTGTCCTTGCCGATCGAATAGAGCATCACCGGCCGCTCGGCCTCGGCCACGACCTCGCGCATGATCTCGATGCTCTCCGCCTCGAGCCGCTCGAGATGGGTGAGGTCCGCCCGTTCAAGCACTTTGGTCACATCGTTCATCAAGCGGCACTCGCGGATTGGATCAGGCTATGGACTTCGGCGGCGGCTTCGCGAGTCACGCTACCGAGGATGATGGTGACGGGCGCGTCGGGCGGCAGGCCGCCGACGAGCGCGGGAAGCTCCGCGGCCGGACCGGAAACATGCTGCTGCGCCTCACAGGTGGCGGCGGCTACGGCCACGGCGGGCGTCGCCGGATCAAGCCCCTGCCCCAGCGCCTGTTCGACAAACTCGCCAAGCGTCCGGCGGCCCATGTAGAGGACGGTGGTGGCCAGCGGATCGATGATCGCCGGCCAGTTGAGATCCTGGGGGAGCCGGCCGTCGACGCCATGGCCGGTCACGAACTGGATCCGCCGCGCGACGCTGCGTTCGGTAAGCGAGAAGCCGAGCGATGCCGCCGCCCCCTGGGCCGCGGAAATGCCCGGCACGATCTCGACCGCGATCCCGGCCGCGCGGCACGCCTCGGCCTCCTCGGTCGCGCGACCGAACACGAGCGGATCGCCGCCCTTGAGGCGGACGACCGTCTCGCCCGCCCGCGCCAGCGCGACGATCTGTTCATTGATGTCCTGCTGACGGCAGGATGGACCATGGCCCTTCTTGCCGACGGCGACACGGCGGGCCTCGCGCCGCGCCAGCTCCAGCACCTCGGGCGCAACCAGATCGTCGTAGAGGATCACGGTCGCCGCCTGAAGCGCCCGAACCGCCTTCAGGGTGAGAAGTTCGGGATCGCCCGGTCCGGCGCCAACGAGCAGCACCCTGCCCTCCCGACGGTCCCGCTCCGCGGCGGCGACCAGCTGTTCGAAATCCTCGTCGCGCGGCGCACGGTCGACATGCGTCCAGCTGTGGCGGGTGAACCGCTCCCAGAAGCCGCGGCGCTGGCCGAAATCGCCGATCCGCGCCTTCAGCAGCGGACGCCAGGCCTGGGCCGCCCGCGCCCAGGCGGAGAGGCCGGCCGGAAGCACGCTCTCGATCCGGGCCCGGATCGACTGGCCAAGCATCGGGGCGCCGCCGTCGGTTGAGATGGCGAGCACGACCGGCGCGCGATTGACGATAGTGCCGAAGATGACGTCGCAGGCGTCGGTGCGGTCGACGACATTGACCGGAACGCGGGCCGTACGCGCGGCGGCGACGAAGGCGTCGGCGGCATCGCCGAGATCAGCGACGGCGAGAGCCGCCCCGTCCAGGTCCTCGTCCGTCCAGCCGCGCGGCTCGACGGCGATCGTCCCGGCCGGCGGATGGGCGGCGAGCGACGCGAAACGCTCGGCACCGGCCGGATCCCCGGCGAGCACGAGCACGTCGGCGCCCGCCGCTGCGAGCAGTTCGGCCTTCCACAGCACGCCGTCGGACGCACCGGCGGCCACGACCTTGCGGCCGGCGATCCGGTGGAAGAGCGGCAGGTTCGGCAGCGGAGCGATCCGCGGCGGCGGCGTCGCCTCCGGCGTCCGCACCGGCGCGCGTCCCGCTTCCGGCACGGCGAGCATCAGGCGACCTCTCGAGTCCGCACCAGCTTGCCGCTGGAGTCGACGTGGAGGCCGCATTCCTTGGCGTCGTCGGTCTCCCACCACCAGCGGCCCGCGCGCTCATCCTCGCCCGGCTTCACCGCACGCGTGCAGGGTTCGCATCCGATCGACGGAAATCCCTGAGCGTGGAGCGGATTGACCGGAATGCCCTCTGCTTCGGTAAAGGCGACGACCCGCTCGCGGCTCCAATCGAACAGCGGCGAAACCTTGAGCAGCGCATATTGCCCGTCCCAGCTGGCCAGCGGCACCTGGCCGCGCTGCGCGGACTGGCCGGCACGGAGGCCGGTGACCCAGCCCGAGGCGCCGGCGAGCGCCCGGCCCAGCGGCTCGACCTTGCGGACGTTGCAGCAGCCGATCCGCGCTTCCTTGCTGTAATAGAAACCGTTCACTCCAGCGTCCGCGATCTGCGCCGAGAGGGCGACCGGATCGGGATGGTAGGACCGGATACGCACGCCATATTTCTCTTCGGTGTCGGCCCACAATTTGTAGGTCGAGGGAAACAGGCGGCCGGTATCGAGCGTGACCACGTCGATCTTCAGCTTGTTGGCGAAGATCATATGGCTGATCGCCTGATCCTCGATGCCGAAGCTGGTGGTGAATATGATCTTGCCCGGGATCGCCTCCCGCAACGCCGCCAGCCGTTCGAGCGGGGTCGCGCCGGCGATGCGCGCCATGGCGGTCTCGCCTTCGGCCGGGGTCAATGCACCCGCCCATTCGGTGGGCGGGTTTTGAGAAGAATCTCGCGCCAACATATGGAATTCCTGCCATCGCCCAGCCCTGCCCATTTTGCGAAAAGGGCTTGGGGAAGTGCCTAAATACGGCGGATTTCTGCCGGATCAACCGCGGCCGGGCACATTGCATGTTCCATCTGCTGTGCTATGTCCAAATTAGAAAATTCTCCTAAATCGCTACAAGACCACAGATGGATAATACCGACCTCAAGATCCTTGCGATCCTCCAGGAAGATTCCTCGCTTTCGGTGGCCGAGGTGGCCAATCGCGTGAACCTGTCGCAGACGCCCTGCTGGCGGCGGATTCAGCGGCTGGAGGAACAGGGCGTGATCGAACGCCGGGTCGCAATTCTGAACCCGGAATCGATCGGCCTCGGCCTGTCCGTCTTCGTCGAGATCGAGACAGGTGACCATTCGGCCGAATGGATCGAGCGGTTCGCCGAGGCCGTCGCGGCGATGCCCGAGGTGATGGAATCCTATCGCATGGCCGGCGACGTCGACTATCTGCTGCGCATCGCGGTCAGCGACATGGCCGCCTACGACCGCTTCTACAAGAAATTGATCGGGCTCGTGCCCCTCAAGAACGTCACCTCCCGCTTCGCGATGGAGCGCGTGAAGTCGACGACGGCCTATCCGCTGTCCATTCCGGAAGCGAAGGGCTGAGCGGCATGGAGGAGCTTTCCCGTTTCGCCGAATTCGCGCGCACGCTCGCTGCAGCGGCCAGGGCAGAGACCATGCGCGGCTGGCGCGAGGCCGGACACGCACGCAACAAGGCCGAAGGCGGCCGGTTCGATCCGGTAACCGAATCCGACGAAGGGGCGGAACGGGCGATCCGGGCGCTGATCGAACGCCATTATCCCGATCACGGCATCGTCGGCGAGGAATTTGGCGAGCGTCAGGCGGAGGGCGCCTGGAGCTGGAGCCTCGACCCGATCGACGGCACCCGCTCGTTCGTGTGCGGCCTGCCGAGCTGGTCGACGCTGATCGCGCTGCTGCACCGCGGCCAGCCGGTGCTGGGACTGATCGACATCCCGCGACTCGGCGAAAGTTATATCGGTCACGACGGCCGCAGCAGCCTGCGCGACGCCGACGGCGACCGTCCGCTGTCGACCAGCCGCTGCTCGAGCCTCGCCGAAGCGCGGTTTTCCACCACCGACCCCTATCTGTTCGAAGGCGTCGAGCAGGAGAGCTTCACCCGCCTGCGCACTAAGGTGCGGGTCACGCGCTACGGCCTCGACGCCTATGCCTATGCGCGCCTTGCGGCCGGATCGATCGACCTGGTGGTGGAATCCGGCCTTAAGCCCCACGATTACAATGCGTTGGTCCCGGTGATCCGCGGCGCCGGGGGAGCCGTCGCCAACTGGCGCGGGGAAGACGATTTCTCGGAAGGCCATGTCGTGGCGGCCGCGACCCAGGAACTGCTCGAAGAAGCGGTGCGGGCGCTCAACGACATTCCATCCTAAGATGAGAAGCCACTGATCCCGTGTTGCTTCGGAGTCCGGGAAACTTCATATTTCTCGCATGCCACTAAATGATGCGATCACTCGAGCGAAGAGCGTCGCTCAGATGATCGGCACACGCACCTTCGGCGCTTGAAGCGCCTAACACGATGCGAAGCCAAGTGGCTGGCGCCCTCTTTTCAGTCGGCCTAGAGCATCACTGCGGCATAATAACCTTGGTAGAGCGCCGTCTTCATGCTCCTGCTCTAGCGCTCGTGCGGCCCCAAGTTGACGCATACTTACGGGGAGCGTGGGCGTCCTATTGTGCAAGCTCGGAGCAACTGGAAAGCTTTGCAAGAGGCGACGATCCTCCCAATGCCGACCGGATCATAAAGCAGCTCGAACAACACGACGCATTCGTGGATGGATCACTAAACGGGCTCAAGGTGAGCGCTTGGCCAACGCTTTGTGACTATAATCATGGTGGGAGCCGCCAAATTACTCGATTCCTGAAAAACGATGGGATTGAGCCCAATGTGGAAGATGATGAATTCATAGACCTTTTGTTCTATTCTGAGGGATGGGCCCTCATGTGTGCGATCGGAATCGCTGGGCTTACCTCCCGCGCAGATGTTGCCGCTGAAATGGGGGGATTGGCGAACCAAGCGTCCCATGCTCATCAGCACTTCACAGCAGCTTTAGCCGCTTCAGCAAACACTCGCCTTGCCCTTAAGGAATAGGAATCGGCTCTCTCGCTGCCCCTGCGCAACAACTCTGCAAGCGCGAGATTGGCGCACAGGATCCTGGAGGGACGAAACCCCATGCGACCGGCCGGAACCTCTGATTTTCCACATTGGCCGATCCCGAGGATATGGCGGCGCTCGAAGCCATGTTCGACGCGGATATCGTGAGCGGCGAGGATTGGATCGGCGTCGGCGCATGGCGCGCCGCCGGTCAGGCCGCCGCGTCGAGATCCAGTGCCGTCCTGAACAGGCGAAGCAGGCGCGCGCGAACCTCGCGATCGTCCGAACCTGTAGCCCCACCATCCTTCATGACGTTGAACAGGATACCGCTGCCCATCAGCACGGCGAGCGCGAGACCTGCGCGCAGGGACGCTTCCCGTCCCCCGATCCGGGCGGCGATCGGCTTCAGGATCACCTGATCGATCGCCTCGCCGACGATGGCCGAGGCGCTGGGCGAGGAGAAGGAATGCATGATGATCAGCAGGCGGTCGCGCTTTACCGCGGCTTCGGCGCCGTCCCGCTCGACGTCCAGAATCAGCGAGACCAGCTGATCCGGTATATCCTCCGCGTCGACATTCTCGAACAGCGGTAGCGGGCTGTCGTTGTCCAGGACTTCGCGGAACAGCTCTTCCTTGCTGCCGAAGTAGCGGCAGATGAGCGCCGGGTCGACGCCGACCTCCGCCGCGATCTCCCGCAACCCGACATTCTCGTAGCTCTCGCACGCGAATTTGCTGCGCGCAGCCTCCAGCATCGCCTGGCGGGTCGCCGCGGCATTGCGGATGCGGGGTGCGGGTTTGATCTGCGCAGTCATGGCCGTCGGAAATAGCGAAGGGCAGGCCCAATTCAACAACTGTTGACCGGCCATGTCAACAAGTGTTGACAGATGCTGCATCGCAGCTTAGCGCGCCAACCTCTGCCGCTGCCCCACGCCGCAAGGCTCGGCACTGAGGGTGCCGGTGGGTGTCGGCAAGATCCCGAAGACGGATTTCAGATGATAAGAAAAACACTCGCTCTGACCGCCGCCGCAGCGCTCCTTCTCACCGGCTGCTCCGCCGGGGCCGATTCCAGCGCTCCGCCGCCGCCGGCCGTCACCGTCGCCACGCCGCTGGTGCGCGAAGTCGCCGATTGGGACGAATATGTCGGCAAGTTCGAAGCGATCGAGGCGGTGGAAGTCCGGCCGCGGGCGACCGGCTATCTTACCTCCGTGCATTTCCGCGACGGCGAGTTCGTCCGCAAGGGCCAGCTCCTCTTCACCATCGACGCCCGGGAAGCGCAGGCCGCCCTCGCCCAGGCGCAGGCGCAGCTCGCGCAGGCGCAGGCCGCCCATGCCAATGCGGAGACCGAGCTGGCCCGCACCAGGGCACTCGCCGAGCAGCGCGCGGCCAGCCAGGAAGAGCTCGAGAGCCGCACGGCCACGCTGCGATCCGCCGCGGCCCAGGTGGCGGCGGCCCGCGCCGCAGTCCGTGCACGCGAACTGGAGGTCGGATTCACGCGGGTGACGGCGCCGATCTCCGGCCGCATTTCCGAGCGGCGAGTCGACCCCGGCAATTCGGTGGCGGCGGACCAGACGGTGCTGACGACGATCGTCTCGGTGGACCCGCTGCATTTCAGCTTCACCGGGTCCGAAGCGTCACTGCTGAAATATCAGCGTAACGGCCGCGGCGTCGCGGAGGGTACGCCGGTGCGTGTGCGACTCGCCGATGAGCCGGAGTTCAATCGCATCGGCCGGCTGGACTTCATCGACAATGCGATCGATCCCACCGCGGGCACGATCCGGGCACGGGCGGTCATCCCCAATCCCGACGGCTTCCTGAAGCCGGGCATGTTCGGCAACCTGCGGCTCGAAGCCTCGCGCCCCTATACGGGATTGATGATACCCGACACGGCGGTGGTCGCCGACGCCTCCCGGCGCATCGTCTATGTCGTGGACAAGGACGGGACGGTGCAGGCGCGACCGGTCGAGCTTGGCCCCCTGAGCAACAATTTGCGCGTGATCCGCAGCGGGATCGCGCGGAACGACCGCGTGGTCATCGGCGGCGTCCAGCGCGCCCGCCCCGGGCTGAAGGTCACAGCCAGGCCCGGCCGAATCGAGGAAGCGAAGCTGCAGGAGGTGGCCCCGTCCACTCCGCCGCCTTCCGCCGTCGCCCAGCCGGTCAGCGGCCGCTGAGGAGGCCGGCAGGGTGAATTTCTCCGGCTTCTTCATCGAAAGACCGATCTTCGCAGCCGTGATCTCGATCGTGATCACGCTGATCGGCGCATTCGCCTTTCCGCTGCTGCCGCTGTCGCAATATCCGGAGATCGCGCCGCCCACGATCGTCATCTCCGCACCCTATCCGGGCGCATCGTCGGAGACGATCGCCGAGACGGTCGCAGCGCCGCTGGAGCAGGAAATCAACGGCGTCGAGAACATGCTCTACATCCAGAGCTCCTCGACCCAGGGACAGGCGCAGATCACCGTCACCTTCGAGCCTGGCACGGACCTCGACGCCGCGCAGGTGCTGGTGCAGAACCGGGTCGCGCTCGCCGAGCCGCGACTGCCCGAGCAGGTCCGCCAGGTGGGCGTGACCGTCAACAAGCAGGCCACGGGCTTCCTCATGATCCTCACGCTGACCGCGGAGGAAGGCTCGGGCATGGATATCGACTATGTGGGCAATTACGCCCAGACGGTCGTTCGCGACCGGTTACTGCGCCTCAATGGTGTGGGCGGCGTGAGCGTGTTCGGCGGCGGCAACTATGCCATGCGGGTGTGGATCGACCCCGACCGGGCGGCCGCACGCGACATCAGCGCATCCGAAATCGTCGCGGCCCTGCGCGCACAAAACGTCCAGGTTGCCGGCGGCGCGCTCGGCCAGGCGCCCTCTGGAGTCCGGAACCCATCATTCGAGACCCCGCTCGACGTCCAGGGCCGCCTCGGAGATCCCCAGCAGTTCGGCGACGTGGTGCTGAAATCCGACCCGGTCACCGGATCGGTGACCCGGCTGCGGGACGTTGCCCGCATCGAACTCGGAAGCCAGGACTATGGGATTCGCGCCTATTACAACGGCACGCGGGGCGTGGCGCTCGCCGTGATCGAGCAGCCGGGCGCCAATGCCCTTGACGCGGCCGAACTGGTGCTCGAAGAGATGCGTGCCCTGGAGCAGGAGTTTCCCCAGGGGCTCAGCTACGCGACTCCCTATAACCCGACCGAATTCGTGGCTGCCTCGGTCGAGGCGGTCCAGCACAGCCTGTTCGAGGCGATCGTGCTGGTCGTCATCGTCGTCCTCCTGTTCCTCCAGACGTGGCGCGCCGCGATCATCCCGATCGTCGCGATCCCGGTCGCGCTGGTCGGCACCTTCGCGGTCCAGCTGGCGCTCGGATTCTCGATCAATTCGCTGTCGCTGTTCGCCCTCGTGCTCGCGGTGGGCATCGTCGTCGACGACGCGATCGTGGTGGTCGAGGCGGTCGAGCGGCACGTCCGCGACGGCATGCCGCCACGGGAAGCGGCCCATCGCACGATGAAAGAAGTGTCGGGCGCGCTGGTCGCCATCGGCCTGGTGCTGGTGTCGGTGTTCGTGCCGACAGCGCTGACGCCGGGCATCCCGGGCATCTTCTACCGCCAGTTCGCGGTCACCATCGCGGCAGCGGCGGCCATCTCGCTGCTGGTGTCGCTGACCCTGTCGCCGGCGCTCGCGGCGCTGCTGCTCAAGCCGCACGAGCCCGGCCATGGGGACGGAGGGCCGCGCTGGCTGCGGCCGCTGCGCGCGGGGGCGGACAAGTTCAACCGCGGCTTCGACTGGCTGTCGGACCGCTACGGCCATTTCACCGGACGGTTCATCCGGATGGCGACGATCATGCTGGTCATCTACGCAGGGCTGCTCGCGCTGACCGGGTGGCGGCTCACCGCCACACCCACCGGCTTCATTCCGGAGCAGGACCAGGGCGTCCTGATCGGTGTGGTGCAGATGCCGCCGGGCGCTTCGCTTGATCGCACCAACGCGGTACTCGACCAGCTCTACGCCAAGGCGATCCAGCAGGAGGGCGTCCAGTCGGCCATCTATCTGGCCGGGCTCGACGGCACCACCCAGGCGCAATCCTCCAATTCGGGCACCATCTTCATGCGCCTCACCGACTGGTCTGAGCGGGGCAAGGCCCTCAGCGCCGAGGTGCTGGCGGGGAAACTGATGGCCGAACTCGGGTCCGTCACCGACCAGGCGAACGTCTTCATCGTCTCGCCGCCGACCGTACGCGGCCTCGGCAACGGCAGCGGCTTCGTCATGATGGTGCAGGATCGCGCGGCGGCCGGATACCGTGAGTTGGAAGCCGTCGGCGGGGCAATGATGGGCGCGGCCGCCGGCCAGCCCGACACGCTCCAGCAGGTCTATACGACCTTCAACACCGGCACGCCGCGCGTCCGCGCCGACGTCGACCGCGACCGTGCGCAACTCCTCGGCGTGGAACCGGGGCAGGTCTTCGATGCGCTCGGCACCTATGTCGGGTCTACCTATGTCAACGACTTCAATTTCCTGGGCCGCACCTATCGCGTGACGGCCCAGGCGGAGCCGACCGCGCGCGACGACGTGTCCGACGTGGGCCGCCTGCACGTGCGTTCGTCGAGCGGCGCCATGGTCCCGCTCTCCGCCGTGGCGTTCCTGCGCAACGACACCGGTCCGGCGCGCGTCGTCCGCTACAATCTGTTCCCGGCACTCGAGCTTCAGGGGCAAGCGCCGTCCGGCGTGTCGTCTGGCACCGCGCTGGAGACGATGGAGGAGCTGGCCGCCGGCACTCTGCCGCAGGGCTTCGGCTACGAATGGACTGGCATCGCATTTCAGGAGAAAGCGGCAGGAAGCAGCTCGGCGCTGATCTTCATGCTCGCCGTCGTGTTCGTGTTCCTGGTGCTGGCGGCGCAATATGAATCGCTCGCGCTGCCGCTGGCCGTGATCCTGATCGTGCCGATGTGCATCCTGGCCGCGATGATCGGGGTGAACCTGCGCGGGATGGAAAACAACATCCTGACCCAGGTCGGCCTCGTCGTGCTGATCGCGCTCGCCGCCAAGAATGCGATCCTGATCGTCGAATTTGCCAAGCAGCGCGAGGACGGTGGCATGGACCGCTTCGAAGCGGCGGTGGCGGCCGCCCGGGCCCGCTTGCGGCCGATCCTGATGACCAGCTTCGCATTCATCTTCGGCGTGATCCCGCTGGCGATCGCGTCCGGCCCCGGCGCCGAGATGCGCCAGTCGCTCGGCACGGCGGTGGTGTTCGGAATGCTCGGCGTGACTCTGTTCGGCCTCGTCTTCACCCCCGTCTTCTACGTGGTCGTGCGGGGCTTCCGCGAATTCTACGGCAGGATCCGCGACCGCCGGCGCAAGCCCGTGGCGCAGGAGGGGGCCGCCTGATGACGCGCCGTCTCCTCGCTGCCGCCGCCACCCTGGCACTCGCCGCCTGCGCCGCCGGGCCGGACTATGTCGCCCCCTTGAGCGACGCGCCTGCCCAGGTTCCCTTCACCAGCGCCGGCGCTTCGGATTTCGTGCCGGAGGAGCCGCCGACCGAATGGTGGACGCTGTACGATTCGCCCGTTCTGGACGGGCTGATCCGCGAGGCGCTGGCCGCAAACAGGGACTTGCTTGTGGCCGCGGCCAACCTCGACGAGGTTCGTGCGCGGCTGCGCGAGACGCGCTCGGCACGCCTACCCTCGACCACGGTGGGCGGCAGCGCGGTCTATGCCCGCACACCGCCCAACGAGCCGGGCGCCACCGCGCAGGAGGGTGAAGCCTATGACGTCGGGCTCGACATCGGATATGTGCTCGACCTTTCCGGCCGTATCCGGCGGGGAATCGAGGCCGCGCGCGCCGACGTCGGGGCGGCACAGGCGGCCTATGACCTCGCACGCATCGGCATCGTCGCCGAGACCGCCCGCGCCTATGCCGAAGCGTGCAGCGCCGGGCGCCGACTGACGGTCGCGCGCGAAAGCCTGCGCGTCCAGGAAGAGACGTTCGACCTCACCCGCCGCACCGTGCTGGGCGGCCGGGGCACGGCGATGGACACCAGCCGCGCAGCGGCGCTGCTCGAACAGACACGCGCCGATATTCCGGCCTTCGAGGCCGATCGCAAGGATGCGCTGTTTCGGCTGTCGGTCCTGCTCGGCCGGCCCCCTGCCGCCTTCCCGCCCGAAATCGGGGCCTGCTCGGAACCGCCGGTGCTTGCCCGTCCGATCCCGGTCGGCGACGGTGCCAGCCTGCTCGCACGCCGGCCCGACGTCCGGGCAGCCGAGCGAAGGCTCGCCGCAGCGACCGCGAGGATCGGCGTCGCCACCGCGGAACTCTATCCGTCGATCACCCTCGGCGGCTCCATCGGCGCGACGGCAGGCTCGACCAGCGACCTGTTCACCGACCGGGGCTTCCGCTTCAGCCTCGGGCCGCTGATCTCCTGGCAGTTCCCCAATATCGAGGCCGCGCGCGCCCGTATCGGCCAGGCAGAGGCCGCCTCCCGCGGCGCCCTGGCCGATTTCGAAGGCACGTGGCTGCGTGCGCTGCAGGAGACCGAAAGCGCCCTCACCCGCTATGCGGCGGAACGGGAGCGGCTCGCCACCCTGGTCCGGGGACGCGACCAGAGCGCCGAGGCGGCACGCATCGCCCGTATCCGTTATCGAGCAGGAGCCGAGAGCTTCCAGATCGTCCTCGATGCCGAGCGCGAACTCGCTAGTGCCGAAGCGCTGGTGGCGGCGACCGAAGCGCAGATGGCCGACCGCACCATTGCCCTGTTCCTCGCGCTGGGCGGAGGCTGGCAGCCCTAAGGGGATTTCAGGGGGCCTCTCGTCAGCCCTTGTGCCGGTCCTTCAGCACGGCGACGACGTCGTTCCAGCCGAAGCCCCGCGCCTCCATCAGGACCGTGAGGTGATAGAGGAGGTCGGCGGTCTCGCTGATGCAGGCCTCGCGGTCGCCCGCGGCGCCGGCCAGCGCGACTTCGACTCCCTCCTCGCCGATCTTCTGTGCGATGCGCGACGGCCCGCGCGCCATCAGCCGGGCGGTGTAGCTGCCTTCCGGATCGGCGCCGGCACGGGCGTGGACGATCTGCGCCAGCCGTGCGAGCCAGCCGACGCCGTCCGGCCCCTCCTCGGTGAAGCAGCTTTCGGTGCCGAGATGGCAGGTCGGCCCCTGCGGTTCGGCCCGGATCAGAAGGGCGTCATTGTCGCAATCGGCGAACACCGCCCGCAGCTTCAGGTGATTGCCGCTGGTCTCCCCCTTGGTCCACAACCGCTCCTTCGAACGGCTGTAGAAGGTGACGAGGCCGCTTTCGAGCGAACGGCGCAGAGCCGCCTCGTTCATATAGCCGAGCATGAGCAGCTGCATCGTCGCCGCATCCTGAACGACGGCAGGCACGAGCCCGCCCATCTTCGCCCAGTCGAGCGACGCGACCGCGTCGAGGCTCAGGGGCGCATTTCGATCCCGCATGAGCGGAGATACTCCTTGAGCTGGGGGATGGAGATGATCCGGTCGTGGAAGACGGTGGCCGCCAGCGCACCGCTGGCGCCGATGTCGAACGCCGCGCGGAAATGCTCGGGGGCGCCGGCCCCGCCCGAAGCGATCACCGGAACCTGGACCGCATCGATCACCGCCTGGGTGTGGGCGATGTCATAGCCATTGCGCACGCCGTCGTTGCGCATGCAGTTGAGGACGATCTCCCCTGCCCCGCGCCCGGTCGCCTCGCGCACCCAGTCGAGCGTACGGCGGCCGGCGTCGCGGGTCTTCTCGACGCTGCCGGTATATTGCTTCACCCAATAGTCGCCGCCGTCCTCATAGCTGTCGACGCCGAGCACGACGCACTGGCTGCCGAAATCGCGGGCAAGCTCCTCGATCAGGGCGGGGCGTTCGAGCGCGGGGGAATTGATCGAGACCTTGTCCGCGCCATTGTCGAGACAGGCAGCGGCCTGGTCCCGGGTCCGCACACCGCCGGCGACGGCGAATGGGATGTCGATCACGCGAGCGATCCGGCGCACCCATTCGGTGTCGAGGCTTCGCCCCTCGGCGCTGGCGGTGATGTCATAGAAGACGAGTTCGTCGGCGCCTTCCTCGCGATAGCGCATCGCATGTTCGACGATGTCGCCGACGTCGCGATGATCGCGGAACTGGACGCCCTTCACCACGCGGCCGTCCTTCACGTCGAGACAGGGAATGATCCTACGCGCAGGCAAGGGCCTCTCCCAGGTCGATCTTTCCTTCCCAAAGCGCCTTGCCGACGATCGCCCCGGCGGTCGGCAGGCCGCGCAGATCGTCGATCGAGGCGATCCCGCCCGAGGCCTGGACCGCGAGATGCGGCAGCCGCTCGACGCAATCGCGCAGCAGCGGGACGTTGGGGCCGGTCATCATCCCGTCCCGGCTGATATCGGTGACGAGCAGGTGCCGGGCGCCCGGATAGAGAGCGGCGATGTCCCACAGGCTCTGCTGCGACGTCTCGGTCCAGCCGGCGGTCGCAACCATCGGCGTTCCGTCGACGATATTGACGTCGAGCGCCAGGGTGATGCGGTCGCCGCCGAAGCGGTCGAGAAAACCATTCACGCGTTCGGGGTCCTTGACCGCCAGGCTGCCGATCACGACCCGGCCGACGCCGGCATCGATCATGCGCGCAATCTGGTCGGCCTCCCGGAAACCGCCGGCGACCTGCAGTTCGAGCGCCGCCGATCCGGCGAGGCCGGCGATGAGGTCATGCTGGCGCGGTGCACCGGCGCGGGCGCCGTCCAGGTCGACGACATGCGCCCATTGCGCGCCGGCGGCAGCGAAGCGAGCGAGCGCTTCGGCCGGATCGGCCGAATAGACGGTGGCGTCGTCGAAACGACCCTGTGCGAGACGCACGCAGCGGCCGTCCATCAGGTCCATTGCGGGATAGAGGATCATGCGGCCAGAAAGCTTTCGAGGAAACGGGCGCCGGCTTCGCCGCTCCGTTCGGGGTGGAACTGGGCTCCGCTGAAATTGCCGCGGCGCACGGCAGCGGGAACCGGGCGGCCATAATCGGCGACGGCGACGCTGTGCGGCCCGTCGTCGCAGGCATAGCTATGCGCGAAATAGACATAGTCGCCGCTGCGCAGGCCGAGCGTCGCGTCGCGCACCTCCAGCCTGCTCCACCCCATGTGCGGGACCGGCATTCCGGGCGCCGGCGCGAGCTTACGCACCTGGGCGGGGACGATCCCGAGGCAGGCGACATCCTCCTCCTCGGAGCGCTCGAACAGCAATTGCATTCCGAGGCAGATGCCGAGCACCGGCTGGGTGAGCGCACGCAGCGGTTCTGCAAGGCCGAGCGCGGCGATCCGCTCCATGGCGAAACCGGCCGCACCGACGCCCGGCAACACCACCCGATCGGCCGAGGAGATCTCGGTCGGGTCCGCAGTGATCACCGGCTCTAGGCCGAGGCGCTCGAAGGCGATGCCGACCGAACCGATATTGCCGCAGCCATAATCGACGATGGCCAGCTTCATAGCACCCCCTTGGTGCTCGGCAGCGTGTCGCCCTCCCGCTTCACCGCCTGGCGCAGCGCGCGGCCGAACGCCTTGAAGCAGGCCTCGGTCTTGTGATGGTCGTTCTCGCCGCTGACCCGCACGTGGACGGCGGCTCCAAGACTGTCGGCGAGCGAACGGAAGATGTGCGGCGTCATCTCGGTCGGATAGGCGCCAATGTGGCTCGCCTCGAACCGGCCTTCGAAAACACTGTAGGGACGCCCGGAAATGTCGATGAGGACATGCGCCTCGGTCTCGTCCATCGGCAGGGAGAAGCCGAAGCGGCCGATGCCGCGCCGATCGCCGAGCGCTTTCGACAGCGCGCTGCCGAAAGCGATGGCGCAATCTTCCAGGCTGTGGTGGGCGTCGATCTCCAGATCGCCCTTGCACGCCAGGGTCAGCGAGAAACCGCCATGGGCGGCAATCTGGTCGAGCATATGGTCGAAGAAGGGGATGCCGGTGTCGATCCGCCGCGGCTCCGCCCGATCGAGATCGATGGCGACCGCGATCTGCGTCTCCTTCGTGTCGCGCACGACTTCGCCGCGCCGGGCCGGAGGGCCATCGACGGGCACGCCGAGCGCGGCCAGAGCGGCCGCATTCTCGGCATCGGTGCCGATCGTCAGCCGGACGCCGCCCGGCGCCGCATTGGGCCGGAAGCGGATCCGGATGCCGAGGCCCCGGAGCTTCTTGGCCAGCGCCGGCGCATCCTCCACTTCGAGGAACAGGAAGTTGCCGCCGCCGCTCCTGACGCTCTGCACGATCGGAGAGCTGCGCAGGAGTTCGGCCAGCCGTTCGCGGTCCCGCTTGATCTTGCGGATCCGTTCCTCATGCACCGGCCGCCGCGAGGGCGAGAGCGTGGACAGCGCCGCCTGGATCGACAGGGTCGGCATCGGATAGGGCGGGAGCGCGCGGGTGATGAGGCCGATCAGTTCGGCATTGCCGATCGCGCAACCGACCCGCGCGCCGGCCAGGCCATAGGCCTTGGACAGGGTGCGCATCACCACGAGATTCTCACGCCGCGCCGCTTCGGGGGCGAGGCTCTCCAGTTCGGAGAATTCGATATAGGCCTCGTCCAGCACAATGATCGTGCCGGGCAGAGCCTCGGCCACGCGCAGCACGTCGGCGGGCGAGATCGGGTTTCCGGTCGGATTATTGGGCGAGCAGATGAAGGCGAGCTTGAGGTTGGGCTCCTCGCGCACCGCCGCCACGAAAGCGTCAGGATCGAAATCGAAATTCGCGTCGAGCCGCGTCTCGATAACTCGCGCGCCCTGGAGCCGTGCGAACTGGGCATAGGCCGAAAAGGTCGGCTGGCAGATCGAAACGGCATCCTCGCCTGCGCGGCAGAAGGTGCGAATGAGGATGTCGATGGCATCGTCCCCGCCGCGGGTGACGACGAGGTTCGGCCATTCCACCCCGTACAGCGCCGCCATCACCCGGCGCAGCGCGGCCGGCTGCGGCTCCGGATAGCGGTTGACGTTGGCGGACATCGCGCCTTCGACCAGCGGCGCGAACGGATTCTCATTGGCGTCGAGCTTGATCGCATCGCTGGAGAAAGCGTCGTTCGCCTGTGCCGCGACGTCTGTCGGCGGAAGCGCAAGGATTTCGGGGCGGGCGAGGCGCGCGGCAAGCGAGGTCATGGCCGCGCCTCCTCCAGCCGGGCATCGGCCGCGCGCGCATGCGCTTCCAGCCCTTCCATCCGGGCCAGGGCCGCCGCTGGACCCGCAATGGCCCGCGCCGCCTCGGGCGTGACGGTCTGGACGGTCACCGCCTTCAGGAAACTGTGGACCGAAATGCCGCTCCAGCTCCGCGCGGCGCCGTCGGTGGGAAGGACGTGGCTCGACCCGGCGAGATAATCGCCGAAGGTCTCTGCAGCCAGCCGCCCGGCGAAGACGGCGCCGGCATTGCGCACCAGCGGCACCAGACGGTCGGGATTCTCGATCGCCAGCGACAGATGCTCGGGCGCATAGAGGTTGGCGATCTCCACCGCCTCCTCCAGGCCCGACGCGACCACGATCCTGGCATTGGCGAGCGACGCCGAGGCGATGTCGCCGCGCGGCAGGGTCGCCGCCCGTTCGCCGATGCGTGCTTCCACCGCATCCGCCAGCCGCTCGGACGGCGTGACGAGCAGAACCTGGGCCGAGGCGTCATGCTCGGCCTGGCTCAGCAGATCCGCAGCGACGAGCTCGGGATCGGCGCCGTCGTCGGCGATGACGAGCAATTCGCTCGGGCCCGCCGGCATGTCGATCGCCGGTCCGCCGGGAAGGCCCGCGACATAGGTCTTGGCCTCGGCGACATAGGCATTGCCCGGCCCGCATATCTTCGCGACCGCCGGGATATCCCCCGCTCCGAACGCGAGAGCGGCGATCGCCTGGGGCCCGCCGATCGTCCAGACCGCATCGATCCCGCACAGCTCCGCGGCGAGCGCGATCAGGGGATCGAGGCCGCCGTCGGGCCGGGGCGGCGTCACCGCGACGATCTGCGAAACCCCCGCGGCGCGTGCTGGAAGCGCGAGCATCATCAGGGTCGAGAACAGGGGCGTCTTGCCGCCGGGGATGTAGAGCCCGACGCTGTCGACCGGCCGCCACACCTTGCGGACGACGAGACCCGGCATGGTTTCCACCGCATGCTCCGCCGGCAGGCTGCCTTCGTGGAAGGCGGCGATGTTGCGGGCCGCCAGAGTGAGCGCCTCGAGCTGGTCGGCCGCCAGCATGCGGCGGCCCGCTTCGGCCGCCTCGCGCACCTCGACCCGGCGCGGCGCCTCGCCATCGAGACGCACGGCATGCCCGGCCGCCGCGTCCCACCCGCGGGCACGCACGTCGTCGACGATCGCGCGCACCGCGGCGTGGAGCGCCGCATCGCTGCGCTGCTGCGGGCGTGCAAGCACCGCCCGCCGCTCGGGCAGGCCGAGCCTATTCCAGCTGAGGCGTTGCATCACATCATCATCTTCTCGATCGGCATCACGAGGATGGCCGAAGCGCCCGCATTCTTGAGGTTCTGGAGCGTCTCCCAGAACACCGATTCCTTGCACACGGCATGCACCGCGAAATGGCCTGCACGCCCGGCGAGCGGGATGATGGTCGGCGCCTCGGCCCCGGGAAGGATCCGAGTGATCTTCTCCAGCGCCTCCTCCGGCGCGTTGAGCATGATATATTTGGACTCGTTGGTCGCCAGCACGCCGTCGATGCGGTTCAGCATGCGCTCGGCGACCTCCGCCCTCTCCGGCGACAGCGGCTTGCCGGTCCTGATCAGCAGGGCCTCGCTCTCCAGCACCGTCTCGACCGGACGCAGGCCGTTGGCCTCCAGGGTCGCGCCGGTCGAAACGAGATCGCAGACGAAGGTCGCGATCTGCAGGCGGGGCGCAAGCTCGACGGCACCGTGCATCTTCACCACCGTCGCCTCGATCCCCCTCTCGTCGAGGAAGCGCTGCAGCAGCCGGGGGTAGGAAGTGGCGATGCGCGCGCCGGTGAGGGAGCCTGGGCCTTCGTAGACCGAGCGCTCGGGCGCTGCGATCTGCAGCGAGCAGCTGCCGAAGCCCAGCGGCGCCACGATCTCGTAGCGCCGCTCGGATTCGCCAAGCGCGAATTCCTCCAGCACGTTGCGACCGACGATGCCGAAATCGCAGACGCCGTCGCTGACGAAGGTCGGGATATCGTCGTCCCGAACGTACATGAGATCGATCGGGAAGTTCTGCACGCGCGCGGTCAGGTCGTTCTTGCCGTGCTGGATGCGCAGGCCGGCATCGCGCAGCAGATCGCGGCTATAGTCCGAAAGGCGTCCCGATTTCTGGATGGCGAGGTGCAGGCGGCCGGTTTCAATCGACATTGATGTCTCCGATCCGCTCCATCGCCATGCGATAGGCCTGATGCGGCTCCTGCCGCAGGAAGCGCGCGACGCGCACGATGGTCGTCGTGCTCACGCCCGTCGCCTCGTGAATATCGCGGTAGGAAAGGTCGGTGCTCTCGAGCAGCCGCGCAACGTGCCACCGTTCGGCAAGGGTCCGCACTTCGGCAGGCGTACAAATATCGGCCAGCAGCCGCGCCATCTCCTCGACGGTGCGCGGGGTCATCAGGGCTCTGCAGAGATCCTCTGCAAGCCGCGCGCGATCCCGCGTTGGCTGCACTGCCACATCACTTTTCTGCACAGGCTTGTTCCACTGTGTTATTACATTGTAACGGCCTCTAGGAGAATGGGGCCCGAAAAGCAAGCCCAATCATGGTTTCGGCCGACCCTGTTAACCCGAGTTTCTCAGTGCGGTGGCTATCGCGTTGATCGACAGCTGGATTCCATCATGGACACGTGGATCGTCCTCCCCGGACCGATGCCGCTTCAATAGCTCCACCTGAAGGAGGTTCAAGGGCTCGATATAGGGAAGCCTCAGGCGGATCGAGCTGTCGAGTACTGGATTGCGCTCCAGCAGCCGGGACTGGCCGGTAATTTCCAGCAGCATGTCGCGCGTCCGGTGCCAGTCCTCGCGGATACGCCCGAAGATCGCCTGCGCCAGATCCTGATCCTCGACCAGGCCGGCATAGCGCGCCGCAATGTCCATGTCCGACTTCGCCAGCACCATCTCGAGATTGTCGAGCGTGGTGCGGAAGAAGGGCCAGGCCTGCTCCATCTCGCGCAGCAGGCTGATGTCGCCGAAGCTGCGCAGCGCTTCGCCGACGCCGTACCAGCCAGGAAGCATGACCCGGGCCTGCGCCCAGCTGAACACCCAGGGGATGGCGCGCAGGTCCTCGATTCGTTCGGAGCTGGTGCGGCTCGCCGGGCGCGACCCGATCTTGAGCTCGCTGATCTCGCCGATCGGGGTCATCTGGCGGAAGAAGGTTCCGAACCCCTCGGTTCCATAGACGAGCCTGCGATAGGCATCGAAAGCCGCCGCAGAGATCCCGTCCATCGCGGCGGCGTAGCGGCGATAGTCGGATTCCGGAAAGGCGCCCCTGTTGAAGCTGGCCAGCAGGGTGGCGGCGGCCATCGCCTCCAGATTGACCAGAGCGCTTTCGCGCGTGCCATATTTGGCGGAGATCACTTCGCCTTGCTCGGTGATGCGGATGCGGCCCTGGACGGTGCCGGGCGGCTGCGCGCGGATGGCGGCGAAGCTGGACCCCCCTCCCCGACCGACGGCACCGCCACGCCCGTGGAACAGCTGCATGCCCGTTCCGGCGCGAGCGAACACGTCGGCCAGCCTGCGGCTGGTGAGATGGAGCTTCCACACCGAAGTGAGATAGCCGCCGTCCTTGTTGGAGTCCGAATAGCCCAGCATGACCTCCTGATAGCCGCGGGCCGCATTCACGGACGCCACATCCGGAAGGCGCAGCCAGGCTTCCATGACCTGCGGCGCGCGCTCGAGATCGCCGATGGTCTCGAACAGCGGCACCGCCATGATCGAGGCGGTGGGCGACGAACCGCACCGCCACAGGCCGGCTTCCTTGAGCAGGATATTGACCTCGAGGAGATCGGAAACGCTCTCCGCCTTGGAGACGATATAGGTGGTGATCGCAGCCTGGCCGTAACGTGCCTGAGCTTCGGCGGCCGCCCTGACGATCTCCAGCTCCGACCGGGTCTCGGCGGAATAATCGGCATAGGGGCTGGCGAGCGGGCGCCGGTTCGCCAGTTCCCGCCGCAGCAAGGCGACGCGCTGCTCCTCGTCGAGCGAGGCATAATCCGCCTCGACACCGGCGGTCGCCAGCAGCTCGGCCACCACCCGCTCGTGCACGTCCGAATTCTGCCGGAGATCGAGGGTCGCAAGGTGGAAACCGAAGGTCTCGGCCGCGCGGATCAGCCGGCCGAGGGCCCCGCCGCCGCTGAGGAGTCCCGCTCCGCCGCGGAGTCCGTGAGCGATGTCGACCAGGTCCGACCGGAAGGCCTCGGCGTCGGGATAGGGGTCGGCCTCGATCCTCGCCGGCCGCGGCGGAGGCCGGCCGATGAGCGCCTCATAGGTCGCGGCGAGCCGCGCGTAGATGCCGCTCAGGGCCCGCCGATAGGGCTCGTCCCGCCGCGCCGCGCTGACGTCCCCCGAGGATTCGGCGAGCGCCAGCACCTCCGGAGTAACTTCCGCAAGCTCGCTCGAGATCGACAGTTCGGCGCCCAGCGCGTGCACCTGCTCCAGATAGTCGGTGAGCACCGTTTCCGAGGCGCGTGCGAGCGCGAGGCGGAGCGAGGCCGCGGTCACGTTCGGATTGCCGTCGCGGTCGCCACCGATCCAGCTGCCGGGACGCAGAAAGCTCTTCGGCCGGTGGCCGAGCGCGCGTTCCCAACGGGCGTAGAGGCCGGGAAGCACGGGCAGGAAGATGTCGCGCAGATGGGCGAGCGCGGTTTCCACCTCGTCGGCGACATAGAGCCGCTCGCGGCGGAGCGGCCGCGTCTGCCACAGGAGCGCCACCTGCCGCAGCAAGGCCTCCTCCACCAGGTCGCCCGCCGGAGTCTCGTCCATGCCCGCATCGCGCAGCCGCATCAGTTCGGCGATGCGATTGCGGTGATCGAGCATGCTCTTGCGCCGCACCTCGGTCGGATGCGCGGTCAGCACCGGCGCGATCAGGGCATTGTCCAGGAGCGCACGGACTCGGTCCCGGTCGACCCCCTGCTCCGCCAGCCTTTCGAGCGCCCGCTCGAGCTCGGCATCGGGCTCGCGCGCCACGCCCTGCCGATCCTCGGCAAGGTTGGCGAGCATCGAGAACAGCATGAAGCCCCGGACGAAGGAAAGTACCTCGTCGAGAGTCAGCGCTTCCAGATGATGGTCGACCGAGACGGCGGCGCCGACGCCCCTGTGCCGGTCGACCGAGGCCGATCGGATTCCCTCGATCCGCTCGAACAGCTCCTTGCCGCCATAGGCGCGGATCACGTCCCCCAGCAGCTTGCCGAGGTAACGAATGTCGGGGTTCTGGACGATCGGCGGAGCAACTGGCCTGTCCATGCCCATCCCTTGCTCCTAGCCCTCGTGAGGGGCAAGAGGTGTTCGTCGAGACGCGGTACGAAAAGGCCGGAAGCGAGACGCGTCCCGCTCCCGGCCCTTCATTGTCATGACCGGATCGAACCGATCACGCCGAATAGTACATGTCGTACTCGACCGGGCTGGGCGTGGTCTCCCAGCGCAGCTGCTCTTCCCACTTGAGTTCCATATAGGCGTCGATCTGGTCGTCGGAGAAGACATCGCCCTTGGTGAGGAAGGCGCGATCCTCGGCCAGTGCTTCGAGCGCCTCGCGGAGGCTGCCGCAGACGGTCGGCACGTTGGCGAGCTCGGCCGGCGGAAGATCGTAGAGATTCTTGTCCATCGGCTCGCCCGGGTGAATCCGGTTCTGGATGCCGTCGAGACCCGCCATCAGAATAGCCGAATAGGCGAGATAGGGGTTGGCGAGAGCATCGGGGAAGCGGAATTCGACGCGCTTGGCCTTTTCGCCCGCACCATAAGGGATACGGCAGGACGCCGAGCGGTTGCGGCTGGAATAGGCCAGCAGCACCGGCGCCTCGAAGCCCGGCACCAGCCGCTTGTAGCTGTTGGTGGTCGGGTTGGTGAAGGCGTTGAGGGCCTTGGCGTGCTTGATCACGCCGCCGATGAAGTAGAGGCAGGTGTCCGACAGGCCGGCATATCCGTTGCCGGCGAACAGCGGCTTGCCGCCGTCCCAGATCGACATGTGGGTGTGCATGCCCGATCCGTTGTCCGACTTGATCGGCTTGGGCATGAAGGTCGCGGTCTTGCCATAAGCATGGGCAACCATATGCACGACATATTTGTAGATCTGCATCCGGTCCGCAGTCTCGACCAGGGTGCCGAAGGTCAGGCCCAGCTCATGCTGCGCCGCAGCCACCTCATGGTGGTGCTTGTCCATGGGGAGCCCCATTTCGAGCATGGTCGAAACCATCTCGCCGCGGATGTCCATGGCGCTGTCGACCGGGGCGACCGGGAAATAGCCGCCCTTCGCGCGCGGCCGGTGGCCGAGGTTCCCGACATCATATTCGCGGCCGCTGTTGGTCGGCAGCTCGATGTCGTCGATGCGGAAGTATGAGCTGTCGTAGCCGTCTTCGAAGCGGACGTCGTCGAACATGAAGAATTCGGCTTCCGGACCGACGTAGACGGTGTCGCCGATCCCCGTCGACTTCAGATAGGCTTCGGCGCGCTTGGCCGTCGAGCGCGGATCGCGGGCATAGAGTTCCATCGTGCCGGGATCGACGATGTCGTTGAAGAGGATCAGCATCGGCGTCGCGGAGAAGGGATCGAAATATGCGGCGTCCAGATCCGGCTTGAGGATCATGTCGCTCTCGTTGATCACCTTCCAGCCGGCGATCGAGGAGCCGTCGAACATGAATCCGTCGGTGAGGTTATCCTCGTCGATCACATTGGCGCACATCGAGAGGTGCTGCCACTTGCCCTTCGGGTCGGTGAACCGGAGATCTACCCATTCGATCTCCTTTTCCTTCATCATGCTCAGAATCTTGCCAGCGTCATTGGCCATTAAATGCCTCCCTCAGAAACTCGCTGCTTACCCAAACTTACAGATACCGTGTGGAGCCGCCTCGATGAGATCTCGCCGGCGCGAATCTTGTGCGATGCAACACAACTGCCACTTTCCAGATGCCACTGCAATCCGTCCACACACACAAATCGGGCCGCACCTTCCGGTGCGGCCCCCCTGTATTCAGACCCCGTCAGAACGAGACACCGATGGTGCCGACGACGCCGGCCTTGCTGAGGTTCTTCCCCGTCGGGCCGTAAGTGCTGTCGTCCGTGTCGACATAGGAGATGCCGAACGTCAGCGGCCCGGTGGAGTAGGACGCACCGATGCTCCAGTCGGTATATTCGTCGCCGATGGTCAGGTAGCTCGGCCCGAAGCTGTGGCCGATGTGGCCGGTGAGGCTGATGCCCGTATCGGGAATGTCACCCGACAGATCGAACGCCAGGTAGAAATTGTCTTCCTTGCCGTTGCCGATCGAAAGCGCGGTCTGCTTCGGGGCATAGGCCGCGAACAGCTTGCCCGTCACCGGACCCAGGGTATGCGACACCGAGGCATAGGGCTCGAAGAAGTCGGTATCGAGCCCGGGAACGATCTGCTCGCCGCCCGGATAGTAGTAATAGAGGACGCCGAGATCGATCGTGGTGCCGCTGGAAACTTCGGTCGAATAGCCGAGGACGAAATTCAATTCCTGATCGGAGCCTCCGGCGACATAATCGTCGATCGAGGATCCCCAGATCGTGGCATAGACACCGGAAGAGTGGGCAAGCGTGAAACCACCTTGCATCGCAAAATCCTTGTTGGTCTGCGAGATTCCGCGGAAGCGATAGTCGGACACCAGGGTGGCGCCGCCGGACACATCGAATCCGCTGCCGATGTCGACAGCCATCGCAGGTTCAGCCAGAGCCGTGGAAAGAGCGAGCACGGTAAGGCCGGTGAAGAGCGTTTTGCGCATGATGTTCCCCGTGAAAGAGTTGCGTCTCTCTCCTCATCTTGCGAGGTCCGGCCCTCTTGCGGGGCGGTTGTCGCTAGCGGGAGCAGTCTGCACAGTTGTGTTGCAGCGCACAATAACAAATTGCAGATTTGTTGCGCTTCCGTGCTTTTTGTGTTGCCGCAGTGCAACGCAGGGGATCCACCCCCATTGAATCGCAAGAGAAATCCATTTGCCGTCCCTGCCCCGGAGACTAGTTCTGGCCCATGAGCATGCGTGACGAAGAGCTGGTCTCGCAGGTCCCGGCGGCACCCGCGGACGATCGTCCCGCATGGCCGCCCTCGCCGGATTCGCCGGCCGGGCCGCCGCCGTCCCGCGGCCTGCCCGCACGACTCGTCCGGCTGCTGGCAATCGGCCTGCCGCTGCTCCTGATCGGCTGGCTGGCGCTCACCGCGCCGCTGTCCAAATCGCTCCAGCCGATCGCCGCGCCCAGCATCACCCTCGTTTCCGCGGATGGGCAGGAGATCGCGCGCCGTGGCGCGCTGGTGGCGAAACCGGTCACGCTTTCCGAACTTCCGCCGCACGTGCCGCGGGCGTTCCTGGCGATCGAGGATCGCCGCTTCTACACCCATATCGGCATCGATCCCTGGGGCATTGCACGCGCGATGTGGCACAATGCCGTGTCGGGCGGCGTGCGCCAGGGCGGCAGCACCATCAGCCAGCAGCTTGCCAAGCTCAGCTTCCTGAGCTCGGAGCGCACAGCCACGCGCAAGATCCAGGAGGCGCTGATCGCGCTGTGGCTGGAAGCCTGGTTGTCCAAGGAGGAGATCCTCGAGCGCTATCTCTCCAACGTTTATTTCGGCGACAACGTCTATGGCCTGAGGGCCGCGGCACGCCATTATTTCAGCCGCGACCCCGAGGATCTGACCGTGTCCCAAGCCGCAATGCTGGCAGGCCTCCTCAAGGCGCCGTCGCGGCTGGCTCCGACGAGCAACCTCGAAGGCGCACGCCAGCGCGCCAGGCTGGTCGTCAACGCCATGGTGGAGACCGGCGCGCTCGATCCTGAGGAGGCGCGCCGCCTCAGGCCGGCAAGGCTCGATGTCGAGCGGGTGCGCGACCTGCCGACCGGCACCTATTTCGCCGACTGGATCCTGCCGCAGGCGCGCAGCAGGATCGAGGATCCCTATGGACCCCGTCGCGTCCGCACGACACTGGATTCCGATCTGCAGCGCTCTGCGGAGCGGGCGGTACGACGCGCCCGGCTGGGCGGCGCGCAGGTCGCGCTGGTAGCGATGCGTCCGGACGGAACCGTCGTCGCCATGGTCGGCGGCAAGGATTATTCGCAGAGCCCATTCAATCGCGCGACCCAGGCGCGCCGCCAGCCGGGCTCGACCTTCAAGCTGTTCGTCTATCTCGCGGCCCTGCGCGCCGGAATGACACCGGACAGCATGGTGAACGACACCCCGCTCACCATCGGCGACTGGTCCCCGCAGAACAATGGCGGCCGCTATCGCGGGCGCATCACGCTGCGCGACGCCTTCGCCGTGTCCAGCAATGTCGCGGCCGTGCGGCTGTCACAGCAGGTCGGCATCGACAATGTCGTCCGCGCCGCGCGTGACCTCGGCATATCGAGCCCGCTTTCGCCGCAGCCGAGCCTGGCCCTCGGCACGTCGGGCGTATCGCTCCTCGAACTCACTTCCGCTTATGCCGGGGTCGCGGGGAACCGCTTCCCGGTCCAGCCACATGGCCTTCCCGAGCCCGAGCACAGCTGGTGGGAGCGGCTGTGGAGCCAGCGCGAACGCCTCGGTTGGGGACGCAGCAGCAGCTTCGACGAGCGGACGACCTGGCCAATGCTGCTCGACCTGTTGTCGGCGGCGGTGGAACGCGGAACCGGGCGCGCCGCGGCGCTGGAAACCCCGACCTTCGGCAAGACCGGCACCAGCCAGGACAGCCGCGATGCGCTGTTCATCGGCTTTGCCGGCGATCTGGTGACGGGCGTGTGGATCGGCAACGACGACAATCAGCCTCTGCCCGGCGCGGCGGGGGGCGGAGTCCCGGCCCGGATCTGGCGCGACTTCATGACAGCGGCCCTGAATATCGGCCCCCGAAGCCCGGCACGCGACCAGCAGGAGCGGCGGCCGCTCCTGGTGAACGAAGAGGATGTGGTGGAGATTCCGCTCGGCCCCTTCTTCCCGGAAGAAGACCCGATCGGACCCGACGAGATCGACATCCGGATCATTCGCCCGCCGGAGGGGCCGGACGACGAGGCGGAAGCGATCCTGATCCCGCCGATGGCAGCGCCGCCGCGGCCGGAAGAGGATAGGGAATCCTTCCCCGACGTGATGGCGCCGCAATAGCCGGACGCCGGCGAACCGGCATCCGGCCGTTGCGACGTGCCGGGATTACTGGTTGATCGACGGCGTGAAGCCGCTGCGCGGGCGCCTGCTGCGGTCGTAGACTTTCTTCGCGACATAGCCGCCGGCGACGGCGAGGCCGAGCGGTCCCATCATGCGCCGGGCGACCATCGGCGCCAGGGCTCCGGCGATCGCGCCCTTGGTGCCGCTGCCGTAACGCTCGCCGATACGCTTGCCGATGAACGCGCCCACAATCTTGCCGAACATTTCCTACTCCTCACGAGAACCGGTTGGAGGGAGAGCGCAGCACGCACGCCATTGTTCCCGCGCCGATGGACGGCGCATGGGCGAAAAGCACCGGCTCAATTGGTGAGGGACAGGAGCAGGAGCGGATGCTCCAGCAACCGTTTCACCTCCTGGATGAAGCTCGCCGCGTCCCAGCCGTCGACCACCCGATGATCGAAGGACGAGGACAGGTTCATCGTCTTGCGGATCTCGATCCGGCCGTCCACCACCACCGGCCGCTCGACCACCTTGTTGACCGCGACGATCGCCACTTCGGGCCGGTTGATGACCGGCGTGGAAACGATTCCCCCCATCGGCCCCAGGCTGCTGATGGTGATGGTGGATCCCGTCAGCTCCTCCCGTCCGGCCTTGCCCGCGCGGGTCTTGTCGGCAAGCCGCACGACCTCCCTTGCGAGCTCCCAGACGCCAAGAGCCTGCGCGTTCCGGATCACCGGGACGGCAAGGCCGTTCTCCGTATTGGTGGCCATGCCCATGTGGACCGCCCCGTGCCGGGTCACGACATTGGCCTCGTCGTCATAGCGGGCATTGATCTGGGGGAAGTCGGACAGCGCCCGGCAAATGGCGGCGATCAGGAATGGCAGCAGCGTCAGCCTTGTCCCAGGCTCCGCGTCCGCATTCATCATCGCCCGGGTGGCTTCGAGCGCGGTGACGTCCACCTCCTCCACATAGGAGAAATGCGGGATGCGCCGCTTGGCCTCCTGCATGTTCTCGGCGATGCGGCGGCGAAGGCCGGTGACCGGGACCTGCTCGTCCTGCCGTGGCGCGGACGGACCGCGCACCGCTCCGCCGTGGTACAACAGATAAGCGTCGAGGTCCGAATGCCGGATGCGGTCTCCGGATGTGGAGCGCACATCAGCAAGATCGATGCCGAGATCGCGGGCGCGCTTGCGCACCGCCGGTGAAGCCGCGACCCGCGCCCGGCCGCGCGGCTGTGCCGGCTCGGCCGGCTGCTCGGGCTGCGCCGTCCCGGACGGGGCCCCGCGCCGTTCCTCCTTGCGGCGATCCTCCGCCGCGCGCCGTTCACCCTGCCGGCGGTCGGCCTGCGGCTCGGATGCAGCGAACCCTTCCGTTTCGGGGGCCACCTGCGGTTCCGCCGGCGGGCTTGTCGTCTCTGCTTCCGCCGCGGCGACATCATCCTCCGTCTCCAGCACCACGAGGACGGAGCCGATCGGAATTTGCGTGCCGACCTCGGCGGCGAGCTGGACGACCTTGCCGGTGACCGGAGACTCCATCTCCACGGTCGCCTTGTCGGTCATCACGTCCGCGAGCTTCTGGTCTTCCTCGACCGTGTCGCCGACCTTCACGTGCCAGGCGACGATCTCCGCCTCCGCAATCCCCTCGCCCACGTCGGGAAGCCTGAATTCGAAGCGTGTCATGATCAGGTCACTCCTCGACTGCTTTCCTGAGGGCGAGGCCCACGCGCACCGGCCCAGGGAAATAGCCCCATTCCAGCGAATGCGGATAGGGCGTGTCGAACCCCGTCACGCGCTGCACCGGGGCTTCGAGATGATAGAAGCAGCGTTCCTGCACCAGGGCGGCGAGTTCCGCGCCATAGCCCGCGGTTCGGGTCGCTTCGTGGACGACGATGCACCGCCCGGTCTTGCGCACCGACTCCTCTATCGTGCGGATGTCCAGCGGCACGAGCGTGCGAAGGTCGATGACTTCGGCATCGACCCCTTCCGCTTCCGCTACCGAGACGGCGACATGCACCATGGTGCCGTAGCACAGGACGGTC